>ERZ1370068.3878-contig-2975_pt1 | contig 45633 bp, 72 predicted proteins | sample MGYA00561227_ERZ1370068 | MGnify/ENA primary metagenome ERZ1370068 (study PRJEB38410, sample SAMEA6850437) | metagenome | study: Metagenomic assessment of the ecological functions of the soil: analysis of the soil microbiota associated with the... | reverse complement strand
GTGGCACTTGTTGATTCACGTATTGCTAAGATGTAATCTCGATGGGAGCCCTCGCGGTGGTACTGCTCTTGGCCTTCATGACCGCGCGATTCCCAGACGCACCGTCAAATTGCGCTTCATGGCGAACGCGTAGTGAATGGGTGCTTTGCGTAGGCGCCTGTCGTCATTAGGTGTCGACGAGATAGGTACCGGCGGGCAGATACAGGGGCACCATGCGACGGCACGGCGTTGAGCGCCTTGCCGAATCGCAAGCCGTGTCGTCGTGGGCACCGTCGCCCACAGCTCCGTAGTCGAGGACGTTGACCGGCGAGATCGGCGCGGCGGCGTAGACGGGCGTTCGAGCGGCAGGAACAGCACGGACGACCAGAAGATGCCGCATCAATCCGCTTCGATAGGACGTCTCACGATGTTCATGACGCGGTCCGCACCGTGCTATCGCCAGCATCCAATGCGAGCAGGGCGGAGCACGGGAGGGGCCAGCAGGCTGGCTGAAAGGAGTTGAAATATGTCGGGGAATACCAAGGCGAAAAGCCGGCCAGAAGATAGGGATGAAAGGCGATTAGCGGACCCGAGCCTGAGCAGACTCTCTGGCGTTTACCCGTGTCCGGACAACGCGCCGCTGGACAACATAAAATCTGTCGCGGCGCCAGACCGATCGATCGAAATCGTCGATAAGCGAGCAGTACGCGGTGAAGATATTGACTGCGTCACCATCGGGCGCGGTCGGGACATAGTCGGGTGTACCACCGGGCGCTCCGCTCGGCAGCGATCCCCAGAGCGCCGAAGAGCGGGGCGAACGAGTGGCGGCCTCCAGCAGGCAAACCACTCCACAGAATGGTCGATGAGTGAGGCGAAGGCAGAGACGCCTCAGAGCCCGTAGTTGCGAACTAGCTTCTCGATGCGCGGGGCCATCGTATCCGCTTCAGCGAGGCTCCCTCTCGAGGGCTGGCCGCCTACGGGACACGATCACGACAGGGACCAACGACGAACAGGCTGACGCGTCGGATGAGTGTGCCAGCCATCAGTTTGTGATGCCGTGACTTCCCTGAGGATGATCGTGATTCCCAGCTGTCAGAAGGACTACTGACAATCGCGGCACGTCAGCGGGCGACTCCGAAAATGACAACGCCCGAAACGGCAAGGCAGCCACCATCGCCGAGCCATACATGAGTAATAGCTGAGTGCCCGGACGACCGCCGGATAGGCAGTAAGCGCCGATCCGGCTGCTGAGCGGTACCGTGATCTCCCGGAAAGAACCATAACTCTCGTGCGGACCGATGATCTGGAGTGCGTCACGCAGGCCACGCCGGCACTGAAGAGACCGGGTGTCTCGATGTAAAGTCCCCATGAGCAAAATGCCGACGACTCCCAGGTTAGCTTCGCCGCTCCGAGGCACGCTGCCTGGAATTGCCTGCCGGCAGCGTGTTGCGGGAGTCATCGGGTTGTTCAGGAAGGAGCGGCTCCCTGCTGACACATGCAGCGTCCCGATAAGCTCATCCGAAAAGCAGGCAGAGATTCCGGTCACGACTATGGCCGCACAGCGAACTGGCACGCATATCTGACGCCAGCGCGCCTGCATTCGCCGAAGAGTGCCCCATGATCCACAGAGGATCGTTGACGGACTGGGTACCGTGCGATCATCGTCATGGCGGCAATGCAGGTCAAGCAGAACCAGCAGGACCCGCCCGTCGCGATATCAGTCATGTGCTGATGTTCTTTTCGGGCGAGGAATCAAGGTTCACGACCGAGAATCACTGTGTGCACCGCTCCCACAACAGCAGAAGATCGAGGTGTCCGCGGCCCGTCCTGCGATCCCAGCGCCAATCAGACCGAATGATCTGGTGAGTAGGTGCACGGCAGCGATGTAAGCGATCAGTTCGGCAACATGGAACCATCCCGTGATGTGAGGATGACCTCGTGCGCACTGCGGCGCCAGCGAGAACTTGCGCAATGGGTTAATCCGGAGTCCGGCGATCAGAACGAGTGTGACCGGGAGTGCGGTGTGAGCAAATACCGGGCTGATCCATCGCCAACAGAGAAACGCCAGGAACGCGGACGAGATGCACGCCAAGCGACAGCATCGCCTTCGCCACCGTTCAAGCCGCTTCGCCACAACCAGTGAGGCAGCGACGGATGACAGCGCCGCCGCGAGGCGTGGAAGTAGGGCGCTCGCGCAGGCGCCGGAGATTATCAGCAGGCGCTGGAGCCCTTCTTGGGGATTGCGTAGTACAACATCTGCGCCGGCCCGAGCACCGCCGGCGACAAAGAACCGGTCTCCATACCATGAGCGGACTGACAACGGCGAGACCGTGATCCAGAATCCGTAGCCCGACAAACCCTTCGCGTGTCTCACCGAAAGCCACGGTGCGGTGGGTCGCCAGTTCGTTCGTAGAGCCCACAGGCTGCCGGCCGCAACGACCGACGCGCGCAATCAGGAGATAGAGGGCCATGAGGATCTATCTGCGGACCGTGGATTCGCATCGAGACAAGCGGGCACATGAACATCCAGCAGGCCCATGGCCATCTTCGCAAGATTGGACGTTGGGAACCGGCCGAGGCCCTCCAGGCGCCCCCGGATGCCGCTGCTCACAGTTGTTGGTACGATGGCGATCGAGCGTAATCACGAATGCTCTGGTTGCCTCGCCCTGCAGAAGCTTGCTGGCAATCTGGAGCCACCGGGTCACCCAAACGTTCTGCTAGCCAAATGCCGGCGCAGACTGTCCCACTGGCCTCACCCAACACGGCGCAAGTTGTGAGACCGGTGCGCAGCGTCGCTCCAAGATCGGAAGCGGCTTGCTCGATGGCGAGCCGTCATAGGCGAGGTGCCCGACCCGTCCCGAAGTCGAGAAGAGCCTGTATACTGCTTGGGGGTCCATGGGAGCGTGACCACTCCGAACGCCTCGCCACCGAGACGGCTCAGGAGGATCGGAATCGAAACGACGGCGGCGAGCAATGGGACAGCACCACCCGCCAGCTCCACAGGTGTCGCGTCGCAGGGAGGCGTGCTCGGATCATGCGTTGAATATGAGAGCCAATCTAGCAATGTACCAATCACGTTGCCGGCTCTTGCCCACCGCCATGCGGACTGCGAAGAAAGCCTTGCCGCTCTTCCGGATTTCCGTCTCATCATTTGGTTGCATGTGTTGTCTGCGCTGGGACGGACATAGCGAAGCTATGCCCAGCGCATATGGTGTAGTCAGGTGTTTCAGTCCCCATCGTTCTTCACCAGCCAGGGCGGGAATCGCTCTGAATCGAGGTCAGTCGCAACAATCGCTGTGCTTCGGGCCTGCTCGAGGCTTCTCTAGAAGTCAGCGAGGTAGCCAAAGACGTGAGTTCGAGGCCCGGATGTGTGCGCCGGCGAACGCCTCGCTATGATGTATCCCTGGCGGAAAACGCGCCAGCTTAGCGGCCGTCGTTCCGGTGACCGGTCGCCGCCGTCTGTACCGGAGGCGCCGGCGCGATAGGTCTCGGCTCGTACCGCGGCTCCTCGAGCGCGGCGCGAACGAGGTCGTCGTCGTCGACGATCTGTCTTCTGGGCACACCTGGCTTCTGCCTCAGGATCGTCGCGTGCGGCTGTTGCGACGCGACCGTCTGTGAACTCTTCGATGCGGGCCTCGCGATCACCGAGCCGCTTCGTCTTCCATTTGGCCGCGTGGTTCGCGAATCAGAACAGCGTCGATCACCCCCGCGACGACCTGCACACGAGATGGATTCGGCACCACTCACTGCCCTCATGTGGTCCGCCGATCAGCACGCCCGACGCTTCGTACGCTTCCGCCGGCTGCTCGATTGCGGGCCACGGCATCACGGTCCAATCCATGAGGACATGCCCGGTTAGCCTCAACCTGGACACGCCATACCAAATCACCGAGGCACTCGGCCGGGTTCTGCTGCACACTAGCTTCGACCCGAGGTCGAGACGGTGCGCTGCCGGTTCTTCAACTCTTACGGGCCGGAGAGGTGCGGGACTGTATCCGGAACGTGATTCCCAACTTCATCTGGCGAGCGCGCTGCACGCGGAGCCTCAATCATCACCCGGAACCGGAGAGGAGCGCGGGACTTCATCTACGTGGACGATCTCGTGGATGGCCTCATCGCAGGCGCGCTGGACACCGTCTGCCCGCGGCGAGGCCTTGAACCTGGCAACCGGGGTGCAGACTCGCATCATCGATCTCGCGGAATGGTAACATCAAAGCATGTCGTTCACGCAGCCGGATCGAGTATGCCCTCGGCAGCGCCTGGGATCGATCGACACACCGCGAGGCCGACAACAGCAGCGCTAGGCGGCTGATAGGCCTCTCGCCTCGTGGAGCTTCGGCGAGGGGATCGGACGAACGGTGGCGTGGTTTCAGGAGAATCGCGCGGCGATCGCGAGCCGTTGGGCCTCGATCGCGAAGTGCTATGACCGGGGTGCGGGCTGGTCAGTCCGTGGTGGACGCACTCCGCGAGGCCCGCCGGACGTCATGAGTGTCGACACGGCCTCGACCCCGGTGTTCACCGCAGTCCGCCGGACTACCTGTGGCGGATGTCGACTATTGCTTGCGGATCTTCCGCCACTGGGTAGCCCCCCGATCGTCGCTTCGACGACGTCGAGGCGGTTGTCCACTTGGCCGCGTCGGCGGCGTCTCGCGAGCGGCACGCGGACCCGGCCAGCGTGATCCGCGCCAACGCCTACGGCACCGCGCGGCTCGTCGAGCCACGGCCGCACTGGGGCGGGCTACGGCGTGATCGTCCTCGCGAGCAGCTTCAGCGTCTATGGCGCGAACCACGCACCTATCGCCGATCACCGCTCGCTCGTCGAGGCTCGGGGGCTTAACCGCCCGGTCGCTGAAATCTGGAGAGCTGGGCGTTTCGAAGTGCTTCTGCGAGGCCGTGCGGCATGGAGGGCGAGAATTCTGCCGATTGGCGACACAAGCAGCACCGAGGCCGCTCGAAGCATACGGGGCGATCGCACCGTACGTGCGGGAACTCTGCAGCCGTGGCTTTGCGCGATGCCGGTCTCTATTCTGCGCTTCTCGTCCGTCTACGGGTCGCGTCTAGCGCCTCGACGATGGCGGGCGACGATCTCGCGCGCGATCCTCGCCTGGATGCGGGCGGTCGCCAGGCCACAGCTCTTCCGAGGACGGTCGGCAGATCCGTGATTGGGTCTTCGTGGGCGACGTCGTCGCCGCGGTGCCGCCGCGCTTGAACGGGACGACAGCCGCCCTCGATCACGAACGTCTGCTCGGGCGTGCCGACCCGAGCTCATCGACGCCTGCGAGCGCGTCGCGGAGTTTGGGGAGTCGACTGTCGGCCCTCTGTGGTGGGCGGCTATCGGGCCGAGCGACAGCTGCGTCGTTGCTTGGGCGATCCATCCCGTCTGCGGGATTTGCTGGGACGCGCGCCAAGATGGCCAGCGGGACGGCATCGAGCTGACATTCGGGCGGCGGCATCTGACATGTGCGGCATCCTGGTGCTCACCGGCGCGGAGCAGGCGTTTCCACCACGGGCTCCTACGCACTCTGCGCAAGCGGGCCCGGACGACGCCAGGCTTCTGGGTGGACAGGACCGTGCGGATCGGACACGCGCCGCAGCCGGCATCATCGGCCTCGACGAGCGTGGTGCGAGCCGATCGAGCCACGCACGTGCTTGCCTACAACGGAGAGAGTTTACAATTTCACGCAGATCGAGCAGCGTCTTCGCGCGGCGGGTGTCGGTGCGCGGAGCCAGCGACGCCGAGATCCTGCTCCAGCGCCGCAGACCGGTGGGGCGCGGCGATTCTGTCCGATCTTCAGGATTCTGGGCCTTCGTTGTCTACGACAAAGGTGCGACCACCAGCTGACGCTCGTTCGGGATCAATTGGCGTCGGCCTCCTGTATTACCGCCACACGAAGGACGGTGTATGCGTCTCGTCTCTTCTCGGGACGCGATCATGTCCGTGACTCCGAAGGCCCGAACTGGACTACGAGGAGGCACTGTCGGAGTACGTGCGATATCAGTTCACATTCGGCGACGGGCGCTTCGTCCGCCAGGGTCGGAAGATTCGCGCCAGGCCATCTCGTCGAGATCGACCTCGACAGAGGAGACGTGAGGACCTCATGCTACGAGGACACTATTCGGGCCGCGTCCCGGTCGCGCCGATCCCCAATCTCGCCGGATGGATCGCGCAGACCGGGAGCTCTCATCCGACTGCGTTCTGGCCTCGACTATCAGCGACACGCCATTTCGACGTTCTGCAGCACGGCGGCGCTGACTCGAGTCTCATCGCCGCATCGTTCGGCCAGATCGCTATCACTGCAGCTGTTCGGATCCGGGTGCGCCTGAGACCTTCTACGCCCAGCAGGTGAGTGCGCGATACGCCGATCCGCCTGTTACGCGTGAACGCTCAGGAGTCGTTCAGATCTTGTCGCTCCTTTCTGTCCGACATCGATCCGGGATTTCGACGAGCTGACCATCGGCGTCGGTGATCCTTTCACTCGACGCGACGTACTCGCTGCTAGTAAAACGAAGAGTTACCAGGAGTCATCTTGACCGGGACGGGGTGGGGACAGAGCTCTTCGCCGGCGTGCGATTGTCAGCTGCGCTCGGGAGTGCTACCAGGATTCACCAGCGCGCGCGCTCGTACGACCGGATGCGCACCGTTACGGGCGTCGTCGACCGGTTCCAGGTTCACACGCGCAGGGGCGATCCTTCTCTTTATGCCTTGCTACGGCCCCGAGGTCGAAGGCATTCAAAGGCGAGCCTCGAAGCTGGCCGCGGCGGCGACGATGATCTGGAGACGATACTTCGGTTTGACCAGGCGCTCCACTTTCTCAGGGCTTGCCGGACATCGACGACAGATGTCTGCGGACGTCACTCGGTGGAGAGCCGACCCCAGCCTCCTGCACCAGCGGCTCGTTCGGCACTTTGTTGATCGATACGCGAGCGCTGCTCTCAATGGAAGCCTGAAGCCGGTGCTCCAACGCGGTGGCGACGACGGGTCTGGTGCCCCGAGACGATTGCGACTGACTGACAACTTGGATTCACCACCCCGATCGGAACCTTCACATGAACAGGCATCCACACTCATCCGCGAGCGCATTACGGACTCGCGTTTCCGGCACCTCTACGATCTTCGCCGTATCGAATTTCACCGCCAGGACCAAGTTCTCGCGCCAGGTGTTCGGCACTGCTCGCGCTCGACCTTTGGCTCGATCCGCTACATGGGCAGGTGGTGCGATGCGTGTCATCTTCCTGACTCAATGGTTCGATCAGAACCGGTAACGTCCGGGGGTTACCGCTCGCGCGGTGGCTGCTCGCTCGCAGCTACGACATCGCGTCCTGACGGGAGTGCCGGACTACCGGGCGGGCGCGTCTATCCCGGGTACCGGGTCCGGCCGTAGCCAGCGCGAGGTTCTGGATAACGTGCCGCGTGCTGCTACGCGTCCCGCTCTATCCCAGTCACGACAATCGTGGGCGGACAGATCGCCAACTACGCGACCTTCCGCGGCGTCCGCGGCGAGTCTGGGTACGGCGCTGATCGGCGCCGGCGATGTTGTCTACGTCTACCACCCACCCGCAACCGTCGGGGTTGGCGGCCATATGACGTCAGGCGCCGCGCGCGGACACCCTTCGTGTCGCACGTCGCCGACCTCTGGCCCGAGTCGGTGTTGGATTCGGGCGTGATTACCTGGCGGTGGTGCGACGCGACGTGCGAGTCGGGAGAGGTATCTCGACCTGGTGTCGGCTCGTCTACCCCAGTCGAGCGCGATCACCGTGCTCTCGCCGGGCTTTCGCCGGCTGCTCATCGAGCGCGGCGTGCCGGACGAGAAGGTTCACGTTGTCTACAACTGGGCGGATGAGGAGGCGTTCCGACCCCGCGAGCGGGATCTGGCGCTCGCGCGCGAGCTCGGACTGGCCGGGCGCTTCAGCGTGATGTCGCCGGGAATCTCGGCTCGATTGCAGAGGCTCGATGCCCGTGATCCGTGCCGCGAAGCGGATAGCGGATACGTCAGCGATCCAGGTGTTATCGCCGGGCACGGCCAGACGGAGCCGGAGCTGCGCCGACTCGCCTCAGCAGTTAGGTGCCTGAACGTGCGCTTCCTGGGCCGGCGGCAACCATCTTGAATGTCGAAGCTCTGCGCGCTCGCGGACGTGCTGCTCGTCCATCTCGCGGGATCTCCCGCTTCTTGCGACGACGATTCCGGGCAAGACGCAAGCGGCGCTCACGCGAGCGGACGGCCCATCTTGATGGCGCGCGGCACGCCGCCGATCTGCGTGATTCGGGCTGGCGCGGGGATCGCGTGTCTCCCGAAAATGACGCCGCCCTAGCCGAGGCGATCTGACGGCTGCTCTGGCGGATGGGGTCCGTCGAGCTCCGAGGCCATGGGCGCCGCGGGGCCGCAGGTTCTACCTGGACGAGATGTCGTTGAATGTCGCGGGTGATCAGATGGACCGCCTGTTCAAGGCGGTGGTTGACGGCACGAAGGGGCGAACGACGCAGATAGCGGGAGGTGAGCCGTAAGCGTCTCGGTCGACGTGGGCCTGACTGTCCTGCGCTGCCGCTTGTAGTCCCCTATTCCTCGCGATCGCGCTGATCGGGCGCGTGTCACACTAGGAACTCCGGTGATCTTCCGACAGCGGCGCCCGGACGTCATGGCGACAGCCTTACACTGCTCAGGTTCCGTACCGCTGACCAATGCGCGGTCCGGCCGGAGAGCTCCTACCGGATGCCGACCGGCTCCACGAAAGCTCGGACGATTCTTGCGGAGTACGAGTCTCGACGAGTTGCCGGAACTGATCAATGTTCTCCGCGGCGACATGAGTCTCGTTGGGCCCCGGCCGCTACTTCGCTGAATATCTAGCCGTCTATCACGCCCGGGCCGGGCACGACGCCACGAGGTGAGGCCGGGCATCACCGGCTGGGCCCAGATCAACGGGCGCAACACGATCTCATGGGAGCGGAGTATCGAGACTCGATCTTTGGTATGTCGACCGCCAGTCAGCGTGGCTCGATTTGCGCATTCTCGCGGCGACCATCCCGGCGATCTTTCGCCGTCAGGGCATCAGCGAGCTTGGTCACGCCACCGCGAGGAAATTTTCTGGGAGGCTTCTGAGACGTGGAAGTCTTGATCGTCAGGCGCTGGCGGACATGGCCAGGTCGTCGCCGACGCGCTGTGGCGTGCCTGCGGAGCGGCGACGGCGCGGTGCCCTCTGGGCTACGTCGACGACGATCCCTCACTCTGCGGGCGAAAACTGGTGGACATCCCGGTCTTCGGGCCGCTCGCTGATCTGACCGGCATCCCGCACGACGGGATCGTTGTCGCGATCGGCGACAACGCACTCCGAATGCGCGTCTTCGACGAGCTGGCGCAGCGAGGGGAGCACTCACATCCGTTGCCAAGCGATCCGAGCGCGATTGTGCGCCGCTGACGCCAGGATCGGTCGGGGAGCGGCGCTCTTCGCCCGGCGTCATCGTGAACGTTGGCAGCGTCACTCGGCGACGAACGTGATCCTGAACACCGGGTCGCGTCGGTCGATCGCCCAGCCGCATCGGAAACCATGCAGCATCGTCCAACGGCGTCCGGTAGTGGGCAGGGGCGGTGACTCGTGGAAGAGGGGAGTACTGATTGGAGTTGCTGCGAGCGTGCTCCCGGGCAGCACTGTTGGAGCCTGGAGTGTGGTGGGTGGGGGGCATGCGTTGCACTAATCTGTCGCTCCCGAGTGTGACCGTGGTCGGCGTACCGGCACTGGGAGGCTCAGCGTGACCCAGGTAGCCCGGCAGATCGCGGATTTCTTCCGATCATCACGGCGCCGCTGGACGCTGTCGGAGGCGACCGACCTCATGCAGGGGCAGCTGGGACTCCAGGCGTGGTCACCCTGGGAGCCACAACGCGCGCCTTCGAAGAGGGAGGTGTGTCGGCGTACCGGAGCCGCGACATTGCGGTCGCGCATGGCCTCGTGCACTGCGGGTCTTCATAGGCTCGCATCCCGCGCCCTCGGCCTTGAGGCTGGTCGACGTGAGTCATCGTGCCGTCGTTCACGCTTCGCTGCAACGGGTCAGGCTCTCCTCTGGAACGCGCTGGTTCCCGTGTTTTGCGACTGCCTGCCGGGCACCCGGACGTTGGACCCAGCGGATGTGGAGCGCAATCTCTCTTCCGCGCACCGCGCGACGATCTGCTCGGCCTACGTGTACGCGAAGCTCCCCCGGACGTCGGATGCACTCTCGATATCGCGGTTCAGCGCCATGGGGTTCCGGTCTACTTCGATTCCTGCCCAAGCGGCTCGGGGCAACCCTTTGGGGACGACTCGCGGGCGGATTCGGAACGTGCGAAGTGTTTTCGCTGAGCCCGACAAAGGTCGTGACGGCGATCGAGGGCGGTGTCGTGTCGACGATGCGACGATGCTCTGGCAGTCCATCTACGCGCGATGCGTGACTACGGCAAGGACCCGACGACGGGAGAGGACATGGTCGAGCTCGGCCTCTCCGCTCGTATGACAGAGTTCCATGCCGCGGTGGACCTGGCATCGCTCCACGAAGCATCGAGCACTCGTCAAGGCGCGGTCGATCAGAATCGAACGCTATCGCGAGCGGCTCTGCGGCCGCCTCGGGCTGCGGCCTCCAATGGAGTGCCGGACGACCGGACGACCAGCGGCAACTATTTCGTGCTGTTCATCTCCGCGAAGCGCGACGGAGCCGCGATAACTGTGCACACCGGCGCTCGCGGACGCGGGCAATCCAGACGCAAAGTTGATACTATCCCCGCTTCATGAGCAAACCATCTTCAGACGGTTCCCGATGCGCGAGAGTGCCACGCTGCACGAATCGATCGTGGCGAGCCGCGAGGGGCTGGCGCTCCCCCTTTATTCCCACATGCGCGGCGATCAGATCGACAGAGTGTGCCAGGCCGTGGAGGTCCTGCTCGGCTGATGGCGATGACCGGGAGCGCGACCGTCGTGCGGAGCGTCATCCGCTATCGGCGGTTCATCGTGATCATCACCCAACTCGCCTTGGTCGCTCTCTCGAATGTCGTGGCACTCTGGCTCAAGTTTGGCGACTCGGCGATCGTCGACGCCACGAGCATCCATCGCAACTTCTTTTGGCGACTCTTCCGCTGCTGGTCGTTATCCGCGGTCTGGCATTCGCCCGCACTGCGGCTCTACGAGGGGCTCTGGCGATACAGCAGCATCTGGGAAGCTTCGCAACATCATCCTGGGCGTCTTAGCGAGCAGGCGTGGTCTTCGAGGTCGTCGTGCGGCTGGCGTCCGGACACAACTACCCGCGCTTCCGTCCTCATCATCGACTCCGTCCTCCTGGTGTGCGCACTCGAGGCCTGCGTCTAGCCCGGCGCCTCTACCGCGCGCTTCAGGTACCTTGTCGCGCCAAGCGCATCCTGATCTATGGAGCCGGCGACGCGGGCGAAATGATCGTTCGCGACATGCGCAACAGCCGGGACTATGAGTACGAACCGATTGGCGTTCGTCGACGACGACCGCCGCAAAGTCGGACAAACGCATCCACGGGGTCCGTGTCCCCGTGGTCACCTCGGACGCTCTTCCGGTGATCATTCAGCGCGAAGCACCCGACGCGATTCTCGTAGCCATACCGTCGGCCAGCCCCACCACCGTGCGGACGATCGTGCGGGTTCTCGAGCCATACAAGGTGCCCATCCAGACGCTGCCGAGCCTTCGCGATGTCATGGGTGGACGAGCGACGACCCAGCAGGTTCGTGCGCTGATCGTCGAGATCTGCTCGACCGGGAGCCCAGTGGGGGTCGACATGGCATTGGCGTCTCGGCTCATTCGCGGGCGTCGTGTGCTCGTGACCGGTGCCGGTGGCTCGATCGGCACCGGAACTGAGCCGGCAGATCGCGACGCTGAGTCCGGACGCCCTCGCGCTTGCTGGACCGCTACGAGAACGGCCTCCATGGTCTGCACCTCGAGCTCACGGCGCGTGAAGGGCACTGTCCGACCGCTGCGGAGATCGGGTGACGCTCTGCGACGCCGACCGGATGAACTCCGTGATGCATGAGTATCGTCCGGAGATCGTCTTCCCGCGGCAGCCCACAAGCACGTGCCTCTGATGGAGGCGAACCCCGTGAAGCGGTGAAAAACAACGGTACGCGGGACGCGCATTCTCGCGGAAGCTGCTGTCGCGTGCGGCGTCGAGCGCTTCATTTTGATTTCGACCGATAAGGCCGTGAATCCGGCCAGCGTCCATGGGTGCGAGCAAGCGGGTGGCCGAGCTTCCGTCAGCAATGGAGGGCAACGCGGCGGCGCGATATTCGCCGTGGTACGGTTCGGCAACGTTCTCGCCAGCAACGGCAGTGTCGTCCGGCGTTTTCTGAACAGATTCAAGCCGGTGGTCCGGTGACGGTGACCCACCCTGACGTGCGGCGCTATTTCATGCTGATCCGGGAGGCGGTCCATCTGATGCTGCAAGCCGCAGCGCTCACGAGCGGCGGCGACATCTTCGTACTCGAAATGGGTGAGCAGGTACGAGTCCTCGATCTAGCACGCAATCTCATCCGCCTCTCGGGACGAGTGCTCGGACGACGAGATCTCGATCGTGTTCACGGAACTCCGTGCGGGCGAAAACTTCGGGAGGAGCTAGTCGCGGAGGACGAGTCGATCGAAGCGCCTTCATCGGCCGGCGTGCTGCGGGTCGTCGCGCGGTCGGCTCCTGATTGGTTGACTGTCCAACGAGGTGGTGATCGAGTTGAGCGCTTGCGCGGCCGAGGACGATGCCCCGGCAGTGATCATGCTCTGGCGGAGCTTGTGCCGACCTATTGCCCCGCAGGCGGTGGCGCATGATAGGTCCGCGGGAGCGAACGGGATCCATCAGGCAGCGACGAGATGAATCTCGTGACATACGCAGTCGTCGTCTGGCGCCACCGCTGGATGATCGCGGCAATCTGTGTTCTCGCCGTCGGTACTGCGGTCGTAGTGAGCAAGCTTTACCCAAAACATTCCAGTCGACAGGCACCGTCCTGGCGCCGAAGGAAGGACCGTCCAGCGGCTTTCTGAGCGGGTTGGCGGCTTCGGGCCTTGATCCCGCAGATTCCCGGGCTGTCCCTCGGGTCGTTCACCCCCAATCGTGATCTGCTCGTGAGCGTCCTCCGGAGCCGTACGATTGCTCAGTCCGTCGTGACCCGCTTCGTTGCAAGAGCGCCATCGGAGGCGATATCTCTCGACGACAACCATCAAAGACTTCCAGTCGGCCACGACCGTCTCGATCACGAAGGAGGGTGTGCATCTCCGTGCGCGTCGAAGACACCGATCCGATGGTCGCAGCAAAATGGCGAACTATCAAATGGAGCTATTGATCAGCTTCGTCTCGATTCAACACTGGCGAAGCCGGCCGCCAGCGCAGTTACCTGACCGAGCTGCTGCACAGGCAAAGGTCGGTCTCGGCGCGGCGAAGCAGAATCTACGCAGCTTCCAGGAACAGAACCGAGCCTGATCGTGCTTCAGGAGCAGACGCAAGGGGGCCATTGAAGCGCGCGGCGCGCCTGAAGGGCGAGATCATGGCAAGCGAAGCGCAACTTCAGGTCATGCGCAATTTTGCGACAGTAAGCCAACCCCGAGGTCGTCTCCCTGCGTCGTAGGATCAACGAGATGAACTCGGCAGCTGAGTGAGAGTGCAGTACGGCGAGCCCGGGGCCCGTCCCGCATGGGCGGAGGACGTCGCGACTGCAACGTCGCCGTTCGCCAAGGTGCCGGAGGTGGGGCTCGAGCTGGTCCGGCTCACCCGCGAAGTGAAGATCCAGGAGACTCTGGTCACTTGCTGACGCAACAAGTCGAGCAGGCTCGCCTCATGGAAGCGAAGGATATGCCGGTCGTTCAGGTTCTCGATCGCGCCGTCCCCGGTGAGCGTCCGGTGCGGCCGCGCACCCTGGTCAACGCTGCCGTCGCGGGCATTGGCGGACTTCCTGATCGGAGTTTTACCGTCATCTTTGTGGACGGTATCGAGCGACATAGGACCGCCACGCCGTGAACCGCCAGCGAAAGTAGCCCTGGCCAGATGTCGGCGCCCAGACAGCTGGGCGTGCTCGCACCGATCGTATCGACCGATGAATGAAGAAGAATTTCCGCTGACGACGAAGCCCCCTGAGCAGACGACCGGCCGGGGGTCGGAAACGATATGTCGACGCTCGCGTTCTTAGGCGGCTTTCGGAACATCCTTCGTTGATGCCCTACGCGCATCAGACGATCGAGCCCGACGATCTCGCCGCGGTCAACGCCGCCCTCACGGCGGACTGGATCACGCAAGGGCCCCCTGGTCGCCTGCTTCGAGCAGCGCGCTGGCAGAGCGCGTCGGGGTCAAGCACGCGATCGCGGTGGCCAACGGGACCGCGGCGTTGCATCGCGGCCTGCGTGGGCCGCCGGACTCGGCCCCGGCGACGAAGCGATCACGACGCCGCTCACGTTCGCGGCGAGCCGCCGAACGCGGTCGTCTATCAAGGGGCCCAGCCCGTGTTCGCGGACATCGACGGCTCCACCCTGAACATCGCGGTCGACGCGGTGAAGCGGGTGGCGACCGCACGAACGCGCGCGATCCTGCCGGTCGACTTCGCCGGCCTGCCGTGCGAGTACGAGCGTTCTGGTGCCGCTCGGCGCGCGAGCACGGCTGGATCGTCATCGCCGACGCCGCGCACTCGTTCGGCGCCGCCGTGAACGGCCGGCCGGATCGGCGCGCTGGCGGACATGACGACCTTGTCCTTCCATCCCGTCGAAGCTCGATCACCACGGGCGAGGGCGGCGCGGTGCTGCACCGATCGCGACGATCTTCGCCGAGCGTGCTGCGTACCATGCGTCATCACGGGATCCGTCTTACGCCGATTCGACGCGACCATGGCAGCTACGAGATCGACGAGCCCGGGAACAACTACCGGCTCACCGATTTCCAGTCCGCCCTGGCCTCGCAGCTCGGCAAGCTCGACCGGTTCTGGCAGCGACGCGACCGGCTCGCGCGCCGCTCATCGCGAGCGCCTGGCCGGCTCGCGCTTCGTCGAGCTGCCGGCGCTTCCGGGCGGGGAGCAGCATGGCTGGCATCTCTTCGTCGTGATGCTCCGTCTCGAGCGGGTCCTGGCGGCGGACCGCGACGGTATCGTGGCGGCGCTGCGCGCCGAGAACATCGGGGCGACCGTTCACTATCCGCTCGTCTATCATCATCCGTTCTATCGAGATCGGCTGGGCCACGCCGCGGGCCTGTGCCCGACCGCCGAGCTCGTCGAGCGGCGCTTGCTCACGTTGCCGCTCTTTCCGCCGATGAGCGACGCGGATCAGACGACGTGCTGCGCGCCCTCGACAGAGATCTTCGCCCACTACACACGATGAGCCGCGACACGCGATGAGCCGCGCGCGATGAACCTGCGAGCCGGATCCGAGATACTTCTTCGCGCTCGGCCGCCGTTACCCGCGGCTTCCGCTGGCGTTCCTGCGCGCGCTGCCGCTGCCGCTTCTGGAAACGCTGCGCGCCCTGGGCTGCGCGAGACGTTCCGAGTCGCCGCGCGCGCACCCTGGTGATCGCGACGCCTTCGCCGCCGCGCGCGCATCGACGTGCCGGCGTTCAGCGCCGGCCCGAGGATCTCGGCTGACTTTCCTCACGCCGGAGATCCTCAAGACGCGCCCCGAGGCGCTCGTGACGGGGCCGGCCGAGCTCGCGATCGAGAGCTCCGGCACCTCGGGCCACGTGACGCGCGTCTACCTGAGCCGCCGTGAGCTCGAGTACAACGCGCGCCAGGGCGGCCTCATGCTCGGCCTCTCTACGGCCTCGGGCGGGGAGACTGGTTCCCTCTCGACGCTCGGGCTCGACTGGGGTCTCGGCTCCTTGCCCGTCGAACGCCTGATGCGCTACACGCCGATGTTCTCGATGGTCGTCGGGCGCGTCGATCCGCGCGAGGCCTACGAGCGGCTCGGCGAGAAATACCGCTTTCAACGTCATCGTCGGCGATCCCTTCTGGCTGGCCCGGCTGACCGAGATCGCGCGCGAGCGCGGACGGCCCGGGGCCAGATGAAAGTCCCTGATCGGCGGCGGCGAGGGGATCACGCCGCGCGCACGCGGGCGGAGCTCGAGAGGCTTCGGGGCGCGCTCGTGTGCATGACGTACGCGTCGACCGAGGCCGCGACCATCCTCGGCTTCGAATGCACGCAGCGCGCGGGCTATCACGTGAACGAGTTCTCTTTGCTTTCATCGCTCGTCCCCCCGCGTCGATTCCAACCGGATCGACTTCGTGCCGTTCGCCGAATCGATACAGCGCACTGGACGACGCGCAGCGTCTCGGAGGTTGTCCCTGCCGTTCGTCAGGCGGCTGTGCCGCCGGTGGCGACCGCTTCCAGCAGCGAAGGCCATCGGGCCGATGAAGGCCGTCGGGGATCCAGCGCGTGACGTCACCGGATAGTGCAGCCAGCCGTCCGGTCGGCAGCACCGCGCGAGTTGACGCTCGAGCGTGTCGGCGCGGCCGCGCGGATAGTCGTACATCAGGCCGATCGTGCCGCGGATGCTGCCCTGCGTACCGTCGATGCGGAACTCCGGCGCGCGGATCACCGGTGCGGTTCTTGTGGAAGCTGCGCAGCAGCGCGCGCATCTCGCCCTCGAACTCGAGCACGCTGATCGTGCGCGTCTCGCCCTGCTCCGGCTGACCGGGCTCATGCGCGCCTGGGTCCCGTAGGCATAGAGCGGATTTCTTCCGAGCACGTACCGGACAGCGTCGATGAAGTGGATCGTGAACTGGTTGAGATCGAGCCGCGGCTGCTTCGCGACCCAGCGCCCAGTTCTCCCACGGCGTGTAGACGTGGAAATCCCAGGTCATCTCGAACGGCTCGCCGATCCAGCCGGGCTCACCATGGCGCGCGCGCGCGGCGACGCTCTCCGAGAATCGCAGCTGCTGGTTCACGGCCATGCAGCCGCTTGCGCATCGCGGCGTGTGTTCACCAGCCGGACCGCCTCGTCGAAGTCGTACGGACAATGGAGCTTCTGGCACAGCAGGTGCTTGCCGGCATCGAGCAGCGGCGCGGCGATGCCGCACTGGACCCACGGGAAGACCGCGATGTCCACCACCGCCACGGTCGCAGTCCCGCGCAATCTCGTCGCGACCGAGTCATGGGCTCTGACGAGGCCATGTCGCTCCGCCACCGCCTGCGCCTTAGGCCTATCGAGATCGGTGAATCCCGACGACCTCGAGACCATGCGCCGCGTACGCGGGAGGTGTGCAGATCGGCGATCTCACCGGCGCCGACGATCGCGATCGGCACGCTTTCGTGACGCTCCGAGACCCGGATCGCGACGGTCTCTCTGATCGGCGCAAAAATATCGGGCATGAGGAACTACTCCCGTGCCGTTCCCGCCTCAGAGCTTTCCTAAGGATCTGACTTGTTGAGCCTTTAAGCGACATGTTAGCCTACGGCAGGTACCCCGATCAACGCGGCTCAGTGGCCTGTTTGCGGGCTGCTAACATGTCAGATCAACAGAACCTTTGTCCTCCAGCAGCGACGGATTCGCCCTTCGCGACCGCGTCGCGCTCATCACGGGCGGGGCCGGTGGCATCGGGCTCGCGGTCGCGCTCCGCTTCGCACGAGCGGGCGCCCCACCAGTGCTCGCCGACATCAGGCTCGACGCCGCGCGGCAGGCGGCCCGACGCCCTGACGAAGGTCGGTCACCCGGCAATCGGCCTGGGCGGCGACGTGAGCAAGGCGTCGGAGGCGCAAGCGCTCGTCGGCAGCGCGCTCGAACGTTTCGGACGCATCGACATCCTGGTCAACAACGCCGGCTGCATGGGACGCGTCGCGCCACTCTGGGAGCTGCGCGACGATGACTGGAACGACGTGCTCGCGGTGGACCTCACGAGCGTGTTCCTCGTGAGCCGCGCGGTGATTCCGCAGATGCGCGCACGCGGGAGCGGCTGCATCGTGAGCGTCTCGTCGATCGCCGGGAAGGAGGGCACGCCCGGTCTCATCCCCTACTCGGTCGCGAAGGCCGGCATCATTCGCGTTCACCAAGGCGCTCGGCAAAGAGGTCGTCGCGGACGGCATCCGCGTCAATTGCGTGGCACCGGGCGTCGTCGAGACGCCGCTGCTCGATCAGCTGCCGCCGGAGTCGACGCAGCTGATGCTCAGCAAGGCGCCGATGGGCCGCTTTGGAACGGCCGGACGAGGTGGCCGCCGTGGTGCATTTCCTGGCATCGGACGCGGCGAGCTTCATCACCGCGCAGTGCTTCGATGCGAGCGGCGGCGCGCGCCACGTACTGACCCGCAAGGACAGCGCCGATGGACGGAACGCAGCGTCGAGCGCATCCTGACCACTCACACCGGCAGCCTCCCCGGCCAGAACGGCTGGTCGAGCTGATGTTCGCCAAGGAGGAAGGAGCGCGAGGTCGATGCCGCGCGTGCTCGCCGAGCGCGTGCGCAAATCCGTGCGCGAAGTGGTCGAGCGCCAGCGAGGCGGTCGGCATCGACGTCGTGAGCGACGGCGAGATGAGCAAGCCGAGCTACGCCACCTACGTGACCGAGCGGCTCACGGGCTTCGGCGGCAAGTCCGGAGCGGCCCAAGCTGAGCGACATCCTCGAGCATCCCAACGTCGCGAGCCACTACTTCAACGACCCCGGCGTGCAGCGCCTCAACATGAACCGGCCCGCGTGCAACGGTCCGGTGGCCCGCAAGGGCATGGCCGAGGTCGACGCCGACATCGCGAACTTCAAGCACGGGCTCGCTGAGGCTGTCGGTCGAGGAGGCGTTCATGACCGCGGCGTCCCCCGGGGTCGTGTCGATGTTCCTCGGCGACACGCATTACAAGAACGAGGAGGCGTTCCTGTGGGCCGTCGCCGGAAGCGATGAAGCCCGAGTACGAAGGCGATCGTGCGCGCGGGCTTCCTGTTGCAGCTCGACTGCCCCGATCTCGCCGATGACGCGGCATCGCGAGTTCGCAATCGGCCGCTGGAGGAATTCCGGGACTATGCGCGCCTGCACATCGAGGTGCTGAACGCCGCCACCGCAGCATTCCGCCCGATCGCCTGCGCGTGCACCTGTGCTGGGGCAACTACCCCGGCCCGCACCATCGCGATGTGCCGCTCGAGCAGATCATCGACCTGGTCCTGAACGTGCGCGCGCAGGGGCTCTGTTTCGAAGCCGCCAACTCGCGCCATGCGCACGAATGGAAAGTGTTCGAGAAGGTGCGCCTGCCCGAAGGCAAGGTGCTGATCCCGGGCGTCATCGAATCGATGTCCAACCGCATCGAGCACCCGGAGCTCGTCGCCGAGCGCATCGTGAAGTTTGCAAAGATCGTCGGCCGGGAGAACGTGATCGCCGGCAGCGATTGCGGCTTCGGCACGTTCGTCGGTGTGGCCTGGTCGAGCCCGGAGATCGCGTGGGCCAAGCTCGCGGCGCTCGCCGAAGGCGCGCGGTTGGCGTCGGCCGAGCTCTGGTAGGCGGCGTAGCTGGAGGGAAGACCCGCAGCGTGAAGGCAATCTCTCTTCAGGAGATCGGGCGCATCCCGGCACCGGGAGACAACGTCGCGATCGCGACGCGGCGCCTCGCCCGCAGGCACGCAGGTCGAGCTCGACGGTCGTGTCCGGCAGCCTGACCCATACGATCCTCGAGGGCCATCGCTTCGCGATCGAGCCGATCGCAGAGGGTGAGACCCTGCTGTCCTGGGGATTGCCGTTTGGCCGCGCATTGCGCGCGATCCAGCCGGGCGAATACCTGTGCAATGCGGGGATCCTGGAGGCGCTGCAACTGCGCAACCTCGACTTCGCGCTGCCCCTGCACGCGAACTTCGAGAACTGCATCGCTACGTACGAGCTCGACGAACAGGCGTTTCTGCCCGGGCACACAGGTGCCGCTGCACGCCGAGCGCGGCACCTTCGCGGGCTATCCGCGCCCCGGCAGACGGCGCGGCGTCGGGACGCGCAACGTCATCGTCCTGCTCGGCACGACGTCCTTGAGCGGCAGCTTCGTCAAGGCGCTCGAAGCGCGGCTGCGGACGGAAGCCGCTGGGTACGCGCAACATCGACGGCATTGCGGCGGTGGCGCCACACCGAAGGCGGCGGAACCTCACCGCCCAACAACCTCGAGTTCGTGTTGCGCACGCTCGCCGGGTTCATCGTGAATCCGAACGTAGCCGCGTGCCTCGCCGTCGACTACGGCAGCGAAGTCTTCACGAACGCGATGCTCGAAGATGCATGCGGCGCACGGGCTATCCGCTCGAGCGATGCTGCATCGCTTCTGCTCAGATCCGCCAGAACCAGGCGGCGCGCACTCGACGAATGCGCGCGGATCGTGCGCGAGTGGTTCAGCCGCCGTGAGCGCGAGCTGCCGCGCTGCCAGCCTGCCTCGCCGCAGCCTCAGAATCGGCTGCAGTGCGGGGGTCGGACGCCTTCTCGGGGTGTCCGGCAACCCGCTCGCCGGCTGGGTCCGCGCGGGAAGTGATCCGTCATGGCGGTCCGCCAACCTCGCCGGAGACCGACGAGCTGATCGGAGCCGAGTCCCACGTACTCGCGAACACGCGCGATCCGCCACGGCGCAGTCGATTCCTCGAGAAGATCGCGGTCTTCAAGCAGCGCGTCGCCTGGCACGGCCACAGCGCCGGAGGGCAACCCGACCGGCGGCAACAAGTTTACCGCGGCCTCTACAACATCGCGATCAAGTCGATCGGCGCGGCGCGCAAGAAGAGCCCCGGATGTGCGCGGCTCGACTACGTGATCGACTACGGCCGAGCGCATGACGCCGCCGGGCTTACTACTTCATGGACAGCCCCGGCAACGACGCTCGAAAGCATCGCAGGCCAGGTCGCCTCGGGCTGCAACCTGATCATCTTCACCACCGGCAACGGCTCGATCCACGACATTTCCCGTTCGTGCCGACGAGTCAAGTTCGTCACTACGACCGGGCGCTGGAACCTGCTGTCGAAGGACATGGACGTGAATGCCGGACCGCTATCTCGACGGCGCGCCCATGGACGAGCTCGGCATCGGAAGCCTTCCGCTACACGGTCGAGGTCGCCTCGGGCGCGCGCAGCGTCGGCGAGCGCCAGGACGTTCGCAGGTGTCAGATCTGGCGCGACTGGCAGTCAGACGGATCGCATTCGCGGCTCGACGAGCCTGCGCAATCGCGCCGGCGCCGGACGGACAGCCGATTCCCGTGCAGGCGTCCGCGCGCAGCCACGACCGAGATGACGCGCGCTTCGGCGCGCTGCCGACGCCGCACGGTATGTCGCCGATCGATCGCGTGGCGCTGATCACTGCCGACCAGCCCTGCTGCTCGGGCACAGATCGCGCAGCGCATCGCCCGGGCATCTCAACGACACGACTCCGGGCGGGCGGAACCGCGCGGCGTCGCGCTTCGTCGCTCTGCCGCACACCGAAGGCTGCGGCGCCATCGCACGGCGAGAACGAGGAACATCAGCTCGCGCACGATGGTCGGGCACCATGCTGCATCCGTTCGTCGAGACCGCCGTTGCTCGAGCACGGCTGCGAGCGCACGCACAACGACCTGCTGCGTCAGCGCGCTCGTGAAGAGCGGCGTCGACCCCGCAGCGGCTACGGATACGCACAGCATCCAGCTCGATGGTGGACATCGACAAGGTCGTCCGCAAGGTCGAGCACTGGTTCCTCGAGCAGCTGCCGCCGACACGCCGCCCGCCGAGCGTCACGAGGTGGGTCTCGAGGCAGCCTGTCGCTCGGTCTGCTTTCCATCGGGCCCGTGTCGGCGCTGCCGCGCGGCGCGCTGGCGCAGATAGCGGCGGCGATCGCGGGCAGCGGCGGCACCGGTCGTGATCCCAGCGAGAATGCTTCGCTGCTGGAGGTCGACCGAATTCATCGAGGCGCTCGGCTGGACCGCAGCGGCCACACCGAGCCTGCAGTATGGGCAGGCCGTCCCCGCACGGCGGGGCTGCACGTGCATGGCTACGCCCGACGCGATCGGCGTGGAGACCGTGACGGGTCTCGGCGGCACCGGCGTACACTGATGCCTGCGCGTGCGTGGACGGTCCGCCGCTGCAGGGCCATCCGATGATCCGTGCTGCAGATCGCCGCGGATACGTCCGTCGCGCCGCTCCGCCAGGATCTCGATCACCTCGATCGACCCACGCCGACGTCGAGAGCGATCTCGCGGCGATCTGCTGGGGCTGCATCTGCCGGGCCGCGTCGCGCGACCTTGACACCCAGGCTCTGGGCGCGGGCCGTGTCGACTTCCAGCTCACCCGCGGCCGTGCTCAGCGTATCGCTCTGAATAGCTAAAGACCCCACATGTTCACACCAGAATCGTCGACGATCGCATTGCTGCTGATCGTGGTCTCGATGCGCTGTGCTGGGGATCATGGCCGAACTGCTCAAGGTCCTTCCCGGATGGCGGCTCGAATACTTCTACGTCGACTACACGATCGGCTTCCTGCTCGCGCATGCTCGTCGTCGGTGCGACCGCGGGGTCGACGGGCGCGGTGGGTCCCGATTTCTGGATCGCCTGATCGCTGCGGGCTCACGCGCGAAGCGGCTCTCGCCGTTGCGGGCGGACTGCTCTGGAACATCGGGCAACATCTTCCTGCTCAACGCGATCGCGATCGCCGGACTCGCCGTGGCGTTTCCGATCGCGTCGGTGCTGGCGATCACTCTCGGGGTCGGGATCAGCTGACTGGCCGAATCCGATCGGCAACCCGGCGTGGCTGGTCGCCGTGGTGCTGATCGCGGTGTGCTGTTCGCCGCGGCCTGCATCAACTGCGCTGGCCTATCGCGGAGCTCGGCGGCAGCTCCGCTTCGAAGAAGCGCAAGCTCGGTATCGCACTCGCGCTCGTGGCCAGGCGTTCTCGTCGGAATACTTCCCGCCCTTCGTCGGCGGCCGCAATCAGCGGCGAAAGCAACGCCCTCGAACCTGCGCCGTCGCGACGATCTTCGTGACTCGGTGAAGCGCATCCAGTCGACCTTCGTCGCAGCATCCCGCTGCTCCTCCGGAAGCCCTTCGATTCGGCGAAGCCGCGAGCCCGAAGGGATACACGGATGGACCGGCAGGCGCGATGCCAGCACGTTCAGCTGGCAGCCCCGCGGGCGCGATCCTGGTGCGCCGGTACGTTCTCGAACTTTCATCTCCGCCGGACTGGTCGGCGTTGCGATCAGCTGGGGCATCGGCAGCGGTGCGCCGATGGTGGGCGCGCTATCGCCGCGGGCGCTCCTGCTGGCGGAACGAATTCCACGGCGCGAGCCTGCCGCGCGTGGCTGCTGATCGCCGACGCCTCGCGCTCTATGCACCGCGGTGTGGTGCTGCTCGAATCGCGATCGCGTATACCAGCTTCGCCAGGCGCGAAGCCTGATAGCAGCCCAGGAAAACTTTATCCACCGCCGTTCCAGCGAAGCCTGAATAATTTTCTCAACGAGGCGCGCCGCCTGCTCGCTGCCGCACGGACCCGCGTCTCGCACAGATCTTTCCACTGGCACCGTCGTCACATCGCCGAGCCAAAGTTCACCGGCGAGATCTTCACGTGTTTCCCGGCACTCCATAAAGCGATGGATCGTTCGTGACCCGTCAGTCGTCATTCCCCGCATGGAATCAGGGAGGTTCCGTCATGAAACGCTTTGCCGCATCTGCAGCCGCAGCCCTGCGCCTCAACCGTGGCTGCTAGGCCAGGCTCAAACTGCCTGCCTCCGCCGCCATCAGCCGCGCCCGCAGACTACTTCGGCTGCACTCTCCGCGAGGTCAGAACCCGACCGCCGGAACCAACGCCGGCGGATCCATATTCGAACTACGCTGGGATACGGATCACGACACCAGCATAACGCTGCTTATGCCTCTCATGATCGAAGCACAAGCCCATCCGAACAGTCACGCACAGCGGGGTACGCGAAAAATCTGCCGATGCCATGTCAGTGATGGCGAGCTCTCGCGCGAGGAGTTCGCCGAGTGCGGCGTTCAAGACGCAGCAGGTAGCTGCTTGCGGTGCCGCCGAGGCGGTCCGAGCGGACCGCCCTCGCCCGAATCGAGGCCGTGAAAGCCGCCGTCCACGACCACGGTCAGAGCCGGTGCGTCTGGGACGCCTCTCGTCCGAGGCGAGGGGCGTCATTCCGCCGCGGCGATCTCCCTGCGGGTCGCCCGAAGCGCTTGATCAGAGCAGCGCGGCGCGAGCGTGGACCCCTGATCACCTCGCCGGCGGGCATGCACGCCGCGATCACGCGCTGCAGCGCCGGCGTGTCCGTGATGCCGGGACACACGCCAGGTCACGCGGATGCCGAACGGCCCCAGGTCCGCCGGCCGCTGGACTTTGGACATCTCGATCACGTGCGGCCCCAGCACGATTGGCGGTCGGTCATCCAGTCGGGCATCGCGACGAGCCCGTTGATCGAGGCGAGCGCTGACGAATCGCGCCACGCCACCATCAGCGTCTTCATGATCCTCGACCGCGTGCCTGGTCGCACGAAGCTGCGTGCCCCATCGCGCAGTCGACGCCCGGCACTCATTCCTCCCAGTCCGCGCGCGTCGCCATGCGCCACCCGCAGGTGATGGAACGACGCGGCGCGGTTTCGACCGGCGCGTCGACACGTCCACATGGCCCGACGGCGCGGTCGACGATCCGTGCCGCGCGCCTCGCCGGACACATCGGCGACCAGGGCCGCGGCGAGGTCGCCCGTTGACGCCTTGATCAGCGCGGCTGGTCGGCCGCGCCGCTGCTGGCTTCGATATCCGCGACCAGCACCGAGGCACCCTCGCGGGCGAACGCTGCAACGCATGCAGCCCGGCCGGCGCCCGACCCCCGCCCGTGACCGATCGCGATCCGGTCCTTGAGTCTCATGCGGCGTCTCATTTCGTATCGCCTGCGCCCGGCGGGCAGCACGTTGCGAAGGTCCGGCGGGCCATGGATTCGGCATGCACGCGCCTCCCCTGAAGGCAAGGTCATCGCGAGTGGCGGGCGCCGCGATCGTCGAAATGACCGCTGAATCGCCCGCGTCCCCGCGCCACGTAGCCACCATATCGTGCGGGCGCTGCCCTGCTGCAGCACGATCGTCCGGCGAAATGTAGCGGACCGCCAGCCCACGCGATGTGTCAACCGACGTGTTCGTAGCCCGGCGCGGCGCACGATGCCGATGTGATGCGGCGAGGGTGCGCCCGCGCTGCGGCACGAAGTCGATGCCAGCCTTCGCCACTCATCTGACCTCCACGCGGCGATCTCCTGGCCGCGCCGGCCGGCATGTTTGCTTCGGCGTAGGTCTCGCTGCGGCGTGCAAGCAGGCCGCGGTATGTGCCGCGGGACCACCGCGCGCCTGACCAGCTTACCGGTTGACTCGGCACCGAGCGCGATCCGCGCGTCCGTGACGTTCAGAGGCGATCAATCCCTCAATAGGCACCCGCCATCCGCAGCTGCCAGGACACGATACGCCTTGCCGTGGGCGAACTTCGGAGAACCACCGCGAGCCCCACACCGCGATGTCCGGAATCGGACCAGGACCGATTCCACGGCGTCCAGGACGCGCGCGGATGGCAAACGCAATGCCTGCAGACCCACCGCACGGAAGAGGGGTGCGCGTTCGATCCAGGTACGGTCCCCTCACCCCGCGGTGGGCGCGCTTTGGGCTTTTGACCGTGCGGCTGCCAGTAGCCCGAGAAGACCGGCGGTAACGCAGCGCGGCCTCCTTCGGAGAACGCGCGCAGCGGGACGTGGTAGCCCCGTTCACGATGCGCGGCCGCCTCCAGTAGCGTGTGAGCATGGTCGACGTTCTCCTCGCTCCGACCGCGCGCTGGCCGGAACGCAGGCGGAGCAGCTCACGCTGCGGCTCAAGCGCGGCTGATCTGTTGCCCGCATGACCTGGCCCTCGTAGTCACGGCGGAAGTAGAGTATCTCCGCAAATGTCGTGCTTGAGGAGCTGCAGCAGGCTCAGGCAGGATGGGGCTTGTCGGCGCGGATCGACTGGATCCACAGCGCCAGCAGCAGGACGCAACGCAATGAGGCTCGCGAATGCGCGGTCGTGCGGATCGGCGCCGTCGCGAGGACGCCGGGCGAGCGCGGCGGGCCGCGCGCCGCAACGGCTTGATGCGGCTCCGCCTGCCAGAACGCGGTGCTCGAGTAGTCGTTGCCGAAGTTGTTCGCGTGACCGTGCTCGATCGTCATGGCGGATCGACTTGCGGAAGCGCACCGGGTCGTTCACGTAGAACCGGTACATCGAGACCTCGCCGCGGTAGTCGAGATTGCCGATCAGGTGAAAGCCCGTGTACGGGCCCCGCACGTACTCGGCCGTCGGGGCAGCGCGCCGCCGCCGAAGATCTCCTCGCTTGCCGGTGCCGTGGAACGACGGCGGCCAGCGCCTCGCCGTCGATGAAGATCATGTCGATCGCCTTCCCCGTACCACGGCGTCGGTCGCGTTGTCGATGTTGAGGAATAGTCCCGATTCAGGCTGCCGTGCCCTGCGGCGTCCAGCGCCGACGTAGTTCGTCCGTCGCCGGTGTCGTTGATGGCGTCGTGCAGCGTCGTGTTGACGCCGTCGGCCCGACCGACGCGTGTCGGGTTCTCGCGATGTCCACGCTGCGCGTGGAAGCGGCCGAGATCCGCGGGAAGTGCGCTTCATGCGCTCGTACTCGATGTGATACCACACCGCAGCGACGGGATCCGGCGCCCTCGTTGGTGAGCGTGTGAATCGCGCGCCCTTCGCATACGGCATCAGGGAAGTAGCTGTTGAAGCCGTACGTGCCGAACACGCCGAGGATCGCCCGGGGTTGACCCGTCACCAGCAGCGACGAGAAGAAGCGCGGGCGCTCCTGGCCAAGACCGAAGAAGTCGCCGAACGGCACCTCGACGCATGGCGTCTCGCGCTCCGTCCCAGTAGGCACGCAGCACCAGGTCGCGCAGGTAGTGCGGGCCGCCGAGGATGCTGAAGTACACGTGTCGCACGATGCCGGCGCCATCGAGCTGCGCGAGCTCGAGCGATCGCCCCCGGCGGCGATCGGTCGGAAGTCGTGTTCGGCGCCGGACTGATCGAAGCTGGAGACGCGCGCCGTCGTCGTGTCGCGTGAGCCTCATCATCCCGTTGAACGGCGGCCCCGCGAGCTCCTGCGCACTCAGGTCGGACACCGCGCCGAGGGCAGATGATGAGCAGCGCCGGCAGTCGCATCGTAATCACTCGCGACGACTGAGGCTTGACTCGCGTACGCAGCATGATCACGCGATAGGGATCCCACGTCGAGGCGATCCAGATCACGTCGACGCCCCTGCCCGCGGGCCGGATCCACTCCTCGATGATGTTGGCGCCGTACGGCCAGCCGTAATCGCCCTTCAGCATGTACACGGACGGCGCCTGGCGGCAGCGCTCGCCGCTGCAGTCGGGGTGATGCAGCACGCCTCCGGGTGCGTACTGATCGGCGACGGGCGCTGATCCGGATCGCCAGCCGACGACCGCATCCTGCGGCGGCGTCACGCTGTCCCCCACGGGTCATCGGCCGGCGTATGCGTGATCGCGCCGTTGCCGACCACGACGCTCGCGCAGTCCGTGCGCGCGAAGACCTGGAGCACACCGCAATCGGGCAGCAGCTGCGGGATCGGGAACTTGCTGATCCCGCCGCCGTAGGAACATGACCCATTCTCCGAGCTGCTCGACCCACGCGACGCTCATGTGATTGACGATGTCGTGGATCTCCTGGGGCTGAATGCCGTCCTGCGCGAGGCGTCCAGATCCAGGACGGCCGCGGCGTCGCTAACGTTCGCTGCGCCGCTGAAGCGCGGGCACCGTCGGCGCCCGCACCGGTGTAGTGACTGACGTCCAGGAGAACCTCCGGGGCCCTCGGGCATATCGACATGGGCGAAGTACAGTCCCAACGTCGAGCCCTTGGAGTTCCTGCTGCACGCCAACGAACCCCCGGCCCGCCCCAGAGAAAAACGCGGCGGTTCCTGCCGGCACTGCCGGCGCTGCTGCGCGGCTCCGATAGTCTCAGAGTTTTCGGCGCGATCGCGCCAGGCACCTCTTCGCGGGCACGAAGTCCGCGACCGTGCGCACCGCGGGAGTTGGTGACACTTGGTTGCGAGCCACTCGTGGACGTCGGTGTATTGGCGTGGATCGGTGAGGCTGCGCAACGGCGACAGAGCTGGCGGATGCGCGTGCGACGCCGACGCGGTCGAAACCGGCAGTCGCCCAGATGCTGCTGGTCCCGGTCGGTGCAGAGGCCGCTGCCGCGGGAACGGGAGCGCCGGCGGCGTCGAACACCGTGTCCGCGCGCAGCCGGCCGCGTTGTCGCTGCGTCGGAGGGTGAGGCCCGCCTGCTTGTCGGGCGGCACACCGACGAAGCCGACCGACGCGTCGCAGGCATAGCCCTTGCTGCAATCGGCATCCTTGCTGCAGCTCTGCGGGTTTGCCGGTGATGAACAAAGCCAGACTCGCCGCGGAGCCGTTGCTGAAGCCGCCCAGCGGTGTCTTGAACTGTTCCATCGAACTGGCCCGGATCGATGCCTGAAGCCTGGCTGGACCCGGGATCCTGCCCCAGCCTGATGGGGGGCGTACCCGCGTGATCCGGGCCGGGTCGGGGCCAGTCGGCAGCCTCCGATGGTGCCGAACGCGTCATCGTGCACGGGCGCTGATGGGGTCACCGTACCTTTGTTCAGCCCGCGCGTTCGTGTCGCCGAACAGGAAGTGCTGATCTCTCCCGCCGTGCTCGTAAGGTCCAGCCGAGGTCGGTGCCGGAGTAGGGCGATCGGGTGCAACGCTGCCGATTGTCGGGATGCAGTGGCGCGTCAGAGTCCCACGAACGGCCCGAGTGACTTCCGCATCACTTCGGGGGCATCGGCGCGGCAGACGCCAGGCCCAGACGACGATGCCGCAGAGCAGGCTCAACTGCTGCAACTGTGGCATGGTGTTCCGGGGCTCGATGCGTAGCGCCCGCAGCAGGATCGCTGCAGGATGCGGGATCCCGTGGTGGACGCGTTCCAGATGATGTCCACGCCGCAGCGCTGCGCTCCCGCAGGCCTCCGGTCCACTGCCCGATGATGTTCACACGTGGCAGGAGAGCCGCACCCGCCAGCGGGTTCACGCGCCGTCCCAGTTCGCATGCGCGGCGCAGGATTTCTCCGCGCAGTCCGGGGTGGCGCAGCACGCCGCCTGGCGCGTACAGCTTCTCGAGGCGGGCTCTTTCTCCGGATCTCCGGCGACCAGATAAGATCATCACTGCGGCGCTGGCGTCCATGGACCCCACAGGATCATCGGCCGTCCGCGCATCCGGATCGCGCCGGTGCCGAGACGACGTCCCGGCGACTTCGCCACGCGCAACGAGAACTCGAGCACGCCACACTGGGCGGCGATGGTGCGGCTCAGTTGATCATCGTCACGCCAAGCCGAGCGCATCCACCCACTTCTTGAGCGGCTCCACCCAGCCCGCAGCTTATCTGAGAATCCACGACGCCCGCGACCGTTCTTCGGGCTGAACGCCGTAGCGGCGTGGAGTCGAGGATCGGCCGCGGCGGCGTCCCGTCTCTGTGTTTGCCGCTGAATTGCGGGACACCCTTTGGCATCGGTGCCTGCGTGGCATGGTAGTCGTAGCTCGAAAGGGGGGCATCCCCTCAACGGTGCCCACTGTCGGCGTACGCAAAGGCGGCGTGAAACCGAGTGTCCTGTCGCCCGCGCGCCCACACCGACGGTGAACCCCGGCTGCCCCCCACAGGACGCGTTGATTGCCACCGGCGCCGGCGGCACGCCGGCGAAAAGTCTACCTGCCTAGTCGCGGCCCGAACCCCGCAAGCAGCAGGCGCCACGAAAGCCCGCGACGGTGCGCGGCGTGACGTTCGGAAAACTTGGTGCGTGATCCACTCCCGGATCGTCGATACCGCCAGGGGATCCGCGGTGCTGCGCTGTGCCGATGCCGGGGTTCTTGATTCCCATGCCACACCTGATGCGCCTGGCCTTTGCGGTGTCAGCCCGGTGCGATCTCGACCGGTCGGTGCAGAAGCGCGCTGGCCGCGACGTAGGCTTGTCCTCGCGGGATCGGTACCACCGTATCGGCGATGCAGGCCTGCGTTGCCCTCGACACAACCCACGGTCAAAGGCTCCTTGTCGGTATCGGAGGCCGCTCGCCCAGGTGGCTCCAGGCCCCGCGTCTGCACCCGAGAGGCCGCTGCTGCGGTCAGTCATTCACGCATGCGCACTGCGGCCCCAGATGCATAGAAGAGGCCGAACCTTCGGTCGCGCCTGCTGCTGAACCCGCCCAGCGGCGTCTTGAATGACTCCATCGCGTGGCCGGGATTGATGGCCGACATTTCCGTCGTGCCGGGTTCTGCCCGAGCTTGATCAGCGGAATGTTCTGCGGCGTGATCACGCGCCGGATCTGCGGCCACCTCGAGGTCATCGTGCCAAAGCCATCGTCGTAGACCAATCGCTCCGAGGCCTCCGATCAGCTCGCCTGTCTCGGTCTGCCGCACGTGTCGCCGAACAAGGAAATGCAGCTGGCCGTCGTGCTCGTAGCTCCATCCCGAGATCCGTTCCGTAGTATTCGATGGGCAGGGGCGACTTGTTCGCGGGTGCAGCGGGGCACCGACGCCGGTGAAGGGGCCGAGCACGGTGGTCTCGCCCGCGGACGGATCGGCGGCGGCCATCGGTTGACGCCGCGAGCAGCCAGGCCGGCCGAGACTGTGCCGATTACTGTTCATGGTCGCCACGACCCTTGGGCCGAAGGCGTGTGCATCCGCTTCCATCATCTTGCGGATGTGGGTCCTGGCAGGACCACCCGATACGGATCCCACGTCGAGGCGTTCCAGAGAATGTCCACGCCGTTGCCGGCGGGACGTGATCCATTGCTCGATGATGTTGGCGCTGTAGAAGAATACCGTACTCGTCGGCGTGGTAGGCGAACATGTCGCTGTGCGGTGCGCGTCGGGATCAGTGCAGCCGCGTGCCGCAGCGCGCCGCCGGGGCCGTACTGCCCAGATCGGTCCGTCGGCGGGGACACCGCCCGCGATCACGTCCTGCGGCGGCGTCCACGGACCCCAGGGATCGTCGGCTGTGCGCATGCGACCAGCGCCATTGCCCATGTTCACGGCCGTGTGCATTCAGCGCCGACAAAGAGCTCGACACCCCGCACTGCTGTCAGACGCCGTGGGCAGCCTCCTGGTCAATCGCCGCCGTAGAACATCACCCATTTGCCGCGAGCGGCTCGACCCAGGCGACGCGACATCTGGTCCGAGATGTCGTGAAGCTCCTCCGGCTGCACGCCGTGCGACTCGAGTCCAGGTCGAGCGGCTCCGGCCTCGTCTCGGTTAACTGAAACGTCGGTGCCATTCACGCTGCCTGCGTAGTAGTTGAACGCGCCATGCGCGCCGGCGTATCCGCCGGGCATGTCGGCACATATGCGAAGTATATCGGCAGACTCCGTCCGTTCTCGCGACCCCAGTGAAGCCCGGACGCCCCCAGAAGGAAGACGCCGGCGGTTGTCGCCCGCGCCGCTGCGCCGGCCGATAGTCCCGCTGCGCGCTTGCCGGAGTCGAAACCGCTCCACCGTGCGTGCCGTGACATTCACGACGACTTGCTGGTCAACCACTCGTGGATGTCGCCGTACCGCTTCGGTGTCGCCTTGTCGCCGCGCGCCGATCAGTACCCGGATGCCGATGGCGCTCAGCAGGTTCGACACCGGCCCGTTGCGCAGTGGGCTCGTCGGGTCCGTGCAGAGCCCGCTCGACGGAACGGGCGCTGCCCGCCGCGTCGACCATCGTGTCGGCTGGTGCGGCCCGGCGTGCCGTCCCGACAGCCGATGGTGCTCGTTCTCCTGCTGGCGAGCTACCGGCTGCCGAAGTAACCCAGCGTCGTGTCGCACGTGAGGCCGTTGCTGCACTCCGCGTCCTTCGTGCAGCCCTGCGGTTTTCCGATGTTGAACACGCCGAATTCCCGCGTGCCGTTGCTGAAGCCCGCCATCGGCGTCTTGCCGAGATCCATCGCGTGCCCGGGATCGATGGCCGACATCCTCGGTCGTGCCTGGGTTCTGCCGCGAGCCTGATCAGGCGGAATGCTGGCCGGCAGTGATGCGCGCGCGGTCGGACCATTCGCGGAGGTCGATCGATGCCGAAGCCCGTCGTCGAAGCGCGAACCCGGTGGAGGCCTCGATCGGTGCATAGCTCTCCGTCGCCCACGCTGTCACCGAACAGGATCTTGCAGGTTCGGTCCCGTGACTGGTACGTGAAGCCGAGATCCGTGCCGTAGAACTCGATGCTGGTGCGGCGTCACGTTGTCGGGGTGCAGCTGTCGCGCCCTCGCCGGCAAACGGCCCCAGGTAGGTCGTCGACTCGACCGGTGCGGCAGGTTGCCGCCGCTGACATCGCGGCCTCGGCGGTCGCAGCTGGTGTCATCGGCGCCGGCTGCATGCCGCGAGCAGCATGACGATCAGCAGGTCCGTCCCGCCTTTCCGCATCGGTGCATCTCCCGCGTCTCCAGTCTCTATGCAGGCGTCGGAGCGCCTGCGGATGGAGCAGTTGCTTGTCCTTCAGGTCGCGCCAAAGCGCCTGCCGGGATGGGCGTTCATCCAGCACGCTCGCGTTCTGCTGCGTCTCGGTCACGTTCTGCCCGCCGCGGGATCACACTGACGACCAGCGGGTGGGCGAGGATGAACTGCAGAGCCGCCGCCGGCAGCGCCGACGCCGATGTGACTGGCACACGGCGTCCAGCGCGCGCGCGCGCGCCACCACATCGGCCGGCGCGTGCCGCGTAGTTGCAGCGTCGCTGCCGCCCGCGAGGATGCCTGAGTTATACGGGCCACCGGCGACGATCCCCACACCGCGGCGCTGGCGCATTGCGGAAACAGCGTATCGAGCGGCGCCTGCTCGAGCAGCGTGTAGCGGCCGGCAATCAGGAACAGGTCGGATCGGCGAGCTCGAGCAACCTCGCGCACGGCTCCCACTCGTTGACGCCGGCACCGATCGCCGATCACGCCGCCATCGCCGCAGTTCATCGAGGCGCGCCAGCCTGCACGCCGTCCATCAGCTCGCGGATGCGGGCCTCCGAGACTTCCCTCGCTCGCCGTGCGGCAAACGCGCAGATGTCGTGGGCGTACAGGATGTCGACGCGGTCGAGCCGTAGAGCGCTCGAGGCTGTCTTCAGAACGAGCGCATGCACGCCGTCGTAGTGAGTAGTCGTAGTCGAAGCGCACCTGCGGCGTCTCGCACGAAGAACATGCCATTCACGTCGTCCTTCGCGCACGGCGTGCAGCACGCGCCCGACCTTCGTCGATGACACGATAAAATCCTCGCGCGGCGCGCTGCGCGAGCAGGCGGCCGACGCGCATCTCCGGACAAGCCGAGACCGTACAGTGGCGCGGTGTCGAAATAGCGCATGCCGGCTGTCCCAGGCCGCCGGACACCGTCCGGTCGCAGTCCTCCTCGCAGAGCGGTCGCAGGTAGTTGCCGAGCGGCGCGGACCCGAAGCCCATCGCCGTGAAGCTCAGCGTCCTTGCCGCCGCGGTCGCGAAGCGCCGGCGCCGACGTTGCCAGGACATCGCGCTCGATGTGCGAAGTCGATGCGGTGGCCTCGATCGGCCGGCGATCTCCGCCCGCCATTGGCTCGCCGCACGCGATGCGACAATCCGGTACTATCTAACATGTCACCACGTCAGCGCAGCTGGTGTCGGCATCGCAACGCGCCGACCGTTTGCAGGGACCACGGCGGGTTCGAGCGTCGGCACGTGCAGCAGCCGGTGGCCTCGATCTGCACAGGCTCGCAGTCGCGATCCGCGTCATGGCTGCGTAACGAAATGTATTTATGGGCAATTATCCTGCCGGAGCGGGCCCGCGGCTCGACCCGGGCCGCACCGTGCAGCACCTATCTGAACATGACTCGACCCGAATTGCAGACCCTCGACGTCAAGCCTGGAACAGCCGGACACCCGCGGTGAGGAAATTGAATGGGAGCTAACTGACATGTTAGTATTCCTGCTCGACGCCGAAAGATCGTCCGACGATGAAACGACCAGCCTGGCGCCAGCACCTGGAGGAATCCCTCGCCGTCGAGAACGCCGGCGCCGGCCGCATTTCGCGCGCCGCTGACACTCGGCGCGGACCTGCGCCGCAAGGTGGCGGCCGGATGCGCACTCGGCACGTTCGTCCTCGAGTGTCCGGTGCCCGCCACGCTCGGCGCGATGGCGCTCGCGGGCTTCGACTTCGTCGTGATCGACATGGAGCATTCCGACGATCGATTTCTCGCGCCTCGAGGCGCTCATCGGCGGCAGGGCCAGGCAGCCGGCCTCGCGACGCTGGTCCGTCCCTGGGGCGAGGACGTCGGGTCTGATCGGCAAGATCCTCGATATCGGCGCGAACGGAATCATGGCATCGCACGTGGAGCTCGCCGGCGCGGGCGCGCGCGATCGTGGAGCAGGCACGGTTCGCACCGCTCGGCAATCGTGGCTTCTCGCCTCTGACGAAGTACGACGCGCTGGGCGAGCCGTTGCGGGTGCTCGGCGACGCGACCTACGTCGTGGCGCAGATCGAAGGACGGCAGGCGCTCGCGAACATCGCTGCGATCGCGGCGGTCCCCGGCGTCGATGCCGTATTCGTCGGTCCCTACGACCTGGCGCTTTCGACTGGACGTGCCTCCCGGCAGTCCAGCCGGTGTTTGCCGCCGCCGAAGAGCTTTCCAAGGACCGTACCGGACGGCGTCGCGCTCGGGATCTACATCGACGACCCGGCGCAGTGCGGCGACTGGGCCGCGCGGCGGTTTCGCGCTGCAATGCGTCAGCTTCGACGGCCGCATGCTGGCGAACGGCGCCCGCTCGGTCGTGACGCAGGCGAAGCAGGCGACTCGGCGAAGAGAACGACACGATGACGGGTGGACGCGTGACCTCGGATGCGGGCGCTGCGGACCTCATTTCGCAGTTGCGCGGCGGTGCTGTACGCGCGCGGAGTCGAGCGCGGCGGCCGATCCAGCCGCTGACCAGCCAGGTTCCCGCAACTCACGGTGCCCGGACGGCCTATCGGATCCAGCAGGCGAACGTCGAGCGTCGGCTCAGCGCGGCGAACACGTCGTCGGCCACAAGATCGGGCTCACGGCCCGAAGGCCATGCAGGAGATGTTCTGGCGTTCAGCGAGCCCGACTACGGTCATCTGATCGAGCACGATGTTGCACGACGAGCGCGTGCCGCTCGATCTCGAGTGACGCTCATCGACCCGCAGATCGAAATCGAGCCGGCATTCGTGCTCGGGAGCAGACTGCGAGGGCCGGGCGTCGGCGTCGCCGACGTGCTGGCCGCAACGGAGTACGTCTGCGTGTGCTTCCGAGGTCATCGATTCGCGCATCATCGACTGGCGTGTCCGGCTGCAGGATACGGTGGCCGACAACGGTTCGAGCGCGCGCGTAGTGCTCGGGCGTCCTCAAGGCATCGACCCGAATCACGCTGGATCTCGACAACCTGGACACCGAGCTCGAGCTGGACGGAGTCGTTCGTCGAGACCGGCAACACCAGCGCGATCCTCGGTCATCCGGCCAACGGCATTGCGTGGCTCGCGAACCGCATCTCGGAGTTCGGTCTCACGCTGGAGGCCGGTCACGTCGTCCTGCCGGGAACCTGCATGCGCTGTCCGTCCGCATCGGCGGCCACGCCGCGAAGTGGTGGGCCGCATCGAGGGATCTCGGCGAGGTAACGCTGCAGCTCGTCGGCAGCGCCGTCGGTGCCGAACAGGCGAGCAGCCTGACGCTGGAGCTGAGCATGATGCGAGACACGACCGCCGCCGGGCTCGAGGCCACGATCCGCGAGTACTTCGATGCCTGCAACGCGCGCCGACGCCGACGCGATCAGCGCGTGTTTCGAGCCGCGACGGCGTGCACTATTTTCCGGCCGGCGCGCCGCAGGGCACGTTCATCGGTGCGCGGACGCTGATCGCCGCAGGGTGGGTGAACGCGGTCGCGCAACCTCGGTTCGATCTGGACGCATCGACCGCGTGATCGTCGATGCGCCGCGCCTGCGAAGCGGTCATCGAGTGGACGCACTTCAAGCCGAAACAGGGTCTGTACCTGCGCGGCGACGAGTGGTACATCTTCTCGAAGCGCGGGCTGATTCAGCGAGATCCGCGCGCTACTATTCCTGCCCGCCATCCGCGACAGAATCACGCTCGCCACGAGCTCGGCGACTTCGACTATCGCGCCCGCGGCTATCCGATGACGCCGCCGCCCGTAAAGCGGTCTCAGCCATGAAGATCACATCGCGTCAGAAAGCTTCGTGCTCGAGTGCCCGGTCGGTTCAACGCGATCGCCGACAGCATGCAGTTCGTGACTCACCTCGAGTTCGCCGGGCTCACGATCGCGACCGACGGACGAGAACATCACGGGAACCGGCTACACCGATGACGGTCGGTCACGGCGGCAACGTGATCAGGACGGCGCTCGACAGCCTGTTCATCGACGAGCTTCCGGGCGAGGACCCGCACAACGTCAGGGAGATCTGGCAGCAGCTCTATTTCGGCAAGTCGCACTGGATCGGCCGCGCGGGCGCGACGACGATGGCGCAGGCCGCGATCGACATCGCGCTCTGGGACATCAAGTGCCAAGGCAGCCGGGATTGCCGCTCTGGCAGCTGCTGGGCGGTGCGCGACGGAGGCGGACATCCCGATCTACAACACGCACGCCGGCTGGCTCAACTATTCCGATCGAGCAACTCACGGATGAGGCGCTCGAGGCTGCATCGACCAGGGTTACCGCGCGCTCAAGATGAAGTGGGGCCGCGCCGATTCGCGCGAGGACCGGCGCCGCGTGGCCTCGGTCCGTCGAAGCGATCGGTGACGACGTGCTGCTGATGGTCGATGCGCAACCAGAAGTGGGACCTGATGCAGGCGTGCCAGCGCGGCGCGGCTGCTCGAGGACTTCGACCTTTCGTGGCTCGAGGAACCGCTGCATCCCGGACGACATACGGTCGCACCGTGTCGCTGAACGAGGCCACCTTCGATCCCGATCGCGCTGGGCGAGCACGTGTACACGACGCACGCGTTTCAGCGATTACATCGAGAAACGCCGGTCGACCTGCTCCAGGTCGACGTCTGCCGCATCGGTGGTGAATGACGCCGTGGCTCGAAGTCGCGGCGCTGGCGAATGCCTTCAACCTCCGCGTGAGTCCGCACGCCGGCGACCTCATGCAGGTCCATCAGCACATCGTCAAGGCGATCCCGAACCACTGGCTGCTCGAAGTGATCCCGATCTGGGAGCGCGGGCCGTTCGTGCACCAGGTCAGGCTCGAGGACGGAAATGCCTGACGCCCACCGAACCGGGTGCGTCCACGGACTTCACCCGCGAGCGCGCATTGGCCGAATTCCGCATCAGCGTGAGCGGCGCAGGAGCCGAGTGAAGGAGTGAGATCATGACGACGACCAAGTTCGCCGATCAGCTCGGTTTCCCAGAAGCGCCGGTCGTGCTGCCGGATGGCGGTTTCCTGTTCGTCGAGATGAATCCGGACCAAGCGGCTGGGTCATCCGGTTCAGCAAGGATGGCAAGTCCCGCGACCGTTGCTGGCGAAGACCGGCCGGCCCAACGGCCTTGCGCCGGACCGCGACGGCAACGTCTGGGTGGCCGAAACGGCGATGCGCGCGCTGCAGGCATGAGCCTCGATGGCAAGTACGAAGTGATCGCGAGCGCGATGTGACGGCGAATCCGTTCCTGTTTCTCAACGACCTGGCGCTCGCGCCCAACGGCGACGTCTATCTGACCGATTCGGGCATCGAGGTGGAGGACTTCGGCGCCCGGCGGCCAGCTCAGCCCGGATTACCGCACGCTGCCGCTACGACGGGCGCGTGTTTCCGCATCGACGCCGCGGACGCGCGCCGTCGAGTGCGTCGACCGCGAGCTGCAGTTCACCAACGGGATCGCGTTCGGGCCGGACCAGCGACCTGTATGTCGCGGAGACGCTGAGCGGCAACATCTATCGCTACACGTACCGCGGGAACCGCGTCGAGCGGCACCCGCGCAGCTGTTCGGGAACGTCATCGAGCGTTTCGATCCGGCGAGTGCTAAGGGGCCGGACGGAATGAAGTTCGGTGCCGACGGCAACCTGTACGTGGCGGTCTTCGGACAGGGCGACGTGACCGTGCTCGATCCCGGCGGGCAGGTCGTGAAGCGAATGAAGACCGCGGGGTCGATGCCGACCAACCTGGCCTTCGGTCCAAACGGCGAGCGGAAGATCTACGTCACCGAAGTGGAGACCGGTTCGGTGCAGGTCTTCGATGTCGAGACCGCCGGCCTGCCGCTCAATCTGTAGCGGCTGACTCGGAGGGATCTGCCGCTTATGGCAGCGCCGTGCGTCGTTTACTCCGGTAACGCCTGAAGCCCGCGTACATCGCCGTGAGGACGGGCGAGGGCTTGATGCCGGCCTGGCCGAACCATCGGCCGTACACCTGCTCTATCTGGCCGGTGCGATAGACCTGGGCGAGGGCGCGGTTCGCCACGAGTCGGAAATCAGAATCGTCGCGTCTCACGACGAAGGCATAGGGCTCGTAGGAAAACAACTCACGCCCCAGGGTGTATTTCCTTGGATCTGCCGACTGGATGATCTGGCCGATCAGGACGATCTGATCGGAGGCGAAAGCAACGACCTGCCCTGCATCCAGCTGCTTCATGGCCTCTTCGCGACTCGGAACGGGCACCACCTTGGCATCGACCAGGCTCTTGGTCGAGGGCCTTATGGAGCGCGGCCTCCGAAGTTGTCCCGGTGACCACTGCCACTGATTTCCCGGCCACATCCGAAAGGGCATTGACGTTCGAGTTGGCAAGCGAGAGCAGGCTTCCGCCCGTGACGAAGGTCATCAGGGTGAAATCGACCTTCTCCGCGCGTGACAACGTTATCGTAGTGGCCCCGCACTCGATATCAGCCTTGTTCTTGACGATCGCGTCGAGACGATCCGCTGAGGTGAGCGGCACGAACGTGACCTTGAGATCGGCCAGTTTCAGCTCCTCCTTCACGGCGGTCGCGATGCGCTTGCACAGGTCGACGGAATAGCCTGTCGCGCCTGTCCTGAAGCGTCGTTGAACGCGAGAGGCGGTGCATCGGTACGGTAGCCAATGCGTATCTCGCCGGACTTCCTGATCTGCTCGAGCGTCCCGGCCAGCGCAAGCGCGGGCAGCGCGCAGGAGATGACAGCCAGCAGCGAAGCGGCGCTAAATCGGTGCAGCATGAAGATCTCCAATTGTTCCTGGCGGGACGACGAAGCCTACTCCAAGAGTGAGTGGACGGCACTGCGCCGGGAATCAGCGCCACGGCACTTCGCCCGGCGCCGGCGGCACGATATAGCGGCCAGCGCCCTCGCGGCGCGGAAACGGAAATCTTGCCCCGTCCGGTGGGCGGATTCGCCTGCAGCTCCCTGAGCTTCGCCTCATCGACCTCGATGCCGAAGCCCGGAGCGTCGCCCAGGACGATGAAACCGTCCTCGATGCGGTTGTCGTACTTCAGGCAATGCTCGCGTCCCGGGTCGACCACTTCCATCATGTTGTGATTGGGCAGCGCGGCCGCGATCTCGCGCCATGTAGTTGGCCTGCGCGTTCATCATCGAGACCTGCAGTCCGTGGGCGTGCGCCATGTGCGCGATCTGCCTCAGGCCCGTGACGCCCGAGCTGCCCCGTCCAGACATTGATCACATCCACCGCGCGGTTGGCGATCAGCGGATAGAAGTCCGGCGAGGTTGTGCAGGTTCTCGCCGCTCGCCACGGCGGCACGCACCTGCTGCGACACGAGACGCAGGCCATCGTAGTCCCAGCGCCGCGCGGGCTCCTCGACCCAGATGAGCTCGAAGTGCTGCTTCCAGTTGCCGCACGTAGCGCACGGCCTGCTTGGGCGACCAGTACTCGTTGGCGTCGATCATGAGTCCCGGTCGCGGCGAGCGCGATGCTCAAGCGCCTCGCGCACGATGCCGAGCCGGCGAAGATCGGCGCGCAGGTCGAGGCCGACCTTGAGCTTGCCGGTGTCGATGCCCTGCTCCGCCATGCCGCCGATAGAAGCGCGAACAGATCGTCGTCCGACAGGCAGTAGTCGAGGCCGCTGGCGTAGGCGCGGACGCGACCGGTGCCGCGCGCCGAGCGTGCGCCACAGCGGTTCGTCCGCGAGCTTGGCCTTTAGGTCCCAGAGCGCGACGTCGATCGCGCTCAGAGCACGCTGGCTGCACCCTCGTTACCGGCCTTGTGCAGCCAGTCGTTCATCCTGATCCACAGCGCCACCGTCTCGGCGCGGGTCGGCGCCTTCGACCGACGCCAAACAGTCCCTCGATGTTGCCGCCGTATCCGAGCGAGATGCCGGTGACGTTCTCGTCGGTCTCGAGGTAGAGGATCGAGCCCGGCAACATCTCCACACCACCCGGCATGTTGGCATCGCCGATCAGCGCGATCCATCTTCATGAGGTAATGCTCGACGCGGTAGCCAGTGATCTTCATGGGATCTTCCTGTCAGCGTCCAGCGCGCGGCCGTCGCCTGCCGCAGGGCTTCGCGGTCCACGCTCGAGCCGTTGCCGGGCGCGTCGCCCGCAATCGCCCATCCCGCCTCGATGCGCACGTCGGTCGAGAAGACAGGCACTGCGCGCGACCGGATCGACAACCTCCATGCTCATGAAATAAGGCATAACGCCCGCCAGATGGGCGTGGATGTTGCCCGGCGACTCGGCCAGCGTAACGGGAAGCTCGTAGCCGTATGCGGCGTCCGCCAGCTCGAGCGCTCCCGTGATGCCGACGGCACCGATGTCGAGCTGGATGACATCCGCAGAGCGGTGATCGAAATGCGGCCGGAATTCGCCGCGGGTGGCGAGGTCCCCGCCGACGCAGACCGCACCGCAGATCGCGTTCGAGATCTGCTTCAGTCCCGCAAAATCCCAGCTGTGCGTCGCCCCTCCACCCACGCGACGTCGAACTGCCGCTCCATCTCGCGCAAACGGCTGATCGCCTGTTTCGGCGTCCAGCGCTGCTCCGCGTCGATGATCAGTGTCGGCGCCGGTCGTGCCGTGCTGGAGCGCCGTCACGCATCAGCCCCAGCCGCTCGAGATCGCGCCCTTCGTCGAGGCCGACCTGCGGCTCGCGCCGCGCAGCCGTAATCGCGCGCCATCGATCCCGTACCAGTCGGCGAGCTCCCTGGTCGCTCGTCGTCGGGGCGCCGGCGCCCGCATGCGAATTACGCCCTCGGGCGTGCCCCCGCCGAGCGTCCTCCACAGGGCTCCTCGTTGACCTTGGCCTTCAGGTCCCAGAGCGCGACGTCCAGCACGGCAATCGTCGTCGCGGGAAGACCCTCGCACCGGCGTGCCGCCTGCACATCCGCCATGCGCTGCCAGAGTTCGGCCGCCGCGCGTGGATCTGCGCCCACGGTATTTCTGCCACGAAACGCTCGATCTGCGCACCGGCTCCATCAACTCCGTGATGGCGATGCCGGTGAGCTCGCTGTCGGTCAGCAGCTCGACGACTGCAGCCACGGTTCGCATGTCGCCCGGCAGGATGCGGCCCGGCGGATGCGCATAGGGGGTCACTCCTTGACGCCGGTGACTTTCATGCACGGGTGGCGGGTCGTCACTCACTTGACGCTCTTCGACCTCGCCTGCGTTTCGGCCTCTGCGCTGTCGAGCTCGATGGCACGCGCCACCATCGCAATGTGCACGCGCATCGCCGCGCCCGCCAGCTCGGGGTCACCGGTACGAATCGCATCCGCGATGCGGCGATGCTCGCTGAGCGTCGGCGTTTTGGCCGGCCGTCTTCCGGCAGCGCATGGAAGCGCGGCCTCGTCGAGCAACGCGCGCGCCGAGTCGAGCAGGCGCTGCGCGCGTGGCGAGTTGAGCGCGCTCGATGATCTGTGGCGTGAAACGCTATCGTCGAGATCGTCGAGCAGTGCCATGTCGTTGTCGCGGATCGCCGCAGCCTGCGCATCCAGGTTCTCATCGAGCCGCTTCAGCGGTTGCGCATCCGCTTGCTGTGCGACGCGGCGCACGGCCTCCACTTCGAGGCCGGTGCGGATCAGCAATGCTTCCCGCACATCCTCGGGACGGATCGGGGCGACGAAGCTGCCGCTCTGCGGATACACGTCCACGAGCCCTTCTTCCGCGAGCCAGGCGCAGGCTTTCGCTCACCGGTGCTCGCGACACACCGAACTCAACCGCAATCTCGTTTTTCTGCAGCCGCGAACCGGGCTGCGGCTCCGGGCCCCGGATGCGGCGGCGCAGCTCCCGATAGACGCGCTCCGCCTTCGAATGCTCGGCGGAATCCGCGATCGGGTGGCTCTTGCTCATCGTTGTGTTGGAGCCCTTGCAGTGACGGCTCCCGCAGCCGGCGCGGCTCGCGCGCTCATCTTAGCCGCGGTGCGGGTGCATGACACTTGCAGATCCCTAACATGTTAGCCTAAAAGGCCATTGCGGCATCGTTGCCCCGACAGTCCCCAAGGCCTGCATCCCGACCCTAAGCTCGGCGGGCCGCTGTATGCTGGCACGCGCCGGCGCGAAGCGCCGAGGCGAGACTCGCGGCGCAACGGTCCTGGAGCCCTGTTATCCAGCCAGTTTATTTGACCAGAGCCGTCGGCGCTGGCGGCGCGCGGCCAGCTGCGACCGTGGTAAGCAGGCGACAGCGGCGGCGGCAGCGAGCGAGCTTCCGCAGGGAAGCACCGCGACACGTACTTCAACGATGAGCGTGCGTGGCCCTTTGTATTGAAGCGCAGCTAACATGTTAGTCACCGGACCGTAGCGCATGGACGGTACGCGGAGAGCGGGTTTCAGACGTCAGGGGACTTCAGATGAGAAACGCTACTTAGCTGCGGAACCTGATTCCGCTGCTCGCGATGGCCTGCTCGCTGCGCTCTGCCGCGCACGGACGCCCGGGCGCAGGCTCCGATGGTGGAAATCGATTCGCTCGGAAGAGATCATCGTGACGGCGAAGCGCCGCAACGAGGACCTGCAGACGACGCAGCATTTCCGCCACGGTGTTGAGCGCGGGACCTGCTCGAAAAGCAAGGGCGTCACGGATCTGTACGCCCTGCAGTACGCGGCACCGGCCGTCACCGTCACTCAGTACGGTTCGGCGAACGTCTTCAACATCCGCGGGCATCGGGCGAAGCCAGGTCGACATCGACGTCCCATCGGGTGTCGTGATCTATCGCGATGGCACGCCAACCCTCGCCGGCTACTTCCAGAACGAGCCCCTATTTCGACATGGAATCGGTCGAGGTCTATCGCGGTCCGCAGGGAACGTTTCGTCGGCAAGAACGCCGCGGGCGGCGCCGTGTTCATCAACACGCAACGATCCCGGAAGCTCGGCGAGGAAGTCGATGGCAGCGTCGAGCTTGGCGGAGGCGGCTACTACGGACCTTCGAGGCGAACCGGCATCGTCAACATCCCGCATGGGCGAAACCGCCAGCGCTGCGGCTCGGGCTATCGGCACAACGAGCGCGATAACTTCTACGACTCCATCACCGGCGATTACACCGGCAATCCGGGCGAAGTCGACAACAACAGCTTACCGGTCTGAGCCTCTGGCAACCGTCGGACAGCTTCTCTGGCCTGCTCGAAGGTCGACTATCACGACCTCGATTTCGGCGGCAACGTCGACGACGCGTGTTCGGCGAGGAACCGCTTGGTGACGTCGTGCAGAACGCCAACTTCGCACTACACGGACGAATCGACTCGCGTGGTGCTCGATCTCAAGTATGAGTTCGACAGCGGCGTCACTTGGAGCTCGCTCTCCGGCTACCAGGACATCGAGTCGGTGAACAACCTTGATCTGAATGCGACGGTTCCCCAGCATTTACGTCTTCAACAGCCGGACCTCGAGGCCAGACTTCTACTCCCAGGAATTCAACCTGCATCTCGCCGGACGATCAGGCCTTCCGATGGACCCTCGGGATTGTTCTGGCAGGAAGCAGGATTCCCAGCTGCTGGACTGGCCGGCAGGGTGGATTCAATTTCATCGGATTCCCTGTTAGGCCCGCGGCTTCCTCCCGGCGCTGACTTCCCATGGGCAACCAGCCCATGGGACAACGAGAGGAAGAGCAAGGCCGTCGTTCGCGCACGGCCGATATCGACTTCAACGACCAGTGGGAACTCGAGGCCGGCGTCACGATACGGCGAATATGACAGGGATCAGTTCACTGCTGTGGTTCAACGACCTTGTTCAATCCCCGCGACGGCCGGTGCCGCTCCGTCAACGCCCTTGGCCCGGAACCTCCGGGACGGTGACCGGCAGAACATCTCCGAGAGTTCCACCGACTGGCAGGTCGCGCTGAACTACGATCGTCAGCCACGACACGTACCTGTACGGACCTCGTCTCCAGGGGTCATCGTCAGCGGAGGCATCAACATCTTTCCGCCGTTCCGACGACTACGTCGGAAATGGAAGTGATCAATTACGAGGCCGGATGGAAGCAACGGTGGCCGACGGCCAGTTCCAACACGCAATTCAACGTCTACTACGAGACGTTCGACGACTACCAGGCGAATTTTGCCGAGAGCGCTATAGGGCTCAACAATCCGACGAACCAGCAACGCCGAGACGGAGAGCAGCAAGTAAGGGGCATCGAATTCAGCGGGCAAGCGCGCTTCGGCGGGTTCTCGCTGGATTTTGGCGTGGCGTAGCTATGGATAGCGAGCTCGGCACGCTTCAGCGACGTCACTCGATCCCTTCCGCACCCTCCGACAACGCCGTCAATCTCTCCGGCGCTAAGATCCCGTTCTCGCCGGAGTTCACCGGAAATATCGGCCTCGCCTATGACATCAAGCTGGGCGATCTCACGCTGACGCCCCGCGCGATTACTCACATCAGGATGAGACCCAGGCGGCGCTGTGGGACACGCCCATGGAGACGCGCCTCGAAGCGCGCGACCTGATCAATGCACAGATCGCGCTCGTACCGGAGTCAGACCGGTGGTCGGCGGTGCTCTGGGGCACCAACATCACGGACGAAGAGTACATCGCGGGTATTCAGAACAACGCGACGCTCTACTCATGCCGCGCCGCCCGCGCAGTACGGGCTACGTCTCAAGTTCAACTTCTGACGATGTTCTCCCGCTGGGGAATACACAAGCCCTGTGCCGGTATTCCCCGGCAAACCCACCGCTCACCATAGCGTGACATCTGCCGTCGCAACGTCCGCTGCGTCCGCGGACGGCTCATCTCTCTTCCACGACCGGCGAGAAGCCCGCAGATCTGCGCGGCCAGCTCTCCTGGGCACTCTTCGAGTTCGCACGCTCTCCGTACATCAGCCTGGTGTATGTGTTCGTATTCCCGCCTTACTTCGCGAGCGTCGTCATCGGCGACGCCGTGCGTGGGCAGGAAGCCTGGAGTCTTGCAAACACCATCGTCGGCATCTGCGTCGCGATCTTCGCGCCGCTGATCGGCGCTGTCTCCGGATCGCACCGGCCCGGAGAAACCATGGCTCGCCGCGATCGCGCTTATCATGTCGGTGAGCTGCATGTTGCCTGGCTTCGCGATGCCGGGAGCGAGGGCGGCCTGCCGGTCAAGGCCATCCTGCTCCTGGTCGTGATCCTGGCCACCTGCTTCCAGTTCACCGAAGTGTTCCACAACGCGATGCTGGCTTCGATCGCACACCGGCGCGTGTCGGCGGCCTTTCCGGGCTCGGGATCGCGACCGGCAACCCCGGCACGCTGACCGCGATGATCGTGATGCTGTCCGGCGTGGCGCTGCCCGCCTCGGGGATGACGCTCGGCGGGCTCCCTGCCGGACAAGCCGCTGTTCGGGCTGATCCCGCCACGCATGAGCACAGCCGTATCGCGGACCAGCAATACGTAACTGAACGAAGTACACT
>ERZ1370068.10561-contig-9249_pt1 | contig 45633 bp, 64 predicted proteins | sample MGYA00561227_ERZ1370068 | MGnify/ENA primary metagenome ERZ1370068 (study PRJEB38410, sample SAMEA6850437) | metagenome | study: Metagenomic assessment of the ecological functions of the soil: analysis of the soil microbiota associated with the... | reverse complement strand
GTTGAAAAGCGAATCCAGGCGAGCGATCATCCAGTACTCGTGGGTATGCCGGAGACTTATTATTTGAAGTGCGTGATTGCGAGAGTGATTGAGTAAGGTACAAAGGCACGCTTGGATCGAGCTGCTAACCTGAACCTAAAGTGCTGCGGCAACGTAATAATCGCTTTGAGGTGAATGAAATGTTGCTGCCCACGCTGCGGAAACGATGGCGATTCGGATCAAAAGTATTGCCGGCTGTGTGGTTTTGAGCTTCATGCGGGTATCAGAACTACTACCAGTGAAACAACTGCGATTGAAAACACCTTTGACTCGGAACAACCCCGGGGCTTGTTGGATGAGCGCAATCTGAAGCTGGATTGGGTGCTGTCGTAGTTCTCAGTACCATCGGCATAGCTCTCCTTGGGATCATTAGTGGCCCTGCTGGTAACGATTCTGGATGGCATAATACCGGCGCTTTTTGGGGTTTCGCATTGTTCGTGTTGCTGGGAATATCTGTGGGTTTTGTCGCCCTGGGGCTGGCGAACCTGAGACAACAACAAGCGAAACAATTGTCAAAGGCTGGACAAGGCCCCACTTGGAAAGACGACCCTCTTCCGACTCTCGAACTGGCCAACGCTCAATATGTCCACAGCGTAACGGAACGCACAACTGAGTTGCCAACAGCAGGCCCTCAAAGAGAAGCGGACTCATAAGCAGAGCCTGCAGACACCTGTACGTGGGCTCAGTGCATCAAACATTTCGATTTAGCATTTCCTCGCCTACGAAAGTTCAATCATGGGAACTGAAAAGGAACCACTCACGGAATCTCGCGAATTGCCACACCTTGCAATGTTGGCTGGGAGCAAATGACAGGTGGCGAGCGCACTCGATTCTGCGATTTGTGCAAACTACACGTCTACAACTTCGCGGAAATGACGAGCAACGAGATCCGATCGCTCTTAATAGCGAAAGAAGGACATGTTTGCGGAAGGATGTACCAGCGAACCGATGGAACAATCATTACTCGCGACTGTCCCGTCGGGCTCAGGGCTTTGCGTAAGAGAGTTGCCGGTTTTGCGAGCGCAGTTTTTGCCACTCTGATATCTGCGTTTTCAGTAGCCTTTTCGCAAACCAGCGGTCAGAGGCCAGTTTTAAGTGGTCGTATCTCGGTCATCAAACTTGAGCAATCAACACCTACGACGAGCAGAAGCCGCCTTTAAGGGAGTTGTGAAGGACATCAACGGAGCAGTTATCCTCAACGCCGAGATCGTTCTCATCAACAGCAGCAACAAAGGTGAAGCGCACTGCCTTTTCCGCAAATGAAGGTACGTTCGTTTTTGAAGAGATCGCCTCGAAGGCATGTATGAACTGAACATTAAAGCAGCTAGGGTTTAAGACTTTACACAGGTCGTTTCTCTTCCTCGGATCAAGGTGAAGATACAACGGCGGAAATTACTCTGGCGGTGGGTGAACCAGAGGACTTGATTCTTGACTGGATTCGTCGCTACCACCGTCCCATATTATGAAAACCGGTGAACCCTCAAAGACTTTTGATTCCATCGACTCGGAGCACACGACTAACACCGTTCACCGTGGCTCCAACGCATGACCACTAACAATAACCTGCTTCGCAATCTCCGTGTCGCTACGCCTTGTCACGTTGGCTGGGAACGACATGACCGGTGACGTGAAAGCGAGTCTTCGGTTTTGCGATTCGTGCAAACTTCATGTCTACAACTCTTCCGAGCTGACAAGTCGCGAGATTGAGTCGAAAGGTGCTGAGGGCGAGACGGTCGCCTTTGCGGAAGAATGTACCAGCGCGCGGACGGAACGATACTAACGAGAGATTGTCCCGTGGGCCTTCGAGCAGTTCGGCAGCGAAGTAAGACGTTGTTCGCCGGTGCCGTCTTCGCGACGATACTTGGCTTGTGTTCGGTTACGTTTTCATCAAACCAACAGTGATAACGGGAAGACAGTCGAAGCAAACTGCCAGCACTTTCAAGATCGAACGCAACAGAACGGACGTCGAGAGTTTCGGGAAGTTGATTGGGACGGTAGTAGATTCAACCGGCGCCGTATGCGCAGGTGCAGAGGTGACTTTGCGGAATAGCGTGACACGAGAGCAACAAACGACTGGGACCGACGAACTAGGAACGCTTTCGTTTGCTGGTTCTGTCTACCGGTAAATATGCGTACTCACCATCTCAGCGGCTGCAATGAAACAATTCCAAGTCACCGACATTGAGTTGTTGGCCACCGAAGGCTCTCGCGCAGGAAATCAGAATGGAAGAGGGCATCCCACTTGACGGGCGCTGTATCAGTTGAGCATCATTTTGAGAACGAGTCTACGACAAGCGCGAACATGATTAGCGGAACTAGACCTTCCCATGAAACAACAACGCAAACCGAGGAACTAAAAAAGCCTCCCGATCTGGTTGTGTAAGAAATAGACGAGCGTACTGAGGACACACACTTATGCGGGACCAACTCAAGAATCTCCGTGTCGCAACTCCCTGCCATGTCGGCTGGGAAAACATGTTCGCAATGACCGCGTACGCTTCGCCAGTCCTGCCGAGCTCAGCGTTTATAACCTCTCGGAAATGACTCGCCGATGAGGTCAAGTCGCTAATCCTAAAATCTGAAGGCCGACTTTGCGGGCGGATGTATCGACGCGCCGATGGAACGTGATCACCGCGCGACTGTCCGGTCGGGATTAGAGCGTTGCGAAAGAAGATGACGTCGATAGCCGCCGCAGTCTTTGCGACAATTCTCACCGCGGGTCCGGTTGTGTTTTCGCAAACTGGATCAAAGGATAAGTCGTGCAAACAAACTCCAGCGCTCAGCTTGAGCGCAAAACGATAGCGCAAGGATCAATCGGCGGGGTTCAGTGGCACAGTTACCGATCCGTTGGGTGCAGTCGTCCCGGGCGCGGAAGTCACCCTACGTCGAAAGTCAACGAGAGCCTGGTGATCACCCCTGACCACAAACGACGAAGGAAAGTTACTTCTTTGCATCGCTTGCTGATGACGTCTATGTGAGATGAAGGTCACGTGCCCAGGGTTCAAGACGTTAGTCGTTAAGGAAGTCGCATTACAGCATCAAACGAATCCTCGACCGCAACAGTAGCCCTCGTATTTTCTGGCAAGATCGAGGTAGTGGGAATTACTGGAGGCGGAACCCGACTTTCGAACGAGCGGTGGGACAACGATACTTAGCGGTGACTTCATTCGTAAATTACCAATCAATAACCGACGTGGAAATAGAGTCCGACTTCAGCAGTCGTAGAAGTTGTTCAGTTTCGTCCCTGAACTTGCGCCCTATTTCGAGTCGTTGAATCGCGAATGGATCGAGCAGTACTTTGAAATTGAAGAAGCTGACGAGCGCGTCTTTGGTAATCCGTTCAAAGAAATCATCCAACCGGGTGGTCAGATTTTCTTCGTCATCGTGAATGGGAAACCGCTGGGAACCTGCGCGCGTCATGCGGCTTCGATGATCAGGTTTACGAAATAGCGAAGATGGCGGTGAGTTCCGAAGCACAAGGTCGAGGCACAGTAACCTGCTAATGAAGAGCGCGATCAGAATTTGCGAAACAGGCCGGAGCGGAAAAACTGATACTTCTATCTAACACTCGATTGAAAGCAGCGATTGCGCTCTTATGAAAAGTTCGGGTTTCGCCCTGTACCGATTACAGATGCGGATGATTACAAGCGGGTTGATATACAGATGGAGCTGAGGCTGAAGTAATGTCCGATATGCTTTAGAGCCTCTCTGCAAAATAGAACGCGGTTGGGAAGGGGTGGCTAGGGACGCCTCAGTGGGTCGAACAAGCTGGGAAGGGTGGCAAGCGGAAACTTGGACGCCTTACGCCATTGACCCCGAGCGCGCCCCCGCTGAGGTTCACTTGCTACAGCTATGATTTTACATATGGCGACTCAGCGGGGGCGCGCTCGGGGTCGCACGAGTCTGAGGCGTCCTGTTTCCGCTTGCCACCCTTCTATGAAGCCGGGTCGTGTCAAGTGAAATTCGGTTGATTGGTCCGCCCTTCTATTCAGGCTGCCGCAAATGTTTGTACTTCCTTGCGGGCCGTACTTAACAGTTCGAGCGACGTTGCCCATTCTTCCCAGCGAGCTTGGCTCGGAAGCTACTGCCGCAGTGGCAAAGCGCGAGCTAACGTCTATGACAATCTACTGAACTCTCACCGTTACCCCACTCGAGTCGACGACGACCTCATTGACCTGGCGCAAACCGTATCCCCTTGGTCCTCACTTCCGCGATTACTCAACGGCTCGGACGCTCAGGTGGCTTGCGGTAGCTCACGCCAACGAGTGCCATCGCGCAACATGGCCCAACAACGAACTGCCAGGCGCCGCGCTACGGCCACAATCGCAATCTTGCGCCGCGCCTTACTACCGCGTTTGACGCGCTGATACACCTCTCTGATCCAGGGTTGTAACGCAGGCCAGCCCAACTAGCTTCCACCAACAGGGCTCTGATTACCCGACTACCCTGGCGCGTGATATGGCCCAGCCGTTCCGTTTCCCCCGACTGCCATTGTTTCGGCACCAACCCCAGGTACGGCCCCACCTCTTTACTGTGCTTGAGCCGCCGCGGGTCATCAAACTGCGCCACCAGCGCTTCGGCTAAGCGGGGGCCGACTCCCGCCGCACTCCGTAACAGCTGCACGCGCTTGTCGGCTTTGCCCATTTGGTTGAGCCGCTGCTCTACTTGCCGGAGCAACGCGCTGCACACTTTTCAGCGCTTCCAGTTCGATCTGCAACTCCCCACGCCAGAGCTCAGCGGCCGCCACTTGCCGCAGCGGTTGGGCCAGTTGCACTAACTTCTCGAGCGCTTCCTGCGTCCAGCCACTCTTGCCCCGCGCCCAACTCAGATTCTCCCGCAACAGTAACGCCCGCAGGTGATTCTTGATCTTCGTCCGCCGCCGCACTAGCTGTTGCCGGTAGTTAATCAGCGCCCGCCATTGCCGCACTGGCCGCTCGGGTACGTGCACCAGTTTCAGCTCGCCCAACGCCGAACGCTGGGCCAATTTCAAGGCATCACGCCGATCACTCTTGCGTTTCACATTGCGCCAGCGGGAGCGCTGCTCATTGGTGCCAGCCACCTGGATCTCGATTCCCAACTCCCGCACCAAATCACAGACCCAGCCGGCCAACGGACAAATCTCGATCACCACCCGCTCGGGTTGGCGCTTCAGCAACAACACTCGCAAGGCCGCTTGGCTGCTGACGATCGTTTCGTACTCGACCTTGGTTCCTTGCGTGTCATAGTCACAAGCCACACTCTTGAAATTACCTAAGTCCAATGCCAATATCTTCATCACGGGTCTCCTTTCGGTTTGTCTTGGTCTTGAGCCATCCTTTACAGGTAAGCTCGTTAGTTGGGGATTTTGTCGTCACCAACATTTTAGACCAACTCTCCGGGAGACCCGGCTTTCATAGTTTCTTCCCAGCTTGTTCAACCCACTGAGACCTTCCGCCCTTCCCGACTTGTTCTATTTGCAAGAGCACTCAAAGCATATCGGACATAAGACCTCAGCTCGGTGAGAATGAGAGCAACACAAGAACTGCCGGCGGACGACCATCGATCGCCGGCAGTTCTTCTTACAGATCGCGGAGTTGAGATTACTGAACTACATTCCCGGATCGTTTTCGATGACGACTCTGGTTGTGTAGTCCTTCCCATTGACGGTGAGCTTCACCTGGTAGGTGCCGGCTTCCAGTGGCAAGCCGAGGTTGAAGCCTCCGAAACCACCGCCACCACCGCCACCGCCACCACCGCCACCGCCACCACCGCCGCCACCGCCGCCTCCACCTCCGCCGCCGCCGCCGCCTCCGCCAAAGCCACCACCACCAGCTGGACGAGCAGGTGGATCACCTCTCAAGTTCCATTGGATCCTGTTCAAGCCGGCTTCTTTGGTTGCGGCGAGTGTGCGCACGATCTTTCCGGTGTAGTCAGAGATGGTGAGCTTCACATCGCCCTGTTGCGCAGACTTCAGATAGTAACTAATCGCCGTTCCAGGTACCGGATTTGAAGCGCGGAAGTTTTTCGAACCGCCCGTGTAACGACCCAAACGCGTGTCGTTCATCCAGATGGTGCCAGGTCTAACTTCCAACAGCGTTGCATCTGAGTCCATCACTTTCTGAGTCAGCTGCTGAAGCGCTGAGACGTCGTCGAGGATGTAGATACCACGACCGTGAGTGCCAACGACGAGATCGTTGTCTCGCGGATGCACGAGGATGTCGTCGATACGCACAGTTGGCATACCCGACATCATCGGCTTCCATTCACCGCCGCCGTTCAGCGAAACAAACAAACCAAACTCGGTACCGACATACAGAAGATCCTTGTTCTTTGATCCTCGCGAACAACGTTGACGGTTCCCCACTTCGGCAAGATTGTTTACGAGAGGAGTCCACGTGGCGCCGTAGTCACGTGTGACGAACAAGTAAGGCTTGAGATCGTCAAACCGATGACCGTCAACCGCGAGATAGCACGTGCCGGCATCGAAGTGCGAAGGCTCGACACGGTTAATGTGATAAGTGTCTCGCCGACGCCAGGAACGTTTTTGGACACGTTGGTCCAGGTCGAACCACCATCACGACTCACTCTGCACGTTGCCGTCGTCGGTTCCGATCCAGATAACACCAGGCATTTTCGGCGATTCACCGATCGTTACGATGTAACCGTAACCAGTGTAGCCGTCGTGCTTCGAAGCCATCGGATCTTTGCCTGGCACACCCATGATCGGAAGCGTGTTCCGATCGATGTGTTTAGTCAGGTCAGCGGTGGCCGTCCAGGTATCGCCGCGATCCAACGACTTGAAGAACCGATCGCCACCGGTGTAAATGACGCGCGGGTTGTGTGGAGACAAAACAATTGGCGTGTTCCAGTAGAAGCGATACACGCTCGCCGGCAGCCGGCGCCGGAACCACGTTGGCACCTTGGTTTTGGCCACCGAAACCGCCAAAGCCCTGGGCGGCAGCAAACGCTGCGAGTTGATCAGGCGTCGCCTCGGGCGAGGCTCCCGGTGATGCTGCAGGTGAAGCAGACTCTGGTGCAGCGGCCACCTCCACCACCTTCCACCGCCACGTCCGCCGCGATCCGTTGCGGCGTACCACGAGGACGAATGCTGACGCTCCGGCCAGTTCGCAGATCGAGGCGATTCATGGCTCCACCCTGCGACTCTGAGTAGACGGTGTTGTAATCGGTAGGATCGGCTTGAGCGTAGAAGCCATCACCACCGCCCACGCGATACCAATCCGCATTTGTTATTCCCGCCTGCCCACTCACGCGTTTGGCTTGGGCCACCCCATGAGCCATTGTCCTGTAGACCGCCATAGACGTAGTAGGGCTTTCGCATGTCAACGCCGATCGGCATAAAACTGCGCGGCCGGAATCGTGTTTACAAATTCCCAGTGTCGCCTTGATCGTAACGTGACGTCGAGACCTCCGTCGTTTCCGATCCAGAGGTGATTGCCGTTGTTAGGGTCAATCCAGGCGGCGTGATGGTCGCTGTGAGCAATTCCCGGCTGAAGCGACTTGAATGTCTTGCCACCATCGGTTGACCGACTGAAATTCAAGCCGCCGACGAAAACGTTTTCAGGGTTCTTTGGATCGACTCGAATCTGGCTGTAGTACATCGGTCGATTGTTTTCGTTACTGACTATCCGCCAGGTCTTTCCTTTGTCGTCAGATCGCCAGACGCCTGGCTTCTTTGGATCGAGCGGCGTAGGAGTTGGCGACGCGGCGGAGTGGCAACGGCGGACGGTGATGGTGACGCCGACGGCGATGGACTGCGACTCGCTGCTGCCTGCCCGCCAAGCAGTTTGCTCTTCACCGCCGGTTCCTGACGCTCGCTCCAACTTCCATCTGTGCGTAAATGACGTTTGATTCGATCGCGCAGACGTCGATACCGATACGACCGAGCAGTCCCTCAGGTAAACCACCACCTTCGAGCTTTTTCCACGTCTTGCCGGCATCAACAGTCTTCCAGATTCCCGAGCCGGGACCGCCACCATTGAAGCCCCAGGAAGTTCTACGTCGTTGGTACGACGCAGCATAACAGAGTCTTGGAATCAGAAGCGATCCATTACGAAATCGGTAAAGCCGGTGTCTTCGTCGATGAATTTAACGTTCGTCCAGGTCGCTACCACCGTCGGTCGTCTTATAAACGCCGCGTTCCTTGTTTGGCGCCAAACAGGTGGCCTAGCACAGCAACATAGACGATGTTTGGATCCTTCGGGTCGATCACGATGCGGGCGATGCTCTGCGAGTCTTCGAGTCCCATCTTCTTGAACGTTTTGCCTGCATCGGTTGATTTGTAGATACCGTCTCCGAAACTCGAACTTTGACGATTGTTGGCTTCACCAGTACCCACCCAGACAACGTTCGGATCGGAGGGCGCGATTGGCGATGTCGCCTATCGACGCGCGTTGAGTAAGTGTCGAAGATTGGCTGAAAGGTCGTACCGTTGTTTGTTGATTTCAAACGCCACCGGTCGCGAGCCCCACATAGACGATGTACGGGTTTCGACTCAACGCGGCAATGTCGTCCACGCGGCCACCCATACTCGCTGGCCCGAATACCGCGCCAGACAAATCTCTTTAGCGTTGGATCGGTCGACCAGTTAATTGGGGCTGGAGTAGGACTTGGACTGGGTGCGGCGTTCGGGCGTTGCGCTTGCGGCGGCGCGTTGTTGCCGGCTGAGCAGCACCCTGCGAATGAACGGTCACCGAAGCAAACGCGATGCTGGCAACTATCAGAGCTAGTAGCCCCACATCTAAAGCGGAGCGCGACCTTCTTTCATAAGAAAGTTCCTTTCAGATTGAGTGATTCCTAAACTTCGAGGGTGAAACTATTGCCTTGGAAAAGGGCGGTAGAACGGGTGTTTACGCAACTGTGCTTGAAGTCGGGACTATAAATAAAGTCCGTCGTTGAATCAACAACAGCTTTGCATTACTTTTTACTTTGGGGAATGGGTAGGGTTGTCGAAACCAGGCGGTCTTTGGTTTTGGGGTTCAGGCCTTTTGCCATGGGTCTGGCTAGAGGGCTCAAAAACCAAAATCAGCCATGCCACGTGCCGTTAGTAATACTTTCGCCAATCGCTTCGCATCTGGCAGGGCTTCCAGCGCTCTTAAGACTTGAGTATCACTGTCGAGCAATACCCGCGCACCGGCGTCGTTTGAGAACGACGCGGTAATGATCTCTTCGCGCAGACGAAGCTTTGGCGAACTCCAATTCTTCATCAACCTGCGCCGGAGTCACTTGTAGGTCAGGGCGTCGGCTATGAACAAACGTGCGGAACAACTCGAACGACTCGTTCAGTGATCGGGAAAGTCAGTCGCTTTCGCGTTCTTTCCGTACTGAACTTTGTCGACCTTATACGACTCAAGACCAGGTAACAACTCCGGCAGCAAGGTCCCGGGTGAAGTGAAACGCCGCTTCGGCAATTCGTAGTCGCACCGGCGTGTTCGCAGGTTCCTTGATTTCAATGTCTGGGGGTTATTCCGCCGCCGCCATAGAAAACTCGGCCTGGCAGCAGTTTTAACCGCAGGTCCAGTTTGCAGGATGCGGCGTCGGCGATGCGAGCGCAAGAGGTGAATTCAAGCTACCAGGCGAAGCGCTGGGTTGCGCTTCGAACTCGGCAGGTCGTGCCGGGTGTAGTAGTCGTAAAGCGAACCGCTTGAGTAGTCGCGTTGAAGTGAACGACCGTACGGCGTGTAGTAACGGGCAGTCGTCAACGTAAGACCGGTATTGAATGGCAGCTGGAATATTCGCTGCAACAAGCCCTTGCCGAAACTCGTTTCACCAACTATCAAGTCCGCGACCGTGATCCTGAATAGCACCGGCAACGATTTCGGAAGCGGAAGCAGTGTTGCGATTGATCAGCACCACCAGCGGAACAGTTGAGGGTTCAGAACCGGTCGACTTGTAAACCACCGGGTCGCTGTACTCAGTTCGCCCTTTCACGGAAACGACAACCTGCCCGCGTGGCAAGAAACTCACCGGCAACATCAATTGCCTGATCAAGCAGTCCGCCGGGATTTCCCCGAAGGTCGAGAATCAGTTGACGCATTCCTTGCTCATCAAGCTTTCTTGATCGCCTGGCGCAATTCGTCGTCGCTCGAACGCTGGAATCCACCGGTCAAAGCCGATGTAACCCAGTTCCCGGACGAATCATGTAGGCGTTACGAATTGTCGGTAGCGGAACAGCAATCACGAACGATCGTGAAGTAAAGCGGAGCTTCCGACCCTGGTCGTCCACTTTCATGCGTCACAGGCTCGCCCAGCCCGCCGCGAACATTCTTCGAAACTTGTTCGCTAGCTCCAGTCGTCGGAGCGTCTTTACCGTCAACCTCGAGAATCTGTGATCGCCGTAGCGTCAGACCGAATCGAGCAGCGGGAGTGTCTTCAACGGCCGACTGAATGTAAACACCGTCACGATGCTGAACGATCGTGACGCCGATTCCGTAGAAGCGGGAATCCTGATCCTCTTTAGCTTTCTAAATTCGGTGATACGGAAAATACGCCGGAATGCGGATCCAGAGTGGAAAGCATTCCCTGGATGGCTGCCTGAGTAGCCTTTTCATAATCGATTTCACCGGAGTAGTTGGTGGTTATCGCTGAAACGGCTTCGTTGTAATCCTTCTCGATTTCGTCCGACGCACGATATGAATTCAGATTGCCGGTATTACCGTGAGACTGCTGAATTTTCGAGCCTGCCAATCGTGCCGCCAAAAATCGCCGCAAGCACCACAATCACCGCTGCGACGCCTATAAACTTTCTTCCCAAGCGACGGCTTGCGTACGGGGGTGTCGGCTCATTTGAATTGGCGTGCAACTTCCATGATCAGCAATATAGCACAGGCAACACTCTGACTCCGAAACGTGCGCTTTCCGTCTGTGGTATATTGCGCGCGAGAACCTTCGATGGCTGCATCCCTCTCCATTGTAATTCCTGCATACAACGAAGCGGTCCGATTGGGAAAGACCCTTCGGATAATTGTCGCCTATCTTCTGTGACAACTGGCCGGAAGCTGAACTAATCGTCGTTGACGACGGCTCTTCCGATAATACAGCCGCGTTGGCACGCCAGGCATTTGAGACAACAGCGGTAAGCTGCGAACGTCAGTCATTAGCTACAAATCTAACCTCGGCAAAGGTCGAGCTGTCCGACTTGGACTACTGGCTGCCCGAGGTGATGTCGTCGCTGTTTTCTGATGCCGGATCTCTCGACGCCAATAACTGAGACATCCAAAGTTGGTCGACCCGATCATGCAGTGGCGAATGCGATCTTACCTTTGGTTCCCGGGCGATTGATCGGCGACTGATCGGTGTGCATCAGCCGTGGCGTAGGGAACAAGGTGGGCGTGATCTTCAATCTGGCGGTGAGCGTTTGGCAACGGGGCTTCCGTTCTGGGATACGCAATGCGGATTTAAAGCTTTTCGCATGAGCGTCTGTCGACCGCTGGTTGAAGCGGCGAACAGTCGATCGGTTTGGGTTTCGACGTTGAACTCACTCTATCTGGCCCATCGTGCTGGCTCTGCGGCTTCGTAGAGATCCCGGTACGCTGGGACCACATTGACGGCAGCAAGGTGAATTTGTTGTGAGCGACAGCATCAAGAGTGTTGAATGAGGTTGCGTTGATTCGACAGCAAGCCACGACGCAGGATTTATGATAACGCGATTAAGGACGGTGGTGGCTTAGTTGAGATAGTTTTGGACTATGGTTATCTCGGAGTGAGCTTATTCAAATCCCATAAGACCAAATTAGCAACCTCATTACTCCGCAAAGCTTATACTTCCCTCATGCCAGCCCGTCTCAACGTCAACATCGATCACGTAGCCACGTGTTCGTCAGGCGACGACGAGCACCGGAACCAAGCGTCATTGCCGCCGCGATGGCTTGTGAGCAAGCTGGCGCCGACGGAATAACGGTCCACTTGCGCGGCGACCGTCGTCATATTCAAGACCTCGACGTTCAGGTTGTTACGATCGATCGGTAACGACCTATCTCAACATCGAAATGGCGGCGACTGAAGAGATGTTGAAGATCGCGTCGAACATAAGCCAGATGCGGTGACACTTTGTCGCAGAGCAACCGGACGAGATCACAACCGAAGGCGGTCTCGACGTTAAGACAAATATCTGCTATCGTCCGCGCTACGGTGGCGCGACTCCGCCAGGGAAATATGCTTGCAAGCCTGTTTATCGATCCTGACTCCTGCGCAGATCGACAGCTGCTCATGAAATAGGTGCCCAACAGGTCTGAATTATGTACCGCTGCGTACGCCGATAGCGACACTGGCTGCACGTAGCGAATTCACGGCGAGGGTGCGGCTCGCGCCGCGCAGGAATTGACGACGACTGCGTGAAGGCGCCGCACTTGGCAACGCAGTACGGCCTGCACGTTGCAGCCGAGCTCATGGTCTTGACGTACCGAAACGTTGGTGCTGTGTTCAGCGGATTTCCGAGATCACCGAATTCAACATCGGCCACAACATCGTGGCACGCGCTCTGTTTTGTTGGAATAGGAAAAGCGGTGAGGAGATGCGGGCGGCTATTCACAGGCCGGTGCCAAGATCTTTAAGCCTCGAGCACAGCGAGCTGTAAGCGCACTTCGGAACGCTCTAATCTTAGTCTTGGCGATTTCCAGATTCCTCTTCGCTACCGATCCAGGCAGTTCAGTTGCTTCTCCAAACGCTCTCGCGACTCGCGCTTGCACTCGCAGCATCAATCTCTTCCGGACGCTCCGCAACCGCAGTAAGCACGGCCACGTGATCGTCTCTGACTTCGACAAAACCGCCGGAGACATGCAGCTGAGAATTTCGTCCATCCTGCGTAAGTTAGAACACCTGTCTTCAGTTGAGAGATCAGCGGCGTGTGGCCAGGAGAATGCCTCATCTCGCCATTGAGACCCGGGGACGGTCACCATATCCACAGGCTTCACCGAGTACGCGTCGTTCAGGGGTAACAACTTCGAGTTGAATCTTGTCAGCCATATGGATACAGAGGTTGGGAACCTGCGCGCGCTCCCATATCCCTCACCTTTGACTTATTGTCGCGATTGTCTTTCGCCTTCTCAACTGCTTCCTCGATTGTTCCAACCATGTAGAAAGCTTGTTCAGGCAAGATCGTCGTGCTTTGCCGTCAACAATCTTCGCGGAAACCACGGATCGTATCTTCGAGCTTCACATACTTGCCCTGCCAAGCCAGTGAACTGCTCCGCGACGTGGAACGGCTGCGAGAAGAAGCGTTGGATCTTCGCGAGCGCGAGAGACAATCAACTTGTCCTCGTCTGAAAGTTCGTCGAGACCGAGAATCGCGATGATGTCCTGCAGATCCTTGTAACGCTGCAACACACGCTTCACATCCTGCGCAGTGTTGTAGTGTTCCTCACCAATAATTCGCGGATCGAGAATGCGCGAATTAGATGCGAGCGGATCCACAGCCGGATAAATTCCCAGCTCGACGATCTGTCTTGAGAGCGCGGTGACTGCGTCCAGGTGCGCGAACGTCGTGGCCGGTGCAGGGTCGGTGTAGTCGTCAGCCGGAACGTAAACGGCTTGAATCGAGGTAATCGGAACCAGTCTTCGTTGAGGTGATGCGCTCCTGCATTTCACCCATTTCCGTCGCCAGATTCGGTTGGTATCCCACGGCTGATGGCATGCGGCCGAGCAGTGCGGACACTTCCGAACCCGCCTGCGTGAAGCGGAAGATGTTGTCGATGAAGAGCAGCACATCCAGTACCCTGATCGCGGAAATACTCGGCGACCGTCAGTCCTGAGAGAGCAACGCGAAGGCGAGCTCCGGGCGGCTCAGTCATCTGACCGTAGATCAAAGCCACCTTTGATTTTCCGATCGTATCTCATGTCGACCTTGGTTAAGATCAAACTGGCCGGTTTCTTTGAAGTGCTTATTGAAGGTCTCGCCAAACTGAATAACTTCGGATTCAACCATTTCGCGAAGCAGGTCGTTTCCTTCGCGCGTCCGCTCACCCACACCAGCAAACACCGAGAAGCCCGATCGCGCCTTTGCGATGTTGTTGATGAGCTCCATGACGATAACGGTCTTGCCCACGCCGGCGCCGCCGAACAAGCCAATCTTTCCGCCGCGCAAGAATGGCTGAATCAAGGTCGATAACCTTGATGCCGGTTTCAAACATCTGCAGTTCGGTTGATTGCTCCTCAAAGGTCGGCGCGTGGCGATGAATTGGATAGCGCTGTGTGTGCGTGACGTCGCCGAGAGTATCGACGGGATCGCCGATTACGTTTAGGATGCGACCAAGTGTACCTTCACCCACCGGCATGGTGATTGGACCACCAGTGTCGATAGCTTTCATGCCACGGACCATTCCGTCAGTCGGCAGCATCGAAACGGTGCGCACTCGACCTTCGCCAAGGTGCTGCTGGACTTCGCGCGATGACGCTCGATCGGTGTCCTGAACGTCGAAACCTTCCGAGACGACTCGCAGCGCCTGATAGATCGGTGGCAGATATTCTCCTTCAAACTCGACGTCGAGAACCGGGCCGATAATCTGGACAACTTTGCCGACATGGTGTCCGTCGGCGGTTACATTAGGCGTAGACATACTGATCGTTGAACTCCTCTTTCCACCTGTTAGGGCTAACAAACTGGCAGGGCTTAAATGCCGCTGAAGATAACATACGCGCTAAATTCACCAACACGCTCCCACCATCTGGTGGTGTCCTAATTTACAACTCTCATCGTCTGCGACTTCTCAATAACCTCGTTAGTACCATGCGTTGGCAATCAATTGGTTTTGGCGGCTTCGCCGTTTAGCCATCCGAAAGTTTCATTTGGTTGTCTGCTTGTTGAAGCGTGTGTAGTTGTCTCGCTTTGTTCAGCGTGTGGCTCGCTGAATTTCAAGCATCGCGATAGTCAGTCTAGAGCCACACGCTGACCGAGTTGTGGTACTGACTCTGACACCTTTAGTTGCAAGCAAAACGAAAGTCATCATTCCATAAATAAGGCCACTAAACGTTTGCCGTAAAGATACATTCGCAAGTATAAACGCGAAAACTACGGACTCGTAGCCCATGAACACTAATTAACCTATGTGTTATTGATTTGATCCGAAATCTTTCATGAACTGCTCAAGTGGTCGGGACAATAGCTTCACAAACAACAATCATCGTGACTGAAAATCCAGTACCAACCCAGGCGGTACTAACTGATCGGTATGAAGTCGGAGACTTCTTCGACGAGATGTTTACTTCAGCTAGGAGAGCCGCGTTCTCATTACCGGCGTCTTCACGAACTGCTGTCTGAAATGACCGCCGAAGCCTTTAACGAAAGTCGGAGCAATGCAGACATCTCATTTCTCTACCAGGGAATCACTTTCACGGTGTACAGCCAGCACGAGCAGGGTATCGAGCGAATCTTTCCCCTTCGATCTGATCCCACGAATAATTCCCAGCTCCGAATGGTCGCTGCTTGAGCGTGGTCTATCCCAGCGCGTTACCGCACTCAATCAGTTTCTCTTCGACATCTATCACGATCAACGCATTATCAAAGACAAAGTTATCCCTGCGGACCTGATCTTCGGCGCCAGGAACTTTCGGCGCGAGATGATCGGCATCAACGTGCCGAAGAATGTTTACGCTCACATCATCGGCACCGACCTGGTTCGCGACGACAAAGGCAATTATTTCGTTCTGAAGACAACCTTCGTTCACCGTCTGGTGTGAGCTACATGCTCGAAAACCGGCAGGCAATGAAGCGGACCTTCGCCGGCCTCTTTCAACGATATGGCGTGCGCGCGGTCGAACATTACCCGCAAGAACTGCTGAATACTTTGAGATCGGTAGCGCCGCACGACAATCCCGATCCGAACGTTGTCTTGTTAACACCAGGCATCTACAACTCGGCTTATTTCGAACACGCGTTCCTGGGTCGACAAATGGGAATCGAGATTGTTGAAGGCCGCGATCTCGTTGTTCACGACAATCGTGTCTACACAAGAACAACCAAAGGTCTTAAGCCGGTTGACGTAATTTATCGTCGAATAGATGACGACTTCATCGATCCGCTTTCGTTCAAGAACGATAGCCTGCTTGGTTGCGCAGGCTTATTGAATGCCTTTCGCGCCGGCAACGTCACACTAGCCAACGCCATTGGGACGGGAGTCGCTGACGACAAAGCTGTCTATGCGTACGTGCCGGCGATGATTCGTTATTACTTGAGCGAAGAACCGATCCTCCACAACGTTCCGACCTATCTCGGCATGCACGATGATGAATGCGATTACATCGTCAACAACCTTCACCAGCTCGTCGTGAAATCAGTCAATGAAAGCGGCGGCTACGGAATGCTTGTAGGCCCGCACTCTTCCCAAGCAGAACGTGAACGCTTCCGAGATCTGGTTAAAGCAGATCCACGTAACTTCGTGGCTCAACCAATCGTTCGCTTGAGCCGACATCCGACTTATCAAAACGGGGAACTCTACGGCTGCCACGTCGATCTACGTCCCTACATCTTATGCGGCGAGAAAGTGCGAATTGTGCCGGGTGGTCTGACGCGCGTCGCGCTTAGAAGCGGTTCGCTCGTCGTTAACTCTTCCCAGGGTGGCGGTAGTAAAGACACCTGGGTGTTGAGCGATTAGAACACTGATGCTTTCACGAGTAGCAGATGCCCTTTACTGGATGTCGCGGTACGTCGAGCGTGCCGAGGACATGACCCGTATTCTCACGGTCAACTTTCACACCCTACTCGACGCAAAGACGGAAGACGCACAAGCCTGGGAACCCATCATCGGTATCACCGGAGATGAAGACTTATTCCGGCGACACTTCGACGATTTCAACGCACGGAATGTGAGCGAGTTCCTGCTGTGGCACCCGGCAAACCCCAACGCGGTCACGACGTGCATCACGCATGCGCGTGAAAACGGTCGCGGTGTTCGCGAACAAATCAGCAGCGAGATGTGGGAACATCTCAACCGGCTTTACTTTCTTGTGAAGGACATCAAGCGCGAGATTTCAGCGCGCGGGCCTTATGAGTTCTTCGACAAGATCCGCCACGGTTCACAGGCATTCCAGGGAATCACGAACGAAACGATGACTCACGGTGAAGCGTACGAGTTCATCCAAATCGGCAAACACCTTGAACGCGCGGACAAGACCGTTCGAATTATCGACGTAAAGTATGCTTCCGTTAACCAGCTGCGCGAAGGACCCGAAGCATCTTTACAGTTGATCGCGATGCTTCGGTCCTGCAGCGCGTTCGAAGCTTTCGAAAAGCGCACTTGTCTCAGCTTCAGCCCGCTCGCGTCGCGGAGTTTCTCCTCTTCAACCAGCAATTTCCACGGGCCGTCGCGTATTGCCTGCAACGTGCGCTGAGATCGATTGCGTTGATGTCTGAAGACGCAAAGCATCCAACAGGGCCGCATCGTTCACTTGGCCGCATCTGCTCAGAACTTGACTACGTAGACATCAATGAAGTGCTTGGAGTAAATATGCGTCCGTACCTCAATCGCCTGCTAAACATAATGAACCAAGCGGGCGATGAAATTACCAGAACCTATTTCCACACCCAGGTGATCCTGCCGGCGGAATATCCACCACGGCAGCAACAGACTCAGCAGCAACAATAGAGCTTCAGATGAAACTACGTATCGAACATAGCGACGTCGTTTTCATACGACGAACCAATCAGCGAAGCCTACACGGAGATGCGTCTGCATCCGCTGGACACGATCACTCAGCGATGCCTCTCTTTCAAGTTATCAACGGAACCTCGGGGTGAAGTCATGAAATACAGTGATCGCTTTGGAAACCTCGTTCATCACTTTGACGCCCTGGAACCGCATCAACAGGTTTTGGTTCGAGTAAAGAGCGATGTTGTTACCGGTGACAAATTCACGGATGACCAGCGGGAACTGTCGCCACTTGATGAGTTTGATTATCTTGCGCCGACGATATACGCGCCGCACGACGAAACTTTGATGGACCTTGTCTCACCACATGTCGTAGAAGGCAATGAAACGGCGACTGCGCTCTCATTGATGAGCGCGCTCTACACGACGATGAAGTATGAGCGAGGCGCGACTGATGTTACGACTACCGCAACCGAGGCCCTCGAGTTGGGACGCGGGGTTTGTCAGGACTTTGCGCACGTGATGCTGGCGGCGTGTCGATTAGCGAAGATCCCCGCCCGCTACGTGAGTGGCTATCTCCACAGCCCTACAACTTCTGAACCGAACGACGTTGCAAACGCAGCCTCTCATGCGTGGGTTGATGTTTTCACTCGCAGTGGTGGTTGGCTTTCCCTCGATCCCACGCATGGCTATGAACAAACGGGCGATTATGTCCGTGTAGCGGTGGGTCGAGATTATGCAGATGTGCCGCCAACGCGAGGCGTGTTCAAAGGCAAATCGAAGGAAAACCTGAGCGTGAACGTGAAAGTAACCGCGCTCTAGGCGCCGAATGTCCGATATGCTTTAGCTTGTCGTCGTTATTGGTAAAGATCCTATCTAAGACCCAGAAGCCCGAAACTGATCACGATGACAAGCTAAAGCATATCGGACATTGGTAGTGCCTCAGTTTGAAATCTGACCCTATGGATTTCGCCAATACAATGCACAGGTTGTGAAGTAAAAGTAATTTCTGGCGATCCTGATCCGAAACATATCAACACTTCATACGTCGAACGCTACAACTTAAATATCAGAATGACTAACCGTCGCTTCACGCGATTGACCAACGCATTTTTCAAAAAGTTTCGCAACCATGAATTGATGATCGCGATTCAGACGGTTCATTATAACTACGTCAAATGGCATAAGACTTTGCGAGCGACGCCAGCAATGGCGGCGGGCCTAACTAACACGCTTTGGAGTCTTGAGGATTTGGTTAGGCACTCGAACAGTATCAAGACAACATTCCGGGAAAGCGTGGGCCATACAAGAAAAACGCAAAACTAAAATCGTCTCAACGGGAATAATATACTTGGCTAAGCTTCTGCAACCGCGCTGTTGATTAAGAAGAGCCGTATTTTTCTTTGAGCTTGTGCAAATCTTCTGGTGCGTCAATCCATTCTTCACTGAAGCCACAGGAGCCACACAGGTATCGGGTGACTTTAACTGTTCTGAAGCTGAATCCGCCCGCAGGAATATCGTTACCGCCTGAATAACCACCAATTCGCCCTTCGATGCGCAGAATCTCCTGTGAATTGCATTTAGGACAGGTATGTGTGTTTTTCATAGCTGCTAGTTTACCTTTATGGAGGCGACCGACAAATTTCAAACTGAGGCACGACCCGGACATTCGGCGCGTTGACTCCATCCCTACGCCAAAATTTTCCTGAAACCTCACTTGTACTAGCATCGTAGTACAAGTCAGCAATGAGCAACATCTTTTCATTGAGCCCCTCGCATCCGATGCCGCTTTACGCGCAGCTGACGCGAGCAATCCAGTTTGCCATCGCAACCGGACGGCTCAGGATTGGCGAGCAACTTCCTACCGTTCGTCAACTTGCCGTAGAACTTCGCGTTAACGCCAATACCGTGGCGAAGGTCTATGCCGAACTGGAACGAGCAGGGGTACTCGAGACGCGAAGAGGCGTCGGAACGTTTGTGTGCGCCCGCCATTTCGAAGCGAAGGAATAGTCAGGATCACGAGAGCGTACTGAAAGAACTTGTCGACCGTTTCATTGAAGAAGCGAATGCGATGGGTTTCTCGCCTGATGATCTGCTTGATCAACTTCAAAGCAGGCGCAAAAAGGAGACTGAAGAAAATGTCTAACACTAGCCTGATCCAAACCAGGGGTAACTTGCCAACGACGAACACCCCAAGAGTGAACGTCGTGTCTGCCGTGTCGTTCCTGATTCCCGCTGCGATTGGAATCCTGGTGACCCTAGCATCAGTGGGGTTCAATCCAGCCGGAGCGATTGTCGGTGTGTTGTTGGGACTGCTGCTGGCCCAATCTCCAAAGATTGCGCGCCAATGGGAACGCGCTGTGGTGCTGCGACTCGGTCGATATGTTGGATTACGCGGTCCTGGTTTGTTTTGGATCATTCCCTTTGTCGATTCCATCTCTGCGTGGGTGGATCAACGAGTTATCACCACGAGTTTCGCCGCTGAAGAAACACTGACGTCAGACACGGTGCCTGTAAACGTCGACGCGGTGCTCTTCTGGATGGTTTACGATCCTGAGAAGGCGGCGCTGGAAGTACAAAACTATCCGCAAGCTGTGAGTTGGGCAGCACAGACTGGATTACGAGACATCATCGGCAGAACTTCGCTGACTGATCTCTTGCGCGGACGTGAACGCATCGAAGAAGAGCTGCAACAGCTAATTGACGAGCGTTCAAATCCATGGGGCGTCACAGTTCAATCAGTCGAAATGCGCGACGTGATTATTCCTGCCGCGCTTCAAGACGCGATGTCACGCGAAGCACAGGCTGCTCGCGAAAAACAAGCGCGCATTATCCTTGGTCAAGCCGAAGTGGAAATTGCCCACTCGTTTGAGACTGCGGCGCGATCCTACCAAAACAACCCGACAGCGTTACACCTTCGAGCAATGAACATGCTCTACGAAGGATTAAAGGAGAAGGGCGCGTTGATGTTAGTGCCGAGCAGCGCGGTTGAGTCGATGGGAATGGGCGGACTAATGGGGGCTGCAGCCTTGCGTCAGCAGGTGCTAACCGGCAGTGACGAGAAGCCCGAATAGCGTGTGGCACAGACTTCAGTCTGTGTAGTAACGAAATGAGCCCCGCTCGATTAACAACCGAGCGGGGCTCAAAAATATCCGATAAACTTTAGTTTGTCGCTCTCGATCCTAAAAGAACACTTAGATGTTTGAGGCCCAAACGCTACGAAATCGACAAACTAAAGTTTATCGGACATCTGGATCGATCCTGATCTTCATCCGCTGGAGCACTTGAAGATCTTCTTCAGTAAGATCGAGCGTCGTGTTCTCAGTCTCAGATTCGTCGTCCCCGGCGTGGGGACGTAGACCGATCTCTAACCGCAGAGTCAGTTCCATTTCATAGCCCGCTTCACGGAGTCGTTCAATCGCTTCAGCAACTTTGGTCGAATTCTCAACCGATTCGTTTATTGCTGTACCAATCTCGCGGACTATTTCTTTTGCGTCGTCGTCAATTTCCAACTTATCAGACCTTCTCAGTTAGGACTTGAAACGTTTCGAATCTCGTTTTCCTGCTATGCTACGCGAGCGATAAAGAGGGTCAAGATGTTGTAGATTTCCGATTGTAGATTTCAGATTGGTACCCTCCGGAATGAATACCTTTCACTAATGGCAACTGATCTGGGTCAACCAATCGGAGTAGGTATCAACATACGGGCCCATTCTATTTCTTCATAGGCCAGTGAAGTTATAGACTGTCGCTGGCAAACGGAGCTAACGGGCCAGAATCAGTTTAATCTGACCGGGATTTACAGATGTACGGAACGATTGGAATCTTAACAGGTGGTGGCGATGCGCCAGGCTTAAACGCCGTGATTCGCGCTGTTGTAAAGACGGCGACCTGCGAACACGGAATGCGAGTCATTGGCATTGAGGACGGTTTTGAGGGCTTGATTGGCGCTACTCAAACTCGATTACTCTCGGCCAGCGATGTGCGCGGACTCTTGCCTCGCGGCGGAACGATTCTGGGAACCCGTAACCGCGGCAATTTCGTTGAACGCACTAAAGACGGCGTGAAGATGAGCGTCGAGAGTGTCTATCAAGAGGCCATCTCGAACATGCGGGTACTCGGGATCGATGCCTTAGTCGTGCTTGGTGGCGAAGGAACACTCGGAATTGCGACCGAGTTTCATCAGCGCGGAGTCCCTGTTTGCGGTGTACCCAAAACTATCGACAACGATCTCGCCTGCACAGAACTAACATTCGGTTTCGTAACAGCACTGGACATCGCAACTGAAGCGTTAGACCGTCTGCATACAACCGCAGAATCACACGACCGGGTGATGATTCTGGAAGTGATGGGAAGACATGCAGGCTGGATTGCCCTTCACTCGGGCATTGCCGGCGGCGCCGATGTGATTCTGATCCCGGAGATCCCTTTTTCGATGAATGTCGTCGCTGATAAGGTCAGGGCACGTGACGATGTGGGTTCAAATTTTAGTATTATTGTCGTAGCCGAAGGCGCTTTGGAGATCGGCCACGAATTGATCTATCAGAACAAGGGTGATGCTGCTCGATGCGCTTCGTCTTGGTGGTATTGGTAATCATCTCCAGCAAGATTTAGAGGCAGCTACCGGACGCGAAACGCGTTGTGTCGTGCTTGGCCACTTGCAACGCGGCGGGCGGCCAAACGCTTTTGACCGAATGCTCGCAACTAACTTCGGCTCTTGCGCAGTTCGCGCCCTGGCAAACGGAGAGAGCGGTGTTATGGTGGCTTTGCAGGCTGGCGACGTAGTCACGGTTCCTTTGAGTGAAGCCATCAAGAACATTAAGACTGTGCCCCCTAACGGCCAACTCGTACGAACAGCTCGCGACACCGGCATTTCGTTTGGCGCTCCAGACGAAGCCAACTTTCATAAAGCGATCTGATGGCCAGTCAACACTGAACCGTGCGAGAGCCAACAAATCCAGCGACGAGAGGATGAAGAGTTGTCACAAGCGATAAAAGAAAAACTTCAGGGTCAACTGGACGAACTCGAAAGCGAGTTGCGCGTTCATCTGCCGAAAGAGATCAAGCGAGCGCTTGAGTTTGGCGATCTGAGAGAGAACTCTGAATACAAGGCTGCGCTTGAACGTCAGAACATGGTGAAGGCGCGCATCGTGGAATTACGCCAGCGCATCAGCGAAATAGCTTCAATCGATCCAAACAAAGTGCCGCGCGACAGAGCCTCTTACGGCTCAACTCTCGTTCTTTATGACGCTGAAAAAGACGAGGAAGTAACCTACCGATTAGTTTCTCGGAAGAAAGCGATCCAGCTAATGGAATGATTTCCACCACTTCACCGGTTGGCAAGAGTCTGATGAATAAGACGGAAGGTGATGAGGTTGTGGTTCGCACGCCTGCCAGCACACGCAATTTCGAGATTCGTAAGCTGAAGACTCTGCACGACGAGTAACCCAGGGCGCTTGTAGCTCCTCTGCCTTTTGACGGTCCGCGGCGGCCAGGTCCGTTTCTCCCTTTGCCTGGTAAGCATCTGCCCGATTCTTTGGACATAATAACGTCGATTTTGATCTCATGGCGGAGCAAACTATGAAACCTTTGGGTCTAACAACATTCTTGGTCTGCGTTCTGTTAGCGTTCCCTCTGTCCTCGTTGAGCGCAATCCTCCACCCAATCAGTTCCCAGCGTAAGTGCGGAGCAATCGAAGCGGGGTTGGATGAAGCCGCGCGGGCGTATCGAGAGGGCCACTTTGCCGAGGCGCAATTGCATTCAGAACGTGCTCTCAACTCGATCCGGAAAGCAAGGTCGCGCCTATGTATATTGCTCGTACGATCCACGCGCAGTACAGGCCAGGAGTCTTTACTCCGGAGAATGTGGCAAAGGCACATGAAGCCATACTCGCCTATCAACGAATTCTCTCGCGCTCACCAAATGATGACGAACCGTACAAGGCAATCGCTTATCTCTATGGCGCGCTAAATGAGGATGAACTCCTGCGTGATTGGATCCTTCGACGCGCCGGCGATGTTTCAATTGCGAACGACAAACGCGCTGGAGGCTTACGTAGTCCTAGCCTCGAAAGACTGGGATTGCTCTTTCAAGATCACTGAACTTCCCAGTCATAAAGTTACGACGTTTGATGGTAAAAGGCTCAGATCAGTTACCGGATGCCCGAGGATCGAGCTGAGTACAAACAGGCTAACGAATGTGCAAACGGTGGCTTGCAAATTGCCAATCTAGCCATAACGATGGAACCGGAAAACGAATCGGCCTGGTCCTACAAGGCGAATATTCTTTTGGAGTTGGCAAAGTTGGCTGAAATGTCCGGTGACCCACAACAAAAAACAGAATTCCATCGACAATACGAAGAGGCGCTGGCAGAGACAACGAGGCTCTCAAAAGCCAACCAAGCAAAACCTTGAAGTCTGGTGGTGCACCGACCCCACATGTCGTTGACAACTACCTCCCTCGTACCTATGATCCGCCGCTTGGTTTTGGAAAGAAACTGTAATCTTTACGCGGTTTTGGGCATAATGCCCCGAGGAGAAAGTTACCAATAGTGTTTGGCGCCAGCATCGGACGTTTAGCTCAAAGAATCATCGACGCGATGGTGCGCTGGCTCGCCCACGGTCATATCAATCCAAACATTCTGACTGTCATTGGAGTTTCTCTGAATGTCGGCTGCGGTCTGCTGTTCGGGGTGGGTTGGTTCTTTTCTGCCGGTATTGCCCTGGTTGTAGCAAATCTCTTTGACATGCTGGATGGTCAGGTTGCTCGACTTTCCGGCCGTGTTACTCGTTTTGGCGGGTTCCTGGACTCCTCATTAGACCGGTTGTCTGACATGGTAGTTTTTGTGGGCTTGATGGTCTTTTACGCCCGCGATACCCAGTTTCATTCAACACTTAACGTTTTCTCGCGGGCGCCGGTTTAATGGGTTCGGTTATGGTAAGCTACGCAAGCGCCCGAGCGGAGAGCTTGATTCCCAAATGTGACGTCGGCTTTCTGCGCAGACCAGAACGGGTTGTTCTCTTTATAATCGGAGCACTGAGCACTCATCCGAATTCAACTAATTTCTTCGCGAACCGGATGCCTGCAGTTCTTTGGGTGCTCGCCGTCGGTTCCTACTGGACCTTCGCGCACCGGATGTATCACACGTGGCGCGAACTAACTAAGCTGGAAACTAAAAATACCGAACGTAGAAACTCATACTTCGTATTCACAAGCTGGCGCAGGTTCGGGTGGTGAGCGACGGGCTGAACAACGGTTAGTACACAAGCCAAGCTAGAGCTTTACTAAATAGGTTTTTGTTTGAGGTGAAAACACAAGTGACGATTTGTCCCTGCTGTGGATTTAAGTTTACCGGAAGTCTGACCGATGGCTGTCAGCAATGTGGTGCTCGTGCTGTCGGTGACGCACTACCCCAGCCCGCTCATATGTTGCCATCATATGGACGTGCGTTGGTTCTCGTCGTCAGCGCTTCTCTTTTCGTCCTCGTATTCGCGACTCAAACAATAATGGCAATGGCCCAGAGAGCCTCGGGTTCGCTTGGTCGACTATTCCAATTCTGGTCGTGGGTGGCGGCTGGTGAGACTGCTGCCTGGCGATTGAAATGGATTTCGATTCCAGTAATGTTCGTCACTCTTTGGTTTGGTCTGAAGCTTTACAGATCAATACGCAACCAGCCTGAACGATTCTGCGGAGTCAATTACGCTCGCAGAGGACTTCTCGCCTCATCACTTGTTGGGCTTCTAATCGCACTACTGATCGGTATTACTGTGCCGGCGAGAATGCGGCAGCGCGAGATGGCTGCAGAAGCAGCTTTTCAAGCGGACTACTACACGGTCGAAGCCGCTCTGTATCAGTATCAAATGAAATACAAGAAACTGCCGGCAGAGTTAAACGATCTGCAACGCCTTCCTGATCCTAACGGAACAATCGCACGCGCACTCGCAAACATGGATCCCGCTGGCTATCATCCGAGCGTTGACGTTGCGGCAGTAGCGACTGAGAGGTCACGGAAACCGCGTGTTCAAGTAATTCGAGCTTCTTTTAGCCCTTCAACTGACGACATAACTCCCGAAGGAGTGGCGTTCACGAACTACGATCTGCGAATGCCTGGCGCTGACAAGATCCTCGGAACTGATGACGATTGGATCGCGCGCGATGGCGTTATCATGAAACTTGCTGACGTTGCTAAAGGTGGCGTGGGTCGCAGCGTGTCAGCAGGTGTCCTCAACCCTTAGCGACGTAATGTCGTTTCTCGATCGATTCCGAAAGAAAAAGAAGACGAAGCTCTCACGCATTGCCCGTCTGGCTAAGACCGGGCGAATGACGGACGGCCGGATCATCGATGCTGTCTCAACTGATGACGGCACGATTTCGCAGGTCACGTATTCCTACGAGCTTTACGGCATCCTATTCGAGTCATCTCAAGCCCTCAGTCCCGCTCAACAGATACGTTCAAACGACTACGCTCCGGGCAGAAACATCATCGTGCGATACGATCCTAAGTCGCCGGCCAATTCGATCGTTGCTTAAATAGGTCTTTGGTTTTGAGACTTTGGTCTTAGATTTTTGTTTCCTAATCGGGCACAATCCAGAGACAAAACCTAAAGACCTTTTTTCATGTTCACCAAAGTTCTCATCGCCAATCGCGGCGAAATCGCCGTCCGCATTATTCGCACTTGCCGTGAACTCGGCGTTGGCGTCGTAGCTATTTATTCAGAGGCAGATGCTCGAAGTCTACATGTACGGCTGGCGGATGAAGCAGTTTGTGTCGGACCTGCCCAATCAAGTCAAAGCTACTTAAACATCGAAGCAATAATCGAAGCAGCTAAAACAACCAGGGCGGAAGCGGTGCATCCGGGCTACGGCTTCCTGGCTGAAAATGCCGACTTCGCACGAGCTGTGTTGGCTGCTGGACTTACATTCATTGGGCCGCCACCCGACGCAATGGAGGTCATGGGTTCAAAGACCAGCGCCAGACGTGCCGCGGTCGAAGCGGGCGTAGAGATCGTGCCAGGGACAGTTGAACCATTGACTTCGTTTGCAGAGACAAAAGAAACAGCCGACAGGTTTGGTTATCCAGTAATGCTGAAAGCTGCGGCAGGCGGCGGTGGCAAAGGCATGAGGCTCGTACACTCCAGCGAAGATCTGCTCTCCGCGTTTGAGACTTCGCAGGCAGAAGCGGCCGCTGCGTTTGGCGATTCATCGTTGTACCTGGAGAAAGCAGTTGAGCGACCGCGACATATCGAAATACAAGTCTTTGCTGACTCGTTCGGAAATGTCGTGCATCTTGCTGAACGAGGAATGCTCAATTCAGCGGCGTCACCAGAAGGTAATCGAGGAATGTCCCTCGCCCATTAACGATCCAGAGTTACGCCGGAAAAATGGGTGAGGCGAGCAGTGAAGATTTCCGGGCAGTCAACTACGTCGGTGCAGGCACGGTTGAGTTTCTGGCTGCTGACGCAACACGGGAATTCTACTTTCTTGAGATGAACACTCGGTTGCAGGTCGAACATCCGGTTACTGAGCTCGTTACCAACATCGATCTAGTTCGCGAGCAATTTCAAGTTGCCGCCGGTCAGCCGTTGTCATTCATGCAGGAAGATGTTCACTGGCGCGGGCATGCCATCGAATGCCGGATTTATGCTGAAGATTCCGCCAACAATTTTTTCCCCTGGCCGGGGACAATCAGCTATTTACAAGAGCCTGGCGGTCCCGGCATTCGCATCGACACCGGCATTGGTCTGCATTCGATAGTTTCTATTCATTACGACCCAACGATCGCGAAGCTTGCCGTTTGGGGACGGAACGCGCGGCGAGGCGATCGAACGGCTACGACGCGCGCTCGACGAATATGAAGTGGCAGGAATCACGACCACGCTTCCATTCTTCCGCAAGGTTGTGCGTGACGAAGAATTTATCGCTGCGCCAACTGGACACCGGTTTCATCAGTCGCTTTAACACGCGAGAAGAAGCCTCGCCACCGGAGACCCCGGCAGTGAACACCAGCGACATGGCGATAGCCGCTGCTGCACTTCACTACCTAAAACAGCAAAAACGAAGTACAGCATCACATACCGCGTCAACTCCCAATCGGATGGAGAATATCAGGACGAAGTGCTGCCCTCAGTAACAGACAGAATCTCGGTGAACGCGTTCCTTCAGAATGGAGGAAACGTTGAAGCTCAAAGCACTAGTCAATGATCAGGATCACAATCTGACAATCCACGAAGTCGAAGGTCACGTAAGTATTGAAATCGACGGACGCCAATACGAAGTTCAAGTCTACAACTCCGAAGACTCTTCCTATGTGCTGATTCACGACAACCAGGTTTATGACTGCCGCGTTGAACCCGTTCACCACTCGCGTGATAGTTTTCACGTCAGCCTGAGGAATCAGCGCCACTCAATCAGCATCATCGATCCGCGCCGACTGCGGACCGATGAAAACTCCGATCGTCTCCATCACGGTCCAACGGAAATTTCTGCTCAAATGCCGGGTAAAGTTGTTCGTGTGTTGGTCGAAGCAGGAAGTGCAGTTGAAAAGGGTACCGGTATGGTGATTGTGGAAGCGATGAAAATGCAAAACGAAATGAAGTCACCGCGCGCAGGTGTGGTTGTGTCGGTGAATGTTAAGCCTGGCGACACAGTGAACGCGGGTGAGGTGCTTGCGACGGTGGGGGACGGGCCAGATGCGTGATGGGTTGGAAAGGACGGGGAGAGTGGGAGACGGGGTGACGGGGAGAAAGATTCACCCTATACCGACGCCGTCCCTTCGCTCCAGTCACCCCGCCTCCCCGTCACCCACTCACCCCCGTCTCCCCGTCTCCCGTCTCCCACTCCCTCCCCGTCACCCCCTCTCCCCGCCTCTGACCCCGACCTTCGCATCCTCCTCTGGGATATCGATGGCACGTTGATTCGTTCGCGTCGGCTCGGGGCTTACAAGGAATACACAATTCCGGTTCTTGAAGAGGTGTTTGGGACATCGGGTCGACTTTGCCACGATGCGAGTTTCGGGGATGACGGATTTGCAGATCATCGCTGAGGCGTTAAGTGAGGAAGGGTTCACTCATCATGATGTGCGCGAGAAGATTCATCAATCTAAGTGAAAAACTCACTGCTGAAGCTCGGAAGGTTACCGGCAATGGTGAAGAGTTTTTTGAACTGCTTCCTGGAGTCACTAACACGCTCCAGGTACTCGACCAGCACCCGCGTTACCAGTCCGCGTTATTGACGGGAAACATCGAGCCGATGGCCTACTTGAAAATGGAACTTGTGGGACTCGATCAGTTCTTCAAACTCCTGGCGCTTTCGGTGAGGAATCGCATGAGCCGTCGTGATCTTCCGGAACGAGCTGCCGAGCGCATCAGTTCACGACTTCAATTACAACTAAAGCCAGGGCAGTTTATCGTCATTGGCGACACCCCAAACGACATCGACTGCGCGCGACATTTTGGAGCTCGCGCAGTGGTAGTTGGAACCGGACGCTTCTATTCAACCGAGGAGTTGTTGGCGTGTAAGCCTGATGCGTGGATAGAGGATTTGTCGGATGCTGAGTTGGTCGTAAGAACGCTTGGATGGGCTGTGAGACCGCAGCAAGGAACAAGTCAGTTGGCGTTAGAACAAGTCAGGAAGGGTGGCTTGCCCCTCGCTCTTTCTTGTGCACAAAAAGTACGACTTCGTTGTCAGGCATGAGCGGAAGTGTCTTCTCACCTTTCCTGACTTGTTCTGACCTTGGCCTTACTGAGTCGCTTCCAGTAACAACTCGCTGAATCTTCTCGCTATGTCAGCAATCGCCGCGGCTTTGTCGTGACCATTAATGATCGTTCGCGCGTTCTCAAAATCGGTTACTCCGTCTTTGATGAACTGGCTGAGTCTCTTCCCGGTGAACCAACCGTCGATCATTCCCCCTGGATCGCAATCTGATAAGCCAATGCGGGCTCTTTGGCGGCATCTGATTAATCAGGGAGGTCTGTACCAGTGAGGTTCTTGGCTTTGTGTGACCTGTCGACCGGTTAACTGGACATAACCGCGTCCGTGGAAGAGGGCACCATCACCTTCTTTTGTAATACCGAGAACTTTCCCGACCTTCGTTTGTGGTCCGTATGATCTTTATTGAAGCGGGCTGGCGTTCCAATCTCATCGATTGGTCGGAGTGTGTGAGCTGCTTCCACTTGAATGTCCCCAAACAATAGGCCAGCTGTCGGCGATCGATTTCTGTCGCACCAAACCGTGAATCATTTTCGATTTGGCCGAGTAAGAATTCGAGTGCCTCAACCAGATCCTGAGTTAACGGACCAAAAGCGAATGCGGATAACCATCGAAGAACTTCTTACGATTGAACGTAAACATTTCAGTATGTCTCCCGGTGAGAATCTCAAATTTCAGATCTCAGAGTGCGAATTACTCTAACCGACGTTAGTGCCCACCAAAACCGACAATCTGAGATCTGAGATTCTTCAAATGCGATGAAATCCCTTCAGAATGTCTCGCGTCTTCAGTCTCAGGATCACTGGTCTTCCGTGTGGGCAGGTTGTAGGGGATGAAGTTTGAAGTAGTCGATCGATTAGCTAGCGCATCTTCTCAGGGGCGAGCGGCATGTTTACTTTGATTGCGGCGTGACACGCAAGTGATGCAGCAATTTCATCACGCATCGTCTCGCGAGCACTTCCCTTCTTCTCGGCATCGACAGTTTCCAGCAGTTCAGAAAGCATGTTGCGCGCTTCGCCTGCTGGTAAGTCCGCAGGTGTGGCCTTGATGGCGACGGTTCGACCCGAAAGCCTCATCAACTCAAAACCGTGGTTTTCCAACTCTTCTGCGAGCTGATCGAAAACCGCAGCCTGCGCCGGCGTGAGATCGAACGTCTCCGGCACCAGCAACTGCTGCGACTCGACGCGACGTTCAGATTCAAGCGCTCGGATACTTGTCGAACAAAACTCGCTCATGCGCCACGTGCTGATCAATCAGCAATAGCCCTCGTCATCCGTGGCAATGATGAAGCTCTCTTCAAGTTGACCAAGCGGACGGATATTTGAAGAAAGAGATTCCGGGGAAACTTGCTGGGCAAACTTTTCGGCGGAGTTGAGTGGTGGCAAAGGCGAAGAGACAGAGACTGTTGGTGTCGTCGGTGCTGCGCATTTGAGCCACCCGCTACCGCGTTGTAGTACTGACCTCCCTTGCCGCTCCGCTCCGTTTTCTATGTTTGCTCGTTCCTGGTCGGTCGGTTGTTCCAACCCCCGGGTCTGGCGCCGTTACCTCGATTGCTGCAGTCAATTCATCCTCATCGAGTGCCTCCTCGACTGAAGACATCAACGATGCAAAATCGATACGTGATTGCTGTTGTTCCGGACTGGCACGAGCGACTCGCTCAAGGTCAGGAATAGGCGCGCGGATCGTTCCACGGGGAGTGGGAGCGCGGAAGTCGTCGCAGCTGCGCTCGCGGTCTGAATCTGACTATCGGAAACCATCGACTCGCGTTCTTCCCTTGACGTATCCCGCGGCCGCCAATGCCGCTTTCACTGATTCCCGCACAGCATCGGCAACCGCTGCCGAGCGACGAAACCGCACTTCGGTTTTCGCCGGGTGCACATTTACGTCAACTTCTTCAAGCGGAGTTTCGATAAACAACAGCGCGGCGGGATAAACACCGTGCGGCAAGATCGACCTGTAGCCTTCCGACAAAGCGCGACCGATCATTCGATCTCTAACGAATCGACGATTCACAAAGAGGTACTGAGAATCGCGCGACGTGCGTCGATCTCTTGGCGCCGAAACATAGCCCATCACCCGCGCCACCTGCGGATGCCCGCCATTAACTTCAAGGAGATTATCGAGAAACTCCTCGCCAAAGATTTGATAAGCACGTTCTCGAAGATCGTTTGCGGCTGACGCGCGCACGACTTCCTGCCGTTGTTTGTAAACGTAAAGGCAATTTCCGGATGAGCAAGTGCGTAGTGCGTTACGAGATTCGTGAGGTGAAACGTTTCTGGTTGCTTCGGATCTCAAAAGCTTCCTGTCGGGCTGGAACATTAAAGAACAAATCGCGCACGGCAATAGTTGTCCCGCGTGGATGCGCCGCATCTTTCACGTCGCGCATTCGCCCGCCATCGATAGTCACCTTCGTTGCCGCGTTGGCGTCTTCCGTCTTGGTTGTGCAGTTCCACCTTGGCCACCGACGCAATCGAAGCTAGCGCTTCTCCGCGGAACCCGAGGGTGGCAATGGCGGCAAGATCATCAGTACCGCTAATCTTTGAAGTTGCGTGACGCTCAAAGGCAAGAATCGCGTCATCGCGGACCATGCCTTCGCCATCGTCAGAGATCTTGAGTAGTCGCCGGCCACCCGCTTCGATCTCGATCTCAATGCGCTTTGCTCCAGCATCAATGCTGTTCTCGACTAATTCCTTCGCCACCGACGCCGGACGTTCCACTACTTCGCCGGCTGCGATTTGATTTGCTACGTGATCGAGAGGACGCGGATTTTGGACATAAGAGCGTTGGTCTTAGGCTTTTGGTCTTGGGGTCTTAGGTCAACTTTTTGATCGTGAGTGTCAGACAGGCCAACAGGCTCCAAGACTCAAAGACCATTTTTAGAGTTTCACCACCTGATGCTCATCCGACCCCAAATTGATCGCATTAAAAATCCACTCAATCACATACGTGCCGTGGCGAGCCAGCAGCGAAGTGATGTTGATGTGTCGCTCTTGCAGATCTTTGTTGGGATACAACTGCTCAAATACTCTTTGTAGCTGGCGATGAGCGGCTTCATCGCGCGACATCTGAGCACGCACAAATCGAGATCGTAAGCCATCGAGTTGGTAGTTAATCTTCTTGCGGCCGTTATCGAGGGCGTTTGCCAGGTCGGGTCAATCGACTGTAGATCCTGGTCGCAAGCGATCCAGTTCGTCATTAACATTCTGCTCGGTCTTCGCAAACAACTTTGCCGTATCTGGCGCCGAGGTACTCTCTCAACTACTCGCTTAATCACTGGATCAATCCCGTCGAAAAATCCTCCAGCGCTCAGATCATAACGTCCCAACACTCGTCCGGCGTGTCGTTCGATCATCGTCAGACTGGAACGTGGCAGGATCGGTGTCGCCGGTCGACCAAGTACGCGATAGACCTCTGCAGTCTGTGCGAAGTACGCAATCTCGGCAGCACCGCCGTAGTAAGCAATTGTCGGCAGCAGGTAATCCTGAACAACCGCTCTCAACGTTACATTCGGACTAAATCGCTCAGGACTTTTAAGGGCTAGCTCAGCAAGTTCAGCGGGCGTGTATTCCTGTTCTAATTCCTTCGTTTTGTACTTGCCGTCGTCGGCTCTTACCACTGCTCGGCGCGCACCTTTTTCGTCATGTAAGAAAAGTGGGAACGAGTTTGCGGTTGCCATTACCTGCGCGTGATAACCGTCGGCTTCAAGGTCGGCGCTGCGCTTCTCAATCGCCGTGGCAATCTCTGATGCTTGTTTGGCTGCGGCCGAATAGAGCGGCGCGGCAAGCTTCTTTAATGCCGGGTCGAGCGGGTCGAGAAAGATTAAGCCCGTGACTTCCGAGGAGCGACGTCATCATCGTCGCGAAAGCTGTCAACGAAGCCACGTCCCGGCTGCCAGGCGTTGAGCACCAACGCTTTCATGTCGTCCGAAAACTCAGAGTTGGGTAATAACTCGAAGAGCTCGTTCACTACTGCGTGGACCGATTCGTCTAAAACTACCCTGCCGACAGGTTGACCTTCGTCATGGATTTGGGACGACACTTCAACGGCCTTGAGCTGACAATCGCGGGAAACGAATTCGACCTTTGCGACTTCAGCGAAGTCGTGATCTTCAGCGGCAATCCAAAATACAGGGACAGCTTTCGTATTGCGTTGACGCAAACAACCGGCAAGTTTCACCGCCGAGAGCGCTTTGTAGATCGTGTAAAGCGGCCCAGTGAAAAGACCGGCCTGCTGACCGGAGACTACTGCGATACAGTCTGATTCGCGCAATAGCTGGATGATTCTTCAGCGTCTCCTGTGCCTGCTCCCCAACGCCTGTTCGAGGCTTCGAGCGCATCGCAAACAGCAGCGCGGTCCACGGTGTGAGCCGAAAGGACTTCAGGTACCCGTTGCTGCAATTCGTGATGAAAACGAACAGCAGATGGGTAGTACTTTCGCAGCGAGACCGGATCTTTCAGGTAATCGAGAAAAAGACGCGTTTGATGAGGAATGCGTTCGAAAGGAATCGTCTCGACGCGCAGACCTGAGTCTTCAGGGGTGCTATAACAAGCGGGTTCTGCTGTGCTCAAGTTGGTTTAGCTCCTGCTGGACATTCTACGCAGGAAAGGAAGAATTGCGAAATTGAGCCATTGAGGAAAGACTGGATTCCAAAATTAGCTGTGGCTATGACAAAGCTATGAAATCTTCAGGACGCGATCGACTTACGCGAAATTACGCTGTTTGGCGTTTTTGATTTCAACCATTGTCCTGCTGACGTCCGAAACAGCTCGCTCAATCTCTGTGCGCTGTTCAGTTCGTTCGGCACCTTGCAACGGCGCACGACCATCTCTCGCCTTGATAACCAGCTAGGTCGCATTGCGGCTTTCAATCCACCGATTCCAAAACGAGTTGTAACGGCCGCGGCCAAGAGGGTGAGCTTTGCCTGAAGAGTTTCTGCCCGAGCGATGTCGCCGGACCTGAATGACTGAAATATCTCGACACACACCTCGGGCACTGCACAGCCAACTGCCAGAATCGCTCCTGTCGCACCAAGCTTAAGCGCATCGAGAAAGACAGTTCCATTACCGGTCATGACAGCGAAGTCCGACGGACAAAGCTTCACCAGCTCCCGCGAACCCAGCCATGTCCGTTTGAGCTGTCCTCTACGACCGATGATGTTTGGATGCTGGCTGAGGGTGGCGATTGTTTCAGGTTCGATCTTGATGCCTGTTAACGCGGGCATACCGTAGAGCATGACAGGACACAGGCGAAGCATCGGCAACGGCGTTGTAGTAGTTGATGAGTGTTTGCTGGGTGACGGCCGAGCGATAGAACGAAGGCGTGATGACGAGCACCGCGTCGGCTCCTAAGTCTGCCGCGCTGCGAACTTCATTTATCGTTCCGATGGTGCTTTGCTGTCCGGCCCCGACGATAAACGCGCAGTCCGACGAAACGACAGCTCGCGCCGTTTCGATCACCGAAAGGTACTCCCGTTCATTAAGGTGCACTCGCTCACCTGTGGAGCCCAGGGCAACAAGTCCAGAGATCCCTGAAGAATTCCACCTGGCCAGGTTTGCACTTCTAAAGCACTCAGCATGCACCTGCCGTCCGGATGAAAAGGTGTTGTGAAAGGCAAACTGACTCCCTCAAACCTTGTTTGAGTAAATCAAGCGAGCGATTTGTTTTGTGTGGCTGTGATGATTGGTTCAAGGCGCGATTATGCCATCGCGGAGAGAAGCCATCAATCGTGCCTTGGTTATGCGATCGATCTTGGCTTATGCGGGTCGATCTTGGTTCGCGGCTTTGCCGCTTCCGTGCGGAAAGCCTCCGGCTTTCCGATCGAGCGCGCAGACCTTTTGGCGGCTACGCCGCCCGGGAGGCGTAGCCTCTAATTTTCTGCGGGGATGGCCGGAAAGCCGGAGGCTTTCCTGCCACGGAACGGCAAAGCCGCAAAAACTTCTCGACGCTCATCGGAACAGATCTCGGACGCCCATTGAGAAGAAAGAAGGTGCCGCCCGGCTTCACCGAGGTCCCCGTCTTGTATTCCATGCATAGCCACCCGTGAAGTGAACAGCACTAACAAGTTCCAGACGTAAACCTGCTCCGGGACCATATCGAACGCCACCGAAGGCCGTTTGTTTCCGCTTCGAGACGCGCCACATCAAAAACAAAGACCGGACTGATCGAATAAAGATTCACGTCGTACAGAATCGTGTTGATTGTGCGACGCGCGAAGGTCATATCTTCTTTGGCTTTTTGGGCGGCGGCGTTCGTCATCTATCTGTCCAAATTCCGTTTCCATCGTTGCCCGAATCTGATCGACTCGCGCTCCAGCTTGAGTGATCGCCGGATCGCCGTTGAGTGCCTCCCGGACCATTCAAAGTGATCACGCACCTCTGATTAACCTCGGTTAGAAGATCTTCATCGGCGGATAGGAGGAAGCAACGTAGCTAGTATAGCTTTTCCCCTTTTGATTGCTCGCCATTCGTAGCGCGAGACGTAGCCCTTCTAAGCGAGGAGTCGCATCCTTTAGAATTCATCTGCATGCTGACCAGGATGAGATGTCTGCGCTGCAGCTAACTGCCGTTGATAACGCGGTCAAGGCGCTTCGAAGTTGTGGATTCCCGTCCGGCTTCTTTATGAAATCAGCCGCCATTAGAAAATGATGCGTCCTTCGTCAGGAAGTAGAGCTTCACAAATTCTTCGGCGCTGGTTAATTGACCCTGCAGCAAAGCATTGAACTCTTCGTCTTTCGAAGTTCCGATGGAATCAGCGGCTTTCTCCAAACAGCATACGCGGCGGTTAAGTTGTAACTGAAAAAGGCATCGCCTCCGTCGCCGCTCGGGGTTCGGAAGAAACTACTGCCGGGAATTGCTCTGATCACCGGATTCGCCCGAATCTCCCAGGCATCTGAAGCAATGAACGTTTGCTCGTTGTTGCCACCGAAGAACCGTTCAGCCAGATGGGGATCTTGCCGCGCGTCTGAATTTTGCCAAACGTTAAGCGAGACTCCAGATCCAAAGGTGATGATCGCCTATCGGATACCAAAACTCATGTCGCACATCCGCAAGGTGTTTGGCCCAATCGACTCGCAGCGCACGCCCCGCAACTCAAGTTGCAGTCCATACGACCCGGATATGGAGTTGTGCCTCGATCTGGAGGTGAGTCCAACAAATAGCTTCGCTGCACCGTAAGGCGACGCCGTCAACAGTGTCGGATGTCAGACGCGGAGCCACGAGATCGCTTTGCCGATTTCCGCCTTCAACCAAGCCACCAAATCGAACGCACTATTTCGCCCCCACCTAGAGGCTTTGTAGTCCTGCAAACTGCGCGGATAGATTTCCACCCTTCAGGTTCCCGGTGCTGGTTGGCAAAGACGAATAATCGAAGTGGAGATTCCAGTCTAAATGTGCAATCCATCGCCAGTTGTCAACTGATCCCTTTAGCTTCGCGTTAACAGTCTGCATCTCTGAAGAAGCAAGACCCTCGATGCTGCCTGAGCCGATGAATCCCGTCGTGCCCTTTCGTGTGAATTCAAAACGACCTCCACCCGCGAGTTTGTTTGTGGAGTCGTAACCAAAAGCCGGTGTGAAGCGTACTGGTTTTGAATCCGGGGACATTTACATTAACCAACCCGGACGATTTCTCGGGTTCTTGCCGTTCCTCCACTCTACTTTCGGGTGCGGCGCTCAGCACCGGCATCACTTGCGTCGAATAAACTCCATAGATGACGTCGACTGATTTGTTCGAACAATTACTTGACCCGCACAACTAACAAGCGAAGTTTTACGCGGGCTTCGCTCGTATCTGGCAGGAAGTTCACATCTTCAATTATTTTGAGCGCGCCGGCATTAACAGAAGCATAAAGGAATGGCTTTCCATCAATGAGTGTTGAAATCTGTGCTGCCGCGCGGCGTTCCCGCGCTTTTACCCACGGCAGAAATTTAAAGGGGTCGTAGATTTTATGAACTACGGACTGAAAATCCATCCTTCTCAAGATCAATACCATCGCAACTTGCGTCTGCGACATTTGGCTTTGGTGATTGGGCCAGAACGACTGTTGAGCCACCCAGCAACAGCAACAGCAGCGATAGTCGAAATGCTCGGAGCAGATAATTCTTGTTTGACATGATCCGACCTAAGCTGAATAGGTACAAGTTTCGCCCATTGGCTTGAATCAGTGCGCCGGCGTGTTGGACGCCGGCGCGATTAACAGTGTGTGAATGGGTCCCGGTTGGAGGTATGTCGCCTTGACTTAAGTCTTTTTGAGGGTGGCTTGCGTGGTGTCGTTGGCGTCTTCTTGAGGTATCTCGCCCTGCGGCAGCAGCCTTCTGATCGTCCGCTGCCGGTCCGAGTGCATGTGCTTGCTGTCCTGCGGTCATGCCATTAAGCGCCGCCTTTTCGGCCTTCGGCTGTAAGACCTTATCAACCTCTATGTCTACGTGAACCATCGCGTCTCCCCAGGGATCGGTTTTCTTCTCTCTCTCGAATAGATCGAAATTAATCTTCCAGGTGATCGCGGTTCCTTGAGTGTCCTTCTCAAGTCCGAAAATTACTCGTCGAAGCTTGTCCTTCGTTATCAGTTCAAAATGAACTTTGATAGCGATGACAGTTGAAGTAGTAGCCATGTTCAGCCTCCAGACATTCGAATCAGTTAATTGTATCCCGTTCAAATTGAGAACGCGGATGACGTAAAGATTAATCCTTCGATTTCTCTTCCGGACTCTTCTCCTGTGGTTTCACTGTGGCGCGAACAACGATGAACTTGTTCAGCAGGTCAAACCAGAATGGAGCTCCGAGTGAGATCGCCAGTGCTGTTAATAACCAGCCGAAGATGTGAACTCGAAATTGTGTGGCCCAGTTGACCCAGAAGGCACCTTCCCAAAAATGCAATCCTGGCCAAGGTTGTCCGTCCACACCAGATGCCCACCCAATCGGCAAAGAGAGTGATTGGAGCTCGGCCAAGCTGTCGCGGTACCGGCACTGAGGCGTATTGCAGTCAGGGTTGTCGCTTTCTGTGGTTGTCGTCGTAGCTGGAGTCGGGCTCGGCGAAGCAGCCGGTGGAGTATTCGGCGTAGGAGTTACGGTCGCTTCAGGAATTATGGACGCTTCTACCGCTGGTGTGGCAGCCGGTGCTGTCGACGCATCACCTGGTGAGGGTGAACTTGCGGGAGGCGGAGAAGGTTTTGGTTTCGCACTGCTTTCATTTGGAGACGGACTCGCCTTAGCCGAAGCCGAATTCTTAGCCGATTCTTCAGCGTCAACTTTCGCGAAGTTCTGGGCCGCGGACACCAGCGACTCTCTCATCACCTTGTCCGCCGAAAGTCGTCTCGCGATGAGCACTGAGTCGGCGTTCACCCCAATTGTCACAAAGAGGCCGATGACAAACACAAAAACCTGCGAGCGTCTTTTGTACCAACCGGACACCCGATCCATCGAAGCATCAAACCACTTCTCGATGTTTTCACGTGCCTTAGCAACATCGTTATCAGCGGCGTCTACAAGAGAGCGCAGAGCCTTTTCGACTTCTGGGTTACCCAGCTGTGAAATGTTGTCGCGAAGCCTGGTAAAGCGCGTCTCTCGCTTCTGCCGCCGGTCGTCATGGCTGAAGGAGTAGAGGTCGCTGTACCACCGGCTGCGTCTGGTTTGGCCGGCAACGCTGTATCTAACAACACCAGCGCAAAGTTCGAGACGGAATGTAAGACGGCGGCTTGAGTCTACCCAGCGCCCGCGGGTTTTCCAACTTCCTGAGGATCGTATGTACCTTCAAACAAGCCGCTGATCAGGGGGTGATCGTAAACTTTCTTTACTAAACCATTCCCCTTGGGATCCTTCAGAAGTTCTCTCAATCCTCTTTCCAGATCCGCAGCTCTGTTCTTGAGCCATCCCTCTATCATTTCGTTCGCCGCTGAACACATCAAACTAAGCAGCAGGTAAACGAAAACCAATCCGATTACTACGTCAATAACCGTTGTATTGAGCATGTGGCGACTCCTGTCGACGTTAAGCAACCAGTGGGTTCTGTTGAATGCGTTGAGGTTTCCCTCAGTCGACATTCATGAGCCCATGCTTGCACGGAAGATTCGACGCGAGGTAAAGACGAACAAGAACACAATGGAACTGTTTGAGCGAGGGAGTGTGCCTTATACCCGCCACCAAGAGGTCATGTCAACGAGGTTTCCGGGCCAGGGCGGCAAAGGTACGCGCATGGCTTAAAAGTGACCGACAACAGTCAGGAAACACCTTGAGTCGAAGAGCAGATGATTTAATGCCTCTACTTGAAACGAACTGATCCTCGACAAAAACATCATGTATTGACATTGCGCGTGGTTCTAAAATATTGTGCGCGCCTGTTCTACTGGACCTTGTCGCCTGGTCGGAAAGATTCTCGTCTCCGGTCTCTTAAGGGTTTAATCACTCACGTCCCCAGCCTCGGAGGATCTCATGGTTTCTTTGCCTCAGTTTGACGGTGCTCAATCTGCAAGCTCTGCCGCTAATGAACTTCGCACGGTAACCAGCATGCATGCAATCAGCACCCACCCGCAGTTGATTACACACAAGAGGTACGGTTTGCAGTTGTGATGTATGGCGGTGTGTCGCTGGCGATTTATATCAATGGTATCGCGCAGGAGATGCTCCATTGGGTCCGTTCTACGGCTAAAGCAGCAAATGCGGACGTGGCGCCGCTACCCAGCAATCCCTCCGTCGGTGCGCTTGTGCTGAAAGTCAATTGAGTTTAAGCGGAACAGAACTCGTCTATCGAAAGCTCAGTTACATCCTAGCTGCGGGTGATATCAGTAAAGAATCTACGGCCGACCTGTTGGCTCAAGCTGAGCAAGAGCCTTGCCGGTAACGAAACCATTCGCACTCGTTTCGTTGTAGATATTTTGTCCGGCACATCGGCCGGCGGGATCAACGGCATCTTTCTGGGCAAAGCGCTTGCTAACGGCCAAGACATAAGTGGTCTAGAGAACCTCTGGATCAACGAAGGCGATGTGAGAGACACTGATCAACGATAAAGAAATCAGTTGAGGGACCTGTTAGATTGCAGGATCCTCCTGCCTCGTTACTCAACAGCCAACGGATGTACTTCGAACTGTTGAAAGCCTTCGACAAGATGGAAGAGACCGGCACGACCTCGGTGCCGTTTGTCGATGGAGTTGGATTTGTTTCGTCACAACTAGCAGATCTGGCTGGCGTGACCTTGCCAATCAGGCTTTCAGACGGTGTCGTTTACGAACGTCGCCATCGCAACGTGCTCCGCTTTGGTATTCGAACAAAGACGCGAGCTCCGAGGCCAAAGATCGAAACGACTTCGAGGCGAAATTCAAACCCTTCCTCGCCTATGCCGCCCGCTGCACTTCGGCGTTTCCCGCGGCTTTTGAGCCAATGTGCCTGTGTGACACCGACTCGATTCTGAATGGTTATCTCCCGTATGCAAACAAGGAAAATTGCCGTATCCGATAGCAGTGATTGGCAGCGCTTTTACAAAGACTATATTTGAACCCAGCCGGAGTCAATACAGTCAAGTTTCCCAAGCGGCCCTTTGCCGACGGCGGTTATCTGGACAACAAACCATTTACCTACGCCACGGAAACTGTGGCCCGCCGCCAGGCCGACCTGCTGGTAACCCGCAAGCTTATTTACGTTGAACCGTCGCCGGAACATCCGAGGAGCAGTCTGACACCGAAGTTAAGCCGGACGCCATAGAAAACGTTGGCGCTGCCCTGCTATCACTGCCTCGATATGAAACCATTCGCGAGGACTTACAACGTGTCCGTGAACACAATCGACTTGTCGAGCGTGTGACTAGCATTCTTAAGAGTGTCGATGAGGATAAAAAGTACGGCACGGCGCGGGAAACGAAAGCTTTACTGACGACGAAGTGGAGCAAGCTGGATCTGGCCGAGAGTAGTCAGGACAAAAAGGAATTGGTTACGTTGCGTATCACAGGTTGGACATTTCAGCAGTCTCCGGATGATCTGGCCAAACTGGATGACACGTGTAGCCGGGATTCGACGAAGAGTCGGATCATTTCATGATTATTCGAAGTCTGATCGGTGAATGGCGGGCCAAAAACTTATCTTGAACATGGGGAGGGCAAGCCGTCACTAAACCAGTTCTTGTTTGAGTTCAATCTCAACTATCCGGATGCGGCGGATAAATTTTTGCGGACAAAAATCTCCGAATTGGCGGAGAAGGACCCGCAGGACCAGGCTGAGTTACTTGCGATCAAGAAGAATCTCAATCAAGCATACAAGGACCTGCGTAGCATGGCGAGACAACTGCGATCTCGTCAGCAGCCAGCGAAAGCGGGAAGTGCCTCGGCCGAGTCTGCGCCAAGCCCGGCATACGAGGCTATTCAGAAATTGAAGGAGAAACTCGTCGAGGAGACGAGGAAGCGGCTTCCTGAGAACGTGGGCAGTAAGATTAATGATCCGGTAGTTGAATACTTTCTGGGTATACACGCGCTGGAACGGTAGCCAGCGGCACTATTAAAGATCAATGCGACGCGCGAGCCAGAGAGCTGCTCGAGGACAAAACCATCTTGGGCTTGTTCAACCCCATCGCAGATAGCTTTCCGAAGGCTCAGATCGGTCCGGCAAAGAGAAAGCCGATGAAACTCTGCCGCAAGGCACTGGGTCTGAAGGAAAAAGCTTCCGACGATCAATCCACGCCCCCCGGACGCTGACACGGAGAGCCACGCATACTGGCTACTACTATCAGAATTACGACGAATACGATCGAATCATTTTCCCCATCATTTACGGGACGGAAATCGGTGAGGCGGCAAAAGTAGACATCATTCGTATTAGCCCCGAGGATGCGACACGATCTGATCAATGAACGCGAGACCGGTTGCTACAAACTTGCGCGGCACTGCCCTCGGCCACTTCGGCGCTTTTCTCGATCCGCTCTGGCGTCGGAACGATATTATGTGGGGCCGCCTGGATGGCGCCGAACGCATAATCACGGCCCTGCTGCCCAATAACCGTGAGCTTGCTCGTCTGCTCGTCGGCGAGGCACACGCCGCGATTGTGCACGAAGCTATTGCCAAGACGGGAGCGAACGAGGCGAAAGATTTAATTTGCGAGGCCGGGATGCGCACGCGATCGGGTAATGCGGAGCCGAATCTCATAACGCAGTTTATCGAGAACTTGAAAACTTACGATGTTGCTGGACAGCTTAAAACGCTGATAGACGACAAAGCCTTTCGGCAACACTACGTGGACACCTTTCCTGCCCGGAGTAAGCTGGATCCGGAATCTTCTGTAAGAATTGCCGCGCGTGCAACTACTGGTAATCGGCAAGATGCTTGAGGGACTTTCCTCAAGTCGCGGCGCCAGTACTAAACCGGCGCTTTGGATCGCCAGGTTGGGCCAAATCATCTGGTCTATGGTCGAAGTAGCTGTTCCCAGAAGTCTTTCAAATCTGATTTTCCGACACTGGCTCAAATTAATTTATTTCCTAGAGGCATTGCTACTTGTCGGCAGCACGCTTTTGTTGGCCCCGAAGTGCAGAAGTTTGCGATCACCGCGTTTTCACTTACAGCTGGGATTCACCTGGGTGTCTATCTGCTAAGCGACTACTTGCAAGGCAAGCATCTGCTTTTAAGAATAGTCCTGGGAGTTGTCGGCTTTTCTGGCAATCTTCTTTACGGCAGTTGGCTTTGATGAAGTTCTCGGCTTAGGTGTCAGAAGTAGGCTAGCCAAACGGGCGCACTTGAATTCGGTTTTTGGTGCTGAAGCAACTGCGTCCCTACACCACAACCAACTCCTGTTTTCATCTTCTTGCCCGCCAATGTGCCGTCTCCGGAGTCCACGCCACGTCCATCCCCTGTTGCAAACCCATCGCCTTCACCCTAGCGCAACCCACGGGAATCGAGATTCCATCTCCCACTAGGTGACTGGAAAGGTTGGTCCAAACTACGCAGCCTTCGATCTGCAACAAACAGCAAACTCAAACAATCAAAAAGAAATAAGAAAAATAACGGTTCAGATAGTGCGCCTTGGCTTACTGTGGAGGGTCGGTGGTCAGTGGGCAGTAATAGGACCTATACGACTTATGAGGTCCTATGTAACCTGCAACTACCTTGCTTGACTGTCTTCCATTCGAGACCTGATGATCAATCGGCTCCTCTAACAAACTATTAATCTGGTAGAAGAAAGATGTCTAACTATCGATTCATTCAACTCGATGTCTTCACGGATCTGCGCCGTTCACCGGCAATCCACTCGCAGTCTTTCCTGAAGCCGAGGGTCTAACTGACGAACAGATGATGCAGATCGCGGGAAATGAATCCTGTCGGAGACTGTTTTTGTCCTTACGCCTGACGCCACGAAAGAAGTTCACTACAACGGCCGCAGATGAGATTGGTTCGAAGCCGTCCGTGTTACGACGTCTCGAATCTTTACACCGACGCGTGAGATTCCTTTCGCCGGTCATCCGGTTGTCGGTACGTGGAATGGACTTGCTCGTGAGGGAGTCGTTCCGCTTCCTGCAAGGCGGTATTGGGTGGCAACGCATCTATCACGAAGTCGGAATCGGTATCCTTCCCGTTGATATTGAATTCGGGGACGGCCAGCCCGTTCAAGTCGTAATGACGCAAGGTGAATTCAAGATCATCGATGAGATTGACGACTCGCCAAGAACAGGCGGAACTTGCGCGGGCGCTGGGACTCGCGCGGGAGGATCTCGACGAGAGTTTGCCGATACAAACGATCTCCACCGGGTTAACCTGTCTCGCTGTCCCAATTAGATCGTTGGCCGACCTGCGCGACTGCAAGGTCAATTCATCGCTACTCGCGGAGATTCTCCGCGTCACGGTGGAACTGGTTGTCACGCTTTCACGCGCGAGACGATCGACGTTGGCGCTTCGCGCGCGCCATGCTGAGATTCTTCGCGCCCGCCGACAACATCTGCGCGAAGATCCTGCGACGGGCAGTGCGTGCGGAGCACTCGGCGCGTACGCTTGTCTATCACGACGGCTTGTCTGGTGGAACCCGACGACGGACATGTTAAGTTTGTTATTGAGCGAAAGGCGATTTCATGCACCGAATCCGAGTAGAATCAGCCTCAGTGTTAAGGAGCAAAGGCGCAATTGAGGAAGTGAAAGTTGGTGGACCGTCGGTGTTAGTAGCGAAAGGGACGGTTATGGTTTAGGCGCGGGTTGCTCTTTGGTCTTTTTGCTCTTGTCCCCGGTCCTTCAGTTTGGGTTCTTTACCGCAAGCGGGTCATCCCAAAGCCAGGGTTCTTCAACCCGGGAGCTCAGGCGTAGTTTGAACCCTGAAAGGGTTCCGTCGATCAGCTGGACGCAACCGCGTTGCGGTTGATGGTTCATCAACGCTTTAGCCCAGGGTAGCGGCGGCTTCCCCCGGGCTCGAGTCATAACCGCGTTGCGGTAAGAGCGTTCCGTAACGGACCTTGTGTTGCGGTTGAACTTAGAACTGAACTTTGGTTCGGGTCTTTTACCGTGAAGCAGGCAAGCAATAAAATCACTCAATGGAAACTCTCGATCTCGCTAATCATCGGTGCTGGCCCAGCCGGCCTATCAGCCCCTGAAGCCGCAGCCAACGAAGGACTGACGTACCTCGTCATCGAAAAGGCACGATAGCTGACACGATTCGCAAATATCCCGTGTGGCAGAACCATGTTCTCGACCCCGAACGAAATCGAGATGCATGAAGCGCGAAACCGATTCGAGAACAAACCTACTCGAGAGAGTTGCTGTCACGCTACATCCATTTCGTGCTTGATCATGATTTGCGTATTAATACCGGTGAAAAAGTCGTTTCCGTAACTGGAGACATTGAGTCCGGCTTTGCGATTCTCACGAACAAGTCGACCTACCAAGCTTCACGCGTGTTGTTTGCTATAGGCGCAATGGAACTTCCGCGCCGAATTGGTGTCAAGGAAGACCTCCGGATAAGGTTCATCATCTTTTTGTCGATCCTTACGGGTCATTCACGAGATGCTCTCGTAGTTGGCGGTGGCAACAGTGCTGCTGAAGCGCGTTGTTCCTTTCCGAAGAGGCGCCCGCACGACCATGGCAATCTGGCGGGAAGACTGGGAGAACAAAGATCGAAAGCCGGCGGCGATGAAACACTGGGTGCGTAAGCCGTTAGAAGAGGAAGTCACCGCGGGCAGACTCAGAGTCGTCCTTTTCAAGCACGTCGACGAAGAAATCAATCTGGACTCCGTGACGTTAACAAGCTGAGAACGGAAAACAAGAAACGTTTCCTAACGACGTGAATGTTCTGTTCTGGTCAAACAGTGATGCTGATCTAAATATTTGCTGGAAGAGTGTCTCTCTCCTACGGATATGTCGGGTTTT
>ERZ1370068.5244-contig-4273_pt1 | contig 45652 bp, 51 predicted proteins | sample MGYA00561227_ERZ1370068 | MGnify/ENA primary metagenome ERZ1370068 (study PRJEB38410, sample SAMEA6850437) | metagenome | study: Metagenomic assessment of the ecological functions of the soil: analysis of the soil microbiota associated with the... | reverse complement strand
AGGTTACGTATTGCTCTGATACATCTCCCGCGCCTCATGGCGCTTGCTCGGTGTGCCAAGCAGCGCTTTACCGCCGATGTAGGTTTCTGGGTCCGCTTCGACCGTGCCACCCATCTTGCCGCCGCCGTGCCGTCCGTGTCCTGCATGGCGAGTCGGATGCGCGGTGGAGCAGCGAACCACGCGGTTTTCTGGGTCACGCCGATGGAGCGGTGAATTTCCCACGACGACACGCCGTTCTTGCAGTTGGCGATCATCCAGACGGTCGGGAGCTCTTGTCCAGCCCGGAGCGGGGAATCCTCGAAAATCGTGCAATTCGTCTTGAGGGTGAACTTCCGCTTTGGGGTGACGGGCTTGCACCCCAGCCAGTTGTGTAATTTTCGTCGAAGCAGGTAATCGCCGCGCTTCCGGTGTCGGGCAGGTGACGCCATTCGTCAGCGACGAGCGACGAGGTATTCCCTGCAAATTGTCTGGGGCTTGCGAAGAACTTCACGGCGTCGAGCAGCGTCTTGAGGTCGTCCATAACCCCACTATAGCCGAGCCAGTCTCCCCGTCAAGTATATTATTACCGGTTGCGTTGACTTTCGCTTTTCCTTTGCGTATCATGCGCGCCATGCTGCCATTGACCAAGCGTCAGCGGGAGATTCTCGATTACCTCAACGATTTCATCCAGCAGCACGGCTACGCGCCGAGCCTCGAGGAAATCGGCCGCCGTTTCGGCCTCTCTTCGCTCGCCACGGTGCACAAGCACCTGACCAACCTGCAGGACAAGGGCTTCATCAAGCGCGCCTGGAACCGGAGCCGATCGGTCGAGATGGTGCCGACGCGGCTCGGCGGGCGCGCCGTCGAGCTGCCGCTCCTCGGCTACGTCGCCGCCGGCGTGCCGATCGAAGCGGTCGTCGGCAGCGAAACGATTGCCGTCCCGGAAGATCTGCGTCGGCAAGCGCGACACCTACGTGCTGCCGCGTCAAGGGCGACTCGATGATCGACGAGCAGATCCGCGACGGCGACTTCGTCATCGTCGAGGATCGCCGCACGGCCGACAACGGCGAGATGGTCATCGCCCTGCTGAACGGGTCCGACGTCACGCTGAAGAAGCTCTATCGCGAGCAGGGGCACATCCGCCTGCAGCCGGCCAACCCGGCCATGCAGCCGATCATCGTGCAGGCCGACCAGGTGCAGATCCAGGGCGTCGTCATCGGCGTCATGCGCCGGTATTAAGTACATACTGGAGCATGACCGAACGCAAGCAAATCAACTTCACCATCGTCCCGGACGACGCGGGCGATTCGCCGCGGACGCTACGCGAACTTCTGCGCCGATCTCGCACACGCCCGTTCGATTTCACGCTGTCGTTCTGCGAAGTCCAGCCGCTGTCGCAGAAAGACATCGAGGCGGCGGAATCCAATCATCTGGTCACGGCGCCGGTGCGCGCGAAGATCGTCCTGCCGCTGCAGGTCGTGCCGAACCTGATCGCCGCGCTGCAGGAACACATGCGCGTGTTCTCCGAGTCGACCGGCGCGACGTGGGAACAGAAGGGGCCCGTCCACTGACGACTGCAGACTGCCAACTGCAGACTGCTGACCGCTGACTGCTGACTGCGAACGCCATTGGTCGCGCACCTCGATCTCGATTCGTTCTTCGTCGCCGTTGAGCGCGGCCGCCGGCCGGACCTGATCGGACGGCCGGTCGTCATCGGCGGACGGCCGGGCAGCCGCGGGATGGTCGCCGCGGCGTCGCGCGAGGCGCGGCGGTGCGGCATCCGCGTCGGCATGCCGCTCGCGCAGGCCGCCGTCCGCTGCCCCGACGGCGTCTTCCTCGACGGCGCGTTCGACGCCTACTTCGCGGCCTCGCTGCACGTCGACGAGCTCCTGCGCCGCGAGTCTCCCGACATCGAGTGGCAGTCGATCGACGAGGTGTTCGTCGGCCTCGCGCCGCGCGGCGCGTCGCGACCGCGCGCCGCGATCGAAGCTCGTCGAGCGGATCCAGAAGGGCGTGCAGGACCTCGGCTTCGACGTCTCCGTCGGCCTCGCCCGCTCAAGCTCGTCGCGCGGATCGCGTCGCAGCTCGGACGTCCGCGCGGCGTCGTCCACGTCCTCGACGGCTACGAGGCGCGCTTCCTCTCCCTCTCAAGATCGAGATGCTGCCCGGCATCGACCCTGCGCTCGCCGGCCGCTTGCGCGCGGCCGGGATCCGCCGCCTCGGTCAGATCGTCGAAGCTGTCGGAGCCGCAGCTGTCGCTGCTCGCCGGACGCGCCGGCGCCGCACGCTCGCCCGCCATGCCGCGGGCATCGACGCCAGCCGGATCCGCCGCACGGCGATGCCCCTGCGCGCATCGAGGAACACCAGCTGGCCGCGCCGAGCGCCGATGCCGCCGTCGATCCACGCGCGCGCTCCGCTCGGAGGTCGAGCGCCTCGGCCGCGAGCTGCGCTCGCGCGGCGTGTTCGCGCGAACGCTGTCGCTCCGCCTGCGTTTCCCCGACGGCCGCGTCGACTCGCGGACGCTGCCGCTGAGCGAAGCCGACGGCGCTGGACGATGCGCTCCTCGCCGGCGCGATGGAGCTGCTGGCCGCGGCTGTGGACCGGCGATCGCCTCGATCCGCGCGGTCGGCGTCTCCTGCGCCGGCCTGCTGCCGCGGCCAGGCGCCCCGGCGCTTTTTCCTGTGCAGGCCCGCCAACCAAATCGATAAGCTGCGCGTTTAGCTGGCTGATGCATGGCGCGATGAAGGCGACGCCATCGTGATGTCCCTGGCGACGGCAGCACCGCGCGGCCCGACACCGCCGAGCGGCTTCGGCCAGCTCTTCGACACGCACCAGGGTCGTCTCTACTAACCTGGCCCGGCGCCTGACCCGACTCGTCGGACGAAGCCGCGCGATGCCGTGCAGGAAACCTTCCTGCGGGCGGCGCGCTCGCCGCAGTCCATTCCCTGGGGCATGCCGCACGAGGAAGCCTGGCTGGTCCGGGTCCTGATCAACATCTGCCGCGACGGCTGGCGCAAGCAGGCCGTGCGCAGCCGCATGGCCGCGGTCGCGCCGCCGGAGATCGATCATCGCAGCGCCGAATCGGAGCTCGTCGCGCGGACGACGATCTGGCGGGCGCTCGATACGCTGCCGCCGCGCCGCCGCGCCATCCTCGTCATGCTGAGATCGAAGGCGCCGCCATTCCGGCGATCGCCGCGGCTGCTCGGCATTCGCGCGCGTCACCGTGCGCTGGCACCTATCCGTCGGCTGTCGTGAGCTGGCGCGCGTGATTGGAACAACGCCGATGAACAACTTCAACGATCTCTGCAGCGACGCCGATCCCGTCGCACGCGAACCGGGCCTGTCGCCCGACGCCGTCGCGGATCTGCGCCGCGCGATGCTCGTCGCCGCGCACGCCGCGCCGGTCCGTCCTGTGCTCTGGGTGCGCCAGCTCGCGATGGCGGCATGCCTGACCGCGATGGTCGCTCGACCGGACTGGTCGCGGCCTACCGGGTGCCGCCCGCCGTGCGCGACGTTCCCACGTCCGACGAGCATCTGACGTCCGGCTCAGCGGACGCAGGTCCACTTCTCGACGCCCGGAGGCACACGCATCGTGTGGACGCTCGATCCGGACTTTCAACTCAGGGAGACACTGAAATGACCACGACGGGCACCCCGCTTCATGCCGTTCGCGACGGTGGCAGTGCTCGCCGCAGTCGGCCTGCAGTCGTTTCGCGGCGGTCGCCGGAGCGCGTTGGTTGTGCCGGGCGCCAGGCTCAGCAACAGCGTGGCTAGCGCCGGTTCGCCGAGCAGGCAACACGAGCCAGGACCCTGCGCCGGCGTCGCTCGGCGTCCACGGCTTCAGTGCGTCGTCCTCAGCTCGTCGGCTCGTACGCAGGCCTCGACCGCGGGCGCGACTCCGAAGACGTGCACGGGTGCGCCAGGCCCGCAAGGCGCTGGCCGACATGAAGGACTCCTCCCGCCCTACAAAGCGGTATCAGCTCCTCGACGCGGCAGTGGATTCTCTGCTGCGCGCCCGAGCACGAACCAGGTCTCAGGCTACGCGTCCGCGGCCCTGACGGGCCAGGCGACTACCTGCTACACCGTCGATCCGGGGCAACGTCGTCGGATCCAAGCCGAACCTGCGGTTCGTGATGCGGGCAGCGTAGGAGCGGCAATCACTGACTGCCCCCGCCAGGGTGGCGCAGTTGTCCGACACGGCCCGCCGCGGAAGGCAGCAGCCAAAGCACGTTCCAGTGCGCCATTCGGGAGCTCGACGAGGCCTTTGCACCCGCAGCTCCGCGCCATCGAAGCAAAGATTCGACGTCGGCACCGCCACGCGTCGTCTGAGCTGGAGTCCGCCACGATCGCGCCCAGCGCCGCGCGGAGGAGCGCGCGCAGGAGCTCCTTCGCGGGCATGCTGAATGACGATCAGGCGCGCCGGGGCAGATCACCGTAGCGGCGCAGGTGGCCAGCGAAGCTTGAATGGCCAGAGCCGGGGCGGAGGGGCGGCAGCACGAGCGGCGCCACTGCCGGGACCCCGGTGATTGGGCGCAAGGCGTGCGGCGGGCCGTGAGCGGCACGTATCGGCTTCGCCAGCCGCGAAAACTGATGGACAGCCCTTCTCCATCTCGGCCGGCGAGACATGTCGTCATCGGCATCGCGCATCAACGAGCTGTACCAGGACGCTGATCAGGCGATCCCCACCGCCGCGACCAAACCAGGCGCAGCCCGCAAGTTAGCAGCGTCGTATACACAGAGTCGCGACGACATTCACTGAGGTTTTCTACAGGAGAACAGGAGACCAGAACGTTCTTCTAAAAACGAATTCTCCTGATCTCCTATAACTCCCGTTCAGACCGATCCCGCAGCGCGCCGGCGTGCGATGCATCCCAGCCGATCCGTGTATTCCTGCGCAATCCAGGCGAGAGTGTCGCGGAACGCCCCAGTTACTCCGGAAGATCCCTTAAGCCTCCCAAGTCCGCGACCGAGACGCGGGCGATCATGAAGAAGCTCGAGGGCGCCAGCACCCGAACGCCGACACCGAGCTCCACTACACGACGCCGCTACGAGCTGCTCGTGGCGACGATCCTCTGTCGGCGCAGTGCACCGACGAACGCGTGAATCAGGTCACGCCGGCGCTCTTCAAGCGCTATCCGACGGCGGCGGCGCTGGCGCAGGCGACGACCGCCGAGCTCGAGCCGCAGATCCAGTCGACGGGTTCTTCCGCGCGAAGTCGAAGTCGCTCTCGGCATGGCGACGCGCCGTCGTCGAGCAGCACGGCGGCGAGATGCCCGGCCGCCATGGACGCGCTCACCGAGCTGCCGCGGCGTCGGCCGCAAGACGGCGAACGTCGTCCTCGGCCACGCGCTCGGCGTCCCCGGACTGCCGGTCGACCGCCACGTGCTGCGCGTCTCGAACCGCATCGGTATCGCCGAAGCGCGACGATCCCGACGTCGTCGAGCAGCAGCTCTGCGCCGCGATGCCGAAGGAGAAATGGACGGTCATCGTCCGACACGCTGATCCTCCACGGCCGCCGCATCTGCAAGCCGAAGCCCGCTTTGCGAGAAGTGCGCCGTCCGCGAAGACTGCGCCTGTTCTACGGAAGGTCGTGCATGCGTCGCCGCAAGCTAAAGCCGCAAAGCGCACGGCGTCGGCGAGCACGACGGTGACGCGGGAACGGTTCGAGCAGCTCGTCGAGGACGCGCTGAAGGAGATCCCGAAGCGCTTCCGCGACGAGATGCGCAACGTCGCCGTCGTCGTCGAGGACGAGCCGCCGCGAGGCTGCTCGACGAGATGGAGATCGAGCACGGCGACACGCTGTTCGGCCTCTATCAGGGCACGCCGCTGCCCGAGCGCGAGCTGGGCGCTACGGCAACAACCTGCCGGATCGGATCTCGATCTACCAGGAGCCGACCGAGGAAGCCTGCGAGACCGACGACGACATCCGCGACTGCGTGCGCCGAGACCGTGCATCCACGAGTTCGGCCACTACTTCGGCATGAGCGAGGACGAGATCGAGGAGATCGAAGAGAAGTTCTGGCGCGGGCGAGTCGGTCGAGGACGATGTGAGGCCGCAAGAGACGCTTCGGCCAGCACTTTCTGGCGCCGGCGTGGGCCGACAAGGTCGTCGCGGGCGATCGATCCGCGCCCGGACGAGCACTTCCTCGAGATCGGGCCCGGCCCCGGCGCGCTCACGCTGCGCCTGGCGTCGCGGGTCGATGCACCTGACGGCGGATCGAAATCGATCGCGATCTCGCCGCGGCGCTGCGGCCGCAGCTGCCCGCCGAACGTCGATCTGCGTCGTCGGCGACATCCTCGACGTCGACCTGGCGCGCTTACCTGGCGCCCGGTCCGCTGCGCGTCGCCGGCAATCTGCCCTACAACATCTCCGTCGCCGATCCTCTTCAGCTGCTCGCGACGGCGAGGCGTCAGCCGGCTCGTTTGATGCGACGGTCGATGCTCCAGCGCGAGGTCGCGGACCGGCTGGTGGCGCAGGCCGGGCGACGAAGGACTACGGCGTCCTGACCATCTTCACGGACGCTCCAGGCCGACGTGCAGCGTGCTGACGCTGCCGCCGGGCGCGTTCCGCCCGCCGCCCGAAGGTCCACTCCGCTGTCGTGCGGCTGACCTTCAGGCCCGTCGCCCTGCCGGCCGGACGGCGAACGCTCGTTCGACGCCATGGTCCGGACGATGTTCATGCAGCGCCGGAAGACCCTGCTGAACGCCTTGCGGCCGTTCCGCGCGAGTCGCTGGGCACGCGACGCGTCGACGCTGCTGGCGGCGGCCGGCATCGACCCCGTCCGCCGGCCCGAGAGACCCTCGACGCAGGCCGCGACCTCCTCCGCCTCGCCGTCCGTGCTCAGAGCCTACCAAAGCCTAAAGCCTAATAACCTAAAGCCTTTTTACGTCCGACCTGTGCTATAGGTCGCCGCCGGGGGGCCCGCTTTAGCGACGGTCGTCCCCGACCGACGTCCCAGCGGACGGTCAGGTGGACACGTTCCTCCGCGGCGCCCGCCGCGGCGTGACCTGTAGACGAACGTAACTTTCAAGGCTGGGATTCACGTTTTGTTGACCAGTGGTCCGGACAGCACGGGTGTGCCAGGCGCGCCGCCGCTCGAACTGATCCCGCTCGGCGGGCTCGGCGAGTTCGGCATGAACATGATGCTCGTCGCCTGCGGCGACACGGCGATCCTCGTGGACGCCGGCGTCATGTTCCCCGAGCCGGACCTGCTCGGCGTCGATCTGATCATCCCGGACCTGCGGCCGCTGCTGCAGCGCTACCGCGATCCAGGCGCTCGTGCTGACGCACGGGCACGAGGATCACATCGGCGCGGTGCCGCACGTGCTGCCGCATTTCGACGGCCCGATCTACGGCACGAAGCTGACGCTCGCGTTCCTCGAGCCGAAGCTGGAGGAGCACGGCGCCGACGGCCGCGCGCCGGCTGACGGAGGTCAGCGCCGCGCGATCGCGTCACGGTCGGGAGCTTCACGATCGAGTTCCTGCGCGTGACGCACAGCATGCCCGACTGCGTGGCGGTGGCGATCCACACGCCGCGCCGGCGTCGTGCTGCACACGGGCGACTTCAAGATCGACCAGACGCCGCTCGACGGCGCAGCACGTGGACTTTCACCGGTTCGCGCAGCTCGGCGCCGCAGGGCGTGCTCGTGCTGCTGGGCGACAGCACGAACGTCGATCGCAAGGGCGTCAGCGGCTCCGGAGCGCGACGTCATCGACGGCTTCGAGGAGATCTTCACGAGCGCGCGCGGCCGCATCGTGGTCGCGATGTTCTCGTCGAGCCTGTACCGGATGCAGATCCTCGTGGATCTGGCCGACCAGTTCGACCGCAAGGTGGCGTTCGTCGGCCGCGGCGTGATCGAGAACTCGCAGATCGCGATGCGGCTCGGCTACCTGCGGGTGCCGCCGGGCGTGCAGATCCGCGACAGCGACATCAGCGAGCTACCCGTCGCAGGACGTCGCGATGCATCTGCACCGGGTCGCAGGGCGAGCCGCAGGCGGCGCTGCCGCGGATCGCGATCGACGATCACCGGCACGCCAAGCTCGACCCGGACGACGTGGTGGTGTTCTCGGCGCGGGAGATCCCGGGCAACGAGAAGGCGATCGGCCGGGTGATGAACCACATCGCGCGGCGCGGCGCCGACATCATCTACGAGGGCATCAAGCACGTCGCACGTGTCGGGCCACGGCAGCGAGGAAGAGCTGAAACTGATGCTGTCGCTGGTCAGGCCGCGCTACTTCGTGCCGATACATGGAGAGTACCGCCAGCTCGCGCGGCACGCCCGGATCGCCGCGTCGGTGTCGCCCGGCGACCAAGGTCGTGCTGGCCGAGAACGGCGACCTCATCCGGTATCGACGACGAGGGCGCGCGGATCGCGGGCAAGGTGCCGGCCGGCCGGATCCTGATCGACGGGACGCGGAGCGGCGAGGTCGGCGACGAGGTGCTGCGCGACCGGCGGCACCTCGCCGGCGACGGCCTGGTCGTGCCGGTCGTCGCCATCAACCGGCAGTCGGGCGTGCTCGAGGAAACGCCGGACGTGATTACGCGCGGGTTCGTGCTCGACGCGCGGACCGAGGCGTTGTTGAAGGAGATCCCGGCCTCGTCGGGCGCCGCGATCGACGGGGCCAGCGTGGAAGAGCGGACCGATCCCGGGCTGATGAAGGAGAAGATCCGAGTGGACCTGCAGCGGTTCTTCCGCAAGCGTTCCGGGCTCCGGCCGTTCGTGCTGCCGGTCGTGATGGAGATCTGACGTTGGCATCCAGCGCACTCTCCCGCCGCGTCAGCGAGTTCCTCGGCGTCGCCCTGTTCGCCGCCGCCGCTCATCTGGCTGATCTCGCTCGCCAGCTACAGCGCCACCGATCCGGTGTGGTTCTTCAACACCGGCTCGGAGCTGCCGCCGGCCAACTTCGCCGGGCGGATCGGCGCGTTCATCGGCGAGCTGTCGTACCAGATGCTCGGCTACTCGGCGTACCTGATCCCGCTCGTGCTCGTCGTGCATCGGCTGGCACTACTTCTGGTGCCGCGACGATGGACGCGGCCTACACGAAGCTGATGGGCGCGGCGCTGCTCTTCGGCTGCATCTCGTCGTTCCTGTCGCTGGCCTTCGGCACGCTCGACGTCGGCGGCAAGGAGTTCCGCGCCGGCGGCTACATCGGCGACCGCCTCGCGGCGTTCCTCGCCGAGTACCTCAACCGCACCGGCTCGATCATCCTGATCCTGACGCTGCTCTTCGCCGCGATCATCCTGTCGACGCAGTTCTCGTTCGGGCGGCTGTTCTGCGGCGCTCTCGCCAGATGGCGCAGCGAGCGCTGGGCCGCGATGCGCGCCGCGCTGCGCGCAGCGGCGCGACGAGAAGCAGCGCGAGAAGCAGCGCCAGGAAGTGCTCAAGAAGCACCTCGGCAAGGACGCGAAGGAATCGCGCGAAGGACAGAGTCGCGAAGGAGCCGCGGTCGTCGCCGGACTGCCGGCGCCGGTCCGGCCGCAGGATGCTGCCGCCCGACGCCGGAAGCCTCGCCTCGACAGGCCGATCCAAGACGCGCCGCGCATGGTCGGCGCCGCGGCCGCGCGCTGAAGGCGGCCTGCGTCGAAGCCGACGCCGCCGCCGATCAAGCGCGCCGCCGCCGATCGCGGCGAAGGAGCCGACGCCTGCCGCTGCCGGAGCCCGACAAGGCGCCCGTCGAACGGAAGAAGGGCGCCTACACGCTGCCGCCGCACGCGCTGCTCGACGCGCCGAAGGCCGAGCAGAAGATCGACGAGCGCGAGCTGATGGACGGCGCGCGGCTGCTCGAAGAGAAGTGCCGCGAGTTCTCGGTCGAAGGCACGGTCGTGCAGATCCATCCCGGGCCCGGTCGTCACGACCTACGAGTTCAAGCCGGACGCCGGCGTGAAGCTACAGCAAGATCACCGGCCTCGCCGACGACCTCTGCCTGGCGATGCAGGCCGAGTCGGTGCTCATCGATCGCATCCCGGGCAAGTCGACCGTCGGCATCCAGATTCCGAACCCGAATCGCGAGCAGATCTCGCTGCGCGAGCTGCTCGAGTCCGACGCCTACCAGCGCTCGCACGTCGAAGCTGACGCTCGCGCATCGGCAAGACCATCCACGGCGAGCCGTTCGTCACCGATCTCGCGACGATGCCGCACCTGCTCATCGCGGGCTCGACCGGCGCCGGCAAGTCGGTCAGCGTCAACGCGATGCTCACCAGCATCCTCTATGCGCGCGACGCCGGACGACGTGCGGTTCATCATGGTCGATCCCGAAGCGCCTCGAGCTCGGGATGTACGAGGACATCCCGCACCTGCTGACGCCGGTCGTCGTGGATCCGAAGCTGGCGGCCAACGCGCTGCGCTGGGCCGTGCGCGAGATGGAAGAGCGCTACAAGACGCTCGCGGCCGTTCGGCGTCCGCAACATCGAGCAGTACAACCGCAACGTCCGCGCCGATGCAGGCGGAGAAGCAGGGCGAGCCGTCCTCGACGACAAGGGCAACGAGCTGAAGCCGCTCCCCTTCATCGTCGTCGCTGATCGACGAGCTCGCCGACCTGATGATGGTCGCCGGCAACGAGGTCGAAGAGTCGATCGCGCGGCTCGCGCAGATGGCGCGCGCCGATCGGCATCCATCTCGATTCTCGCGACGCAGCGGCCGTCGGTCGACGTCATCACCGGCCTGATCAAGGCGAACATGCCGGCGCGCATCTCGTTCCGCGTGACGTCGAAGATCGACTCGCGCACGATCCTCGACGGCAACGGCGCCGAACAGCTCCTCGGCAAGGGCGACATGCTCTACCTGCCGCCGGCCTCGTCGCGGTTCGTGCGGCTGCACGGCCCGTACATCTCCGAACAGGAGAGCGCGCGGCTGGCGAGCTTCCTGCGCAAGCAGGGCAAGCCGACCTACGACACGACCGATCACCGCGGACGAAAAGGGCAGCGCGCAGGAGCATGCGAGTTCGACAAGGACGAGCTGCTACGACGAGGCCGCGCGCATCGTCGTCTCGAGCGGCCAGGCGTCGATCTCGTACCTGCAGCGCCGGCTGCGGATCGGCTTCAGCCGCGCGGCGCGGCTCGTCGACATGATGGAGATGGACGGCCTCGTCTCGGCCGCGGCGGGCGGCAAGCCGCGCGAGGTGCTCGTCAAGAAGGAATACTTCGACGAAGTGGATGCGCAGCTTCGATAGGCGGTTCCCTATGAGATACCGAATCCTTGCGGCGCTCGTCACGGCCGCGTGCGTCATGGCCCCGGCGCCGGCGCACGCGGCTGAGCGCCGCGCGTGACATGTACAACCGCGCGATGGCCCTGGAGCGCGAGGTGCGCGACGACGCCGACGAAGCCGACGCCGGCGCAGATGCGCCGCGTCGTCGCGCCTACGAGAGCGGTCGTCCGCAAGCATCCGGCCAGCGGCTACTGCGACAACGCGCTCTGGCAGGCCGCGCAACCTCGGCGTCGCTCGCCTACGAGCGCTTCGGCGAGCGAGGCTGGATCGCAAGACCGCGGCCCGCGCTGTTCGCGCTGCTGACGAAGGAGTACCCCGACCAGCAAGCTCGTCGCCCGGGCGCGAACGACGCGCTGCACGGCCCTCGACGCGCTCCCGGCACCGGGCGTGCACCGCGTCGGCTCGTGCGCCGAGCCCCGTCCGCCGGCGGCCTCGACGCCTGCCGGCAACCGCGGCGCGCGAAGGCTCGACGCCGGACCGCGCGGGACCGGCCGACGCTCAAGGAGATCCGAGCGATCGGTGCTCGCCGGACGGCGATCCGGCTCATCGGTCGATCTCGACGCGCGAAGTCGCCTACCACCAGGAGGAGATCGCGAACCCGCGCCGCCTGTTCTTCGATCTCAAGGGACGTCAAGGCCGACGCCGAGCGCTGCAGGACGTCTCGCTGAAGTTCGACGACGACGTCGTGAAGGAGGTCCGGCTCGGACGGCACCCGCAGAACACCACGCGCGCTGGTCGTCGACCTGGACGGCGTGTCGAGCTACACGGTCTACCCGCTCTACGGCGCCGTACCGCCTGGTGATCGATTTCGCGGCGCGTCGTGGCGACCGACGCCGCCGGTCGGCGCCGAGCCGGCCGCCGTCGACGGCTGCCGATCGCCGCCGCGCTCCCGCGGCCGCCGGTCCGACACCTGCCGGACGCCAGCGACCACGACGGCGCCGTGATCGTCGCCGCTGCCTGCAGCGTCGAGCAGACCGGTGACCGACGGCCGATCGCCCGCTGCCCGCGCAGCCGCTCGCTGCTCCCGTCGCGCCAGCCGGCCGACCGTCGCTGCCGCCGGCCGCGCCGGCCGCCAACTCCGAACGGCAAGTTCTCGCTCTCGCGCCAGCTCGGGCTCGAGCGTCTCGCGCGTCGTCATCGACGCCGGCCACGGCGGCCACGATCCCGGCGCGCACGGCAACGGCATCAACGAGGCCGAGCTCACGCTCGACGTCGCGCTGCGCGTGCAGAAGCTGCTCGAGAAGCAGCCGGGCATCGAAGTCGTGATGACGCGCGACACCGACGTCTTCATTCCGCTCGAGGAGCGGACCGCCATCGCCAACCGCGAAGGCGCGGACCTCTTCCTCTCGATCCACGCCAACGCGAGCCGCAACGTGCAGGCGCGCGGCATCGAGACCTACTTCCTGAACTTCGCGATGAACCCCGGAGGCCGAGGCGGTCGCCGCGCGCGAGAACGCGACCTCGGGCCAGGCGATGCACAGCCTGCCGGACATCGTCCGGGCCATCGCGCTCAACAACAAGATCAACGAGTCGCGCGACCTCGCCGAGACCGTGCAGCGGTCGATGGCGAAGCGGCTCGGCGCGAAGAACCGCGCGCTCGAGGATCTCGGCGTGAAGCAGGCGCCGTTCGTCGTGCTGATCGGCGCCGGTGATGCCGAGCGTGCTGGCCGAGATCTCGTTCGTCACGAACAAGCAGGACGGCGCGCTGCTCAAGACGCAGGCCTACCGCCAGCAGATCGCGCAGGCGCTGTTCGACGCCGATCGTCAACTACCAGCAGGGCTTGAAGCGGATGAACGCGATCGCGGGCAAGAAGGCGACGGACCAGTAGCAGTTCAGTTCGCGCTACGCAGTCGTTGCGGTTCGCAGTTCGCGGCTACGAGGTCGGCGTCACGCGACAGGCCTCGCCTCGTCTGCGCGTCGAGCCCGTCGCGCGCGGTCAGGCGCTTCAGCGAGAATCAGCCCGCCTGCCGAGCAGCAGACCGAGCACGCAGCGCCGCCAGCCAGCAGGACGCCGACCAGGCCGATCGATCCGAAGATGACGTCGGAAATCGTCGTCTCGTGGACTGGCTGCTCCACGACCCGGACCATGATCGGCTCATTCGGCCTGCTGAAGCCGCATGCACTGATTGTAGCGCGAGCCGTAGAGCCGGAAGCTGAACTGGGACCGCTGGAGCCGCGCTACCAGCTCTGATACGTAAACGGCAGCTCCGCGAGCGTGCGGACGGCGACACCGATCGGGCCCTTCGGCTGATACGGCTTGCCTTCGTCCGCCCACGCGGTGCCGGCGATGTCCATGTGGGCCCACGGCAGGTCGTCGGTGAACTCCTTCAGGAAGATCGCGGCCGGTGCAGCGCGCCGCCGGCGCGGCCGCCGGAGTTGATCATGTCGGCGATCTCGCTGCGGATCTGATCGAAGTATTCGTCGTAGAGCGGCAGCGGCCAGCAGCGATCGCCGGCGCGCGTCCGCGACGCGCGCGCACCGTGTCGCGCCACGCGTCCGGGCGGCCGAACAGGCCCGACGCGATCTTGCCGAGCGCGACGACGCAGCGCGCCGGTCAGCGTCGCGACGTCGACCAGATGCGTGGCGCCGAGCTGCTGCGCGTACCACAGGCCGTCGCCGAGGATCAGGCGGCCCTCGGCATCGGTGTTGATCACCTCGACGGTCTTGCCGCCCGCGCCGGTCAGCACGTCGCCCGGCTTCATCGCCTTGCCGCCCGGCATGTTCTCGGTCGTCGGGCACGACGCCGACGACGCGGATGGGCGCCTTGAGGAGCGCGATCGCGCGCATCGCGCAGATCGACGGCGGCGCCGCCCGCCATGTCGTCCTTCATCCGCTCCATGCCTTCGGCCGGCTTGATCGAAATGCCGCCGGTGTCGAACGTGATGCCCTTGCCGACCAGGCCGAGGACCGGCGACGCCGGCGCGCCCGGCGGATCGTGGCGCAACACGATCACGCGCGGCGGCTCCGCGCTGCCGCGCGCGACGCCGAGCAGCAGTCCCATGCCGAGCGTCTCGATCTGCTTCTCGTCGAGGATCTCGACGCCGACGCCGGCCTCGCTCGCGATCGCCGCGGCGCGCTCGGCGAAGACGCGCGGCGTCAGCACGTTGGACGGCTCGTTCGCGAACCCGCGCGCGAGGTTGCTGCGACTCGCCGAGGATCTGGCCGCGCTCGACCGCCGCCTCCAGCGCCTGCGCGTCGGCGAACTCCTGCTGCCGGCGCGACGATGATCAGCGTCCGTCGCCGCCGGTCCGAAGCGCTCGCCCGTCTTATGTACTGGTCCACGCTGAAGCCGGCGAGGATCAGCCCCTCGGTGATCGCCTGGACGGCGTCGCGCGCGGGAACGCGGTCCGCGCAGCCAGGAACGCCACCCGCGCGATCCGGCGGCCACGCGCCATCAGCGCCGCCGGCCGTCGCCACCTTGCGAAGCCGCTCGGTCGTGAAGTCGGCCGCCTTCCCGGCGCCGACGATGGCCACGCGGCGCGGCTTCCAGCCGGCTGCCCGGACGCCGGCGTCACGAAGATCTCGTAGAGCCGTCCCTTCATCTCGCCGGACGCCGTCGCCCGCGTCACCTCACCGCCGCGTCGCCGCGTCCAGCGCGCGGCAGCGCGTCGGCCACGGCTTCCCCGTCGAACGCGGGCACGACCAGCAGGTCGGTGTCGACCTGCGCCGGGGAGCTCGGATGACAGGCGAACCACTGGAGAGGAACCGCTCAAGGCCATAAGAGACGGATTATAATGGTTTTATGAGATTCATGGCTGTGTCGCTCGCTGATGACGCTGGCGCCTTGCCGGATCGGGCGCGGACGACAAGGACAAACGGCCGAAGATCTCCGTCAAGGTGAATCCCGCCATGGGCACCAACCCCGGCGCGCGTCGTCGCCTCGGCCGACCTCAACGGCGGCGCGAACGACTACGAAGAGTTCTACTGTCCGTCGATCGAATGGGATTGGGGCGACGACACGAGGACGACCAATGCGGCCGACTGCGATCCGTACGAAGCCGGCAAGAGCGAGATCAAGCGGCGGTTCACCGCCGATCACACCTATCGGCACGGCGGGCGACTTCCGGATCCAGTTCCGGCTGAAGAGAAACAACAAGGCGATCACCGCGGCGAGCACGTCGGTCAAGATCCGGCCCGGGCATCTACGACGGCGGCCTGCCCTGAGCCTGTCGAAGGGCGGTTACTGAAGCTTCACGCCCGCCCGAGGTCCTTGCCGGTGACGTCTCTGGTGCGGACCTCCGACGAGACGCTCTGCAGGTAGTCGTTCACCTGCAGCACCGCGCGAAACAGCATCTTGCCCATGGCCGCGAGGCTGACGGCGCTTTCGTCGTCGCCGAAGACCGCCTTGCTCGCCTGCGCGGTTTCCTTCTCGGCGATCGTGCCCGAGCGTCGCCAGCACGCGCACGTAGTACGCGCGCGCCGTCCGACAACGCGTCGGCGCGGCCGAGGTCCGGACGCAGCGTCAGCGGCTCCTGCCACGCCGCCTGCCGGCTGACCTCGCCGTACGAGTCGGCCACGCGCACCATGCGCGTCGAGGGATCGAGGACGATCCGGAACACCGAGACGACGGCCGGCTGCGCCAGCTTGTCCCAGACCGGCCGATCCTCCCAGAGCTCGATCTGCAGCCGCAGGTGGATGGCGGCCCCTTCCTCGAGCACGGTCTGGAATTTCGCGGGAAACATCTCCCGGATCTCGAGCGACGCGCGGATGCTGCCGCCGGCGACGCGCAGCTCGGTCAGGCGCGTCTCGAGCGCGGCGGCGGGGGCCGCGAACCCGAGGGCCATGACGGCGGTCGACGACAGGCCGCGCGCAGGAGGCGTCCTCATCAGAAGGTCGGCGAGTGACCGCACGAGGATCTGGCGGGAGTCGGGAATGTCGTTGGCGCGGAAGCCGAACTCGACGCGCAGGCCGCCGGCGCCCAGGCCGACGCCGACGCCGCGCAGCCAGTCCGCGTGCGATGGAGAGACGGGGGACGTCACGCGCCCCGCGTCGTAGAAGACGAACACGTGCGGCGCGTCGCGATCGCGGGCCGGCGTCCCAGAAGTTGACGCGGTACTCGGCGTTCAGCAGCGTCATCCCCGCGCCGCTCGCCTCCTTGAAGCTGTAGCCGTGCACCGACCCGATGCCGCCGAGCGCGAAGCGCCGCTCGATCGGGAGCGTCCCGTTCGAGAACCCGAACAGGCCGCGCAGCGACAGCAGCGTGTGCGACGTGATCGGGATGTAGCCGCGCGCGTTGACGATGTGCCGATCGAAGTCGGCGTCCCCTTTCAGCCCGTGCCCGGCGATTTCCGACGTCCATTCCAGCCGGAGCCCCGGCCGCTGCCGCACGCCATGACCGAACAGGTTGTCCTTCGAGGTGCCGCTCGTAGGTCGCGCGCTGTCCCGCCGCGCTCATCGGACGCGTGTCGAAGGTGTAGCCGAGCACGAGCGCGTTGACGTGCTGATCGGCCACCGGCGGGTTGGGACGATAGGTCGCGTCGTCGCGGAAGAAGCTGAAGTCGGTGGCGTTGGCGAGCGGTTCGTGGCGATCCCACCGGGCCATCGCGCTCAGCTCGTTGTTCGCGCCCATGCGCAAGACGGTGAACACCTGCTCGCCGCGGCGGCGGTAGTAGTCGCGGAAGGTGTTCTTGAAGCCGACGGACGACGACCGTCTGCTCGAGCGTGGTGAGCCGCCACAGGTCGTCGCTGGCGGTCAGGTCGTGGACTTCCGCGCCGAGGAACGAGCTTCGGCGCGGCGAAGATCGGCCGCTCCACGCCGAAGAGATACCCGGCATCGTCGCGGCCGAACTGTACGACACGTAGCCGTTGACGTAGGTGTGATTGAACGTGCGTGTGATCGAAGATCGTCGCGTGGACGCCGAACGCCGGCGACGAGCGCGTCGACCGGCGAGAAGAGATCGTCGCGGCCGCTGCCGAAGCTCGCCCCGGCCTTCCCCGTCCGCCAGCGCAGCGGCACCACCAGCACGTTCTTGCCGCCGCGGCGCTCGAGCACGACCTGCGTCCGGCGCCGAATCTCCGCGGCGCCTGGCCGGGCTGGTGGCGCCGTGGCTGCCCGATCACGAAGCGCCCCCTGCGCCTCTCGCCGTCAGCCGCGCCGTCGCGCGGCCGATCACGCGCGTGTTGTAGACGTCGCCGGGCTTGATGCCGAGCCGCCGCTGGATCCGCTCGGCGTTGGCCACGGTCTCGCCGAGGATCTCGATCTCGTCGATGCGCCCTTCGTCGACGGTCAGCGTGAGGCGGCCCTCGTCAAACGCGCCGGTGACGGTCGCTTCCGGCATAGCCGTCGCGCTCATAGGCTTCCTGAAGCGCCTTCGCGACGTCGGCCGGCGGCTTGGGAGCGGCGAGCCTTCGCGCAGCTCGAGCAGCCACGTGATGTCGTCGCGCGTGAAGACGGTCGCCCCGTCGACACGGAGCCTCCCGAAGGATCGGTTGGGGCGGCTGGCTGGCCTTCCTGGGCCCCGGCGTTCGACACGCCGAGCGAGAGAAGGACCAGGAGCCACTTCATCACGGCACAGGGACGAGTTCCAGCGGGCTGAAGTTCCCTTCGGTCAGGCGGAACGCGCGCACGGTCCGGGTCCCGTGCGCCAGCGAGATGATGAGATGGAACATCGACGGATCGGTCAGCCTCGCGCGATCGATCTCCGACGGGCCGGACGGGCCGGTGGGATGCGAGTGGTAGGCGCCGACGATCTCGAGCCCCGCGGCGCGCGCGCTGGCGGATCGCGGCGAAGTGATCCGCCGGCTCGACCTGAAACCGCGTCCGGCTGCGTTTCGTGTTCCGCGCCCGCGCCGCGTCCTCGATGATCTCGCCGGTGCCGAGGAGCAGGCCGCAGCACTCGTTCGGGAGATCCTCCACCGCGTGCGCGACGATCTGATCCAGTATCTCTTTTCGTATTTTCACGCGACCTCGATCACCATGGCAGTGCCCATCCATCCGCCGATGCACAACGACCGCGGCGCCGGCGCGCCGCCGCGCGCCTGCAGCGCGTGCACCAGCGTCGTCAGCAGCCGCGCGCTGCTCGCGCCGATCGGATGCCCGAGGGCGATCGCGCGCCGTGCGCAGCGTTGACCCGTGCCGTGTCGAGGCCCAGCTCCCGGACGACGGCCAGCGACTGCGACGGCGAACGCCTCGTTCAACTCTATGACGTCGAGGTCGGCGAGCGTGAGGCCGGCGCGCGTCGACCGCGCGCGCCGCATCGCCTCGACCGGCCCCATGCCCATGATCATCGGGTCCACTCCGGTCGTGCAGTACGACCGGATCGTCGCCAGCGGCGTGCGGCCGTGCTTCGCCGCCCACGCGGCGGTCGACGACCACCAGGGCGGCCGCGCCGTCGTTGATGCCCGACGCGTTGCCCGCCGTCACGGAGCCGTCCTTCGTGAAGGCCGCGCGCAGACTGCCGCGAGTGTTCTCGACCGTCGTCCCGGCGCGCGGATACTCGTCGCGCGGAGACGACGACGCGGCGCCCCTCTTCTGCGGCACGTCGACCGGAACGATCTCGCGCTCGAAGACGCCGGAGGCGATCGCCCGCTTCGGCGCGCGCCTGGCTCTCGGCCGCGAAGGCGTCCTGATCGGCGCGCGATACGGCGAACCGCCTCGCCGACTTCCTCGGCCGTCATGCCCATGTGGCACCCGTTGATCGGCGCACGTGAGCCCTTCGTGCAGCATCGAGTCGATCGCTTCGGCGTTCCCCATGCGGTAGCCCCAGCGCGCGCCTTCAGCAGGTACGGCGCGCGTTGCTCATCGACTCCGGTGCCGCCGGCCAGGACCAGATCGACGAAGCCGGCCTTGACCGCCTCGACGCGCGTGCACGACCGCCTGGAGGCCGGAGCCGCAGACGCGATTGACCGTTTCCGCCGGGCACCTCCACCGGCACCCCGGCCTTGATGCGCGGCCTGCCGCGCGACGTTCATGCCGGCGCCCGCCTGGAGGACGCAGCCCATGATCACGTCGCCGAGGTCTGCCGGCCTCGACGTCCGCCCGCCGATCGCCTCGCGGATGACGACGGCGCCCAGATCGGCGGCGGAGAGATCCTGAACACGCCGCCGAACGATCCAATCGGGCGTCCGGCAGGCCGACAGAATCACCGCATCGTCCATCAATGCTGAAGCTCCACCCGGTTGTTGAATTGGTCGAGCGCTTCGGGGTTCGCGAGCGCCTCGCGATTCTTGACGTCGCGGCCGTGCACGCACGTCGCGCACCGCCAGTTCTACTATCTTCCCACTCTTTGTCCTCGGAATCTCGGATACCTGCACGATTCGCGCGGGAACGTGCCGCGGCGTGGTGTTCCGCCGGATGTGGGCGCTGATCGGCGTCGATCCGCGCCTGGTCGAGCGACAGGCCGTCGCGGAGCTTGACGAAGAGCACGATCCGCTCGTCGCCGTTCCACTGCTGGCCGATGACGAGGCTCTCGACGAACGTCCGGCAGCTGCTCGACCTGGCGGTAGATCTCCGCGGTGCCGATGCGGACGCCGCCGGGATTCAGCACGGCGTCGGATCGGCCGTAGATGATGACGCCGTCGTGCTCCGTCAGCTCGCAATAGTCGCCGTGGCGTCCAGACGCCCGGGAAGCGCTCGAAGTAGGCGGCGTGATACTTCGCGCCGTCGGGATCGTTCCAGAAGCCGACCGGCATCGACGGGAACGGCGTCGTGCAGACCAGCTCCCCTTCTGCCCGCGCACCGGCCGGCCCTGCTCGTCCCACACGTCCACGTCCATGCCGAGCGCGCGGCACTGGATCTCGCCGCGCCACACCGGGCCGATCGGGTTGCCGCCGACGAAGCAGCTGACGATGTCGGTGCCGCCGGAGATCGACGCCAGGTGGATGTCGCGCTTGACGTGCTCGTAGACGAAGTCGAAGCTCTCGGGCGCCAGCGGCGATCCGGTCGACGTCATCGTCCGCACGCGTGCCGAGCGCGTGCGTCTCGCGCGGACGGAGCCCGGCCTTCGCGACCGCGTCGATGAACTTGGCCGACGTGCCGAACAGCGTCATCTCGCGTCTCGTCGGCGAACGTCGAACAGCGCGTTGCCGTCCGGATGGAACGGCGAGCCGTCGTAGAGCAGGATCGTCGCGCCCGACGCCAGCACCGTCACGAGCCAGTTCCACATCATCCAGCCGCAGCGTCGTGAAGTAGAACACGCGGTCGCCCGGCTGGATGTCGCAGTGGAGCTGGTGCTCCTTGAGGTGCTGAAGCAGCGTGCCGCCGGCGCCGTGCACGATGCACTTCGGGCACGCCGGTGGTGCCGGACGAATACAGGATGTAGAGCGGATGGTTGAACGGCAGCCGGCGCGTACGACGGCGCCGCGCCGCGGTGCGGCCGATGAACGCCTCCCAGCCGCGCGGCGCCGACGACGGCGTCGCTCGACGGTCGGCAGCTGCTTCAGGACGATCGGCGATCTTGCGCGCGCTGGTCGAACGTCTTGCCGCCGTAGACGTAGCTGTCGGCGGCGATGAAGACGCGCGGCTCGATCTGGCCCGAAGCGATCGAGGACGCCCTGACGCCGAAGTCGGGCGAGCAGGACGACCAGACCGCGCCGACCGACGCCGCGCCGAGCACCGCGACGATCGCCTCGGGCACGTTGGGCAGATACGCCGCCACGCGATCGCCGGGGCGGATGCCCGCCGCGCGCAAGCGCCGCGGCGAACGCCGCGGACTCGGCGCGCAGCTCGCGCCAGGAGCATCGTCCGCGGCGTGCCGCCTTCGGACTTGAAGATGATCGCCGGCGCGTCGTGCTCTCCCGGCCGAGGACGTTCTCCGCGAAGTTCAGCGTCGCGTCCGGAAAGAACCGCGCGCCGGCATCCGGTCGAGGTCCACCGCGCCACGCGATCCCGCTGTCGCCGCGGATGCCTGCCCGAACTCCCACATGGCCTTCCAGAACTCGAGCGGCTCCGTCTACGCTCCACTCGTAGAGCTCGGCGTACGGTCTGCCCTGCCCGAACCGGGTCAGGTTCGCGCGCGGCGATGCGATTCAGGTGACGGTGTCCACAGCGGTCGCGGCCATCCGATGGATCCAGCATTTATAAGCTGCATTGCCGGCGATCTGCGGGCGGCGCGCCACTGCAGGCTCCGGGGGTCAATGCAGCGGTGCCGGGCATGCGCGCAGCACCGTCAGGTGTTCGTGAACTGGAGCCCGGCGATGACGTGAGCCGTGGACGCGGCGCTCAGACCGTCGTAGGTTTCCTGCTTCCAGATCGAGAAGCCGCGGGCGAGGTAGTTCGAGCAGCGCCAGACGAGTGGTCGAGCGATGACGTGTGCAGCCAGACGCTGGCCGCGCCGAGCGCCCAGGCCCGCTCGACCGCCTGCCGTCAGCATGAACCGCCCGAGCCCCTGCCCGGTGAACGCCGGCAGCAGCACCGAAATACGCCATCTCGATCGCGCCGTCGTCATGGCGCCGCAGCTCGAAGTAGCCCGCCGTGTTCATCCTTCACACGCAGCACCCAGAGCTCGAGCGCCGGATCGGCCAGGTAGCGCGTGATCTCGTCGTCGGTCCACGCTGAGCCGATCGACCCAGTGATACCTCGCGCCCGACCTCGGTGTAGAGGCCCCGCCAGAGCGCGGGAGCGCACTCGTCCACGCGATCGAGGACGGCGTGCGCGGGCGCGACGGCGCGCCCTGCAGCGCCGACGGATCGGTCATCTCGAGAAAGGTGCGGACGGCCTGGCGCGGCATCAGGCGATCAGGGTACCAGTTCGAGGGAGAAATGCGCGGCGAGCGGCGTGAAATGCCGGCGGTCGGTCGTGGCCACGCGCGGCACGTCGAGCGTCTCGGCGAGGATCACGATCGCGGCATCCACGAAGCCCAGGGACAGATCGGCGAACTGCTTGTTGATGTCGGCCACGCGCGCCGTAGGCCTGGCGCGGCAGGTCGGCGACCAGGAAGTGGCCGCCGGTGATGCCGCTGTAGAACGTCAGCCGGCTCCGCTCGCCCAGACGCGCGCCCAGCAGGTGATCGATTTCCGGGATGACGGGCGCCGGAAGGATCAGTCCGCGCGACTCGGCGCTGCAAGCAGCGCTGCGCGCGCGGGCGTGCCAGTCGTCGCTGCGATCGTAATACGCGTAGACGATGCCGGTGTCGAGCAGGGAGGCTCACGCGCGCGCGCTTCGCGCGGCTGCTCCGCGAGCGCCGCGCGGCGCTTCGGCGCGGCCGCTGCCGGCGCGCGCGGCCAGAATCCGGTCTCCGTCAGCACCTCGTCGACGCGATCCGGCCGGTATCGCGCCGGCCGCTGGCAAAGGCGCCGCCGGCGCCGGGCGGTCCTGTCGTCCGGCTCGCGCGTGAGATAGATCCTCGACCGCTTCGCGCACGCAGCTCGCGCCATCGGCTGCTTGCGGCGCAGCGCTTCGGCCTTGAGCCGCAGCTCGAGCCCGGGATCGAGGTAGATGGTCGTGCGCTTCATATGGTTATGTTAGCATATATGTCACTTCAGCCGCCGTCTCGCGCACGGTCGAGCGCCGTCGCGCCACCGGCACGCCGACGTGAACACGTCGTCGATCGCCTCGCCCGAGCCGAGCGAGTCCCGCAGGTCGGTCGAGCGTGGCGATCAGCGTCGTCCAGCGCCTCGCGCAGCACGTCCTCGTTCGTCGCCGCGACGTCGCGCCAGATGTCGGGCGGGCTGGCGCCAGCCGTGTCGTATCGGAGAGGCCGCGCCCGGCGAGCTCGAGTCCCGCGTCACCGGCCAGCCGTGCCGACCACGTGCATCGAGCGCGCTGGCGGTGAGCTGCGGCAGATGGCTGACGGCGCCGACGAAGCGATCGTGAAGCTCCGGCGTCATGAGGTGCGGCACGCGCGCCCAGCCCCGGCGACGAACGGCTTCGAGCCGCGTCCAGCGCGTCCGGCGCATGCTCGGCGCGGCGGGGTCAGGATCCACGGACGGCCGTCGAAGAGATCCGGCCGCGCCTGCGCCAGCGCCGCCGCGCGCGGCGCCGGCCATCGGGTGGCCGCCGATGAACGGTCATCGACGGCGCCTGAAGCGCCGCGGCGACCGTCGCGCGCTTGGTGCTGCCCGGTGTCGGTGACAATGGCGCCTGGCGACAGATGCGGCGGAAGCTGCGGCGAGCAGCGCAGATGTTGGCCAGCACCGGGGCCGCGAGGACGACGAGATCCGCGCCCGCGACAGCGCCGGCGAGGATCGGCGCCCGCGTCGATCGGGACGATGCCGGTGCGATGGCCACCGCCGGGACGCGGCCTGCGGCGATCGAGCCGCCGATCAGGCCTGCACCGACGATCGCGATGCGTCTGAAAACGGTTCGTTCGGCACTACACTGCGCACCGACACCAAGCATCGCGCACCGAGCACCGAGCACCCGCACCCAGCACTAACCCCATCCGCGGCGCGCCACCGGGCTCCAGGCAGATGCTGCGGCCGATCGCCGGCGCGATGATGCGCAGCTCCGCCATCAGCCGATCGAACTGCGCCGGGAACATCGACTGGGCGCCGTCGCTCAGCGCGTGATCCGGATCGTAGTGCACCTCGATGATCAGGCCGTCGGCGCCGGCCGCCACCGCGGCGCGCGCCATCGGCGCCACCTTGTCGCGGCGTCCCGTGCCGTGGCTCGGGTCGACGATGATCGGCAGGTGGCTGAGCTGCTTGACGACCGGGATCGCCGAGATGTCGAGCGTGTTGCGCGTGGCGGTCTCGAACGTCCGGATGCCGCGCTCGCACAGCATCACGTTCGTGTTGCCGCCGGCCAGGATGTATTCGGCCGACAGCAGCCACTCCTCGATCGTCGCCGAGATGCCGCGCTTGAGCAGCACCGGCGTCTGCGACGTGTGCCCAGCTCGCGCAGCAGCGTGAAGTTCTGCATGTTGCGCGCGCCGACCTGGAGGATGTCGGCGTAGCTGCTCGATCAGCTCGATCTGGCTGATGTCCATCACCTCGGAGATGAGCTGCAGGTTGTGCCGGTCGGCCGCGGACGCGGAGCAGCCGCAGCCCTTCCTCGCCGAGCCCCTGGAAGCTGTACGGGCTGCTGCGCGGCTTGAACGCGCCGCCGCGCAGGACCTTGGCGCCGGCGCGCTTGCACCGCCGCGGCGCTCGCCTCGACCTGCTCTTCGCTCTCGGCGGAGCACGGGCCCGGCCATCACGATCACCTCGTCGCCGCCGATGCGGACGTCGCCGATCGTGATCACCGTGTTCTCCGGCTTGAAGCTCCGGCTCGCGAGCTTGTAGCGGCTCGGTGATCCGGTGCACTTCCTGCACGCCGTCCAGCACCTCGAGCAGCGCCGTGTCGAACTGGCGCGATCCGCCGACCGCGCCGAGCACCGTGCGGAGCGCGCCGGTCGACCGGTGCACGTCGAAGCCCATTTCCGTCAGCTTGGCGATGACGCTCTGCACCTGCGTCGTCGCTCGCGCGTTCCCGCATGACTACAACCATGGCTATGCTTCCTTCTTTGATCCTTCGATTGTGACTTCTTCGGCGATCCGCTCCAGGTGGCGCGCCTCGTCGATGATGCGCTCGAAGAGCCGCTTCATCGCCGGCTGGTCCAGCGGACCGATGTTGAGCCTTCTGCACGTTGCTGCAGCACTTCGGCCTCGCGCGCCGGCTGGTAGATCGGGATCGCCATGTCCCGCTTGAGCCGCCCGATCTCGAGCGCGCACGGCGGCGCGCGCGTTCAGCAGCTTGACGAGCGACTCGTCGAGCAGGTCGATGCGCTTGCCGGAGATCCTCGAGGTCGGCCTTCACGACGCCTGTCCTTTCAGCCAGCGCACGTAGGCGCCGGCGCGGCCGGCCGACGTCGGGCGACGGCGCCATGTTCCGCGATGACGTTGACCAGGGCGCTGCCGACCACCGCCGCGTCGGCCCACCGCCCGACCTGCGCGACCTGCTCCGGCGTCGAGATACCGAAGCCCAGCGCGAGCGGCAGGTCGGTGTGCGCCCGGATGCGCGTGACGAGCGGCTCGGCGTCGCGTCGCCGATCTGATCGCGCGCGCCGGTGACGCCCAGGCGCGAGATGACGTAGAGAAACCCGCTGCCGAGATCCGACGAGGCGCGGATCCGCGCGTCCGGTCGTCGTCGGGCTCGAGCAGGAAGATCGGATCGAGCGCCGCCGCCACGAGCTCGCTGCCGGAACGGGCCCGCTTCTTCCACCGGCAGATCCAGCACCAGGACGCCGTCCACGCCGCGCGATCCGCGGCTCCTCACGAACGCCGTCTTCGCCCATGCGCAGGACGGGATTGGCGTAGGTGAAGAGCACGATCGGCGCCGTCGATCGCCGACCGCGTCGCGCGGATCATCTCCAGCGCGCCGCGTCAGCGTCGACCCGCTCGCGAGCGCGCGCTCGGAGGCGCGCTGGATGACCGGGCCGTCGGCCAGCGGATCCGAGAACGGGACGCCGACCTCGAGGACGTCCGCGCCGTTGTCGCGCGAGCGACACGCAGGATCTCCGCCGTGCGCGCGAGCGTCGGGATCGCCGGCCGTCACGTAGGCGACGAGGCCCGGCTTCCTCGAGTCGCGGATGCGGCTGAACGCCGTGGCGATGCGCGCCATCAGCGTGCTCCTTCCAGCGCCGCCTGGACGCTGATGACGTCCTTGTCGCCGCGGCCCGACAGATTCACCAGCAGGATCGCGTCCTTCGGCATCGACGGCGCGAGGCGGCAGGCGTGCGCGATCGCGTGCGACGACTCGAGCGCCGGGCAGGATCCCCTCCTCGCGCCCCAGGCGCTGAAACGCCGCGAGCGCGCCTCGTCGTCGATCCAGGTGTATTCCGCGCGTCCGTGCTCGCGCAGCCAGGCGTGCTCCGGTCCGACCGACGCGTAGTCGAGCCCGGCGGAGATCGAGTGCGTCAGCTCGACGTTGCCGTCGGCGTCCTGCAGCACGTAGCTGCGCGTGCCCTGCAGCACGCCCGGCGCTGCCGCCGGCGAACCGCGCGGCGTGCCCGCCCGGCGTGATGCCGCGCCCGCCCGCCTCGACGCCGATCAGCCGCACGCTTCGGTCCTCGATGAACGCGTCGAAGATGCCCATGGCGTTGCTGCCGCCGCCGACGCACGCGACGATCGCATCCGGCAGGCGTGCCGAGCTGCGCGATGCACTGCGCCCGCGCCTCGCGCCCGATCACCGACTGGAACTCGCGCACCATGAGCGGATACGGATGCGGGCCGAGCACGCGAGCCGAGCAGGTAGTACGTGTCGGTGACGTTGGTCACCCAGTCGCGCATCGCCTCGTTGATCGCGTCCTTCAGCGTGCGCGACCCGGCGGCTGACCTCGATCACTTCGGCGCCGAGCAGCCGCATCCGGAACACGTTGAGCGACTGCCGCGCCATGTCGTCGGAGCCCATGTAGACGTGGCACTCGAGCCCGAGCAGCGCGCACACGGTCGGCGGTCGCCACGCCGTGCTGCCCGGCTCCGGTCTCCGCGACGATGCGCCGCTTCCCCATGCGGACGGCGAGCAGCGCCTGCCCGAGCGCGTTGTTGATCTTGTGCGCGCCGGTGTGCGCGAGGTCTTCGCGCTTGAGGACGATGCGCGCGCCGCCGGCGGAGGCCGTCAGCCGCTTCGCTTCGTAGAGCGGCGTCGGCCGGCCGACGTAGTCGCGCAGCAAGTCGCCGAGCTCGGTCCGGAAGCCTTCCTCGTCGCGGACCCTGAAATACGGCCTCGGTCAGCTCTTCGATCGGCGCCGACGAGCGTCTCGGGCACAAACCGTCCGCCGTAGGCGCCGTAGTAGCCGCGCGCGTCCGGGATCGCGCGATCCGAAGCACCGGGCCGTGTGACTCGATTCTCATATGCTCCTGAGCGCGGCGAACAGCGCCGCAGCTTCGCGGGATCCTTGCGGCCGAAGCTCGACTCGACGCCCGACGAGACGTCGATCGCGTAGGGCGCGACGGTCCGCACCGCGTCCGCCACGTTCTCGGCGTTCAGTCCGCCCGACAGGATCACCGGCCGCTCGCGCGGCGATCATCGCGGCGATCGACCAGTCGACGACCCGCCCGGTGCCGCCGCGTCTTCACCCGATCGTGCGCGTCGAGCAGGACGGTGGCGCCGCCGGCACGCGGCCGCCGCCTCGATCGCGCCGACGCGTCGCGCACGGTGACCGCCTTGATCACGCGACACGGGAACGCGCGGTAGGTCCCCGGGGATCTCGTCGCCGTGGAACTGCACCGCCGCCAGCCCGACTTCACGCGCGACATGCGCAAGCGTGCTCGGGCTGATCGACGAAGACGCCGATCGCGCTGACGAACGGCGGCAGCGCCGCGACGATCGCCTTCGCCTGCGCCATCTCGACGAACCGCGGGCTGCCCGGCCAGAAGACCAGCCCGATCGCCGACGCCCCGCAGCTCCGCCGCGAGCATCCGCGTCGTCCGGCGTCGTGACGCCGCAGATCTTGACGCGAATCACGCCGGCACTCCGTCCGAAGGCCGCAGCGCGCGCGCCGGGATCGGGCTGCGCGATCAGGCGCTCGCCGACCAGGAACGCGTCGTAGCCCGGCGCGCTCGAGCGCGCTGCAGGTCGGCGTGCTCGCGGAGACCGCTCTCCGCCACCGTCACGACCCGCTTCGGCATCAGCGGCGCCAGGCTGGTCGTGCACGTCCGGCTCCACCGTCCAGCGTCCGCAGGTTCCGGCTGTTCACGCCGATCGAGCGCGGCGCCGGCGTCGGCGGCGATGCGCGAGCTCGTCTGGCGCCGTGGACCTCCGACGAGCGCCGCGACGTTCGCCTCCGCGGCGCGACGGCGAGCAGCGTCGCGCAGGCTGGCCGGCGTCGAGCGCCGCCGACGATCAGCAGGACCGCGTCGGCGCCGGACGCCACCGCCTCCAGGATCTGGTAGCGCGTCGACGATGAAGTCCTTGCGGAGCAGCGGGATCTCGCGACCGCGACGCTGACGGCCGGCAGATGCCGCGAGCGACCCGTCGAAGAACGTCGGCTCGGTCAGCACCGGAGATCGCCGCCGCGCCCGCCGCCGCGTACGCCTGCGCGTGATGCGGCCGGGTCGTAGTCCTCGCGCAGGATGCCGCGGGACGGCGATCGCCGCTTGCACTCGGCGATCACGCGCGGCGCCGGCGCCGTCGCGCAGCGCGCGCACGAACCGGCCGGCGCCATCGGGCCGGCGGTCCGCCGCCGCTGTCTCCAGCGCACTCGCGGCAGCGGATCGTCCTCTCCGCACCTCGACAATCCGCGCGCGCCGCGGCGACGATCGTCGCGAGGCAGATCGGCCCGCCCGGAGCCTTGTCGGATGAAGACGTCGCGGGTCGTCGTCATGCGTCCGCCTCCTGCGCGGCACTGCAGCACACGAGCTGCTCGAGCACCGCGGCGGCGCGGCCGCTGTCGATCGCCTCGGCCGCCATGGCGATGCCTTCGCGAATGGTCGGCGCCTTTGCCGGCGATCAGCAGCGCGGCGCCCGCGTTGAGCGAGCACGATCTCGCGCGCGCGCCCGTCCGGCTCGGCCAGCACTGCCCGGGCGATGGCCGCGTTGTCGGCGGCGTCCCCGCCGCGCAGCGCCTGCGGCGCGGCTTTCGGCAGGCCCACGTCCCCCGGATGCAGGTAGAAGCGTGTTCACCGCGCCGTTCGCGGCACTCGGAGACCTCGGTGTAGCCGGTCGTCGAAATCTCGTCGAGACCGTCGGCGCCGTGGACGACCCAGGCGCGCTCGGCCCCCAGCTGCGCGAGCGATCGCGCGACGAGCTCGGTGAGCTCGGGCCGCGGCACGCCGACCAGCTGCCGCGACGCGCCGGCCGGATTCGTGAGCGGTCCGAGCAGGTTGAACGCGCGTCCGGACGCCCAGCTCCTTCCGCGTCGGCCGCCGCGTGCCTCATCGACGGATGGAACACCTGCGCGAAGAGGAACGCGATCCCGGCACTCGTCGAGGCAACGCTCGACGATCGCCGGCGCCGGCGGCGACGTTCGACGCCGAGCGCCTCGAACAGATCGGCGCTGCCGCACCGGCTCGACGCGCTGCGGTTGCCGTGCTTCGCGACGCGGACGCCGCACGCCGCCAGCACGAGCGCCGCGACGGTCGAGACGTTGAACGTATGCGCGCCGTCGCCGCCGGTGCCGCACGTGTCGAACACCGGCGCGAACGATCGCGCACAGCTGCGTCGCCCGCGCCCGCATCGTCCGCGCCAGCCCGACGATCTCGTCGGGCCGCTCGCCCTTCATCGCGAGGCGCGACGAGGAAGCCGGCGATCTGCGACGGCTGCGCGCGGCCGTCCATGATCGCCTCCATCGCCCGCCGCCGCTTCGTCGACGGTGAGATCGACGCTGGCGCTGCAGCTTCTCGATCAGGCCGGCGAACATGTCGGCTCAGCTCCAGGAAATTGCGCAGGATCTTGCGCCCCTCGCCGGTCAGCACCGACTCGGGATGGAACTGCACGCCGTGCACCGGCCACTCGCGGTGGCGCAGGCCCATGATGATGCCGTCGTCGGTCCGCGCCGCTGATCTCGAGGGCGTCCGGGCGGCGGGTCGGCCACGATCGAGCGAGTGATACCGTCCGGCGACGAACGGCTGCGAGACGCCCGCGAACACGCCGCGGCCGTCGTGCTGAATCGATCGACACTCTTGCCGTGCATCAGCACCGGCGCGCGGACGACCTCGCCGCCGAAGGCGTGCGCCGATGCCCTGGTGGCCCGAGGCAGACGCCGAAGACCGGCACGCGCCGGCCGAACTGCCGGATGACGTCGACGCGTGATGCCCGGCATCCTCCGGACGTCCCGGGCCCGGCGAGATCACGATGCGATCGGGCGTCATCGCTTCGATCGTCGCCGAGCGTGATCTCGTCGTTGCGATGCACCACCGGCGCGCATGCCCCAGCTCGCCCAGGTACTGCGCGAGGTTGTAGGTGAACGAGTCGTAGTTGTCGATCAGCAGGACCTTCATCTAAAGCTCGGTCTCCGCCATCTCGATGGCCTGCAGGAGCGCGCGCGCCTTGTCGCGCGTCTCTTCGTATTCGGCCGCCGGGTTCGAGTCGGCGACGATGCCGGCGCCGGCCTGACGCGCGCCACGCCGTCGCGAATCGTGATCGTGCGGATCGCGATGCAGAAGTCGAGGTTGCCGGCGAAGTCGATGTAGCCGACGGCGCCCGGCGTAGAGGTCGCGGCGCGTCGGCTCCAGCTCCGCGAGGATCTGCATCGCGCGGATCTTCGGCGCGCCGGACACGGTGCCGGCCGGAAAGCACGACACCAGCGCGTCGAGATGATCGTGCTCGTCGGCGAGCCGCCCTCGACCGTCGAGACCAGGTGCATCACGTGCGAGTAGCGCTCGAGGCGCCATGTACTGCGGCACGCGCACGCTGCCGCACTCGCAGACGCGCCCGAGATCGTTGCGTCCCGAGATCGACGAGCATGACGTGCTCGGCGCGCTCCTTCTCGTTGCGCTTCAGCTCGTCGGCCAGCCGGAGGTCCTCCTCCTCGGTCGCGCCCGCGCGGCCGCGTGCCGGCGATCGGATGGCGTCTCGACGTGCTGCCCTTCGACGCGCACCAGCATCTCGGGCGACGACCCGACGATCGCGAAGCCGCCCATGCGGATGAAATACATGTAGGGCGACGGGTTGACGTGGCGCAGCGCGCGGTAGACGGTGAGCGGCTCGCGCCGTCGACGTCGGCCTCGAAGCGCTGCGACAGCACGGCCTGGTAGATGTCGCCGGCGCGCGATGCGCTCCTTGATCGGCGCGCACGCCGGCCTCGAATGTCTCGCGCGTCATGTTGGACCGGATCGCCGGCGCCTCGCCGCCGCCGCGGCTGCGGACTGCGACAGGCCGCGCTCGAGCTCGCGCTCGAGGAACTGGATCTTCGCGCACGCGAACTGATAGAGCGCGCGCAGATCCTCGTCGGCCGTCACGCGCGCGTTGGCGATGATCAGGATCCGGTGCTTCACGTGATCGAACGCCAGCACCGTGTCGAACAGCATGAACCCGGCGTCGTCGTTCCGCTTCCGGTTCCCGTCGGCTGTCGGCGTCGTCCAGGCAGCGCGCTGTCCACGCCTCGGCGAGCGCCGGCTCGAACTCGGACCGACGCGTCGTAGCCGATGAAGCCGACGGCGCCGCCGGTGAAGCGCGGCAGGTCCGGCACGAACGGCGCGCGGAACTCCGCCATCAGCCGCCGCAGCGTCGGCACGAACGGCTCGCTCGACTCCGTCGTCACGCCCGGAGCGATCGATCGATCGGTCTTGCCGTCGCGCGACGCGCAGCGACGAGGAACGGATCCTTGCCGAGGAAGGAGTAGCGCGCGACCTGCTCGCCGCCTTCCACGCTCTCGAAGAGGAACGCGTAGTCGGAGTGCTCGGCAATCTTGAGAAAGGCGGACACCGGCGTCAGCAGGTCCGCCATGATCTCTTTCACCACGGGCACGAACGTGCCGCGCCGCGCCAGCTCCACGAACTCGTCGAATGTCGTCTGCTTCATTGTCTCTTCTGCATGGCCGTCATGGCCGCTTCCGTGAAGAGATCCGACGGCGGCCGCTGGCCGGTCCAGATCTCGAACTGCCGTTCCGCCTGGGCGACGAGCATCTCGAGGCCGCCGATCGTCGGCGCACCTGGCCGCGCCGACGCGCGCATCAGCTCCGTCGGATCCGGGTCGTAGATCGAGGTCGTAGACGAGCCGGCCGTCGAACGGCCCCTCGAATGGCGCTGCGCCGGCGCTGCGCGCGCTGCCGACGGGCGTCGCGTTGACGAGCAGATCCCAGGATCCCGGAGCGGGCAGGCCACGCCGCGACGTCCGCGCCGATCGCGCTGCGCGACGGCCTCGCCGCGTCCGGACGCCGCGCCGAGATCGCGACGCGCGCGCCTTCGCGCGCGGAGCGCCAGCGCCGACGCCGCGCGCCGCGCCGCCGGCGCCGAGGATCACCGCGCGCACGCCGGACAGCGCCGGCATGCGCCGGCGCAGCGGCTCGAGGAAGCCGTCCGCGTCGGTGTTCATGCCGATCCAGCGGCCGTCGCGGATCGCGATCGTATTCACCGCGCCGGCCGCCGCCGCCGTCGGCGCGATCTCGTCGAGGAGCGGCATCACGTCGCGCTTGAACGGGATCGTGACGCTCGCCCCGCAGTCCGACCAGCTCGGCGAACGCTCGCGCAGCCGTCGAGGTCGCGCGACTCGATCGGCACGTAGACCGCGTTCAGGCCGAGCGCGGCGAATCCCGCATTGTGCATCGCCGGCGATAGCGAATTGACGCACCGGCCGCCCGAGCAGCGCATACACCGCCGCATCCGGACGGATGCGCCGGAACCTGAACTCCTCGCAGCAGCCGCGCGGCCGAGACCTGGCCCGGCGCGATGCCGTTGCCCGCATAGGTCCAGCGCGAGCCGAACCGCCCGGCGAGCACGCGCGTCGCGAGCCCCGCGCGCCCCATGCCGATCAAGACCGAGCCCTCGTCGGGCCGCGCGTTCGCCAGCAGCCGTCTGGAGGTCTGACGCGCGCTCGACCATGACCGCCACCTTCGCCACTTCCGCGCCGGACGCGCGCAGCCGTCTGAGCAGGTCGCGGCAGGTCGCCGGGCACGCCCTGAAAATCGTGGCGCGACACGATCACGCCGCGTCCGCCGCGCGGTCGCGAGGAACGGCGCCGCGTCGATGTCCCACTCGATGTCGACGAACTCCGGCGCCGAGCGCCTGCGCGCGGGCCAGGATGCGCAGCCGCTCCTCTTCCGAGCCGTCGAACATGCCCCCTTCGCGCAGCGGACGGCAGGTCACGATCGCGCGGCTTCGCGCCTGTCCGCGAGCGCCGCCTCGGGATCCGGCGACGTCATCGAGTCCAGGCGCAGCTCCGACCAGATCGGCGTCGGCCTCGGCGGCGACGCGCGCCTGCCGAATGGCGTCGCCGTCCTTTCCGATCACGGTGATGCACAGCTGGCCGTGATCCGGATCACGACGAGCCCAGCCAAAAAGCCCCTCAATCGGTGGATTGAGGGGGCTTCGAAATCGCTATGTTACTGCGATCGTGCCTTAGCGCTCCGCCCCCTCGTTGGACGCATACCACCACCAATACGACGTAAAGGTCGCACGGAAGGCGGCGGAAGGGGTCTGGCGCAGCACGATCGGGCGAAGCCTAACACAGGTAGAGCCAGGTTCGCATCCCCGGCGTCTAAATCATGCTATAAAGGATTGCATACCATGAAGATCCGGGTTTTCTCCTGACCGTCGCCGCTGGCCGCGTTCGGCTGGGTTCGGCTGCCGGCGACCACCAGCCTGATGCCGATCGACGAGATCAAGCCGGGAATGGTCGGCACCGGCCGCACCGATCTTCGAAGGCACCGAGATGAAGGACTTCAAGGTCCACATCCTCGGCGTGCTCAAGAACGTGCAGGCGCCGCAGCGCAACCTGATCCTCGCGCGCCTCGAAGGCGGCCCGCTCGCCGAGACGGGCGTGATCGCCGGCATGAGCGGCAGCCCCGTCTACATCGACGGCCGCCTCGTCGGCGCCGTGTCCTATTCGATCGGCGCGTTCCCGAAGGAACCGATCGCCGGCATCACCCCGATCGCGCGAGATGATCGAGGCCACGGCCGACACCGGCGGCCGCCGCGCGCACGTCGCCGCAGGCGCCGGATCGAGCTGCCGGTCACGCCCGAGCGCCTCGCCGTCGCCATCCGCGCGAACTACGCGCGCATCGCGATGTTCGCCGATCGTCCGGCCGACGTGCAGGCGTTCGGCATCCCCGCGTCGCGCCGGAGCGCAGATGGGCGCGCCTGCTGCGGCCGATCGCCACGCCGCTGATGCTGAGCGGCATGGACTCGCGCCGACGTCGGATCTCGTCGGCGTCGATGTTCCGCGACGCGGGCTTCACGCCGGTGCTCTCCGGCGGTCGCGGCGCCGGCGACGTCGCCGCCCGACACCGAGCCGCTGCGTCCCGGCGATCCCGATCGGCGTCTCGCTGCTCGGCGGCGACAGCGAGATGGGCGCCACCGGCACGGTCACGCACATCGACGGCGACCGGCGTCTACGCGTTCGGCCATCCGTTCTTCAACTTCGGGCCGACCGCGTTCCCGATGACGCGCGCGCACGTCTACGCGACGCTGCCCAGCCTGATGTCGTCGTTCAAGATCGCCACCATGGGCGACGTCGATCGGGACGATGCAGCAGGATCGCGCGACGGCGATCGCGGGCACGCTCGGCAAGGGCCCGGCGGTCATCCCGATCACCATCACGCTCGACAACGGCCGCGCGCGCGAAGCGCACGTTCCGCTACACGGCCGTGAACGACCAGCTCTTCACGCCGCTCCTGACCTACGTCGCGCTCTTCAACACGCTCGGCAACTACGAGCGGCAGTTCGGCGCGATGACGTTCACCGTCAAGGGCAAGGCGACGCTTCGACAAGCACGCGCGACCTGGCCTACGAGGACATCTTCACCGGCGACGGCACCGATCCCGGCGGCGTCGGCGTATGTCGCCGGGCCGATCACGATGCTGCTCGGCAACGACGTCGAGCGCGGTCACGCTGAAGGGCGTCGAGCTCGTCGGTCGACGAGCTCCGAGGAGTCGCGCGTCGGCGACGATCGAGCGCGTGTGGCTCGACGAGGTCCACCCGCGCGCGGGACGCACGGTGCCGCTGAAGGTGCTGACCCGCAGCTACCGCGGCGCCGAGAAGATCTCGACCATCCCGATCGAGATTCCGGCGAACGCGTCGGGCCAGCTGACCGTCATGGTCACCGACGGCCGGCAGCTCAACCAGATCGAGCAGCGCGAGCTGCGGCGCAGCGTGCAGCCGACGAGCGTCGCGCAGATGATCAAGGTCCTCAACCAGACGCACCGCAACAACCGCGTCTACGTCCGGCTGCTCACCGGCACGCCCGGCGCCGTCGTCAACGGCGAGGCGCTCACCGTCGCTGCCCCCTCGGTGCTCTCGCCGTGCTCGAAGGCGATCGCAGCGGCGGCAGCTTCACGCCGATCCGCAGCGCCGCGCTCGGCGAGTGGGAGCTGCGCGATGGACTCGGCGATCAGCGGCACGCGCGTGCTCACGATCGATCTCGACGGCCGTCCGGTAGACACCGCTGACGCTCGCATGCTCAAATGACAATCGATGCGCAAGCGAATCGGTGTGGCGGCGTTCGCGGCGTGGGCCGCGTCGGCGGTCCTTCTCGCCTCGACGCCCGACGTTCTGGACGGTCTCGACGCAGGCCGATTTCCTCAAGGGTGACGTCGAGAACCTGTCGATCGACAGCGACGGCCGCGTCTTCCTCGGCCCGGTCGACGGCGCAGGTGGCGGAAACGTCCGCGCCGTTCCTCTGGACGGTGCTCGCCGGCGGCCGACGGCACGCTGTGGGCCGGCACCGGCAACGAAGGACAGGTGCTCGAAGATCGCGCCGCGACGGCAAGACGTCGACCTTCTTCGACGCGGCCGAGATGGAAGTGCACGCGCTCGCGCCCGCGCCCAACGGCGGCCTCTACGTCGCGCACCTCGCCCGACGGCAAGATCTACCAGGTCGCGGCCGACGGCACGTCGAAGACGTTCTTCGATCCCGACGACAAGCTACATCTGGGCGCTCGCCGCGGCGCCGGACGGCGCACTGTTCGCCGCCACCGGCGAGAAGGGCAACATCTACCGCATCACGCCCGACGGCAAGGGATCGCTCTTCTACAAGACGAACACCACCAACGTCGTGGCGCTGGCCGTCGACAAGAGCGGCGACCTCATCGCCGGGACCGAATCGCCCGGACGGATCTTCCGCATCGACACGAACGCCAAGGCGTTCGTGCTGGTCGACTCGCCGTTCAAGGAGATCCACGCGCTGAAGCTCGCCGCCGACGGCACGATCTACGCGGCCGCGTTCAGCGGCGCGCCGGGCGGCGAGACCGCTCGGCCCCGCCGATCTCGACGACCCCGGAGCCGCCGCGCGCGCCGGTCCCCAACGTCTCGGCCGAGATCACCGCCATCACCGTCGTCGACGCCAGCTCGGGGATCGCCTCCGGCGGATCGCCGCGCGAGCACGCCGCGCGCAACGCCAAGGGGCGATCTTCCGGATCCGGCCCGACGGCCTGTGGGACACGCTGTGGGAGGCGACCGACGACTGGCCGTTCGACCTGCTGATCGAGGCCGACGGATCGCTGCTCGTCGGGCACCGGCAAGGAAGGCAAGATCTTCCGGCTCGTCGGGCGATCCGGCGCGCGCGACGCTGCTCGCGCGCGTCCCGGCGCGCCAGGTGACGTCGCTCATCCGCGATGCGTCGGGCCGGATCATCGCGGCGACGAGCAACCCGGGCAAGGTGTTCGCGCTCGCCACCACGCGCGCGGCGACCGGCGCCGTACGACTCCGACGTGCGCGACGCCGGCACGGTCGCGACCTGGGGCGTGATCCGCTGGCGGGCCGCCTCGCGGCCGGGCGAAGTCGAAGTCGTCACGCGCTCCGGCAACACGGCGACGCCCGACGAGACCTGGAGCGCCTGGTCGAAGGCCTACACGGCCGCCGACGGCGAGACGCATCACCAGCCCCAACGCGCGTTACCTGCAGTGGCGCGCGCGCTGAAGTCCTCGCCGGTCTCGCCGAAGCCCGCGGACAGCGCGTCGAGCGGAGCGGCCGATCCTACGTCGGTGACCACCGCGTATCTTGCCGCCGGAATCTCCGGCCGGAAGTGACCAGCATCACCGTCCATCCGCCGGGCACCGTGTTCCAGCGTCCGTTCTCGACCGGCGAGCTCGAGATCGCCGGCTTCGAGGACAACACGTCCGACGGGCGGAGCCCGTCGCAGCCGAATCAGGCGTCCGGCGTCGACGCCGCCGCCGAGCTCGCCCGCGCTCGGGCGCAAGGTGTATCAGAAGGGGCTGCAGACGTTCGTGTGGAAGGCCGAGGACGAGAACGACGATCGCCTGCAGTACGACGTCTTCTACCGGCGCGAAGGCGACACGGCGTGGAAGCCGCTCAAGCGCGGCCTGTGGGACGCCGATCGTCGTGTGGGACACGACGTCGGTGCCCGACGGCACCTACTACGTCAAGGTCAGCGCGACGGACGCGCCGTCGAACTCCCCGCCACGGCGCTCGTCGGCGAGTTCGAGAGCGTCAGCTTCGACATCGACAACACGCCGCCCGTCGTCGAGGTGCAGTCGGCCACGCGCGCCGGCACGCGCGCGACCGTGAAGTTCGTCGTGCGCGACGAGCAGTCGGCGGTGCTGCGCGTGGAATACTCGCTCGACGCCAGCCGCTGGCGCGTGGCCTATCCGGTGGACGGCATTCCGGACTCGCGGCGCGAGGAGTTCGACGTCACGCTGGATGAGCGCGGAAGCGGCGCGCAGCATCATCATCCGCGTCACCGACGCGATGAACAACGTGGCGACGGCGGTGGCTGAGATCAAGCGTTAGTAGTTTCAGTAGATTTGCAGTTGTTCGTGGTTTTCAACTGCGAACTGCGCCATTAGCTATCCACGACTCTGGCCGCCTTCGGCTTCACGGTCAGGTGTTCGACGAGCCAGACGAGGTTGACGGCGATCGGGTCGGTGCCGTAGCGCGCGGGCTCGAGGCGGCCACGCGAGCATCTCGTTGATCAGCTGCGCGGCCTGCAGGCGGCCGCGGTTCTCACCCAGCGCTTCCAGCCCCGAGATATTGCCTTCGCGCGTGATGACCGCGGCAGAACGCCAGCATCAGCTCGCCCTGCGCGCCCGACCGCTCCAGCGACGCCTTCACGATGCCCGTCTTCGGGCACCGACGGGGCCTGGATCATCAGGCCGTCCATGCTGGCCGGATTCAGGTTCGAGCCCGACGGCGCCGCCATGACGGTGATCAGCGCGCGCAGCGAGTCCTCGCGCTCCGGCGAGGCGTAGTGCAGCATGCCCAGCACGATCGCGCCGCACAGGAACGTCGCCGACCGTGGACGCCAGGCCGATCCACACCAGGTGCATGTCGTCGAACGTGCGCCCCAGCCGCGCGAGCCACGCCTCGTTCGCCTCGGCGCGCATCCGGCCGATCACGCCCGGCCGCAAGCCGGTCCAGTCGTCGGCCGGCCGGACGCCGCGGCAGCACCGCAGCGCTGAGGAGACATCCTCGAATCCGCGCAGCTCGTCGAGGCACGCGGCGCAGTCGTTCAAGTGTCCCTGGATCTGCGATGCGTTTCTGAACGGGCAGCTCGCCGTCGTGAAATGCGCCTGAGGCGCCGCCGCACCGCCGCGCAGGTCAGTCCGGTCATACGTCCCTCAGTTGCGCGCGAAGCCCTTCGCGGGCGCGCGCGAGGCGCGATTTCACCGTCCCGACGGCGATCCCGAGCGAGAACCCGATCTCGTCGTAGCTCAGGCCGTCAATCTCGCGCAGGACGATGGCGGTCTTCTGATCGAACGGCAGCCGATCGAGCGCCACGCGGATCCGTTCCCCAGCTGCTTCTGCCCGACCATCCGGTCGGGCCCGCTGGTCCACCGCTCCGGCAGGTCGCCGTGCTCCTGGATGTGCTGATCGAGCGAGACCTGCTGCGGCACGATGGCGCCGCCGCCACCAGCGCTGCCGGTTGCGCGCCTGGTTGACGACGATGCGGTAGATCCAGGTGCGGAGGCTCGAGTGGCCGCGGAACGAGTGGATCGGTGCGGAAGACCCGCAGGAACACTTCCTGCGACAGATCGAGCGCTTCGTTGTGGTCGTTGAGGAGGTTCAGCGACAGCTGATAGACCATGCGCTGGTGTTCGGCCACCAGCTCGGCGCACGCATCCTCGTCGCGGCGGCGCACCGCTGAATCAGCGAGGCTTCGCGGCCGCCGACGTCGGTCCAGGTAATGGCGCGAACGGGCTTCACGGACAGCTCTCCACCCATAGTAGCACTGCCCCCTGTCTCGAGTTAGAGTCCGCCGGGCTTGGAATGTTCCCCGCCTTCGCCAAGGCTACGGCGGGCAGGCCCGGCCCTGCTACCATTGACGGCTGTGAAACGGGTCCTGGCCGGGTTGTTCCTGCTCGGACTGAGCGCGCGCCGGGGTGTATGGCTACACCCTCAGCGAGCGGGAGCGGACCTACCGTCAGCAAGATCGCCGACGGCGACGCGGCCCTGGCCGCGGACAACACCGGGGCCGCCATCGAGGCCTTCAGCGGGGCCATCACCCTCAAGGGCGACTCGATGGTCGGGTACTCTGAAGCGCGGCCAGACCTACCGCCGGCGCGGGGAGTTCGTGGGCGGCCATCCGGGACCTCCGGCGCGCCGTCGGACATCGATCCGTCGGCCACCCGGCCGCTCGAGGAACTGGGAGACGCCTACCTCGCGGACACGCCGCACCGCTACGGGTCCGCCGCGGAGCAGTTCCAGGCCTACGTCAAGCTGGACAACCGCGCGCCGCGCATCCTCTACAAGCTGGCCTTCGCGCGCTACAACGAGCAGCGGCATACCGCCGACGTGCGATCGACGCGCTGCAGCGGGCGATCGCGCTCGACGACCGGTTCGCCGAGGCCTACTACCTGCTCGGGCTCTGCCAGCGCGACGCGCAGCACCTCGAGACTGGCGCGCACCGCGCTCGAGAAGTCCGATCGAGCTGCAGCCCGGCGCTGCTGCACGCGCGCGAGGAGCTGGCCGATCTGTACGGGCGCGCTCGGGACGGACCGACAGCCGGCTGACGCAGCTCGTGGCGCTCGACGCGCGCTCGATCCCGGCGCGTCGCGGGAAGTCACGCTCGGTCTCGCCTACGCCCGCGCCGGCGCAGGCCGATCTCGCCGTCACGACGCTCGGGCGCGCCGCCGAGCGCTACCCTGATTATCCGCTACGCGTACGTCGCGCTGGGCCGGGTGTGGCTCGGAGATCGCGCAGGCGCGCAGCGACGCGATCGCGCTGAGCAAGGCGATCGAGGCGCTCGAAGGAGCCGTCGGGAGCGACGACAGCAGCGAGGCGCTGACGCTGTTCGGTCGCGCGCTGCTGATGACGTCCGGACGAGGAGACCGCGGAGCGCATGCTCCAGGACGCGACGCAGAAGCAGCCGGTCGAGCCCCTCGCCTTCTACTATCTGGTCCGATGCGGCGGAGCGGCTCGGGCCACTACGACGTCGCGCGCACGCGCGCTGCTCGACTACGAAGTCCTGCGCGGCGACGAGACCGACGCCCGCCGCCGCGAGCGCGTACGCGACGCGGCTCGGCGATCTCTCGCTCGCTGAGTGAGCGCGCCGCCGCGGCCGCACGTATTTCTCCGCGCCGCGGACGGCACCGACGCCGGCGCTGCTCGCGCGCGCCGCGGACGCCCAGCTGCGCGCCGGCGACAAGGACGCCGCTCGCGCCACCGGTCTCGAAAGCATCTCGAGAAGGACCCGGCTCAACGCGCTCGCCCTCACCGTGCAGCGGACGCGCGGGGCCGTCCTCTCCCGAGGCGCAGTTCGCAGAGAAGTCCTTTTTCTTTATGAGAATTGTTCGCGCGCGCTCTGCCCTCTGCGATCTCGCGCGAGATCGTCGTGACAGATGATCAGACACCGGCTCTTCGGGATCGATTCGATCGCGCAGCCCATCCCCCAGAAAATTGAAGCCGAGCACGAGCGTCGCGATCGCGACGCCGGGGAAGATCGTCAGGTGCGGCGCGTCGAACAGATGCGACCGCCCCGCGTCGAGCATCGTCCCCCAGCTGGGCGTCGGCGGCTGGACGCCGAGGCCGAGGAAACTGAGCGACGCCTCCGCGATGATCGCGCCCGCCATGCCGAGCGTCGCCTGGACGATGACGGCGGGAACGCGGTCGGGAGCGACGTGCCTGACGACGATCCGCGCGGACGCTCGCGCCGAGCGCGCGCGCGGCCTGCACGTACTCCAGCTCGCGCGCGCGCAGCGCCTGCCCGCGCACGAGGCGCGCGTAGCCCACCCAGCCGATCACGCACAGCGCGAGGATGACGTTCGTCAGGCTCGGCCCGAGGACCGCGACGAGCGCGATCGCCAGCAGGATGCCCGGGAAACGCCATCAGGATGTCGATCGCCCGGCTGATCGCGTCGTCCACCGCGCCGCCGAAGTAGCCGGCGATCGAGCCGAGCGCCATGCCGATCGAGCGACGAGACCGACGACCACGGCGAGCCCGACGAAGCAGCGAGATGCGCGCGCCCGACGACGAGGCGCGCGAGGATGTCGCGCCCGAGCTCGTCGAGGCCGAGCGGGTGCGAGCGGCTCGGCGGCTCGAGCCGCTGCGCGCAGCGTCTGCGCCGACGGATCGTACGGCGCGAGCGACGGGCCCGAGCGGCCGCGATCAGCGCCGCAGCCGATGCACGATGCGCGACGATCCGACTGCTGTCATCATTCGAAGCGGATCCGCGGATCGAGCAACCCGTAGGTCAGGTCCGGTGATCAGGTTCATCGCCACGTAGGTCACGGAGATGAAGCAGGATGCAGCCCTGCACCAGCGGGTAGTCGCGGGTGTTGATCGCCTGGATCAGCAGGCGCCCGACGCCGGGCCACGCGAAGATCGTCTCGGTGATGATCGTGCCGGTCAGCACCGCGCCGAACTGCAGACCGATGATGGTCACGACCGGGATCAGGCTGTTGCGGAACGCGTGCCGCAGCACCGCGCGCGCTCGCGACAGCCCGCGCGCGCGCGCGGCCAGCACGTAGAGCTCGCGCAGCTCTTCGATGCACTGACGAGCGCGTCATCCGCGCCAGGATCGCGGACGAGCGCGGCGCCGAGCGTGACCGCCGGCAGCACGAGGTGCAGCGGCGTGCCGGATCCCGAGACCGGCAGCCATCCGAGCTGCACGGCGAACAGGATCGCGAGCAGCGGCCCGAGCCAGAAGCTCGGCATCGAGATCCCGGCCAGCGCGAGCGTCATCGCGGCGTGATCGAGGAAGCGCCCGCGAAACACCGCGGCGACGATGCCCGAAGCGGAATGGCGAACGACGATCGCCACGGCCATGGCGGAGCACGGCCAGGATGGCCGTGTCGGGCAGCCGCTTGCGGATCTCCTGCGCGACCGGCGTGCCGAAGCGGAACGACGTCCCGAGGTTGCCGCGCGCGACACCGCGCAGGAACGTGCGGTGCTGCGTCAGCAGCGGCTTGCGTCGAGGCCGAGCGATTTCTGAGCGCTGCGATTTCCATCGGGCGACGCGCTCTCGCCGAGCATCGACTGCGCCGGATCGCCCGGCACGAGGTGGATCAGGGCGAAGACGAGCGTCGCGACGCCGAGCAGCACGGGCACGGTCAGGAGCAGGCGCCTGAGGAGGTAGCGAGCCAACCTGAGGATTCTATGCCGACCCGCGCTGCGAACCACATTCGCCTTCAGGCGGAATTGCGCAGACCTACGGATTAACGACGACCCGGACGCTGATGCGTTCCGAGCCGCTGTTGAACACGAGCCGGAAGGGTCCCAGAACCCCGGCGCCGGCTGCCAGTAGAAGATCTGGCTGCCGGCATCCCACGTCGACCGACCGGCAGGCGCCCGCCGCTGCCCGCCCGGACCGAGTTGGTAAGCCGACTCGGAAGCCGCGCGGCGACGCGGATTTCGATCCGCCTCGCCCTGCTTCGATCGTCGACGGTGTGCGATCCCGTCTCGCGCCGGGATCCGACGATCTCCGAGCAGCTCGCCGTAGCCGCGCGCAGACGAGGACGACCGTCATTCCGCCTGAAGGCGGAAGCCTCCGTTAGACCGCTGCGTAGTTTCCGCCTTCTAGGCGGAAGCCGCGGTCGAGGTCGTGTTGCCGCCTTCAGGCGGACAGTCTGCGTCAGAACTCGCCGTCAGCGCGCGTCCGCCGTCGCACGTTGAAGAAGCGGCTGCCGACGCCGTCGGCCCGGTTGCAGTCGTCGGTGATCAACCAGCCGATCGTGTGCGACGCCGTTGGTGAGCGTCGTCCAGTCGAATGATGCGTGGCCGCCCGGCGGCGGCGGTGTTCGAGAAGCCCGGGAAGGCGCCGCGCGATATCGGTGCGCGCGTCGCCGTAGACGACCGGCTGCAGCGGACCCGAGTCGATCGAGCACCTGCACGCCCGATCGGCTGGATCTTGCACGTCGCGGCGCCGCTGACCTTCGGCGTCAGGCCCCAGCCGAAGTTCGGGGCCGCACGCGTCGCCGCCGATCGCCGGCGTGTCGATCGATCCGAACGGCTTGGTCGCCGCGTTGTTGCTGACGACGATCGGTCTTGCGTGCCGATCGTGGCGACGTTGCCTCTCCTGGTCGAACGCGAAGGCGTAGAGCCTGGTAGGTCCCGTTGCCCTGGTTCCAACAGGCCCCACGTCAGCATCAGGTAGCCCCAGCCGGCGCGGTAGTTGAGCCGGCATCGTCGGATACAGACCTCTCGACGTCGGGACGCGCGCCGTCGACGAACGTCGGCGTTGGCGATGAACGATCTTGCCGTTGCGCGGATCGGTCGGCGTGCTGGCAAACGGCGGCGTCGTCTCCCGGCTGCAGGTCGCGCCACAGCTCGACGCTGTTGCACGCCGATGTTGTCGAGCGTCCAGCCCGTCGACCGCGATTGAGCCCGCACAGCACGGTCGCATCCCCGGCCGGCGTGTCGAAGCTGCCGAAGGCGGCGACGCCGGCTCGGACGACATTTACGGTCGTCAGCGTCACGGTGATCGGACCGGCGGATCGTTGCTCGATCCCGAACGTGAACGCCAGGTTGATCTGGCCGGTCTGCGAAAGTGTCGGCCGCGGCCGGGCGCGACCTGCGTCGAGATCACCGTCAAGGATGCCAGCGCCTCCCGGAGCCTGATGCGGGCAGACGACGAGCCACGGCGCGGCGTCGAGCCGCGCCGTCCAGCTCCACGCGTGCCCGTGCCCGATCTGCGCGAGCCGGAAGAGCGGTCTGGCGGCGGCGTCCTCGAGCTGAATGCCTGACCGGTGGCCAGCGCGCTTTGAACCTGCAGCGACGGCCGCTCGAGCGCCAATGCGTCGGCAGCAGACACCGTCGAAGCGCCGCGGCGCTGAGAGGGTCGTCGCCGACCCGCTGCTGTTGGTGAACACCGCCCGGAAACCGCTTGGCTGTTGTTACCGGCCTGTCGCGGCCGTGAACGACAACGTCGTCGAGCGATCGCCCCGGCGATCGTCGCTGAACGCGCAGGTGCGCCCCCGTTCTCGTGCTGACCTGCCACTGCACCGCTCGGCGTCGTGCCGTGCCGGTCGCCGCTCGCCGTGAACGTCGCAGTGCTCCCTGGCGGCGACGCCTCTGCTCCGTCGGGTGCGTCACGATCGCCGGCGCGACGGCCACCGTCAGCAGCGCGTCGTCGGTCAGTCGCCGATCCCGGCGCTGCAGTTGGTGAATGCCGCGGCGGCAGCTTGGTCGCCGCTTGTTCGGTGGCCGCGGTCGGCGAACGCATAGCTCGTCGACGTCGCGCGCCGTTGATGTCCGCGAACACGGATCCCTGCCGTTCGTGCTGACTCTGCCACCGCACCAGTCGGTGTCGGGTTGCCGGTGGCCGCGGCGGTGAACGTGACCGTCGCGCCCACCGGCGACACGGCTTCTGACCTCGCCGGATGCGTCGCGATCGCCGGCGCGACATTCACGATGAAAATCCACGCGCCTCGAAGCCCCCGAACGGTCCTCCGATGATTGCCGTCGTGCCGTCGCTGGACGGGGCAGCGGAAGAACCCTGTTCATCGCTAGATGTCGCACACTTCGAGCCGACCAGCGGATCCCAGTTGAGCCCGGAGTGACGCCACGTCCAAACGGAGTCGCCCCGGTATGCGGATTGTCATTGGAGCCGCCAACGAGCGCTGTGCTCCCATCGGCGAACAGCGACACCGCACTACACCCTGTCGGGCGGACCCTATGGCGTAGAGCCGACCAGTTTGGGACCCTGCTGTGTCAGGCCGGCGTTCTCGTCAAACCCACGCGGCACCAACGGAACCGTCCTGGGGTCCTCCGGCGACGGCGGTGTTGCCGTCGGAAAAGCCGGACACTGCCCATCCCTGTCGCGCAGATCCCCACGCTGTCAGCGAGCTTGGTTGCTGGGTCGAACACCTGAGCTCCGTGTCCACACCCACGCGGCCCCGATCACGTCGTTGTCCCAGTCTCCGCGCTGATCGCGGTGTTGTTGCCGTCGGAGGCGAGCGCGACCGTTGAACGGTGACTGCCGCCAGACGCGCCAGAGCCGACAGCTTGGCGCCTTGCTGCCATCCATGCACCACTACTTCTCGTCAGATCCAAACAGCCCCGATACTGCGGTTATCGCCGGGGTGCTGTTATCCGCCGGCCCTCTCCGGCGATGGTGTTCCCGTCCGCGGAGAGAGCCACGGACGTGCCCTGGTAGCGACCCCTGCCGCGCCCCGAACCAACGAAGCTTGCTTCCTTGCTGACTCAGATGCCACCACTTCGGGTCAGATCCAGACCGCTCCCGCGTCGAGGTTGTCCAGGCCGCCACTCCGACGGCGGCGCTGTTGCCGTCGGCGGATATGGCCACGGCATGCCTTGCCCCGAATTCCCGACAGAGCCTGAGAGCCGACAAGTCTCGGCCCCTGCCGTGTCAGACACCGGAACTCCGCGTCAAATCCACGCGGCGCCGACGCAATCGGTCGGCCCTCAACAATGGCGGTGTTGCCGTCGGCCGAAATCACGGAAAAGCCTGCCAATCGAACCCCGTCGTGTCTGACGCCACGAGCTTGGATCCCTGCTGCGTGGGCAGGGCGGGGAGCGGGTGACGCGAAGCAGTGATACCGCAGAAGAATACGCTCAGCGCAGCGACGCGCTGCAAAGTTACGAGCAATACGTAACT
>ERZ1370068.1401-contig-11291_pt1 | contig 45655 bp, 49 predicted proteins | sample MGYA00561227_ERZ1370068 | MGnify/ENA primary metagenome ERZ1370068 (study PRJEB38410, sample SAMEA6850437) | metagenome | study: Metagenomic assessment of the ecological functions of the soil: analysis of the soil microbiota associated with the... | reverse complement strand
TTGTACTTCGTTCAGTTACGTATTGCTTGTCCGGAACGGGCAAAAAGCGCCTGCGTCGCCATACGCCCGGAGGAGGCCGCCATTGGCGATGCCGGCGCGGTCAACGCGATTGCCGGGGAGGGTGATCAACGTCGAATACGGCGGCCGCGATTCGCTGGTCGACGTGCGCACCGCCGGCGGGCGGTGCTGCATGTCCGCAGCGCGCAGCCCGCTGCGCATCGGCGACGACCGCGCACGTGTCGTGGTCCCGGTCGAGCGCGCGCTCGTCTACCCGGTGCAGTAGACGCAGAGATGGCGCGAGCTGCCGCGCCGCTCGCCCGCGAGCCCTTCGATCGCTCGCTCCTCCTCGTGTCGCCGGGGGCGCTCTTCATGCTGCTGCTGTTCGTCTACCCGTTCCTCTACGGGCTCTGCGCTGTCGTTCAACCCGAAGGAGGGCGGCGCGCTCGCGCAACTACGCGCATTTCTTCACCACCGACAACCTGTGGCCGACGATCTGGACCACGCTGAAGCTCGCGCTGCCGGCGACGCTCGATCAACGTCGGCCTCGCGCTGCCGATCGCCTACAAGATGCGCGTCAAGTCGCGCTACCAGCGCTGGGTGACGACGATCCTGGTGGTGCCGATCACGCTCGGCACCGTGCTGATCGCCGAAGGCATGCTGATCTATTTCGGCCCGAAGGGCTGGCTGTCGCAGTTCCTGCAGTTCTTCCATCTCTACGAAGGGCCGATCCGGCTGACGCACAACTACTGGGGCGTGCTGATCTCGCTGGTGATCTCGGGCTTTCCGTTCGCGTTCCTGCTGATCCTGTCGTACATCACCGGCATCGATCCGGTGCTCGCGCGCGCCGCCGTCGACGCTCGGCGCCGACCCGAAGGCGCAGTTCCGGCACATCTATCTGCCGCTGCTCGCGCCGGGACTCGCGATGTGCTTCTGCCTCGCCTTCGTGCAGGCGTTCTCGGTGTTTCCGTCGGCCGTGCTGCTGGGCTCGCCGGCCGGGCCCGACGCGGGTCATCTCGATCGCCGCGTACGAGGCGGCGTTCGAGCAATACGACTATTCGCTCGCCTCGGCGATCGCGATGATCATGGGCTTCGTGCAGCTCGTCATCGTCGCCGCGGTGCTGGGCCTGCGCAACCTGTTCTACCGCGGGCCCGGTCGGCGGAGGCAAGGGATGAGCGCCGACCGTCGCGTGGTTCGATCGCGCGTGGCGCGGGCTGCTGCTCGGCGCTGATGACGCTGTTCGTCGTCAACATCGGGCTGATGATCGCCGCGGTCGCGACCAGCTCGTTCGCGCGGCGCTGGCTCGGCACGTGGCTGCCCGAAGGCTGGACGACGACGTGGTACACCGCGGCGTGGAAGGAATTCCAGCTCGGCGTCGGTGCTCGTGGGTCACCGTGCGAGGTCGTGCTCGCCGTCGTGCTCCTGTCGCTGCTGATCGGCGTGCCGGCCGCCTACACGCTGGCGCGGCGCGACTTTCCCGGCAAGCGCGCTGCTGATGCTGCTGTTCCTGCTGCCGCTGATGGTGCCGCCGATCACCTACGGCATTCCGCTCGCGACCGTGCTCTACAAGGTCGCAGCTCGCCGGAACGATCTACGGCGTGATCCTCGCCAACCTGATTCCGGCGGCGCCGTTCGTGATCCTGGTGATGACGCCGTTCATCGAGCAGATCGATCCCAACCTCGAGTCGGCCGCGCGCGTGTTCGGCGCGAGCACCGCGCGCATGTTCTGGCACGTGCTGGTGCCGCTGCTCGCGCCCGGCATCCTCGCCGCGTCGCTGCTGGTGCTGGTGCGCACGATCGCGCTGTTCGAGCTCACGTTCCTGACCGCCGGCCCCGATTCGCAGACGCTGGTCGTCGCGCTCTACTACGCGGTGTTCGCCGCCGGCGTGCGCGCGCCGCAATCGGTCGACGCGATGGCGATGATCTACATGGTGGTCACGCTGGTCGTGGCTGCTGATCGCGCTGCGCTTCGTCAATCCGACGCAGCTCGTGTCGCGGGTGAAGGAGCATCCGCAGGCAGCGCGTGAGCGCCGGTCGACGCTCGGCGCCTGTCGCTGCGGACGACGCTGCGCGACGACGCTGCCGGCGCCGATCGCGCGGCCCGCACGTACGACCCGGCGACACGTGCATCGGCATCGGCATCGTGCACCTCGGACTCGGCGCGTTCCACCGCGCGCACCAGGCGGTGCTACACCGACGACGTCGCTCGGCGCGCGATCGCGCGCTGGGGCATCTGCGGCGTCAGCCTCAAGACGCCGCGCGCGATCGCGACCGCTCGCGCCGCAGGACGGCCTCTATACGCTGCTGGAGAAGCGCACCGGCGCGGCACGCGGCGCGCGTCATCGGCAGCCGTGCGCGAGATGCTGTTCCTCGGCGACGAGCGCGACCGCGTTCTGGCGCGCGCTCGCCGATCCGCGCGTCACGGATCGTGTCGTTGACGGTCACCGAGAAGGGCTATTGCCACGATCCCGGCGACCGGGCGCCTCAACTGGCAGCATCCGGACATCGCGCACGATCTCGCGCATCCCGACGTCGCCGGTGAGCGCGATCGGCGTGCTCGGTCGCCGGGCTGTCGGCGCGCGCGCGCACGCCGGCGCCGGGCCGCTCACGGTCGTCTGCTGCGACAATCTGCCGCACAACGGACGCACGGTCGAGGGCATCGTGCGCGCCTTCGCGCGAGGCGCGTCGATCCGGCGCTCGCGCGCGTGGATCGGCGCGACACGTGACGTTTCCGTCGACGATGGTCGACCGCATCGTGCCGGCGACGACCGACGCCGATATCGCCGAGGCGCGACGCGGCTGCTCGGCGTTGCACGATGCGGCGCCGGTCGTCGCCGAGCCGTTCAGCCAGTGGGTGATCGAGGACCGCTTCGCCGCGCGCGCGTCCGCGCGTGGGAGGACGCCGGCGCGCAGCTCGTCGCCGACGTCGCGCCGTTCGAGACGATGAAGCTGCGCCTGCTGAACGGCAGCCATTCGACGCTCGCGTACCTCGGCTTTCTCGCCGGGCACGAGTTCATCTGGCAGGCGTCGCGCGATCCGGCGCTCGCGACGCTCGATCGAGCGGCTGATGACGGAGGAAGTCGATGCCGACGCTCGCCGCGCCGCCGGGCGTCGATCTCGCCGCCTACGGCGCGCAGATTCGCGAGCGCTTCCGCAATCCGGCGCTGCCGCACCGCACGCAGCAGATCGCGATGGACGGCTCGCAGAAGCTGCCGCAGCGGCTGCTCGGCACGGTGCGCGAGCGGTCTCGCCGCCGGCGCGCTCGATCGCGCATCTCGCGCTCGCGATCGCCGGCTGGATCCGCTACGCGAGCGGCACCGACGAGCGGGCAGCGCCGATCGCCGTGTCCGGATCCGCTCGGCGGCGAAGTTCGCAGCGATCGCCGCGCGGCGCGCGCGGCGATGCCGTCGCAGATCGCCGACGGCTTTCTCGATCTCGTCGAGGTGTTCGGCGACGATCTCGTCGCGCAACGACGCGCTTTCGCGCGCCGGTGAGCCGCGACGTGGGCGCGCTGTTCCGCGACGGCGTCGCGCCGCACCGCTCGCGCGTGCACGTCGCTCATCATCGCTCGTGAGACCGCTTCGATGGGCCGACATGATTCCGCTCGATCTCCATCCCGACCGCCTGTTCCCGGCCGATCCCGTCGACGCGCGAGCTCGCGCGCGCGCTCTACGCGACGGTGAAGGACCTGCCGATCGTGAGCCCGCACGGCCACACCGATCCGCAGTGGTTCGCCGACGACGCGCCGTTCGCCGACGCCGTCGCGCGCTGTTCATCACGCCGGATCACTACGTGTTCCGGATGCTCTACAGCCAGGGCATGCGCGCTCGAGGATCTCGGCATTCCGCGCCGCGACGGCGGGGCCGGTCGAGAAGCGACGCGCGCAAGATCTGGCGCACGCTTCGCCGCGCACTACCATCTGTTTCGCGGCACGCCGACGCGCATCTGGCTCGACCACGCGTTCGCCACGGTATTCGGCATGCGACGAGCGGCTGACGGCCGGAGTCCGCCGACCGCTATGTTCGACCGCATCAACGCGTGCCCTCGCCGAGCCGGAGTTCCGGCCGCGCGCGCTGTTCGAGCGCTTCAACATCGAGGTGATCGCGACGACCGAGTCGCCGCTCGATCCGCTCGCGCATCACCGCGAAGATCCGCGCGTCCGGATGGAAGGGCCGCGTCGTCACCGCGTACCGTCCCGATCCGGTCGTCGATCCCGAGTTCGACGGCTTCGCGACAACGTCGCGCAGCTTCGGCGCGCTCGCCGGCGAGGACACGGCGACGTGGAGCGGCTACCTCGCCGCGCACCGCGAGCGGCGCGCGTATTTCAAGACGATGGGCGCGACGTCGACCGACCACGGCCATCCGACGGCGCGCACGTGCGATCTCTCGCGCTGCAGAATGCCAGCGGCTGCTCGACCGCGCGCTCGCCGGCACGACCACGGCCGACGAAGCCGAGACGTTCCGCGGCCAGATGCTGACCGAGATGGCGCGGATGAGCCTCGACGACGGCCTCGTGATGCAGATCCATCCGGGCACGCTTGCGCAACCACAATCCGCTTGTGTTCCGCGCAGTTCGGCCGCGACAAGGGCGCCGACATCCCGACGCCGCACCGATTATGTCCGCGCGCTGAAGCCGCTGCTCGACCGCTTCGGCAACGAGCGCGACCTCACGCGTGATCCTGTTCACGCTCGACGAAACGTCCTACTCGCGCGAGCTGGCGCCGCTCGCCGGCCACTATCCGATCCTGCAAGCTCGGCCCGTCGTGGTGGTTCTACGACAGCCCCGAAGGCATGCTGCGCTTTCGCGAGCAGGCGACCGAGACCGCGGGCTTCTACAACACCGTCGGCTTCAACGACGACACGCGCGCGTTCCTGTCGATCCCGGCGCGGCACGACGTCGCGCGGCGCATCGATTGCCGCTTCCTCGCGACGCTCGTCGTCGAGCACAAGATCGGCGAGGACGAGGCGTTCGAGCTCGCACCGGAGCTCGCGTACGGTCTTGCAAGCGCGCCTACAAACTCTGAGCGGTGGCATACTAAGGATCGGATCTGATCTTGCGATAGTCTTACCGAGATAGCGGATCCGAACATCAGGGAGATATCGAATGCAAAAGAGAACTCTCGTCACCGCATTGGCGTTAAGTGTCCTCTTCACCGCCGGATGCGCTACGCAGGACATGAAGTCATCGGGTGCATCGCGCGGGAACGAAGGATGGGCCGGAGCCACACTGTATTCGAGATTCGTACACGATTTTACAGGGCAGGGGCTAGCCGATGCTTCTGTGAACATTTACGTCAAGTGCATCCCGCCCGGCTCGACCGCTTGCCTGCCCGCCCCTGACGCCTACGTATCCGAGACGAACGCCGGGCAGAGTATCGTGTTCGACCTCCGCACAGCCGGCCGCGTGTTTGACGACAGCGGGCATCCAGTTCGACCACGACTTTTTCATGTGCAGGCGCACCGGCGATAACGCAGTACGCGTGCAGTCCAAACAATGCACCCTCCGCGACCTACCTCAAGTACAGCATTAGAGTGGTCAACGCATCCCTTAATGATCCGTATGCATTCGTCAGGAATTAGGGCTCGATCCGGGAGAACGCCGCTCGAGGATGCCGACCGATCTCACTGCCCGCTGCGTTCGAGCCACTTCCGAAGGGTATCGATCCCGTCTTCGTAGGTAAGCGAGCGGCCCGATGCAACCGCGGTGACGAAGCGCGTCGTTCCCCATTGCCTCGCGCGTCGCGGCGATGCGCGGGGCGAGAAACGCTTCGTCGGCAGGATCGCGGTGAATCCCGATCTGTTGCGCGAGCGCTTCCGACAAGCCCGGGTATCGAGCGCTCTGCGCCACTCGCGCGCGCAGGGCGGCTAGCCCGGCAGATACTTCGATCAGGCTTTTGCCCGATGGGTCGGGAGTCGAGCTCATCGAGATTGCGCAGCGCCTCGACCAGGAGCAACCGCGCTTTGGTCGCGTCTTCGCGCGCGATCGCAACCATCGCGAGATTGAGAAGCGCGATGGCCGTCGTTTCGTGATCGCCGAGCTTGTGCGTGATTTCGCGGGCCTCGGCATACAGCGGCTCCGCGGAGTCCAGGTCGCCGACGACCCGGTGAAACTGGGCCAGGGCGATGAGCGCGGTGGCGATCTGATGCTCGTTTCCGGTCTCACGCTCCATCGCCAGTGCTTCGTCGAGTAACGATGCGCAGCGGCGTGATCGCCGCGCGCCGAGCGCAGCCACTCTGCAGGAGTTGCAGCGCGTCCGCGATACGTCCGCCGTCGTCGATCTCGCGCGCGATGGCGAGGCTTTCCTCCAGGTAGGCTTGGCCGGCTTCGTATCGGCCCATGAACGAGCAGAGCTGACCCGCATCGAAGAGGCCGCGGCAGCGCAACGGGGTTGCGCGCCGATGCGCCGGGATGTTCGAGCGCCTCCGACGTGATGCGCAGTGCGAGCCCGAGGAGGCCGCGATTGTAGTAATAGGCCTTGATCGCGTAGACCAATCGAAGGGCGCGCTCGCCGCCGCCGACCGGGTCGTCCAGAGCAGCAGGCATGGGCGGGCGAGGACGTTGTCCGAGCTCGCGGTCCAGGTGCGCGAACGACCTCGCCTGTTCCTCGCCAAACTGACGCGCCAAGAGCTCTGCGATGCTCGATGAAATAGTCTCGATGCCGCTCTCGAGCACGCTCTCGTCTCGCCGGCCGCTTCGAGCTTTTGCCGAAGCATACTGGCGAATCGTGTCCAAGAGAGGCTGTAGCGCTCGCGATCGGCATCCAGCACGACGAGCGATTTCTCGACCAGCCGGGTCAATAGATTCAGGACGTCGACTTTCGGGATGCTGGTCGCGTCCGCGACCGCTTCCGCCGCCTCGATGGTCAGGTCCGCCCGCAAACACGCGCGAGACTGCGCAATAGCGCACGTTCGCGATCATCGAAGCAGCTCGTAGCTCCAGTCTATGAGCGCGCGCAGAGTCTGCTGGCGCGGAAGCGCCGTGCGGTCGCCACCGGTAGGAGTTGAAAGCGATCGCTCAAGCGCGCCGCGATCTGGTCCAACGACATCGACCGGACGCGCGCCGCCGCGAGCTCGATGGCGAGCGGAATTCCGTCGAGGCGGCGGCAAATCTCGGCAATCGACGCACCAGTCTGGTCGTTGAGGGCGAACGACGGGCGTGCCGCCATCGCGCGCCTACGAACAAGCCGAACCGATGCGTACTGAAAAGAGACTCGTACGTCGGTTTTGCCTCGATCTCCGGAATCGGCAACGAAGGAACAGGGTATGTCACTCGCCGGCGACATGCAGCGGCTCCCGGCTCTGCAGCGGGGATCCGAATCCCCGGACCGGCCTGAAGCAGCGCGTGGGCCAGTCTCGGCGCAGGCCGCGACCAGGTGCTCGCAATTGTCGAGCACGACCGGAAGAGTGCGAACTTGCACGTGGCTCAGCACCGCATCGATCAAAGGGCGGGCTGGGGTCGTCTCCTTGACGCCAGCACCGAGCGATCGCTTGCAGCACGAGGCGCTCGATCCGAAGCGGAGCAAGCTCGACAAACCAGACGCCGTCGGGATAGCGATCGAGCACGCGAGCTGGCCACTTGCAGGGCCAGCCGCGTCTTGCCGATTCCGCCTGTGCCGAAGAGGGTCAGAAGCCGCCGTGTGCTGCAGCAGCTCGTCGACTTCGTCGAGGGCGTCGGTCGCGACCCACGAAGGAATTCAATTGCTGCGGAAGGTTGTTCGGCACCGTTTCCGCAGAGCGACCGCAACGCGGAAAGGTGTCCCTCAATCGTGGGTGCTGGAGCTGATACAACCGTTCCGGAGTCGCAAGGTCTCGAAGACGGACCGCACCCAAGATCCCGCAGTGCCACGCCGGTCTGGGGAGGCGATCGCGGGTGAGCAGGGCGACTGCCTTGCGAGACCAGCACCTGACCACCGTGGGCGGTGCACTCATGATGCGAGCCGCGCGATTCACGTCGCGGCCGAAGAAATCCGTTGTCGCGATGCTCGTCAACGCCGGCATGCAGACCGCAGCGAGCCCGAAGTGCGGGCCTCGGGAACCGATTCGGTATCGGCCAGGCCGATCTGAATTGGATGACCGCCGCGATAGCGTCGTCCAGCGGATCGTCGAACACCGCAGTACAACCCGTCGCCGGTCGTCTTGACGAGCGTCCCGCGATGATCCGATACCGCCTTCCGGCCGATCAAGTCATGGGACTCGAGGGCGGCGCTGCATCCGCTCGGGGTGCTCCTCCCAGAGTCGAGTGCTGTTTTCGATGTCGGTAAACAGGAACGTCGTGATCGGCGCGGCAGCACGCACGTCTATTCCCTCCGGCGGACCTTCTCGATGCGAACACTGTACGACACTCGCGTCGAATTTCGACAGCGAGCCGCTCGAGATGACCCGTCGTGCCGATCGAGTTGCGCCTTGGATCCGCGGGTCTACGGCTTCGCAGAGCAGTCTGCCTCACTCGCGCTCGCGCGAATCGATCCAGATCGTCACCGGCCCGTCGTTGACGAGCGCCACCTGCATCGTCGCGCCGAACTCGCCGGTGGCGACGGCGCTGCCCAGATCCGCGCGCGAGCGCGCCGACGAACGCATCGAATTGCGGCCGGGCGACCTCGGGCGGCGCCGCGCCGGACCACGACGGTCGCGCGCCCTTCTTCGTCGACGCGTAGAGCGTGAACTGGCTGACGGCGAGGATCGCCCCGCCGACGTCGACGACCGAGCGGTTCATCACGCCGGCGTCGTCGTCGAAGATGCGCAGCGCGACGATCTTGCGCGCGAGCCAGTCGCGATCGGCGTCGGTGTCGTCCGCGGCGACCGCGGCGAGCACGAGGAGCCCGGGACCGATCGCGCCCGATGACGCGACCGCCGACGGTGACGCGCGCTTCGCGCACGCGCTGGATCAGCGCGCGCATGTCGCGGCCGCCACTCTCGCGCGGCGCACTCACTTCTTCACGACCTTGCGCTCGATGTCGACGAGCACGCCCTTGGTGAACATGAGCGTGGTGGTCGTCTCCGGATCGCCCGGCGCCGGCATGTAGGTCCAGCGCGGAGAGGGCGCGTTCTTTGGCGCCGACGGTCATGTCCGGGCTGCCGAGCCTCGCCAGCACCTCGGCCTCCGACATGCCGATGCGCAGGTGCATGCGCTCGGCTGCGCTGGCGGCGTGCGGCCTTGGCCGGGCTTCGCGTCCTTGTCCGTCTTTGCCGTTCTTCGGCGGCGCTTCTCGATGGCGTCAGCCGGCGGTTGCCGACGGCGCGCTGGGCGGGCAGGATCGTGATTTCCGGGGATCGGTCTGGAAGTTGCGCAATTCCTTCGCCGGGCCGCAGGGCATCTCCTGATAGACCGGGACGCCGCGTTCGCCGGCGCACTTGTAGACGTCGGCCGCGGCCGAGCGGCGGCACGAGCAGCCATGCGGCAATGCCGAGGCAGCGTGCGCGATGCGGCGGACTTGCGGCATGTTCGATGCGGAACCAGCGGAGAGCGAGTGGCGGGCTCGCAGGCATTACCATACCGCTTTTTGCGCATGCCAGGACTACATCCGTTCGATGGACCCCGCGATGCCACCGCGAGCGCACCGGTGCTCGCCGCCCTCCGCGTCGCGTCCGCATGCGCCCGCTCGCCGCGTGGCGGCGCTGGCATGATCGCGTGCGCAGCGGCCGCTGCCTCCTGCCGGGCTGCTCCGACATCGAGTACTACTGGCAGGGGATCGCCGGCCAGACCGATCTCCTCGCGCGGGCGAAGCCCATCACCGAGGTCATCGCGACGACGCCCGACGCCGGCGCTCAAGGGCGGCTCGTCCGCGCGCCAGGAAATCCGCGCGTTCGCCTCGCGCGAGCTCGGCCTGCCCGACAACCGCAGCTACACGAGCTACGCCGATCTCGGGCGGCCGTACGCTGTCTGGAACGTCTTCGCCGCGCCGGAGCTTTCGCTGACGCCGCGGCAGTGGTGCTTTCCGGTCGCCGGTTGCGTCGCGTATCGCGGCTATTTCGCCGAAGCCGACGCGCGCGCCGAAGCGGCGCGCCTCGCCGCCGCCGGCGACGACGTGCACCTGTCCGGCATCCCCGCGTACTCGACGCTGGGCTATTTCGACGATCCCGTGCTGTCGACGTTCGTGCGGTACCGCGAAGTCGAGCTCGCGCGGCTCATCTTCCACGAGCTCGCGCACCAGGTCGTCTACGTGAAGGACGACACGTCGTTCAACGAGTCGTTCGCCGTCGCGGTGGAGGAGGCGGGCGTCGCGCGCTGGCTCGCCGCCGAGGCCCGCATGCGCGGTCGAGTCGGAGGCCGCCGAGCTCGCCGCCGATGCTCGAGCGCGGGCGCGAGCTGCGCGCCGCACTTTCGCACGCTGATCGGCGACGACGCGCGAGCGTCTCGCCGCGCTCTACGCCAGCAACGCGACGCGACGACGAGAAGCGTGCCGGCAAGGCGGCGCGCGTTCGCCGCGATGCGCGCGGACTACGAAGCGCTGCAAGGCGGCCTCGGGCGGCGGCGTCGCGTTCGATCGCTGGTTCGCGGGCGGCGCGAACAACGCCGGCATCGCCGCGATGGCGCTGTACGCCGACCGGGTGCCCCAGTTCACGGCGCTGCTCGCCGCGGAGAACGGCGACCTCCCGCGGTTCTACGCGCGGGTCAAGGCGCTGGCGGCGCTGCCCAGCGGACGAGCGCGAGCCTGCGCTGGCGCTGCTGCGCGGCGGTAGCGGCGCTGGCAGCGTGGACGCGCGCCGGTGCGGCGGCTGGCAGCTGGACGCTATCCGCTTGTTTTGCCGAGCAAAACCCGCTATAATCGTCGATTCCCTTGCCTCACCCCGTGCAGACCGGGGAGGCCGCCCGGCGGCAGCGGCACTTGGCGCTGCGCCCGCCTCACCATGACCAGAAGGAGTGCTCTGCATGCGTCACTACGAAGTGGTTTTCATCGTGCATCCCGACCAGAGCGAGCAGGTGCCCGCGATGGTCGAGCGCTACCGCACGACCATCACCGGCAAGAACGGCCGCATCCACCGGCTCGAGGACTGGGGACGGCGCCAGCTCGCCTATCCGATCGCCAAGGTCCACAAGGCGCACTACGTGCTGATGAACATCGAGGTCGACCAGGAGACGCTGGACGAGCTCGAGCACGCGTTCAAGTTCAACGACGCGGTGCTCCGGCACCTGATCGTCGCGATGGAGGACGCGGTGCTCGCGCCGTCGCCGATGATGCGCGAAGAGAAGGCGAAGCCATCGCGCGACGGCGATCGCGGTGACCGTGGCGATCGCGGCGATCGCGGCGATCGCGGCGACCGAGGCGACCGCGGCGATCGCGGCGATCGCGGCGAGCGCGCCGGCACCGCGGCCGCCGCTCGCCGAAGCCGCAGCGGCCGCGGCAGCGCCCGCGACGCCCGAGCCGCGTCGTAGCCCGGCGACGCGCGAACCGTCACGTGCCCGCGCGTCAACCGGCTCATGCTCGACGCAACGCTCGCCGAGCGCGGCGACCTTCGCTACACCCCGGCCGGCATTCCGGCGCTCGATTGCGTGCTGAAGCACGCGTCGGTGCAGCCCGAAGCCGGCGGCAATCGCAAGGTCGATTGCGAGCTCGCCGCCGTCGCGTTCGGCGATCCGGCGACGGCGCTCGCCAGGGTGCCGACGGGAACGGCGGTGCGCTGCAAGGGCTTTCTCGCCCGCCGCTACCGCACCGGCATCACCGTCGCGCTGCACGTCAACGAATTCGAAACGCTAGACCACGCATCGGAAGGAAACTGACATGCCCCGTCCCACAGGAAGATTCGGCAAGAAGAAGGATGGCAAGAAGCGCGAGCGCGGCAATAATCTGTTCAAGCGCAAGAAGTTCTGCCGCTTCACCGCCGAAGGCGTGAAGCAGATCGACTACAAGGACATCGAGGTCCTGAAGGACTTCATCCAGGAAAACGGCAAGATCATGCCGGCGCGGATCACGGGCACCAAGGCGCGCTACCAGCGCCAGCTGCGGTCGCGATCAAGCGCGCGCGCTTCCTGGCGCTCGTGCCTTACACCGACCTGCACTGACGCGGAGACGGCGATGCAAATCATTCTGCTCGAAAAGGTCATCAACGTCGGCAACCTCGGCGACGTCGTCAAGGTCAAGCAGGGCTACGCGCGCAATTACCTGATTCCGCAAGGAAAGGCGAAGCGCGCCACGCCGGAGAACATCAAGCTGCTCGAAGCGAAGCGCGCGGAGCTCGAGCGCGCGGCCGGCCGAGCGCCTCGACGGCCGCGCAGGAGCAGGCGGCGAAGCTCGAAGGCACTGCGCGTCAAGGTGTCGCAGAAGGCCGGTGTCGACGGGCGCCTCTTCGGCTCGGTCACCAACTTCGACATCGTCGAGGCGCTGAAGGCGCAGGGCATCACGATCGAGAAGTCGACGATCCGCATGCCGGACGGGCCGCTGAAGCACGTCGGCGAATTTCCGCTCGTCGTCGGGCTCTACCTCGACGTTACCGCGAACATCACCGTCAGTCGTGATCGGCGAGGCGGCGGCCGCGGGCTGACAGCTCGGCTACGGCAGCATGACGCAGTGGAAGGGGCCGGCGACGGCCCCTTCTCATTTGTCCTACTCGTCCGTTCCATTGCCCTTCGATCGTCCGGCGTTAGAATCGACGCTCAGACATCGCCGCCCGCCATGCCCGACGATCCGCAACTCGACCGCCTGAAGCTTCCGCCCCATTCGCTCGAGGCGGAGCAGTCGGTGCTGGGCGGCCTGCTGCTCGACAACGAAGCGGCGGACAAGGTCGGCGACGTCATCACCGACGCCGATTTCTACAGCGACGCGCACCGGCTCGTCTACGCGCACATCGTCGCGGCTCGTCGCGCGACAGCAAGCCGGCCGACGTCGTCACGGTGTCCGAGTCGCTCGCCTCGGTGCAGAAGCTCGACTACATCGGCGGCCTCGCGTATCTCGGCGCGCTCGTCGCAGAACGTGCCGACCGCCGCCAACATCCGCCACTACGCGCAGATCGTGCGCGACCGCTCGATCCTGCGGCAGCTCGCGGCAACGGCCGGCGACATCGCCGATTCGGCGTACAACCCGCTGGGACGCAGCGCGAAGGAGATCCTCGACCAGGCCGAGGCCAAGATACTGCACATCGCCGAGCAGGGCGAGCGCGGCGCGCAGCAGTACGCAGGAGATCGGCAAGCTGCTGGCCGAAGTCGTCGAGCGGATCGAGACGCTCTACAACCGCGACGATCCGTCGGCGGTCACCGGCGTGCCGACGGGCTTCGCCGATCTCGACGAGAAGACGTCGGGCCTGCAGCCCGGCGATCTCGTGATCATCGCGGGCCGCCCGTCGATGGGCAAGACGGCGCTCGCGCTCAACATCAGCGAGCACGTCGCGCTCAACACGAAGCTGCCGGTCGCCGTGTTCTCGATGGAAATGGGCGCGTCGCAGCTCGCGCTGCGGATGATCGGCTCGGTCGGGCCGCCTCGACCAGCACAAGCTGCGCACGGGCCGCCTCGCGGCCGGAGGATTGGGAGAAGCTCTCGGCGGCGCTCGGGCCGCCTCGTCCGAAGCGCCGATCCTGATCGACGAGACGCCGGCGTTGAACGCGATCGAGGTGCGCTCGCGCGCGCGCCGCCTCGCGAAGACCGTACGGCAAGCTCGGGCTCGTCGTCGTCGACTACCTGCAGCTGATGCAGGCGTCCACGCAGGGCGAGAATCGCGCGACCGAGATCTCCGAGATCTCGCGCGCGATGAAGTCGCTCGCGAAGGAGCTCAAGGTCCCGGTCGTCGCGCTGTCGCAGCTCAACCGCTCGCTCGAGCAGCGGCCGAACAAGCGGCCGGTGATGTCGGATCTGCGCGAGTCGGGCGCGATCGAGCAGGACGCCGACGTGATCCTGTTCATCTACCGCGACGAGGTCTACAACCCGGACACGCAGGACAAGGGCGTCGCGGAGATCATCATCGGCAAGCAGCGCAACGGTCCGATCGGCACGGTGCGCCTCACGTTCCTCGGCGAGCACACGCGGTTCGAAAACGCCGCCGGGCCTGGCAGCTACTGATCGCAGCGACGCCGACCACCGCGCCGAGCGCGGCTGACGACTCGTTCCAGCTGCGCTTAGCTGGTGGTGCTCGGCCAGCAGACGATCCGGCTGCGTCCGCCGGCTTTGCCGCATAGAGCGCGCGGTCTGCGTTGGCGATCGTGGCTGCGATGGACTCACCCGCCGCGCGCGCGGCAGCCCCGATCGACAGCGTCACCACGAGTCCGCGGCGCCCGGCGCTCGGAGCCCATGCTGCAGGCGTCGACGGCGTCCTTGAGCCGCCGCAGCACGCGCGCGCTGCCTCGCGGTCCGCGCCGCCAGCACCAGCAGGAACTCGTCGCCGCCGTAGCGCACCGGAAGGTCGTTCGCCCGGCAGTGCCGCCGATGATCGCGGCGACCCGCTTCAGCACGGCGTCGCCCACGATGTGCGAGAACGAGTCGTTGATGTTCTTGAAATGATCGATGTCGACCAGCGCCACGGTCAGCGCGACGTCGTTGCTGTCAGCTCGCGGCGACGAGCACCCCGACCTTCGCGTCGAGCCCGCGGCGATTGAGGAGCGACGTCAGCGGGTCGTGCTCGATGCTCGGTCAGCGCCTCGGCGCTGCTTCGACAGCGCCATCTTGTCCTCGGCGAGCAGCGCCGCTCTGCTCGCGGTACTGCGTCGCCTGCTGCGCGGCGTGCTGGAAGTCGACCCAGAGGTGCGCCGCGCGCGCCGCGTGCTGCCGCGTCGTCGCGAATTCCGCCTCGCGCACCGCGTGATAGCGCTTGTGTGGCGGCGAGCGCCGCGGCGAGGTCGCCTTCGCGCTCGTGTTGCAGCGGACAGGTCCGCGCACGCCGCCGCGAGCAGGTTCTTGGCATCGGTCAGCTCGGCGCGCTCGATCGCGTCGGCGAAGTAGCGGCGCGCCTCCGCGCCGTCGCGACCCGCATGCATCCGGCCGAGCTCGAGCAGCGCCTCGGCCTGCACACGCGTCTCGTCCAGTTCGCGGCCGAGCGCGAGCGTCGCGGTCAGCGAAGCCGATGGCCTCGTCGTCCTTCCGAGCAGGCGAAGCATCGTCCCCGACTGGCCGAGCGAGTGCGCTTCGTCGTACCGGTTGCCGAGCTCGCGCGCGAGCTTCAGTGCCTGCTGCGACAGTGCGAAGGCCGGTCGGCGTACTCGCGCTGCGCGATCTCCCGGTCTGCGGCCTGGTCGCCGCGCTTCTGGGCGAGGAGCGTCTGGTTGTGCACGAGCTTCGTCAGGAGATTCTTGTTGCCCTGCGCCGGAGGCGAGCTCTACGCCGAGGGCGAGGTGGCGCTCGGCGTCACCCGAGCGGCCCGACGCGAGGAAGACCGATCCCAGCGAGTTGTGAATGTTGATTTCGAGCGCGGCGAGACCGAGCTCGCGCGCCGATTCGAGCGCGCTCAAGAGCGTTGCGATCGCGTCTTCCTGCGCGCCCAGGCGGTGCTGGCACAAGCCTACGCCGGCGAGTGCCGTTGCCGCGCCGGTCGCGTCGTCGAGCGCCCGGTAGATGCGCACCGCCTCGAGCATGAGTTCGAGCGAAGACACGAAATCGGTAACGTAGAAATGACAGCGTGCGAGCGTGTGCAACGCGACCGCGGTGAGCTCGGAATCCCGAAGGTCTTCGGCGAGCACGCGCGCTTCGTTCGCGAGCGTGAGCGCGCGCTTGGCGTGGCCCGTCCGCGCAAGCTCCATCGCGAGCGCGTCGAGCGCGAGCACGCGCGGCAGGCGTGGTCGCCTCCGCGAGAGCCGCTTCGAGCGGAAGCGTGGGCGACGGCTGCATCGTAGGGCATCGCGGCAGGAAGCTGCCGCGACGGTGTGGCGAGTCCTAGAGAATCTCCGCCGCGTGATCGGCGAGCCGCGAGCGCTCGCCGCGCTGCAGCGTCACGTGGCCGGAGTGCGCCCAGCCCTTGAACCGGTCGACGACGTAGGTGATGCCCGAGCTGCCTTCGGTCAGGTACGGCGTGTCGATCTGCGCGATGTTGCCGAGGCAGACGACCTTGGTGCCCGGGCCCGCGCGCGTGACCAGCGTCTTCATCTGCTTCGGCGTCAGGTTCTGCGCCTCGTCGATGATCAGGAACTTGTTGATGAACGTGCGCCCGCGCATGAAGTTCAGGCTCTTGACCTTGATGCGCGAGCGGATGAGGTCGCGCGTCGCGGCGCGGCCCCATTCGCCGGCGTCGTCGTCGGTCTTGTTGAGCACGTCGAGGTTGTCCTCGAGCGCGCCCATCCACGGATTCATCTTCTCCTCCTCGGTGCCCGGCAGGAAGCCGATGTCCTCGCCGACCGGCACCGTGACGCGCGTCATGATGATCTCGGAGTAGACCTTGAACTCGAGCGTCAGCATGAGCCCGGCGGCGAGCGTCAGCAGCGTCTTGCCGGTGCCGGCCTGGCCGAGCAGCGAGACGAAGTCGACGTCCGGGTTCATGAGCAGGTTGAGCGCGAAATTCTGCTCGCGGTTGCGCGCCGTGATGCCCCAGACGTTGTTCTTCTGGTGCGTGTAGTCCTTGAGCGTCTGCAGCACCGCGGTGCGCCCGGTGATCTCCTTGACCATGCACGTAGAGCGGCTGCCTCGCCGGGCTTCTCCTGGTAGAGGAACTCGTTGACGAGCAGCGACGGCACGAGCGGGCCCGGTGATCCGGTAGTACGTGTGGCCGCCCTGCTGCCACGACTCCATCCCCTTGCCGTGCCGGTCCCAGAAGTCCGCCGGCAGCTCGCGCATGCCGCTGTAGAGGAGCTCGGTGTCCTCGAGCACCTTGTCGTTGAAGTAGTCCTCGGCGGCGATGCCGAGCGCGCGCGCCTTGATCCGCATGTTGATGTCCTTCGACACCAGGATGACGCTGCGCTTCGGGTGCAGGTGCTGCAGGTGCATGACGACGGCGAGGATCTGGTTGTCGGCCTTGCCGTTCGCGAGCGACGGCGGGCAGCACGGTGGTGATCACCTCGGTCTGCAGATACAGCCTGCCGGTGGCGGCGCCGCCCGACTTCTCGCGTCGAGCGGGATGCCTTCGACGATGCCCGTCGGGCATCGCGGTGACGAGCTCGTCGAGGAAGCGCGACGACCTGCCGCGCGTTGCGCGCGACTTCGGTGACGCCCTTCTTGTTGTTGTCGAGTTCCTCGAGCGTGAGGATCGGCAGGTAGATGTCGTGCTCCTCGAACCGGAAGAGGCTCGTGGGGTCGTGCATCAGGACGTTGGTGTCGAGGACGAACAGCTTGCTGGCCGGAACGAGGCGGGCGGCAGGACCGTGTTTGGCCGAGGATTTGGCGGACCTGCGGGTGACGAGGGTTAAGGGCGCGGGACGGATCTTGCGCTCGACCATGAGCCTCCTTGGCGGCGTCGGTTGCAGTGGCGGATCTTGGGGATGCGAACTCCCGACGATCCTAGCGCCCGCCCTTCGCGAACACAAGCTCTGGGGCCCATGGGGCCTGCCGGGAGCAGCGGTTGTGGTCAAAATGGCGCAGCCCTAGAGCTCCTTCACTGCGGCCAGGACTTCCGCGGCGTGGCCGTCGACCTTCACTTTGCGCCACTCCCGGATGAGCTTTCCGTCGGCCCCGACGAGAAACGTCGATCGCTCGATGCCGCGAACCTTCTTGCCGTACATGTTTTTCATTTTGATGACATCGAACAGCGCGCAGAGCTTTTCGTCGGCGTCCGAGAGAAGCGGGAACGGGAACTCCATCTTCTGCCTGAAGCCTTCGTGCGACTTGATCGAGTCGCGCGACACGCCGGCGACCACCGCCCCGAGCTTCGCGAATTGCTTGTGCAGGTCGCGGAAGTCGGCGCCTTCGGTCGTGCAGCCCGGCGTGTTGTCCTTCGGGTAGAAGTAGAGGACCACGGGGTGGCCGAGGTGATCGGACAGGCGGAACGTGGCGTCTCCGGTCGCGGGAATCGAAAAGTCGGGGACCTTCTTGCCTAGCATTGGGCGATCCTTTCGTGGTGATGGGCCTTCGCATCCGCGCGTGCGACGGGGCGGTTGCCCGTATTCCCGCGGTTCGCGCGGGTGCGCAGATTCGCTGCGGGTTCAGCGGATTCGGTGCGATGCAACGAGGCGTTCGAAGGCGGGCGCCCCGGCCAAAGCATTGGACACCTGATCCGCCATCCTGCGGCTGCCGGCATCGGTGAAGTGAACAGCGTCGATGAAATTGACCGGGTCGCCTGCAATCGCGTTCTCGCCATCGATCAGCAACGCGCCGCGCTCGCGCGACGGTACGGATGATGTCATTGTACCGTCCGTAGCCGAACAGCAGGCTGTCGAGCCCGATGCTCGGCATGTAGACGAGCGCCGAGACCGCCGCGCGCTTCCTTGCCTCCGTGGATTGCTCTACCCGGAGTTGCGTTGAGAACGTGGCCATCGCGACGAGGCGGCCACCGCGCTGCGACAAGCTCCACGAGCTCGCGCAAGTCGCGTTCGAATCCCGCACCGAACCGCGCTTGCGTCCAGCAATACGCGATCCTTGCGGAGGGTCCCCATCCTTCTGGGCGCTGAGTACGCGAAGGTTTTCGCGACCAGCTCCCAAAGCAGGAAGTGTCGCGAGAGGAAGCCTGGCGGGCCGATGTCCGCCACCGCCAAACCCCTGATCGGCCGCAAGCTGATTGACTTCGCCGCTCAAGTCGTTCGTGGCGTGGTAGATGATCACGACATCCGGACCGAGCGGGTCGATCCGATGCTGCAAGTTCACTATGGACTCGCGGACCGCATATCCCGGCACACCGCCGTTTACATAGTCGAACCGCGTCCCGGGAAAGCCTCGTGCAGCCTTTCGACGACCAGGTCCGGCCAGGCCGCGGCGTCGCTGCTCACTTCGGCACAGAAGGTCGTCGACGCGCCGATAAAAGCCAGGCGAACGCGACCCGGCGGTTTCGGCATCTCGATCTCCAGGCCGCGAAAGCCGCTTGCGTTGATCGTGATCTTGCCGACCCGCGCGCCGGGGACGAGCGTCTGCAATCCTGACGCCTCGTCTATTTTGTAAAGACTGTCATGCCAGCTCGTCGCGGTGCCGTACTTCGCCCATTGCCGCAACCGGACGAACTCCTTCGGCGAGGGCGGTTGCGACGAGGACGCCCGGCTAGGAGTACGGCGACGGAGTCCGCCGCGTCTCGCGGACAAGGGAAAAGCGGAACGGATTCAGCCATGGCTCAGTCGGGCTCGAAGGTGCGCTCGTAACGCGTGGCGAGCGCCGGCTCCTGGTCCTCCTTGCGCAAGAGGCGGTTGCCGACGGCCAGCACGTCGATGTCGGTGCCCATGAAGCAGCGGAACGCGTCCTCCGGCGTGCAGACGATCGGCTCGCCGCGCACGTTGAAGCTCGTGTTGACGACGACCGGGCAGCCCGTCAGCTGCCTTGAACGCGCTCGAGAAGTGCGTGATAGCGCGGGTTGGTGTCGCGATGGACGGTCTGCATGCGGGCCGAGTAGTCGACGTGAGTCACGGCCGGGATCGACGATCGCGGCACGTTGAGCTGCGTCGATGCCGAACAGCGCATTGCTCGCCGCAGTCATCGCAATGCGGTGCTTCGCCGCAACGTCGGCGACGAGCAGCATGTACGGGCTGTCGCGCGTCGAGTTCGAACCAGTCGGCGACGTCCTCGCGCAGCACCGACGGCGCGAAGGGACGGAACGACTCGCGGTACTTGACCTTGAGGTTCAGGAGCTTCTGCATCGTCGGGGAGCGCGCGTCGCCGAGGATCGAGCGGCCGCCGAGCGCCCGCGGCCCGAACTCCATGCGCCCCTGATGCCAGCCCAGCGCCTTGCCTTCGGCCAGCGCGCCGCGCTGCCCGATCGATGAGCGTCGTCATCGTCACGCGATTCGAAGACGGCGCCGACCGCTTGCAGTCGCCGCTCGATCTCGTCCTGCGAATAGGCGGGTCCGAGATACGATCCCTGCATGCCGTCCCGTCGCCTGCGTCGCCGCGCGGTCCTGCTTGTACAGGTGCGCAGCCGCCAGTGCGGCACCGATGGCGCCGCCGGCGTCGCCCGCGGCCGGCTGCAGCCACAGATGCGTCGAACCAGCCGCTCGCGCGTAGCAGCTTGCCGTTGGCCACGCAGTTGAGCGCGACGCCGCCGGCGAGGCAGAGGTTGCGCTCGCCGGTCTCGCGGCGATCGCGTGCGCGAGCTTCAGCACGATCTCCTCGGTCACCGCCTGGACCGACGCGGCGAGATCCATGTCGCGCTGCGTGAGCGGAGCCTCGGGCTGGCGCGGCGGCCCGCCGAACAGCGCGTCGAAGCGCGCGTTGGTCATCGTGAGGCCGGTGCAGTAGTCGAAGTAGTCGAGATCGAGCCGGAAGCGTGCCGTCGTCCTTGATGTCGATCGAGCTGCTGCCTGATGAGATCGGCGTACCTGGGCTCGCCGTACGGCGCGAGCCCCATCACCTTGTACTCGCCCGAGTTGACCTTGAACCCGGTGTAGTAGGTGAACGCCGAATAGAGCAGCCCGAGCGAGTGCGGGAAGTGGATCTCGCGGATGACCTCGAGGTCGTTGCCGTTGCCGAGCGCCAGCGACGTGGTCGTCCATTCGCCGACGCCGTCCATCGTCAGCACGGCGGCGCGCTCGAACGGCGAAGGGAAGAACGCGCTCGCCGCGTGGCTCAGGTGATGCTCGGAGAACAGGAGCTTCGACTCCCAGTCGACGTCCGGCGCGACGCGCCTCAATTCCTTGACGAGCAGGCTCTTCTGAAAGAGCTTCTCCTTGAGCCACAGCGGCAACGCCTGCCGGAACGATGCGAAGCCGCGCGGCGCGAACGCGAGATACGTCTCGAGCAGCCGCTCGAATTTGAGGAACGGCTTGTCGTAGAAGGCGACGAGGTCGATGTCGGCGGGCCGGACGCCGGTGGCCTCGAGGCACGACCGGACGGCGCCGTGCGGAAACGCCGGATCGTGCTTCACGCGGGTGAAGCGCTCTTCCTGCGCGGCGTACTCGATGCGGCCGTCGACGACGAGCGCCGCCGCGGCATCGTGGTAATAGGCGGACAGGCCGAGAATGCGCATGGAGGCGTGCGCGCGTTCGCGGTCAGAACTGGTTCGGCAGCCCGGACGGATCGGGTCCAGGCGGATCGCGCTCGATCCAGTAGGTTCCGGCCGACGGGTCGAAGCGGCGCTTCATCGCGTCGCGGCCGAAGAGGCGCATCACGCAGCGCCATCGGCGTCAGCACGCCGAAGAATACGATGCCCGAGCGCGACCGGGCTGACGATGCGATGGAGGATCTCGGCGAGCTTCATCCAGGCCCGATTCGCGGGCGCGAGCCAGTCCGGCTTCGCGAGCGTCAGCAGCAGCGTGAGCGCCGACAGTCCGAACGCCCACGGATACAGCGCGCCGCCTCGCCACCATCCGATAGCGCGCCGATGAGCGCGAAGACCGACGACGAACAGCGTGCCGAACAGAGCGGTTCGAGGGGAGAGTGGCTTATCCACGAGCGATCGTCAGCGACTCGCCCGATGCGCGCTTCGCGCTCGCCGGAACGCCGAGCCGGTCCAGGATCGACGTCGGCCAAGAATCCGTCGCGCTGCACCAGCACCGTGCCGGAGCGGCCGTCGACGACGCCGGGACCGACTTCGCAGCGCGGCAGCGCGAGCGGTTGCAGCGTCTCGAGCAGGGTTCGCATGGACACGAGCCGCCAGCCCTGCGCCTTCCAGCCTGCGAGGAGCTGCTCGAAGACCGGTGCGAGACGCATGCCCTCGAGCTCGGCGTGCAGCGTGTAGACGTGGCCGGCGGCGGCGCCGCTTCGTCCGTTCGAGAAGATGCGCGGCGACGTTGGTTTCGGTGATGCCGTCGCGTCCGATCAGCTCGTCGAGCGTCGGCAGCGTGGTCGGCAGCTGCGGGCAGCGGATCAGCTCGCCGTTCCACACCGGCAGATGCGGATGCGCGCCGCGGCCGTCGGAGCAATATTCGAAGCCCAGCCGCTGCGTGAGCCGCAGCGCGTGCACGTTCATCTGCCAGCCGGCCGCGCCGTGCGCGAGCGGGCGGTCCCGAAGATGTCGGTGTAGCGGTCGCACGCCCGCTGCATCTCGCGCGCGCGTCCATGCGGCGTCGGCGCCGCGCGACGCCGTCCTGCCAGCGGATGTGATCCCAGCGTATGGATGCCCGTTTCGAACCCGTCGTCGCGCGATCGCGCGCATCACGTCGCCGCCGCGCCGTCCGATGTCCGGTCCGGGCAGCACGCGTGCCGTAGAGCAGCGTCTTCACGCCGTAGTGCCGCACGACGGACGTGCGCCGCACCTTGCCGAAGAAGCCCGGGCGGAACACGCGCTTGATCGCGCGCCCGGTGTGATCGGGCCCGAGCGAGAACAGGAACGTCGCGTCGGCGCCGTGCTTGCGCAGCAGCGTCGACGAGGTTGGGCACGCCCTCGCGCGTGCCGCGCAGCGTGTCGACGTCGATCTTGAGGCGAGCAGCATGCGGACGCCGTGCGGACCTAATCGACGAGCGCGCCGCGCATCGGCGACCTGCCCGCGATAGGCGTCGAAGATGCGCTTGAGCGCCTCGTCCATCGCCGACCGCGGCTCCCAGTCGAGGTCGGCGCAGGTGTTCGTCGATCTTGGGCACGCGGTTCTGCACGTCCTGGTAGCCCTTGCCGTAGTACTCGTCGGCGCGTCGTCTCGACGAGCGTCACCTGTCGCCGCGGTCGCGATACTCGGGGTAGCGTCAGCGCGCAGGTCGAGCATCATCGTCGCGAGCTCGCGCACCGAGTAGTTGTTGGCCGGGTTGCCGATGTTGTAGATCTTGCCGCGTGGCGATGCCGCCGGGGTTGGCGATGATCGTCATCAGCGCGGCGATGCCGTCGTCGATGTACGTGAACGCGCGCTTCTGCGTGCCGCCGTCGACGAGCTTGATCGGCTCGCCGCGCACGATGTGACCGAGGAACTGCGTGATGACGCGCGAGCTGCCTTCCTTCGCCGTGTTGATCGAGTCGAGCCCGGCGCCGATCCAGTTGAACGGCCGGAACAGCGTGTAGTCGAGCCCTTCCTGCATGCCGTAGGCGTGGATCACGCGGTCCATCAGCTGCTTCGCGCACGCGTAGATCCAGCGCGGCTTGTTGATCGGTCCCAGCACGAGGTCGGACGGCTCCGGATCGAACTCGGCGTCGCCGCACATGCCGTAGACCTCGGAGGTCGACGGGAAGACGATCCGCTTGCTGGTAGCGCACGCAGGCGCGGACGATCGGCAGGTTCGCCTCGAAGTCGAGCTCGAAGACGCGCAGCGGCTCGCTGCACGTAGGTCGCCGGCGTGGCGATCGCGACGAGCGGCAGCACGGTGTCGCACTTCTTGATGTGGTACTCGATCCACTCCTTGTTGATCGTGATGTCGCCTTCGAAGAAATGGAAGCGCTTCTCGGCCAGGAGCTCCGTCGACGCGGTCGGTCTGCATGTCCATCCCGTAGATCTCCCAGTCCGGTCGTCGGCGACGATCGCGCTGGGACAGATGGTGGCCGATGAAGCCGTTGACGCCGAGGATCAGGATCTTTGCGCATGGACGAGTCCGGAAGTGTTGGCCGTGACGGCGGACGCCGCGCCGATGGAGTTCCGTCCGCCGTCACGGGACGCGGTCCGGCAAGGCGCGAATTACGCGTCGGCCGACGTGCCGCGTCGACCCGCGGCGTGCCGACGGCGCACCGGCGCAGCGCCGAGGCGCGCGCCGAGCGCCGCCGCGTCGCATCGCCGGCACCGGCGAGCTCCAGCGAGAGCACTGCAAGCGTTCCGCCGCCGCCGCACCGAGCGAGGAGCGTCCCGTCGCGGGTTTCGATCGCCGGCGTCGACGTCGGCGGCGTGGCCGGATCGAGCACGCGCGTTCGCAGCACGCGCGCCGGCATGCCGCCAGCGTCGTGCGGGCGCCGGGATACGGCGGCGCCACGGCGCGCACCAGATTGTGGATCGCACGGCGCATCCCGCTTCCAGTCGATGATGCCGTCCTCCGGGCCGGCGTCCGCCGAAATACGAGCCCTGACGCGAGGTCCTGGCGGCCGGCGCGGCGCCGTGCCGGCGATGAGCGCGGGCAGCACGCCGTCGAGCGTCGATCTCCGCGGCGACCGTCACCTTGTCGAACACCTCGCGCGCGGTGTCGTCGGGAAGGATCGGCACCGCCGGTCTGCGCGACGATGTCGCCGTCGTCGGGCTTCTCCGTCATGTAGTGCAGCGTCGCGCCGGTCTCGCGCTCGCCGTGCAGCACCGCCCAGTTGACCGGCGCGCGGCCGCGGTAGCGCGGCAGCAGCGAGCCGTGCATGTTGAGCGCGCCGCGCGCGCGGCGCCGCGAGCAGCGGCGCTTCGAGCATCTGCCGATAGTAGAACGAGAACACGAAATCCGGCGCGAGCGCGGCGACGCGGGCGACGAAGTCCGGCGTGTTCGGATCGTCGGGCGCGATCGTCGGCGATGCCGTACTCGCGCGGCCGTGCGTCGCGACCGAGTCGAACCAGATGCGTCTCGCGCGGATCTGTCGTCGTGCGTGACGACGAGCGGCACGTCGACGCCGTGCGCGAGCAGCACGCGCAGGCAGCGCACGCCGACGTTGTGGTAGGCGAAGACGACGGCGCGGGTCATGCGATCGCGGCAGCGTCGTCAGCGCTCGGCCGGCGTCGATCGCCGCGTCGCGCTCGAGCACCGCGCGGATCGTGTAGCGCGGCCGCGCGCGCGACCTGCTGGTAGATGCGCCCGACGTACTCGCCGATCAGGCCCAGCCCGAACAGCAGCATGCCGATCAGGAAGAAGGCGAGGATGTCGCGGTCCCAGAAGCACCGCGCACGCGTCCTCGCGCCAGTCCGCATAGGACAGGCGATAGACGATGACGACGACGTAGGTGACGAGCGCCAGCGCCGACACCAGCATGCCGAACATCGAGAAGAGCTGCAGCGGCACCAGCGAGAAGCCGGTGATGAGGTCGAAGTTGAGCCGGATCAGCTTGTAGAGCGGATAGTTCGACTTGCCGGCCGCGCGCTCGGCGTGCGCGACCTCGACCTCGGTCGGGTTGCTGCGCGAACGTGTAGGCGAGCGCCGGGATGAACGTGCTGACCTCGCGGCTCGCCGCGACGGCGTGCGACGATCTCGCGGCTGTACGCGCGCAGCATGCAGCCCTGGTCGGTCATCTGGATGCGCGTGATGCGCTCGCGCAGCCGGTTCATCGCGCGCGACGCGCAGCGCGCCGGAACCACGAGTCCTCGCGGTCGCGCCGCACGCCGCCGACGTAGTCGTGGCCGGCGTCCATCGCCGCGAGCAGCTTGCCGATCTCCTCCGGCGGATTCTGCAGGTCGGCGTCCAGCGTGACGACGCGCTCGCCGCGGCAGTGCTCGAAGCCGGCGACGATCGCCGGATGCTGGCCGTAGTTGGCGTTGAACAGCACGACGCGCGTCGCGTCGGGGCGGCGTTCGCACTGCTCGCGCAGCAGCGCCGCCGAGCGGTCGCGGCTGCCGTCGTTGACGAAGATCACCTCGTAGGTCGTGCCGAGCGCGTCGAGCGCCGGATAGAGCCGCGCGAAGAGCGTCGGCAGGCTCGCTTCCTCGTTGTAGACCGGAATCACGACCGAGAGCGTGCGGCGTCGCCATCGGGTCTCCTCGGCCGTCGATCGCGTTGCGCGCGAGCGCGGCGATGACGCGCTGACCGCGCGCAGACGCGATCCACGTCGGCCGTCGTCATCGCCGCGTGCAGCGGCAGCGTCACCGTTTCGCGCGCGATGCGCTCGGTCACCGGAAAATCGCCTTCGCTGTACGCCGTAGCGGCGGCCGAGCGTGCACAGGTGCAGCGCCTCGTACGATACGCCGGTGCCGATGCCGCGCGCGTCGAGCGCGTCGCGGAACTGCCTGGCGCGAGATCGCCATCCGCGGCAAGCGGCAGCAGCACGCAGAACATGTTCCACGACTGGCCGTCGCCGTCGCGCGCGGCCGCGGCGGCAGCACGCACGGCGGGTCGGTCGCGAAGCGCTCGAAATAGCGCTCGGCGAGCGCGCGCCGCGTCGCGAGGAACGCGGGCAGCCGCGCGAGCTGCGCGACGCCGATCCGCGCGTTGACGTCGGGCAGATTGAACTTGCCGCCGGGAAACGCGACGTCGCGCGTGCGGTCGGCGACGATAGGTGATGCCGTGGAAGCGCAGCGCGTCGACGCGCTCGGCCTCGGCGTGCGTCGTTGACCACGAGCGCGCCGCCCTCGATCGTCGTCATGTTCTTGTTCGGATGAAAGCTGAACGTCGACGAGGTCGCCGATCGCGCCGACGTTGCGTCCGTTCCACTGCGAGCCCATCACCAGCGCCGCATCCTCGATCACGCGCAGGCCGCGGCGCTGCGCGAGCGCGTAGAGCGCGTCCATGTCGACGAGCGAGCCGGGCCAGTGCGTCGGCATGATCGCCTTCGTGCGCGGCGTGATCGCCGCCTCGACCTGCGCGAGGTCGATGTTGCGCGTGACGAGGTCGCAGTCGACGAACACCGGCGTCGCGCCGACCTTGACGATCATGTTGAGCACGGTGAAGAAGCTCTGCGCCGACGTGATCACCTCGTCGCCCGGGCCGATGCCGGCGAGCTGCAGCGCGACCTCGACCGCAGCGGTCGCCGACGTCAGCGCCTTCACCGGCCGGCCGCCGCAGAAGTCGACAGCGCGCGCTCGAACGTCCTGCACCCACGGCCCGCTCGTGATCCAGCCCGAGCGCAGCACGTCGGCGACGCCGGCGATCGGTCGCCTCGTCGAGCACCGGGCCGGCGAACTTGAGATAGGGCAGCGCGCTCATCGCGACGGCGGCCGCTCAGCTCCTGCGCGACCAGCCAGACGCCGACGACGATGAAGCCGATGCCGAGCCAGCGCGTCAGCGGTGACCGCCTCGCCGAACAGGATAGTGCGCGGCGATCGCGTTGACGACGTAGCCGACCGACAGCAGCGGATAGGCGACCGACACCGGGACGCGCGACAGGCCGAGGATCCAGACGAACAGCGACAGCGCGTAGCAGGCGACGCCGAGCGACGAAGTAGCGCTGCGTCGCCATCTGCAGCAACGTGTCGGGCCAGGTGTCGCGGGTGAGCGTCAGCACGCCCAGCACGTTGGTGCCGGCCTTGAGCAGGAGCTGGGCGCCGGCATTGAGCAGCACGCCGGCCATCAGGAACGCGAACGCCGCGAGCGTCATTGGCGGCTCACGATGACTGCGCCGTGAATCGCGCGCGAGCTCGCGCATCGGAACGCCCTGCGCCGACCGAGCGTTCGTGCAGCTCAGGTCGGATCAGCGCGTAGCCCCGCGCGAGCGCCTGCCATTCGGCAATCCACGCATCGAGCGTGGGCACCTGCTTCTGCGGCTCCGCGTCGATGCCGAGCGCAGCTCGTGGCGGTAATCGGCGAGGCGCGTCGCGCGACCGAGATAGAACGGGACGGTCTGATCGTACATTCCGACCTGGTAGAAGGGCGCGTCGATGGCGAAGGCCTCCGCGCTGACTGCGCAGCCCGGAGGATAGCCGAAGTCGAGCGCATCGGGCTCAGCGCGTCGAATCCGCGACGCGCGAGTCTGCAGCGCGGCCAGACGCGTCGAAGCGACTGCACGGCGATGCCGGCCAGAAGCGCGCCGTCGGCGCGACGGCGCCGCCCGCAATGCGAACGAGCAGCGAGCGCCGCCCGCCAGCCGCGACGAGCGACGGCGGCCTTGACCCATGCGCCGAACGGCAGCAGGAGCGTCCACGGGTCACCGCGATCGCCGGCGCAAGCGCGGTACGATAGGTCCACGACGGAGACCGCAAGCGCCAGCGCGATTCCGACGGCGACCAGCGGCGAGCGTCAGGCGCAACAGGGTGCGCGTATCGAGCCGCACCGAGCAGCCAGCCGACGACGAGCGCGAGCGGTGGGAACATCGGCAGGATGTACGACGGCAGCTTCGAGCCCGAGGCGCTGAAGAACGCGAAGACGAACGCCGCCCACGAGAGCGCGAATCGCTGCCACGAGAAACCGAGCGCGTTCGGGCGCGCCGTCGCGCCATGCGCGCCGGGCGCCGAAGACGAGCACCGACAGCCAGGGCAGCATCCCGACGAGAAATACGGGACGAAGTAGTACCAGGGGCCGGAGCGCTCGTCGCCCGCCATGAAGAAGCGCTCGAAGTGCTCGTGGATGAAGAAGAAGCTGGAAGAACTCGTCGTTCTGCGCGCGAGACGGCCGACGAACCAGGGCGCCGTGAGCGCGAGTGTAGAGCACGAAGCCCGAGGTCGAGGTGGAGCCGTCGCCAGACGCGCGAAATCGCGCGTGAGCGCCGTGTAGACGACGAGCGCGCCGCCCGGCGAGCACGAGGCCGATCAATCCTTTCGACAGCGTGGCGCCGGCGAGCGCGGCCGAGGCGAGCCACATCCATAGCACGACGCGCGCGGCGCCGGTTTCCTGCCGCTGCGCGATCGACGAGCGCGCGAAGCCGAGCGCGAGGAAGAACGACAGTCCGGAGTCGAGCGTCACGATCTGCGCGATGACGACGTGGCAGACGCGTTGCCGCGAGCGCGAGTCCGGCGTACGCGCCGAGCGCGACGCCGCCCAGCGCGTACCCGGCGCAAGCCGATCGCCAGTACGGCGAGGAATCCGGCGAGCGCCGGCCACAGGCGCGCCGTCCATTCGTGGACGCCGAAGGTCTCGAACGCGGCGGCGCGTCACCCAGTACTGGAGCGGCGGCTTCTCGAAATACTTGAGGTCGTTGAGGCGCGGCGTCACCCAGTCGCCGCTCGCGACCATCTCGCGCGCGATCTCGGCGTAACGCCCTTCGTCGGGGTGCGTGAGGCGGCGCGCGTCGAGCGTGACGAACCACAGGAGCGCGACTGCGGCGACGAGCGCCCAGAGCACCGGAATGGATGGTGCCCAGGCGCGATCGTGAGGCGCAGAAGCGGGCGGCGACGCGTACGGTGGCAGAAGAGGTTGGCGGAAAGCGACCGGGAAGGGGCGGGCATCAGAAACGGACGTGTCCTCGCGCTCAGGCTCACGCAGATTGCCAGAGGGCGCTCCAGCGGATGTCGGGCGTGAGGAGCACGCGGATTCTACCGCGACCGACGATCGTTCCAGGATTGGCCGCCCGCCTGGATATCGCCTCTCACCGGCCGTTTCTTCGTGGTAGCCTCACGCCGTTCGTATTCCAAGCCGCCTTCGCCCGCCGATGCCGTCCCTGTGATCCGGATACGCCCCGCTCGCGACGACGACATCGCCGGCGTGCAGCAATTGGCCGATGCGATCTGGCGTGCGCATTACCCCGGCATCGTCAGCGCGGCCCAGATCGACTACATGCTTGCGCGCGGCTACGCGGCCGAGGTCCCGCGGGGGTTCGTCGGCCCGGCCCGATCGCGGGCTCGAGCTCGCCATCGCCGACGACGCGCTGGTGGCTTTCGCCGCGTGGTACGTGCTCGACAGGTCGAGCGAGGCCAAGCTCGATCAAGCATGTTAGCGTCGCGGTATCGCTTCAGCGGCAAGGCCTCGAGGGGCGTCTGCTGGCGCACGTTTGCGACAAGACGCGTGCCGCCGGCGCGACGACGCTCGATCCTCAATGTCAACAAACGCAACGCGCAGGCGGTGCGCGCGTACGAGAAGCACGGCTTCGCGATCCGCGAGTCCGTCGTCGTCGATATCGGCGGAAGGCTTCGTGATGGACGACTTCGTGATGGCGAGGCGACTTTGACTTCTCGCCTTGCTGCGCCGCAGGCGATTCGTTACGATGCCCCGGCATGTCCAACCCGCTGAAGCTCTACGACAACTACACGCGCACGCTGCGCCCGTTCGAGCCGCTCGCAGCCAGGCGGCGACGTCGGCCTCTACACCTGCGGCCCGACGGTCTACGACTACCAGCACATCGGCAACTACCGGACGTTCCTGTTCGAGGACCTGCTGAAGCGCGTGCTCGAATGGAACGGCTATCGCGTCCGGCACGTGATGAACATCACCGACGTCGGCCATCTCACCTCGGACGCCGACACCGGCGAGGACAAGATGGAGAAGGGCGCGCGGCGCACCGGCAAGTCGGCGTGGGAGATCGCGCAGCTCTACACCGATGCGTTCGTCGCCGACATGAAGCGCTCAACATCGAGGATCCGGACGGTGCTGTGCCGCGCGACCGACCACATCCGCGAGCAGATCGCGTTCATCGCCGACATCGAGAAGAACGGCTTCGCGTACCGCACGTCCGACGGCATCTATTTCGACACGGCGAAGCAGCCCGACTACGGCTATCTCGCGCGGCTCGACGTCAAGGGCCTCGAGGCCGGCAAGCGCGTCGATCTCGGCGAGAAGCGGCAGCCCGACCGATTTCGCGCTGTGGAAGTTCTCGCCGCCCGGCGAGACAGCGGCAGATGGAATGGGACAGCCCGTGGGGCAAGGGCTTCCCGGGCTGGCACATCGAGTGCTCGGCGATGGCGCAGAAGTACCTCGGCGACTACTTCGACATCCACTGCGGCGGCGAGGACCACATTCCGGTCCACCACACGAACGAGATCGCGCAGACCGAGGCGCGCGTCGGCACGCGGCTCGCGAACTTCTGGCTGCACGGCTACTTCCTGCTGTCGAACGACGCGAAGATGGCGAAGTCGGCGGGCGAGTTCCTGCGCGATCGCGTCGCTCGTCGAGCGCGGCTACGATCCGCTCGCGTACCGCTACCTGTGCCTCACCGCGCACTACCGCGGCCAGCTCAACTTCACGTGGGATGCGCTCGATGCGGCGGCGATCGCGCTCGACCGGATGCGCAACGGCGTGTACGCGCTGCGCGACGCCGGCGACGGCGACGCCCGACGCGGCGCTGATCGAGCGGTTCACGAACGAGATCAACGACGATCTCAACGTGCCGCGCGCGCTCGCCGTCGCGTGGGAGACGCTGCGCGGAGACCACGCGCCGGCCGTGAAGCGCGCGACGCTGCTCGCGCTTCGACACGGTCTTCGGGCTCGGTCTCGCCGAATGGGCGCCCGAAGCAGGAAGCGGCGCCGGACGCCGTGACGGCGCTCGCCGAGGCGCGGCTCGCCGCGCGCCGCGCGAAGAACTGGGCCGGAAGCGGATCGCCTGCGCGGCGAGCTGCACGCCGCGGGCTGGGAGATGGAAGATCGTCGCCGACGGCTACGCGCTAGCAGAAGTGAGCGCGCAGACGTGCGCGCGCAGCGCCAGACGGCAGGATCGGATGAAGCTTGCGACACGCGACAACGGCACGCGCGACGGCGAGCTCGTCGTCGTGTCGCGCGATCTCGCGCGCTGCGTCGCCGTGCCCGAGATCGCGCGCACGCTGCAGGCGGCGCTCGACGACTGGAGCGCCGCCGCGCCGGCGCTCGACGGCGATCGCGGACGAGCTCGACGCGGGCGCATGCCCGACGCGGTCGCCGTTCGATCCGGCGCGCGCGATGGCGCCGCTGCCGCGCGCCTACCAGTGGGCCGATGGTTCGGCGTACGTCAATCACGTCGAGCTCGTGCGGCAAGGCGCGCGGCGCGACGATGCCGCCCGAGTTCTGGACCGATCCGCTCATGTACCAGGGCGCGTCCGACCACATGCTGGGCGCCTGCGAGGACATCGTGCTGGCCGACGAAGCCTGGGGCATCGACTTCGAGGCCGAGGTCGCCGTCGATCACCGACGACGTCGCCGATGGGCACGAGCGCCGCCGATGCGGGCCGCCACATCCGTGCTGCTGATGCTCGTCAACGACGTGAGCCTGCGCAACCTGATCCCGGCCGAGCTCGCCAAGGGCTTCGGCTTCTTCCAGTCGAAGCCGGCGAGCGCGTTCTCGCCGGTCGCCGTGACGCCCGACGAGCTCGGCGACGCGTGGCGCGACGGCAAGGTGCATCTGCCGCTCGTCTCGCACCTCGAACGGCCGCGCTGTTCGGCCGCCCGAACGCCGGGGTCGACATGACGTTCGACTTCGCGACGCTGATCGCGCATGTCGCGAAGACGCGCGAGCTCGTGGCCGGCAGCATCGTCGGCTCGGGCACGGTGTCGAACAAGGAGGACGGCGGTCCGGGCCGGCCGGCGGCCGCGCGGCGGCGTCGGCTATTCGTGCATCGCCGAGCAGCGCACCGTCGAGACGCTCGTCGACGGCAACGCCGACGACGCCGTTCATGCGCTTCGGCGACCGCGTGCGGATCGAGATGCACGACGGCGGCGGGCGCTCGATATTCGGCGCCATCGACCAGAAAGTGCGCCCTCCGGCTGACGCGGATGTCGGGCGCGCGGCCGCCCGCGTTTCGTCTCGGCACGCTCGCAGCTGCGCTCGTCGTCGCGCCGGAGCCGCTGACGCCGCATTCCCGCGGCTTCGTCGCATCGCGCCTTGAGGCGCGACGCGGCGCCTGCCTACGATGCGTCTCACTGCAGCGAGTCGAAGGTGGCCGGAACCCCGAAAGCGAGGTTTGAATCCGGAATGCCGGATCGCCGCATCCAACGACCGAGCAGCATGAAACCGAACCAGGAGCCCACGATGAACAGCTACTGAGACCTCGTCGCCCCGCACCGTCATCTCGATCGCCGCCGTCGCCATGACCGCGCTCACGCTCGGCCTGTCGATCCTGCCGGCCGGAAAGAGCTCGGACGCCCACTTCCGAGCGGTTGCCAGCGAAGTCGTCGCGCGGTGACATTCCGGCGGTGGACGTCGCCGCCCGTGACGGAGCGCCCATCGTGGTCTACGGTTTCCGGCGAGCAGCGACAGCGGGCTGCGCAAGGTAGAGCGCTCCGCACGTCACGCCGCCGCGCAAGCACCAGAGCTAGAGCAGGTTTTTCCCGTCGCTTGCTCCCCCAGGCGAGCATCGGGTGCGTCAAGGGCCGGGCGCTGCGGCGTCCGGCCCTTCGCTCTTGGGCCGAGGGAGGCTCCGCCAGCAGGTCAGTAGGTCCGCTCGACGCGACCCGTGTAGAGGACGGGGCCCGTCGGGGCTCCCGTTGTCGATCCGCCGGCGGGCTCGAGGCTCACCGCCAGCGCCGGGATGTCCTGCAGGGCGACGCCCACGGGTGCGGGGAGCGCAACGCGCTCGACGCCCGACGCCGGGACGAGGCCGAGCGAACGGCGGCGCCCGGCCGTCGGGCAGCATCCAGAGCTCCAGCGCGCGGTCGCGCGCGATCGCCAGGTCGCTGACCGCTTTCACCGTCAGGAAGCGGCTGCCGCGCTCGGCGGTCGCGATCAGTGCCGGCTTGGCATCCGGACCCGCCAGCACCACGACCACGCTCTCGAACGGCCGGTCGCGGGGTGCGCAGACAGCGAGATCCCGAGCGCGAACGCCAGCGCGAACCCGGCGACCGCCAGCCCTCGCCAGAGGCGAGGCTCGACCACCACGGCGACTTCGCGGAGCGCTCGTGCCGCGCAGTGCCCGGCTCGGCAAGCCCCAGGCGCCCGCGAATCCGCTCCCAGACGCGCGGCGGCGGGTGACGCCGGGCGATGCCCTCCGCGAGCGCGGCGAGCCGCCATTCCCATTGCCGCAGGGCGGACGCGATCGCCGGGTCCTGTTGCGCGAGTCTGCGCGAGCCGCCGCCGCGCCGCGGGGCCGAGCGTGCCTAGCGCGTACGCCGCGGCGAGGGCGTCGAGGCGTGCGGATCGGTCGGGGCGGGCGAGGTTCATGGCGGGGCGATCAACGGCGCGAAGCCCGCGGCGTCGAGGCACTTCCTGAGCCGCTCGAGCCCGCGTCGCACCCAGGATTTGACGGTGCCGAGCGGCTGTCGCAGGTGCAGGCGCGAGCTCGGCGTGGGAGAGTCCCTGAACGAAGGCGAGCGCTATCGCCTGCCGCTGACCGCCTTCGAGGCCGTCGATGCAGCCCCGCACCGAGCTCGCGTCGGCGCCGGACAGCAGGAGCTCCAGACGGTGTCGGTCCGATGCTCTCGAATTCCATATCCGGTTCATCGTCATCGCGCGTCATGGTCACCGTGTCGGGCTCGCGCCGGCGCAGCTGGTCGAGGCATCGGTTGCGCACGATGCTCGTGAGCCAGGTCTGCGGCTTCGCCTTCGCCGCGCTGTAGCTTCCGGCGTGATGCCAGATGTTGACGAACGCCTCCTGCAAGAGGTCCTCGGCCGGTGCCGGTTCCCGCAAGATACGCAGTGCAACGCCATACAGATGCGGCGCGGCGAGCCGGTAGAGCTCCGCGAACGCCGCCTGATCGGAGAGCGCCGTGCGGGCGAGGAGCTCGGCAAGCCGGGCGCTGCGATCGGTATCGGGTGTCGCCATGGCGGAGACGTTCGTCGCGCCCTAGCGCGGCTCCGCGCGATCCTTCCGCCAGAGCACGTCGGGCCTGCCGCCGGCGCGGTTCAGCGTTCGCGCGAGGACGAACAGGAGGTCCGAGAGGCGATTGAGATAGCGGCGCGTCGCATCGCTGACCGGCATCGGTCGCCGCCATGCGGACGAGCGCGCGCTCGGCGCGCCGGCAGACGGTGCGGCGCGACGTGCGCGAGCGCCGCGGCCCGCGTTCCGCCGGGGAGGATGAACTCCTTGAGCGCGCCGAGGTCGGCGTTGAACGCACTCGACGGCATCCTCGAGACGCGCGACGTGGGCGTCGGTGACTGCGGCGTGCCCGGGAATCGACAGCTCGCCGCCCAGGTCGAAGAGATCGTGCTGGACGCTCGTGAGGCAGTCGACGACGGCGTCCGGCAGCGATTCGGCGAGCAGGAGACCCAGCGTCGAGTTGAGCTCGTCGACATCGCCGATCGCGTCGATCCGCGCCGAATCCTTCGCCACGCGCGTGCCGTCGCCCAGGCCCGTCGTGCCGGCGTCGCCCGTGCGCGTGACGATTTTCGAGAGGCGGTGGCCCATGGTCGTGCCCCGGGAGGTGGCGGGGCAGCATACGAGAAGCGGCGGTAGCGGGCAAGGGACACGACCGTTCGCGGCCGGAAGGCTCGCTGCCGCAGTATCGCGCTGGCGCGACCGCCACGCTACGTTCGATGCCCCCGGAGCGCAGTGCGCTGGGCTGCCGCGCGCACTGGGCACACGCTGCCAGGATGCCCGCCTTGCCGGAATCGCCATGACCCGCACGAATCCGTTCGAACGCGACCTCGATCGCAACCCGGCGAACTACACGCCGCTCTCGCCGCTGTCGCTGATCGCGCGCGCCGCGTATACGTACCCGCAGCGTCTCGCCGTGGTCCACGGCGAGCGCCGCTACACGTGGGCGGAGACCTACGCGCGCTGCCGGCGGCTCGCCTCGGCGCTCGCGCAGGCCGGCGTCGGCGTCGGCGACACGGTCGCGCTGATGGCCGCCAACACGCCGGAGATGGTCGAGGCGCATTTCGGCGTGCCGATGACGGGCGGCGTGCTCAATACGCTCAACACGCGTCTCGACGCCGAGGCGATCGCGTTCATGCTCGAGCACGGCGAGGCGAAGGTGCTCGATCACCGATACCGAATTTTCGCCGACGATCGAGCGGGCGCTGGCGCAGCTCGCGGCGAAGCCGCTCGTCATCGACATCGTCGACGCGCTGCGGGCCGGGCGGCAAGCGGCTCGGCAGGCATCGACTACGAGGCGTTCATCGCCGGCGGCGATCCCGCAGTTCGCATGGCAGCATCCGGCCGACGAATGGAACGCGATCTCGCTCAACTACACGTCGGGCACGACCGGCAATCCGAAGGGCGTGGTCTACCATCACCGCGGCGCGTATCTCAACGCGCTGTCGAACATCATCGACTGGGGCATGCCGCGGCACGCGCGTGTACCTGTGGACGCTGCCGATGTTCCACTGCAACGGCTGGTGCTTCGTCGTGGACGATGGCCGCCAACGCCGGCGTCGAACGTCTGCCTGCGCAAGGTCGAGGCGAAGGCCGATCTTCGACGCGATCCGCACGCACAAGGTCACGCACTACTGCGGCGCGCCGATCGTGCACCTCGACGCTGATCAACGCGCCCGGCGGAGATGAAGACGGGCATCGACCACAAGGTGCATTGCCTCGTCGCCGGCGCGCGCGCCGCCGGCCGCGGTGATCGAAGGCATGGAGCGGATGGGCTTCGACATCACGCACGTCTACGGCCTCACCGAGACCTACGGCCCGGCGGCGGTGTGCGCGAAGCACGACGGAATGGGACGCGCTCGACATCGGCGCGCGCACCGAGCGCAACGGCCGGCAGGGCGTGCGCTACACGGTCGAGGAGGGGATGACCGTGATGGACCCGAGACGATGACCGAAGTGCCGTGGGACGGCGAGACGATGGGCGAGATCATGTTCCGCGGCAACATCACGATGAAGGGCTATCTCAAGAATCCGACGGCGACCGAGGAGGCGTTCGCCGGCGGCTGGTTCCATTCGGGCGACCTCGCGGTGATGCAGCCCGACGGCTACGTGAAGATCAAGGACCGCTCGAAGGACATCATCATCTCCGGCGGCGAGAACATCAGCTCGCTCGAGGTCGAGGACGTGCTCTACCGCCATCCGGCGGTGCTCGCCGCGGCGGTCGTCGCGCAGCCCGATCCGAAGTGGGGCGAGACGCCGTGCGCGTTCGTCGAGCTGAAGCCCGGCGCCGCGGCGACCGAGGACGAGATCATCGCGCACTGCCGCGAGCATCTGGCGCGCTTCAAGGCGCCGAAGCGCGTGATCTTCGGCGAGCTGCCGAAGACCTCGACCGGCAAGATCCAGAAGTTCCTGCTGCGCGAGAAGGCGAAGTCGACGCAGGCGATCGAATGAGCGAGCGCGATGCGATGAACGTCGCCGACTCCAGCGAGCCACGTGCAGAGCCGCGTGACGACGCCGCAGCCCCGCTGCGTCGCTGCGTGCGCGACCGACGGCGGCGTCGCCACGCTGACGCTGAACCGGCCGCGGCAGTTCAACGCGATCTCGGTGCGCGATGCTCGAGGCGATGCAGGCCGAGCTCGACGCGATCGCCGCCGACCCGGCGATTCGCGTCGTCGTCATCGCCGGAGCGGGCAGCGCGTTCTCCGGCGGCCACGACCTGAAGGAGATGATGGCGAACTCGCACCGAGGCGTTCATCGGCGATCTCTTCGAGCGCTGCAGCCGCGTGATGCTGACGATGCAGGCGCTGCCGCAGCCGGTGATCGCGCGCGTGCACGGCATCGCGACGGCCGCCGGCTGCCAGCTCGTCGCCGCCTGCGACCTGGCGGTCGCGTCGACCGACGCGCGGTTCGCGACCTCCGGCATCAACTACGGCGCTGTTCTGCGCGACGCCCGGCGTGCCGGTGTCGCGCAACGTGTCGCGCAAGCGCGCGTTCGAGATGCTGTTCACCGGCGAGTTCATCGATGCCGACAACGGCGCTGCGCCTGGGGCCTCGTCAATCGCGTCGTCGCGCCTGCCGAGCTCGACGCCGGAGCTCGCGCGCGCTCATCGACGTGCGATCGTCGAGAAGCCGCGCGCGCGTCGTCGCGGCCGGCAAGGCGCTCTTCTACGAGCAGCTCGAAGAGCCGCTCGCGCAGGCCTACGCGATGCCGAGCAAGGCCATCACACGCAACATGCTGGGCAGCGATGCGGCCGAAGGCGTCGGCGCGTTCATCGACAAGCGCAAGCCGCGCTGGGACGATCTGACGCCGTCGGATGCGCGAGCGCGACGCCGATGCGTCGCGCGGCATTGCCATCGGGCTGCCGGCGTCGCCCATAATCGCCGCCACACGAGACAGGAGCGGTGCGCCGTCGCGCGTGCCGGCGCGGCATGGCCGACGACACCATTCTCGAAACACGCGCAGCTCACCAAGGAGTTCAAGGGCTTCGTCGCGGTCAAGGACGTCGACCTGCCGATCCGCACGGGGCACGATCCACGCGCTGATCGGCCCGAACGGCGCCGGCAAGACCACCTGCTTCAACCTGCTCACGCATTTCCTGACGCCGACGCGCGGCCAGATCTTCTACAAGGGGCGCGAGATCACCGGCTCGCGGCCGGCCGCGATCGCGCGGATGGGGCTCGTCCGCTCGTTCCAGATCTCCGCGGTGTTTCCCGAACCTCACGGTGCTCGAGAACGTGCGCATCGCGCTGCAGCGCAAGCGATGGCCACTCGTTCGATTTCTGGCGCTCGAGGAGAAGCTCGCGGCGCACCACGACCGCGCGCTGCGAGCTGATCGACGCCGTGGGGCTGACCGAGTTCGCGCAGCACGCACGCGGTCGAGCTGCCGTACGGCCGCAAGCGCGCGCTCGAGATCGCGACGACGCTCGCGCTCGATCCGGAGATGATGCTGCTGGACGAGCCGACCGCCGGGCATGACGCACGAGGACGTCGAGCGGATCACCGGCGCTGATCCGCAAGGTCGCCGTCGAACCGCACCGTGCTGATGGTCGAGCACAACCTGTCGGTCGTGTCGACGCTGTCCGACCACATCACCGTGCTCGCGCGCGGCGAAGTGCTGGCCGAGGGCGACTACGCGCACGTGTCGAAGCATCCCGACGTCGTCGCAGGCCTACATGGGGACCGCCGATGCCTGACGATCGCGCGATGCGCCGCGCCGGCGCGCTCGCGGCCGCCGGCAGCGCGCCGCTGCTCGCGGTGCGCGAGCTCAACGCCTGGTACGGCGAGTCGCACGTCCTGCACGGCGTCACGTTCGACGTCGCCGCGGGCGAGGTCGTGACGCTGCTCGGCCGCAACGGCGCCGGCAAGACGACCACGCTGCGGTCGATCATGGGCATCGTGCCGCGGCGCGAGGGCTCGATCGCGTTCGAAGGCAGCGAGATCGATCGCGCTCGCCGTCCAACCGGATCGCGCAGCGCGGCATCGCGTATTGCCCGGAGGAGCGCGGCATCTTCGCGAGCCTCGACGTCGAGGAGAACCTGCTGCTGCCGCCGATCGTGCGCGAGGGCGGGCTGTCGGTCGAGCAGATCTTCGAGCTCTTCCCGAACCTGCAAGGAGCGGCTCGCAGAGCCAGGGCACCAAGCTCTCGGGCGGCGAGCAGCAGATGCTCGCGATCGGCCGCATCCTGCGCACCGGCGCGCGGCTGCTGCTGCTCGACGAGCCGACCGAGGGCCTCGCGCCGGTGATCGTCCAGCAGATCGGCCGCACGATCGCGCAAGCTCAAGGCGCAGGGCTTCACGATCCTGCTGGTCGAGCAGAATTTCCGCTTCGCGGCGACGGTCGCGGACCGGCACTACGTGATGGACCACGGCCGCGTCGTCGACATGATTCCCAATGCCGAGCTCGACGCGAACATGGCCAAGCTGCACGACTACCTCGGCGTCTAGACGCCGACCGACTACGAATCCACAACCCGCGCGCCGCGTCGGGCGCGCCGTCATCATCAACGAAGGAGACAGCATGAAAGCATTCAAGCGCACTCTCGTCGGCCTCGCGGTCGCCGCCGCGCTTGTCGGCCGGCGCCGCGCAGGCGCAGATCTCGGACAACGTCGATCAAGATCGGCGTGCTGTCCGACATGTCGAGCCTGTACACCGACCTGGCCGGCGCCGGCTCGGTCGCCGCGGCCAAGATGGCGGTCGAGGATTCCGGCATCGAAAAGCGCGGCGTCAAGGTCGAGATCGTCTCGGCCGACCACCAGAACAAGCCCGACGTCGGCTCGGCCATCGCGCGCCAGTGGTACGACACCGACAAGGTCGACGTGATCGTCGACGTGCCGAACTCCGGCGTCGCGCTCGCCGTCAACCAGATCACGAAGGACAAGGGCAAGGCGTTCCTCGCGTCCGGCGCCGGCGTCGTCCGATCTCACCGGCAAGGCGTGCTCGCCGAACACGGTGCACTGGACCTACGACACGTGGATGCTCGCCAACGGCACCGGCAGCGCGATCGTCGAAGTCGGGCGGCGACACGCTGGTTCTTCCTCACCGCCGACTACGCGTTCGGCCACGCGCTCGAGCGCGACACCGAGGCCGTCGTGCTCAAGAACGGCGGCAAGGTGCTGGGCAAGGTGCGCGCGCCGCTCAACACGCAGGACTTCTCGTCGTTCCTGCTGCAGGCGCAGGCGTCGAAGGCCAAGATCGTCGGCCTCGCCAACGCCGGCGGCGACACGACGAACTCGATCAAGCAGGCGGCCGAGTTCGGCATCGTCAAGGGCGGGCAGAACCTCGCCGGGCTGCTGGTGTTCCTCACCGACGTCCATTCGCTCGGGCTCGCCGACGGCGCAGGGCCTCATCGTCACCAACACGTTCTACTGGGACACGAACGACCAGACGCGCGCGTTCGCCGAAGCGCTTCGCCGCGGTGGACAAGGGCATTCATCCGACGATGGTGCACGCGGGCGTCTACGCGGCGGTGCTGCACTACCTGAAGGCGGTCGAGGCGCTGAAGAGCGACGACGGCACCAAGGTCATCGCCAAGATGAAGGAAATGCCGACCGACGATCCGCTGTTCGGCAAGGGCACGATCCGCGTCGACGGCCGCAAGATCCATCCGGCGTACCTGGTCGAGGTGAAGAAGCCGTCCGAGTCGAAGGGCCCGTGGGACTACTACAAGGTGCGCGCGACGATTCCGGCGGACCAGGCGTTCCGGCCGCTGAAGGACGGCGAGTGCCCGCTCGTCAAGTAACGGCTGTCCGTCGCGCCGACCGATGATCGGTCGCGTCGAAGCGAATGCCGGCGCGACGGAAATCGAGCGTGTCGGACGGCGCCCTCGCGCCGCTCGACGCGCCACTGTGCATCGCCTCAGCCAATGACTGAAATCTTCGGCGTGCCGACGCAGGCGCTGTTCGGCCAGCTCCTGATCGGCCTCATCAACGGCGCGTTCTACGCGATGCTCTCGCTCGGCCTCGCGGTGATCTTCGGCCTGCTCAACATCATCAATTTCACGCACGGCGCCCAGTACATGATGGGCGCGTTCTGCTCGTACTTCCTGCTGCAGTACGCCGGCGTCGGCTACTGGTGGTCGCTCGCTCATCGCGCCGATCGTCGTCGGCGCGACCGGCGTCGTCATCGAGCGGACGATGCTCGCGCGGCTGTACAAGCTCGACCACCTCTACGGACTGCTGCTGACGTTCGGCCTCGCGCTGATCATCCAGGGCCTGTTCACGCAACTTCTACGGCTCGTCCGGACTTGCCGTACCAGATTCCCGAAGAGCTGAGCGGCGGCATCAACCTCGGCTTCATGTTCCTGCCGAAGTACCGGGCGTGGGTGATCATCGCTTCCGTCGCGGTCTGCGCCGCGACGTGGTACGTGATCGAGCGCACGAAGCTCGGCTCCTATCTGCGCGCGGCCACCGAGAACCGCGCGCTGGTGCAGGCGTTCGGCATCAACGTGCCGCGGATGATCACGCTGACGTACGGCTTCGGCGTCGGCCTCGCGGCGTTCGCCGGCGTGATGGCGGCGCCGATCTACCAGGTCAATCCGCAGATGGGCGCGAACATGATCATCGTCGTGTTCGCCGTCGTCGTCATCGGCGGCATGGGCTCGATCCTCGGCGCGATCGTCACCGGCTTCGGCCTCGGCGTCGTCGAAGGGCTGACCAAGGTGTTCTATCCGGAAGCGTCGAACACGGTGATCTTCGTGATCATGGTGATCGTGCTGCTGATCAAGCCTGCCGGGCTCTTCGGGAAGGAGCGCTAGGCCATGGCGAGCGTCCGATCCCGCCAGCCGATCGCGACCGCGACCGCCGTGCCGCAGCGCCGCGCGGCGCGAAGACGATGCTCGATCGCGACGGCCGTCATGGCGGTCGCGCTGGCGGTCGCTCCGCATGTCGGCATCTACCCGGTGTTCCTGATGAAGGCGCTGTGCTTCGCGCTCTTCGCCTGCGCGTTCAACCTGCTGCTCGGCTTCGGCGGCCTGCTGTCGTTCGGTCACGCGATGTTCCTCGGCATCGCGCGGCTACGTGTCGCGCGCACGCGGCGAAGGTCTGGGGCTTCCCGCCCGAGCTCGCGATCCTCGCCGGCACGCGCGGCATCGGCGGTGCTCGGCGTCGTCGCCGGTGCGCTCGCGATCCGGCGCCAGGGGATCTATTTCGCGATGATCACGCTGGCGCTCGCGCAGATGATCTATTTCTTCTGCCTGCAGGCGCCGTTCACGCACGGCGAGGACGGCATCCAGGCGGTGCCGCGCGGCAAGCTGTTCGGCGTGCTCGATCTCTCGAACACGCTCGTCGATGTACTACGTCGTGCTGGCGATCTTCCTCGCCGCGTTCCTGCTGATCTACCGCGTGATCCACTCGCCGTTCGGCAACGTGCTGAAGGCGATCCGCGAGAACGAGCCGCGCGCGATTTCGCTGGGCTACGACGCCGAGCGCTACAAGCTGCTGGCGTTCGTGCTGTCGGCGACGCTCGCCGGGCTCGCCGGCGCGACGAAGGCCATCGTGTTCCAGCTCGCGTCGCTCACCGACGTGCACTGGACGATGTCGGGCGAGGTCGTGCTGATGACGCTGCTCGGCGGCATGGGGACGATCTTCGGACCCGTCGTCGGCGCGTTCGCGATCATCGGCCTCGAGAACTACCTCGCCGGCTTCGGCCAGTGGGTGACCGTGATCACCGGCGCCATCTTCGTCGTCTGCGTGCTCGCGTTCCGCCGCGGCATCGTGGGCGAGACTCGGCGCGTGGTGGGCGAAGCGCGCGGCCCTGAGCGGCGCGACGCGCTGGACGCGCGCGCGGATGGCTGCGATGCGTCGACGCGCCATGCGCTCGGCGCTGCAATGCCTGTGCGGCATCCGGCGGCGATCGGCGGACGCTCGTCCGACCTAGTCGCTCCGGGCGTGCCGCGACGGCGCGCCCGAACGGCGCCTACGAGCTCCGGATGCCGGACGGGCGCCTGCGCGATCCTCGGCGCGTTCGCCAAAGGCCGGCGCACGGGCACGTTCCTGTTCTGGGCGTCGACCGGCGCGCGCATCGCCGTCATCCCGTACGACGACGACGCCAAGGTCGGCACGGTCGCGCTGTGGTATCGCGCCGGCCACTCCGCAGGGCGAGCCGCGCCGCAAGCTCGAGGCGGCGCTACGCGGCCGGCGTGCGCCACGGCCTCACCCGGTCGTGGCACGCGAACGGCCGGCAGCGAACGGAGTATCTTTACGAACGCGGAAGCCTCGACGGCGGCGCAGGCGTGGAACGAAGCCGGGGCACCGCTGGCCGAGCCCGAGGCGCGCCGGCGTCGCGGAGCGCGATGTCGCGACGGATGCGGAATTCTTCGCGAGCCTCGAGCGGACGATCGCCGAGAACGGCCGCGCTGCGATTGACGGCCGGCCGACGACTTCGAGGAGCGAATATCCCATGGACAAGATCCGACGTCGAGATCGTCCTGAAGACCGCCGCCGCGGTGGCGGCAGGCGGCGCGGCGGGCGGCGCGATGCCGGCGCAGGCGCAAGCCGCGCAGCGCACGCCGTTCACGGTGCCGCGGACGTTCATTCCGATCGCCGGCACCGACCGAGGTCTTCCCGGTGCGGCGCATCTACTGCATCGGCCGCAACTACGCGGCGCACGCGCGCGAGATGGGCTCCGACCCGAACGCGCGAGCCGCCGTTCTTCTTCCAGAAGCCGACCGATGCGATCCAGATCGCGCCGCCCGGGCGAGACGATCGATCATCCGTACCCGACGCTGACCAAGAACTATCACTACGAGGTGGAGCTCGTCGCGCGCGCTCGGCAAGGGCGGGCGCGACATCCCGGTCGAGCGCGCGCTCGACCACGTCTTCGGCTACACGGTCGGCCTCGACATGACGCGGCGCGACCTGCAGCGCGCGATGGGCGACGAGAAGAAGCCGTGGGAGATCGGCAAGAGCTTCGATCGCTCGGCGGTGCTCGGTCCGCTGCAGCCGGCGCGCGAAGATCGGCCACTTCGCGCAAGGGCGCGATCTGGCTCAAGGTGAACGGACAGACGAAGCAGAACGCGAACCTGAACCAGATGATCTGGAACGTCGCCGAGCAGGTCAGCAACCTGTCGCAGGCGTTCGAGCTCATGCCCGGGCGACATCATCTACAGCGGCACGCCGGAGAACGTCGGCCCGGTGGTCAAGGGCGACGTGATGGACGCGCACATCGACGGGCTGCCCGACATTCGCGTCAAGGTCGTCTGAAGCGCGCGATTCTGCGCGATCCCCGCCTTCGGCGCGGCGGCGCCGGCGGAAACCGCGCATCGGATCTTTGACGCTCGCCGACGTTTCACGTTAGATTGCCGGCGTTCCAGCCACGCCTCCCGACGAGAAGGAGGCGGGCCGATCGCTCCTTCCCTTTCACCGAGGCGAGTCCCATGCGCAATGCCGCTTTCCGTCACGCCCTTTCCGCCTGCGCCGTCGTCCTGGCGCTGGCGGCGTCATCGCTGCCGTCCGCCGCGGCCGCGCAGGAGTTGAAGATCGCGGTCGCCGCCGACATCACGTCGATGGATCCGCACTTCTTCAACCTCTTCCCCAACAACAACGTCGCCGAGCACATCTTCGACAAGCTCGTCCAGATGGACGCCGACTCGAAGATGATCCCGGGCCTCGCGACGTCGTGGAAGGTGATCGATCCGACGACGTGGGAGTTCAAGCTGCGCAAGGGCGTCAAGTTCCACCGACGGCAGCGGAGCTCACCGCCGAGGACGTCGCGTTCTCGATCGACCGCGTGCCGAACGTGCCCGAACAGCCCGGGCCCGTTCTCCGCGCTACACCAAGGCGATCGTCGCGAAGGAGATCGTCGATCCCGTACACGATCCGCTTCAAGTACGCGGCGCCGTATCCCCTCGTCGCCGAACGACCTGTCGACGATCTACATCGTGTCGAAGAAGGTCGCGACCGGCGCCACGACCGAGGACTTCAACAGCGGCAAGGCGGCGATCGGCAGCGGCCGCTACAAGCTCGTCAAGTACATGTCCGGCGACCGCGTCGACCTCGTGCGCAACGACAACTACTGGGGCGAGAAGTCGCCGTGGGACAAGGTCACGTTCAAGATCATCAAGAACGAGCCCGCGCGCGTCGCCGCGCTCCTGTCCGGCGACGTCGACGCGATCGAGCAGCCGCCGACGGCGGACCTCGCGCGGATCAAGGGCGATCCCAAGTTCACGGTGACGTCGAAGATCTCGCACCGCGTCATCTACTTCAACTTCGACCATCTCGAGCGGTCGAGCCCGTTCATCACCGACAAGGCCGGCAAGCCGCTCGCGAAGAATCCGCTGCTCGACGTGCGCGTGCGCCGCGCGATCTCGAAGGCCATCAACCGGCAGGCGATCGTCGACCGCGTGATGGAAGGGCAGGGCGTTCCCTCGGGCCAGCTCGTCTCCGAGAAGCTGTTCGGCAACGTGCCGGGCCTCAAGGCCGATGCGCTACGACGTCGAAGGCGCGAAGAAGCTGATGGCCGAAGCCGGCTATCCGGACGGTTTCAACATCACGATCCACGGTCCCGTCGGGCCGCTACGTCAACGACGAGAAGATCGTGCAGGCGGTCGCGCAGATGCTCTCGCGGATCGGCATCACGGCGAAGGTCGAGACCGCGCCGATGGGGCCGTACTCCGGCGCGCGCGTCGAAGCAGGAGTTCAGCTTCCACATGGTCGGCTGGGGCGCCTCGACCGGCGAGGCGTCGAGCCCGCTGCGCTCGCTGCTCGCGACGTTCAACCGCGACAAGGGGCTGGGCGCCGTCAACTGGGGCCGCTACAGCAACGTCAAGGTCGACTACCTGATCGAGCAGGCGCTGCAGCAGGTCGACGACGAGAACCGCAGGGTGATGCTGCAGAACGCGACCAAGCTCGCGATGGAAGATCTCGGCATCATGCCGATCCACTTCCAGTTCACGATCTGGGCGACGAAGAAGAACGTCGCCTACACGCCGCGCACCGACGAGTACACGCTCGCGTTCCAGTTCCAGCCGGTGGGACGCCGAAGCCGTGACCGCCTGAGGTTCGAGGGTGTGAGGGCGCGGGCCGACGGAGCGCGGGCGGTGCCGCGCCATCGCTGACGCGGCCGTCACGGACCGCGCCGCCGGGACTTTTCGATGCTCGTCTTCATCATCCGCCGCAGCCTGCAG
>ERZ1370068.6989-contig-5935_pt1 | contig 45668 bp, 79 predicted proteins | sample MGYA00561227_ERZ1370068 | MGnify/ENA primary metagenome ERZ1370068 (study PRJEB38410, sample SAMEA6850437) | metagenome | study: Metagenomic assessment of the ecological functions of the soil: analysis of the soil microbiota associated with the... | reverse complement strand
TTGTACTTCGTTCAGTTACGTATTGCTTCTGCTCCAACGTTTGCAGGGCCGAATCAGCAATGAACGGCGGCTTGCCGATCAGCAGTTCATACCCAGGTTACCGAGAGCGTAGATATCGGTGGCTGGACCAATTTGCTCCACCGTCCGCCCGCCCGCTTGTTCGAGGCGCTATATAACAGGGTGTACCGACAATGCTCCTGACTGAGGTGATTGGAAGCCGCAGGCGACAAGTACCACATTCGCCAGACCAAAATCGGCGACCTTCAACACACCGCCCGCAGCGATTAACGTTCACGCTGGCTTCAGGTCACGATGGACAATTCCCATCTGATGAGCATAGTCGACCGCGTTGGCCAGGGTCTCGACGGCTTCCGCCGCTGCCGAATTGCGAAGACACGCCCGCCAATAACTTCGATCCAAGCTCCCTTCGGACGCATATTCGAGTGAATGAAATGCGTATCGTCCTGTTCCCAATCTCAATCGAACGATGGGATGCTGCAATTGGGCATTGGCCATCGCCTCGGTACCAGAATCAGGACTGGTGACTGGGACCTGGCTTGCTCGGCTGAATCACTTTCAGCGCGACCACCCGATGCAGACCCAATTGCCGGGCACGATAGACGACACCCATGCCGCGCTGTTCCTGCAGGGTATCTCATACTGCCCGATGCGGCGACGAATGGGCGGAGTGGATTCAGACCGTGCGTGGTGATTGCCTGGTGGTCCGAATTCCCGGGTGGATTTGGGCAGCACCGTCAGCGTTTCGGGTTTAGGCTTCACACCCAGTGCTGCGTCGATATCAACAAGCGTTCCAGCCGGCTGCTCCATTGAGGAAATCGGCCGCACAGCTCCGCTCCGGCAGGATTCTGGCCGATCTCTTCGCGAGGGTATCCACATACTCCGTATAGATGACGTCGATGGCTTTTCGGCGTCTGCGGCCAGTTGGGGGTGATTATTGGCCGAATCGACTCGGCAACGGTTTCTCCCTGCCGCACTTTCGGCATTCGACGCTTCCACGGCAGGCACGCCGGAGAAGTTGCTCAAATCACGATTCACGGGATCAATTGCCATAATGCTGGTCAGCCAGCCGCACCATCCATTGACGTCGGTACTTCACATCCAGTGTAATTATGCCGAAGCGTGCCGACCGAAACATAATTTGTGACGAGATTTCAGAAGAAATCTTCAACGCGGTTGCGACTGGTCACAGCGACGATGTCACTACCCACCGCCCAATTCACAGACTTGCGCTGGCCCGCTTTGCGCGCCCCAAGGCGACGAAGCTGCTCTACGCCAGTTAGTAACCGAATATGAACGCTACGAAGTTCATACAGTGGCCCGCATCCGATTGGGTTCCTTGCGACCTTATGTCGACTCAGTGGACTTGGTGCCAGTCTGTCCACAAGTTTGTTGATCAGTCTGCGGGATGGCAAGTTTGACATTTCCACGCCTCAGAATCCTGATGCCTAGCGACGATTGTTCGTCGCAAAGTTGCCCAGACAGTGGCGTAAAGTGCAGCGGCAGCAGAGGTTAAGTGGCACCGACTCATCGTCCGGCGACTTTGCCCGGCGGACGTATTGGTGGGAGCTCGTAGGAAGATCCGATCCGGCCGAACTCGCATCCACAAAGTCAGACGCAACGCCTCTGGAGCGAAATGGATTCCATGGAACCCAGCGAGCGTAATGGAACTCCGCATGGAAGGCAAAATGCGGCCGAAGTCGCCCGTCAACTCGTCTCGATCGACGTACTACGCGTCCGCCTCAGCCGCTATCCGCAGGCGGCTGCGGCGGTGGGCCTCGACACGGGATAGTTTAGCCGAAGCATCGGCCAAAGTCGTTGATCGCTCCGCGATCATGAGCTTTGCTGGCGGGCAGATGTACAAAACGCGCCCAACACGAAGAGAAAGCATGTTCGCGGGCGAGGCTGTGACTTTGTCGTACGGCGTGGATTTCCCGACCGTCCCACAAGTGGCGGTACAAAATTCAATTCGGCAGCGTTGCGCGGACATAGAGTCGAAATCACGGCCCCTCATCTGCCTGCAAGACATGGTCGATGTACAGCCGAGAGATACCCGCGTAAGAGTGGGGGCTGCTCGGCAGTTGCCACACTTGGCAGCGTTCAGCTCTGCCGGTGCGACCAGCAAATCGATTCGCCGTTCGGGGACGTTCAACTCACGATCATATCTCCGTCTTGAACCAGCATCCTTGATCGCTCCCGCCGCGGCTTCCGGGTGCAACGTGCAACACCGGTTCCAGCTCGTGCCGCTCATCCGGGAATCGCTGACGCGGACGAGATCCAGTAATCCTTGTTCGAGCAACTTCTGGGGCACGGGAATCATCCCCACTCGGAAAGCCGGGAACTCCCTTGGGCCGGCCTGTTGTAATACAGAACGGTGGTGGCATCCACGGAACGTCGGGCGATTGATCCCGCGCGGCATGTCTTCATGGTGTCGCGAAAGACCAGTGCCGGCCCCCGATGAGGCCATCGCGCGGTGATGCAGCCGAAGCCTTGATGACCGCACCACTGGGGCCAGCGTTCGCTGAGCGTCGCGATGGCGCGCAATGAGTGAAAGAGGTTGAGCGGCTTCGCGAATCACTTCGCGATTGAAAGATCATATCGGGCATCTTTCACTTATCAAATTCTGGCCGGTTACCGTTCGGCAATCGAGATTCAACAAGCTCTTCAGCTCGGCAAGACAGCGGGAACATATCCTGCCCGTGAAACTCGTCCATCAGGAACTTGCCGGACGGACTCAGGTTGACAGCCAAGGTGTCGTTCGCGACAGCTTCATCAAAAGCGATAAAGGCAACGTGATGTTCAATCGACGACCTGCCGCGATCAAGTGGACGACGGCGTTGGTTGAACCGCCCAGCGCCCATCAGCAATCGAATCGCGTTGTCAAAACGCAACCTCCAGTTAAGATGTGCGGGTCGCAGATCTTCGCGGACCAAATCTCAACAATCCGCCGTCCAGTCGCCTCCAGCGTACCAGCCGCCGCGAATCAGTCGCCGGCAGACTCGGTACACGCTCCCGGCAGCATCATGCCCAAGGCTACCGACAACGATGTCATCGTGGAAGCCGTTCCCATCGTATTGCGGGCCCCCGCGCCTGAGATATGGATGCTTCCCAGATCATTCCAATCCTGACGTGTGATCTGGCCAGCACGGACGGCATCCCAGTATCGCCAGATGTCGGTTCAAGAACCGAGCCGCCTGGCCTCGCCAGTTGCCGACGCTGCACGGTCCGCCATTCAATTGGATCGCCGACAATTGGCACTGGCAGCACCCATCAATTGGGCTGGCGTGGTCTTATCGCAGTGCACAGCAGGACAGCGCCGTCGATGAGTTGAGCCGCAATGTCTCTTCGAGATCCATCGCCATCGAATTGCGATAAACATCGCCGACAGCTTCATGAACTCTTCTCCCAGCGAAATCGTCGAAAAACTCAGGCGGCAACCACCCGCGGTCAGCACACCCGTTTCACCGCATCCGCGATACAGCGCAGGTTCTGATTGCAATTTATTTTGGGAATCGCGCTCCAACTGTTAGCGACCCCGATGACGGGCTTGTCGGCATAGAAATCGGGGTCGAGCCCATTGATCGAAGTGCCGAACGATGCTGAAACGCCAGTTCTTCTCGACCGGCAAACCATTTCACGACTTCGTAAGGTCATCGGGAGGACTTTCAAACCTTAAGGTACGGCTCGACACCGCTTTGGATGCGAGTCAAGCCATTCGTTACGAGCAAAACTCTGTGGCAATGTGGAAGCGGGCAGGCGTTTTCGTGGTTCGATCCGATAGCGATCAAAAGCGGCGTCGAGCGCACTCGAAATTTGGGAGTACCAGCTGAAAAACGCCGAAACGAAATCTATCGGCGTCTACTCTTCGAAATGTTGCACGGCGATGTTGCCGCCTCTCCCGCGAAAACCCAGTTCTGCCATCCGCTGGGCGGGAATCACCACGCGATCCCAGTTGCATACATGTACTCGGGAGGGCCACTTGATCGCCACATATTGAAAGGCGACTTGAATGGTCGGCACCATCTCAATTTGCATCCCAGGAGGGCAGACTGTCAGCCGATAGGGGTCGGACTTCTTTGGTCGGGATGGCGACGCAGACTTCCTGGCCCACGCGGCGCTCGACGTCAATCTGCAAAACGATTGCAGCACCGGGGGTATTAGCATCCTGCACACCGGGAACCTTGATGATGATCCACCGGGCGTTCAGGCTACGATTCACAGCCGGTGCAGTTGTCCGCGATGATGACGGCAACTTCCGGCGGCTTTGGATCCCGCTTTGCCATATTTCACCACATCCATGAGCCGCAGGCCGGGTTGGGAGGTTATTTCGATTGTTTGCCCGCGCAGCGGGTGCAGGGGCCGCTAAATACTTCCATTGCAGGATGAAGCGGCGATCTGCCAACTCGAACCCGTTCGCTCGGAATTCCAACTTCTCGAACTGGCGGTCACCAGTTCCGGACTCTTGGAAGAAAAGTATAACACTGATTTTTCGGACTAGAAGTTACGACCTGTTGCAGGAAGAGGAACGGCTGCTGGCAAGATCTACAGCCAAAATCGCGCTCACGTTCCCCGGTTGAGGCAACCGGCACGCTTCCGATCGCTGCAAACCACCGATAGCGACGGGCGGACACAAAGCGATAGCCCCCATTGCGAATTGGCCTGGGGATGACCACAAGCAATGGCACGATGAATCGCCAAAATCGCGCCGATATGCCACGAATCGGACCACAGCCGTCGAAAACCGAGCGGGCCCGTCACGGTCATAAATGACCAGCGACTTCAATTCCTGAATGTCCCGTGGTTCGAGCAAGTGCTGAGCGGTTTCGCCCTGCAACGGGGCAAACCGGAGTCGCTGCCGCCGATCCATTTTCAGCAACCGCTTGACGCTCCCAGGTCACACAATCACCACACGCCGTCAAAGAAGACGATGGGATATGCTGCTCAACATTCAGTTCAGGTCGCTCCGTGACGACTGACGCCAATGCTCGTTCCTGACGCGTGACCGGGAGGCGAGGCTCCCGCCGAGCCGATAAGTCTCACAAAGTTGGTCGTGGCTTGCGGCTCGGCAGGGGACCAGCGAGCCGTCAGATTGATCGCAGACTCGACGAACGACCGGCTCGAGGCGACGCCCTCCCGCCAATAGCCGTTGGCGTCAGTATTTTAACGAGCAACCTCAAGCTCGGCATCACGGGGAACCGTTCTTATAATTCTCATCGGAAGCGGAAATCACCCGCGGCCCTCGTTGAGGCCAGTTGAGGTGGACGGGCAAAATAGGTTCAGTCGTTGCCACGGGAAGACCGTGCCGGTCGGTGGCATGCGGGTTGCCTGCAAACGAGGAAGTTTCATTCTGGAACACGCGGGCACGGTCGAGAAGAATACGGGTCGGTGAAGTATTGCCAACCCCTTTCACTGCGGCTCTGGAGGATTTTTTGGCTCGAAATGTCTGAAACCAGATTGGTACCTGCCGGCACACTGGCGCGACTCTGCGCTTACGGAGTTTATCTGCTGGAGCTTGGGTCGATTCAGGTAAATTGCCTGAAGTTGCGGCAACATCTCGTTTTGAGCTGAGCGGCCGGCGGTCAGGGTATTGCTGATCTGCGAACATCCACCCGTGATCACGATCGGTCGCGACGGCAGTCAGGCTGCCATCAGCATTGCGAACCCGCGAGGATCTTAGAGGTGGCCCGGCAGTTGACGTTTCATGGCTGAATCAGGGCGGCGGATTGCCTGGTCCATGTTCCGGGGCAACTGGCCATTTGGCGATCCTGCCGGTGCAGCCTATCGAATGGGGTTGGCGAGCTACCGGCGGGCTCTGGAATCCGCTCTACTGAGAGGTCTACGAGGAGGCACGCGTCGTCACTTCAGCAACAGACGGAAGCGACCCACGGAATCTGGTGCCGCAGCGGCCAACGTTAGCGAGATTCGTCGGGCGGCGGTCAAATCATGGATCAGCTATCATGGCGCGTTCCTGAATGTGTCGCCCGGCATGGACTGGATACGCGTGCGGTACAGCTCGCTCAGCGTCGAGCCAGTTCGCTCATCGGCCAGAACGGTTGCGCGTCAGGCGATAATGCATGCCGTGCGGGAAAGTGTGGCTGCAGCATGGCCGGGAGCCTGCGGCTACCGCGGTCCACCGATGGCATATACAGGCACCCGTTATCGCCGGACAGCGAAGTCATCGCTTATGCCAGGATCACCTCGATTCACCCGCCCGAACAGACTCCGCCAGCCCCCGCGACGCCAGCTCCACCGGCTGGTTGAAGCGTCCGTTGCCGCAGCCGGGGGATTACGGTTTTACCAGCAGCTGATCGGCTGAAGCTGGAAACGGTCTGCAATATTAATCAGACGTTGTTGCTGGTCTCAGAAGACCGCGACGTTCATGATTTTGGGCAGCATCTGCGCGCGTCTGTGGCTTCCTGTTCGGTTCCCAGGTAAGACGCAGAACTGGTCAGTCGATGAGCCCCGCCCGCCTGGCCAGAAACGCCAGGCGCTGGGACTGCAGCACGTCGTCATCACGTCGGTGACTCGCGACGATTTAGCCGACGGCGGCGCGAACACTTTATCGATGTGTTTGGCAGTACGAGAACTCACCGGGGCCGTGGTAGAAGTGTTGACCCCCGACTTCATATTTCGAAAAGACCACGTGATTGGACCGCCGGAACGAACGCTAGCAGCGGTAGTTCGGGGCTGAGAAGCCTTTACGTCATCTCGCGAGGTTCGGGGGACCGCCAAAGAGTTTGCGAAATTGGGACTTATACCAACTCGCTGGTCAAGTTGCGCAAAAACAAGCGCAGGTAATCGCGTTATCCAACGATGTCAATGAGAAATTCCGGCCATGACGAGGTTTGCGCCGGTTCAAGCCGACGTGGACTCACGGCCCTCACGGGGATGTGAAATGTTTTGGAGGCACGGGACATAAGAACCGGGCGAGCCTACGAGAGAGCGTCGCCTTTACCGGCAGAAGCCACGAATCAGAGTTTCACTACCGCTAACCCTCACCCCGACCGGAAAGGCGCACTGCTGCGCCTTTCTGACCTCACAGAGTCGTCGGAAAACCAGAAGAGATGATCTGACCAGAGATTGAGGGGCGAGATAGGCTCACGTATTTAGAATCCGCAGCGCCGCGCCCTACCGCGTGACGCGTTCCTTCCTCATGGCTGCGGCTGCCGGCGGCGAAGAGATTAGATCCCGATGAGGTATACGCTGGTCTGCTCGGAACCAAGCGCGGCCCTCACGTTCTTAATTTTTCCTCCAGAGCTTCATTCGCTTGCAGGGCCTGTTCCTTCGCGGATTGAGAAGCGTCGGCCCGCTGAGTCTGGCGGTTGATTTCCTGTTTGAGAGTGCGCTCGTTTTGCTGACCGGGCAGACGGCCGAAGTAGTAGCCAATGATTACGAAAATGATCGGTTCGAGCCGCATCACCATCTTTTCATCAGCCAGGGCTTGAGCCATCCGACCAGAGCGGCTCCATACAGAGAAATGAAAATGAGAGTGAGGACAACCATAATCCAGTTCTTTAGCGTGTCGGGCGCGATTGGTTGGGTCGTAGGGTGAGTGATTCCGGTAGACATGTGATGCCTATAAACTTTCTATGTAGTTGTAATAAAGATTGCTTGCAAAAGGGGCCGATTGCCGTTATATAAATGCTCACGCTTTCAAGCGAAGGCCGCCGGGCTTGATCAACCGGAAGGCATCAGGCCAAGCCGTTCACCTCTTCACTTAACAAACGAACCAGGGATTTGAGGAAACTATCACCTCAATGCAAATTTCCTTTTCGATAACCGCTGGATGGCCTGCGGTTAGGTTGAGTAGCTAGTTCGGGCGCACAGTTCCCCGCAATGCCTTCTGACACCGACATCACCGCTTTACTTGTGGATTGGGGCAACGGAGATCGATCGGCCCTCGAAAGACTTCTGCCGCTTGTTGAGCGTGAGTTGCATCGCCTGGCTGCACAGTTACATGAGGCGCGGGGATCCCGATCACACCCTGCAAACAACCGCACTGATCAACGAAACTTACCTGCGTCTGGTCGATCAAAGGAAGGTCGAATGGCAAAAATCGCGCCCATTTTTCGGCATCGCAGCGCAGATCATGCGCCGGATTCCTGCTCAATTATGCTCGCGACCAGAACCGGCAAAAGCGAGGCGGCAAGGCGATTCATGTTTCGTTATCAGAAGCAATGATAATGCCCGCAGAAAAAGATAGAGAGTTAATCGCTCTAAATGACGCGTTAAATAGGTTAGAGGCCCTCGATGCGCGCAAGAGCAAAGTTGTCGAGATTGCGTTATTTCGGCGGCCTCAGCGTGGAAGAAGCCGCTGAAGTACTGAAGGTATCCCCGATTACCGTCATGCGCGACTGGCAATTTGCCAAGGCATGGCTCGCCCCGCGAAATGCAGAATGGCAGCTAATCTCCAACAAATCGAGGACTTGTTCCACCGCGCCATGGATGTTGGCCCGGAGGAGCGCAGCCGCTATCTCGATGAGGTGTGGTGACCAGGATGGCAATCTGCGCCGGGAGGTGGACTCGCTGATCGCCGCATATGAGAGCAGCAGCGGCCTGTTGGATGAAGGCGCGGTCACCCTGGCGATGAGGGTCCTGGGTACAGAGCCGGTGCCCTCGATGGTCGGGCAAGAGGTGGGTCCGTACAAGATTTTGAGTGCCCTGGGCCACGGTGGTATGGGCGCCGGTCTATCTGGCCGAAAATCGCCGACGTCAACAAGAAAGTCGCGCTTCAAGTTTCTCTCGTCAGATTTCATCACCGACAACTGGGCTAAGAGGCAACTAGTCAAGGAAGCCCAGGCCGTCGCCAGGCTCGACCATCCGAACATTTGCGCGGTTTACGACTTCGAAGAAATCGGTGAACACAGCTTCATCGTGATGCAGTACATCGAAGGACAAACTCTCTCCGACCTGATTCGCAAAAAGTCACTGAAATCAGGACAGGTGATAAGCCTCGCCCAGCAAATCACCAACGCGCTGGCCGAAGCTCACGCCCATGCCATTATCCATCGGGACATTAAGCCGAAGAACATCATGGTCACCCCGTCTGAACAGGTCAAAGTTCTGGACTTCGGATTGGCCAAGACGATTCAAAGAATCTGGAAGACGCGACCGAGAGCATCAGTCATCTCTCCAGACAAGGACTGCTGGTTGGCACGATCGCGTACATGTCGCCCGGAACAACTGCGCGGTGAGCGGCTGGATTACCGGACGGACATCTTCAGCCTGGGTACCGTCCTCTATGAAATGATTTGCGGGAAGAATCCCTTTGCCCACAAAGCAGACTCCCGGAGCAAATCAAACGCCGAAGTCATTTCGTCGATCATGAGTGACGAGCCGCCTTCGCTGCGTCAGGTCTCGATCAATTGTCCGAAAGATTTTGATCACGTAGTCAATAAGTGCCTGAGAAAGGATCCTGCCGATCGTTACCAGTCAGCCGCGGAACTGCTTATCGATTTAGAAAATTTACAAAAAGGTCTGGCTCTGCCATCCAGGGTCAGCTCATATTTGAACGTTCGCCTGGCCGCCGTGGCAGCGCTGCTGTTACTCGCAGTTTTTGTGGAATGTCCATCTATAGAGCGTGGGCAGGCCCCGATAAAAAGATTGGCTGTTCTTTCCATCGTATGCGAAGACGATTTGAAACCAAATCACCGTGCATAGGCCCGGCTTTGACCGAGAATCTCGTTAGAGTCTCTCGTCGCCGCGGACTGAGCGTGACTTCTTCGCAAGCGACACCATCACTTTATGGACCCGACGCCGCCAGCCCGGAAAAGGTCGGACGAGAGTTGAATGCCGATGTGGTTTTGTTTGGCAGAATCCGACGGGGTGAGTATGGCTTAACACTTACTACCCGGTTGGAGCGGGCTGGAGTTCGCATCGCTGAAGTCAACTATCCGGTAGATCCTGAAAAGCTTTTGCTTCTGGAACAACAACTTTCGCTCGATACTGCAATTCAACTTCAGCTGCCTATTACTGAAGATGACAAAAACATGATGGTAGCGGTGGCGGCGCAACAAAATCGCAGCCCCGAGGCGATGGAGTTGTATTACAGAGGCCGCTATTACTGGAGCAATCGCGACGGCGATAACGCAAACATCCAAAAAGCAATCGATAATTTCGGGGCCGCTAAGGACAAGGACCCACTATTTGCCCGCGCCTGGGCCGGCCTGGCCGATTGCTACGTCGTTATGAATACTGTTGCGTACGGTCCACTGGCGAGCAAGGACGCGATGGTCCGCGCCGAATATGCCGCGAAACAAGCCGTCGAGTTGGATGACAAAATCGCTGAGGCACACAACTCTTACGCCGCGGTTTTGATGAAGGGTCGTTGGGATTGGGAGGGCGCCGAGAAGGAGTTCAAGCGGGCAATCGCGATCAGTCCTGACTATGCCCCGGCTCATTGGGGCTACTCAAATCTTCTGGCCACGACGGGCCGATTTTCGGAAGCACTGATTGAGAGTCAACTGGCAATGAATCAGGATCCGTTTTTCCGGCCCAGCTATCATGAATCATTGCCGGACGCAGTATTTCGCCCGCCAGTTTGATCAGGCGAATGCCTGTTTAGAAAGGTTGGCAAATGAGCAGCCCAACTACGCGAACGGAAAATACATGCACGGAATTGTGCTGCTTGCTCTCAACCGGACCCAGGAGGCTATTCAGATATTTGAAGAGATCTACGCCAAAGACAAAGCCTACGGCGGCGCCATGTTGGGGTTTTCTTATGGCATCGCAAATCAGCCGGCGCAGGCCCAGAGAATCCTGAATGAGATGCAGGAACTGCAAAAGCAAAAATACATGCCGGAGCCGAATCAGGAACTTGGCATAATCTACCTTGGGATGAATGATCTTGATCATGCCTTTCCTTTGCTGCGCCAGTCGGTCGAAGATAAATTTCCGCCGGCGCAGAGTATCTTCATCGCTCAGATGTTCGATCGGTTGCGGGCAGATCCTCGATTTGCCGAACTGGCTCGGCAAGTCAGGCTGCCCGCATCTCCGCCCGGAGCATCTGCGCCTTCCAGCCCTTCGAGCGTTTCCGCAAAATAGCAGTCAATTGTAGTTTAGTGGCAGTGCGCAGTCGGCCGCTGGCGCGGATCGTCGGCGAGCAGCGAGGTCACCAGCAGACATAATTCGCCAGGAACCCGCGGGCGCAGCTTCCTAATCGCGAGTGGTTCGGTCCGATCGAAAACTCGTCCGGTCAGCAACAGGTAAAGAACCGAGCCCAGGGCATACAAGTCGTCCGGTATTGCATTGCCATCGGCTTGATCCTTTCTTTCCGGCGGGACGAATCCCGGCGTCCCCCAAAGGAGATGGTCCGGTCGATCTATCCGGGCGGCGCCTTCAAAATCTATGGGCACGAGTTCGTCGTTTTTAGTGACGATTAGGTTCTTGGGCTTGCAGTCTCTCCAGGTCCAACGCGCCCTGTGCATCCGCGAGAGGAATGCAGAAAGTTGTACACCATAGGAAAGCACCCGCGTTAAGGGTAACCGCCGTCGCCGCTTTAGCAGCATCTGGTGCAAGCTTTCACCTGCGATGAATTCCATCGCGAGGTAATAATTCTCCTGGACTTCGAACGGAAGAATAGACTTCAGGCACCTTGACGCCACAGGCCGCCAACCGTTTCAGGACTCTTTCTTCATTTCTGACTCGCCAGGCGCCATCGCACGACCGTCCCGAGGTCAGTTCGCCATGCTTACGTCCTTCTTTCAAAAGGCAGAGGCGCGGCGGATTGGAACTGAAATCAATCGCCCTGATACACGCCACCTTTGCCGCGCTGAATTAGCGCCTGCAGCACCTCGAAACGGCGTTTCCGTCTGGCGGGACTGCTGTTTGTGTTTGCGGGATCTAAGTTCGGCAAAAGGATTGCTCACCCAGACAGGTTTTGGGTTATCACGCTCGTCCGGCACCAACTCTCCCACTGGGCGTGCGAATGGCGGAGGTGCGGCCACCGTCCGGATGCTCAATAGCCACCTGCCTGAAGGCGCCAAAGCGGTAATAGAGCATTACTCGCTTCGGCAAATCTCAAGTCAAAGGAACAGCTGGAGCAGTGAAGCGGCGAGTAAGTTTGTGTAGCTGTTCGGCGAGATAAAGGCCTGCGCTTCACTTTGCGGATAGACGGTGATGACTTTTCCGGATCTGGCTGTAGCTATGATACAGACCGGAATTCAGCCTTGAGACGTCTGCTCAACGTGCGGGCGGGCCTTGAATTGAACGCGGCAATCGATCAAAAAGGGAGCGATTCGTTTGAGCAGGCTGGGGGCGTTCAGAATGGTGGCGGATACGTGAAGCTTCCAACCTGACTCGGGCAGCCGGCGATTGACTCCGTAACGATATCTCCAAATCGAATCTCCTGGGCGCGCGGGAAGGTAACGGGTGCACAACTGGCGCCAGTGCCGCTTCAAGCGCCTGGCGCCGGGCATCATTCTCGACCGTCCGCCAAAAGCAGAATCATCGATCATATTGGCAAGCGAAAGGGTAAAACGGACCCATGTCGTCGCCGCCGATTTGGGCCGCGACGGCACGGATCCCATGATCTCGTGTAAGCCCTAAAGACCGTTTAGTGAACCAGCACGCCAGAGACGTGCGTACCCGATCTTCGAACAGAAATCAGCTGTTGTACCGCTTTTTCGGCTGCTTTCGTTGTGCCTGCTTTCTTAGCACTTGTGGCCCTGGCCGCCGTGACGTCTGTAACGGTTGTAGTGCAGTCCAACGCCGGGCGGGCAATGTGGCCCACATTCGCCATCGTGTAAGTCAATACTCTCCACACCAAAATCCTGATGGTGTCGACGGTCGAAGGGCCGCAGATCGCATTGGCGACCAGATAAGCACGCTGCCGGTCGAGAACCTGATCTCCCAGAGTGCCATCCCTCGCGGTCAGCCGCGCGAGTTGATCCGGATCGACAGGTTTTCCGGGAGGATTCTGCTCGACGAACTGGGTCATGTATTGCTGCCAGGCGTCAGATCTGATTCCGTCCCTCATTGCCGCCATGGCAAGGCTCATGTTCTGTGACGCCAGCACCGGGTCTTTTTAACTCCTTCTGCCTTTCGCGAACGCCCTCGATAATTGTCTTTGCGCATCTTTGTGTCTCCTTCGTGAGTTTTGACTAAGGGTTAGTTGAGTACGCCAGCCAGCTCAAGCAGATCGTGCAGGTCGAATCGACCTGGCGTCGTTCCAGAGGTTGGCTGCCAATCTTTCTTTCGGAGAATGGAGTCTTTGCTGCCACCGCGGATCAGGCCGATGAGCACCTCTGCGCACCAGCGTGCTTCCCACCGAGCCCCAGACGGTCTGAGGGTTCAGCTGCGGCTTCGGCGAGGATGTAGTACCAGAGCGGTGTACGCTCTGAGAATCCTCCCGCGCGAACCGCTGCCAGTTGCTCTCGCCACTCACATTCTTTCCGGGCGACTTCCTCGATGTCATCCGGACTCATAACGCGCACGTTGAGTGCTTGAGCAACGGCCTGCCCGGATGGAAGACGAAGCATGTATCCGCGCAAGATTGCGCACCGGCAGTCGTGCTTCGACTGGCATCGGCTTGTTGAATTCGGTCAGGTCAAACAAAGCCCCGGATAAGCCAGTGTCAATTGCACGCGCGCAATTCAGGCCCGCGGTCAGAGAAAGTTTTCCCACTGGATAATCCAGTTTTTCCGGAAGCGTGTCAGAGTTCCTAAGATCCCGCGCGAGGCGGTGAGTGTGAACAGGTCCTTTAAGCTTGCCCGGGAAAACTGGCGTTGTAATGGTACCTGCTTCGCACCATGCTGTGGCCGAAGCGATAGCCCCGCCACGCTGAACTCAAACGGCATGAACAAATCATCCGGGTCTGTTCGAAAACTCTGTTACCGCCGGTCAGGATATTGTTGACGATCGAGGGGATCAAATACGCGGCAGGAAGTCTTTGATCACGATCCATTGATAATGCCGTCGCAAAATTTTCCGCGCTTCATCGAATGTATGGTTGCGGGCAACGATAGCGTTATGCGCGCGCAAAAAGGCTACGTGTAATTGCGCGACGATCAGATTTTCGTCGTCGCGCTTATCGCCGATCAGGGCAGCGCGATCATTGCTGCGATCGTTGCGGCAGGTGGTCTTCGTGGCAGGTCGTTCGCTTTGCCGGGGGCCGGCATTTGGGATCGACGCTGGACACGAATCCCAGCCACCATCCGCGAGCAGTTTCGCGGTGCTGGTTTGTAGTAGATATTATCCAGATCGAGTCCCGGCGTACGTCCGTTTGCGATTTTCGTGCAGAATCTCATCCCGTGTCAGGACTCTGAAGTCGCGGTCGCTCAACTTAACGATGTTGTCCGACTTCGCCTCGAAGGTGATGTCATGGTCGACTGGCCGGCAAATAGGTGTAAGCGGAAGGAATCGACGGAGATCGGGTTGCTGCCCGTCGGGTTCCCGCATTGTGTCGCCCAGGCCAACCAGCCGGGCGTAGGTCTCGAGTACTTCCGGCAACCGCGCATCGGCTGTTTGCAAGGCAGGGAATAGATAGTCGAACCTGCTCGTGCTGCTGGTGATCGCAAACGAGAATCGGAAGATCCACCTCGCCGTTAAGATCCCGAACCGTGGCTTCGGCCTTCTTCAAGTCGTTCGAGCGTCGGAATCACGCCATGCGAAATTTTTCTGGTACGGCTCTCTCATGTCTCAACCATTCCCTGACCAGGCCTGAGCGGAGATGCCTTGAAGTGCGGAGCGAGGTCGCGGATTAAGATGTGTTGCCAGGTCCTGGGCCGTCGGATCGGGCCAGGGAGACCGCAGACTTGAGCTTTCTGCCTTCACAAGCAAACGAACTAAACGGTGACCAAAGCTATCATGAATATCGGGCGAACCACGCGGTTTATCGCCTTCATCGCGTTTTTCTTTTGCTGTTCCGCCGGCCAGTAGTGACGACTGGAGCGCAACCGCTTCGGTTCGCCGACTTGCAAGCGAGACGCTTGCGCTCCAGTCAGAACGTTTCGGCCTACGCCGCTGAGCAACCTGTGACGGTTGATTTCAATCAAACCGTGCAAGAAGACTCCCCGCCTGCGTTCTAACCAACAAAGCATCCGCAAGTTCTACCGCGGAGTTCGGCTTTCAGCTTTCAAGCTGCCGGCGATCTCTCCAGCGCGCGCAGTAATAACTTTGGTTGAAGGGAGAAATTGTTATGAAAAGTAAGGGGATGGGCTGGGTAGCCGGCCTGGTTTTGATGATCGCGACGCCGCTGGCGATGTTCGCTGCCGGCTGGGGAGCAGCTGGACAGAAGGTGCAGGAGAAGGACAACTATCGTTTGGAAGGGCCGTTCACCCACGGCAATCTAACGGTGTTTCTGGTGCATGGCAGAGATACGATCAAGGGTGTGACTTTCATCACTTTGCAGGAGGCTCTGGTCCAAAGAAAAGTGATCGTGCGCGAAACGCGCTCGGTAAATGAACTCACGATCGAGAATGTTTCCAGCGATGAGGTTTACGTACAATCGGGCGACATCGTGAAAGGTGGAGCACAGGATCGCATGCTGACCACCGACCTGATTCTGCCGCCGCGTTCGGGCAAGATTTCGATCGCCGCCTTTTGCGTCGAGAATGGACGTTGGAGCCAGAGAGGGAACGAGTCGGCGACGGTCTTCAATTCATCGGCCAACACAGTCGCCAGCCGCGAAGTGAAACTCGCCGCCAAGATGAAACAGTCGCAGGGCGAAGTCTGGCGCGAAGTCGCTGTGGCCCAGGACAAGCTCAGTTCAAACACCGGCGGTGATGTGAAATCGGCGGCGTCGCCGACAAGTTTCCAGCTGGCCCTGGAAAACAAGAACGTCCAGGCAACCGCGGACAATTACGTGAATGCTCTGGACAACTTACTCGACACTCGCACCGACGTGATTGGTTATGTGTTTGCGATTAACGGAAAGATCAACAGCGCAGACGTCTACGCTTCGAGTGCGCTGTTCAAGAAACTCTGGCCCAAGCTTTGAAGGCCAGTGCGATCGAAGCGGTTGCCGAACTAAAAGGCGGCCAAAAATTCGAGGCGCCGAAGCCGGCTGAGGTGCAGGGCTTTCTCGATGATGGATCGAAAGGCGCCGAGCAGGAAAAGACCGTTTCCAGCCGGGTGCAGTTGGTCACACGCGACTCAAAGGAGAACGTTTCTTTTGACACTCGCGATCGCGCGAAAGTCCGATGCAGTAGTGCACCGGAACATCATCAAGAAGTACTAGGACAGAGGGCAGAGGGCAGAAGGGCAAAGGGCAAAGGGCGAAGAGGCAGAAGCGATACGCCTCTTCGCTCTTTCTCTGTTGTTTAGCCTTTGCAAGTTGTGATCTTTCGGCTAAGGATTGTCGCAATCTGTCAATCAAGGACCGACTTCAGGCCTGATCGCAAGGCCGTGGATCGCGCGAAACTCTTCGAATAGGCGATCGCCGAAGGTGCAGGCACTCTTATCCGACCGCGCAAAATCTATTTTGAGAGGCGACCGGATTGCGAGAAGCGTGTCCGGCCCTGCCTGGGCAGCCTTGATTTCATCCGGGGTGGCGGATCCACGGCCTTACGGCGCGCGGTCTATTGAATGCCGCGCCTTCGGCGCTGCTCCTTGCCTTGCTCTCAGTGAACCAGCTTGGCAGAGTACAAGATCCCGTACAGCTCATCTTCATGCTTCGGGAAATTTGCGCCGTTCGACGACAGAATGACGGTTACCAGTTGAGTCGAGCCGGCAAAGGTTCGATAGGCCTGCCATTCCAGACGCCGAATATCATCGGCCATTTGCGGCTTTGATTCGCGAAATTGAACGCCGCGAACTCCGTCAATCTCAAGCCATTTCACTTCGTCGTACTTGCCGATCTTTTGATTTGTTTTCGCGGCTTCGTGCATCGCCTTGCTGCTGATGTCGACCAGCTTTTCCATTTGCGGCATAACGGAAACCACCACGCTCAGAAACGCCCCGTTGCCGCCGTAACTAAGCGATTCAGTGCTGACGTCGACCTTTTTCCAATTGGCCGGCAGGGTCCAGGTAATCCCTGCTGGTCCCACTTCAGCTCCTGCCCGTTGGCGATAGCCGCCGTTTGGGCAGCGGTGGGATTGGGCTTTTCTGCCGGCTCGTCAGCCGTTGGGTCACTGCTGGAGGTTGAGCTGTTCGAGTTGGAAGAGTTGCTCGACGTTGAGGCAGACTTCTTGAATTTGTCACTTAGATTACAGGCTGCTACCAGAAGCACCATGATCGCAATCCCCGTCAGTTGTTTCATCGGGTCACCGATATTCTTTTGAGATGCAAAGGCAAAGGCCTTTTACGCCAATGGCAGACGCAAGTCAACGTCAAGCGCAGTCGGTGGTGATCTGCTGTGAGCAGCGGCAGAGTTATGCTCTAGGCAGGCTTTGCGAGCCTTGTTTACGCCTGGGTGATGAGCCCAAGGAGGCGACTAGTCAACAGCCGCATTAATGCGCGCGCTTTGAGGCTCCAAATCAGCTCTATCATTACCCAGGCGTAAAGCCCGCCTGGGCTAATCCGCTGCCGCAACTGTTGAATGTCACTTTCAAATCTGCCGGAGAGGGACCAACGACTACCTCGACCTTTCGTTCTTTTCAATTCAACGACCCTGCATGCTATCCTTACCCGTCCCCTTTTTCATTAATCAAAATTCATTTTTGAGGCGGCGCCTGCAGCGACCGTCTGAGAGGTTCTTATGCGAAATCATAGACACCTGGTTTTTCGTTAGGGATATTTGCGTGCCTGGGCCTGCTTTTCCTGGCGGCCTGCGTACCGCCAAAGGATACAAACTCAAACGCGAATGCGAACGCCAACGCGAACGCGAATGCTAATTCCACCGCGGGCACGGACAACACGAATTCAACTTCGGAAAGTGCCACTTCAAACATCAACACGCGCGAGCCGGACAAGTACGCGGCCACGCTGAGCTTTAGTATCGAAACTCAGGGTGGTGAAAAAGCCATCGGCATTCCGTCTTTGTCGATGCAGGTGGCGCGCAGTGGTGATGACCGCAGAGTCGAATTCAAATTGCCGGACGGAACGCCGCTGATTTATCTCGATCATGACAACCGTCATTACGTTATCCTGCCCTCGCGCAAGCAGTATGCTGAGTTGTCGAAGGAAGCCACCGGCATTCAAATCCGCAAGCTGCTCACGCCGGGACAACTGGTTGAAGATTTGAAAAAGATCAAAGGCCTGGAGCGCGCCGGCGAAGGACCGATGGACGGCCGGACGGCGGAAAAGTATCGTTATTCCGCATCCAGGGAAACCAATACTAAAGCCGGTGAGGTTAAGGCCGAAGCTTTTGTCTACGTGGACAAAGAAACCGGATTGCCTTTGCGCGCTGAGTTACTCGCAGAGAGCTCCGGCGATGTTAAAGGCGTAAAGGCGGCGCGGGTCATCGCGGAAATGCGCGACATCAAAACTGATGTCGATCCGGCCATGTTCCAGACGCCGGCCGGCTTTGAACAGGTAGCCCCGGAAAAAGTGCGGCAGCAGATTGATGCGCTGACCAGCGCCGTGGGAGCAATTCTCAGAAGCATGATGGCCGGCGCCTCGGCCACACCTTCTCCGACCGCTTCGGTGAAACCGTAACCACAATGAAAAAAGCTCTTCTGATGCTAGCCGTTGGTTTGTTGGTGGGGGCGCTGGCCACTGCGTATTTTCTCGGTGCGCCACGCTCCCGGAACCTGCCGGGCACTCCGCTGAGACCGCCTGATAACAGCGTTGACACGTCCGGAACAGTCGCTGTCACGATCGACGAAAAGTTTTTCGATTCGCTGCTGGGGACCATCTTTACCAAGCTCGGCCCGCCGCAACTCAAACTGTCGCGGCGCCGCAGCAGGAGCTAATCCGTCCGGCCGTCTTTCAAGGCTCATGCAGTGACGTAGTCGTTCTCGATCCCGCAGCGGGCGACGTCAAAACCAGCGTGCGCTTCACGGGAGGGAAGATCGTAGCGCCGCTCGCTTTCAGCGGCAGCTACAGCATCCTGGCCCAATGCGTGCAAATCAAAGGCACCGGTCGGGCGACCGTCGATCTTTCTTTCGATGCTTCGAAGCAGACGGTCTTTGGCGCGCTGAATGTCGAGGATGTCGAGCTTGAAGGCGTGCCGCCCATCGTCACCGCGCTGGCGGTTGCGTTCGTGCGCCGGGCAATTGCCGAACGCCTGAATCCGTTTCCGGTTCTGCCCGTGTCGCAGTTGGCGATTTCACTGCCGGTGCAGCAGAGTGGCGGGAACGTGAAAGCCACAGTCAAGGATGTCCGCTCGGAGGTTCAGGAAGGCGCTGTGAAGCTGTACCTGGTCTACGATTTCAGCGCCGAGAAGAAGTGAAGCTGCGGAGCAGCCAGAATATAGGACGTATCCGACCTATATGACCTATTTCTTTAATCTCCAAAAACTTTTTCCCTCTCCACCTGAAACGTTTCACCATTTTCCACCATTCACGCCCGAAAGAAACGCTTCGCCGGCAAATTGATTGCCAAGCCGGCGAAGTAGCGAATGGAGGAAAACTATGACCAGAAAACTCATCGTGATGTTGGCATTGTCGTTCGCCTTGTCGGCTTGCGAAACGGCCACCCCGGAAAACAATTCGAACGCGGAACACGGCCAAGCCCAGCGCGACCACCCAGACACCGGCACCGTCGACGCCGCCTCAGGAAGCGAGTCCGGCGGCGCTCAAGACTGAGCTGAAAGCCGGCGACAAAGTAAAAGTCACGGTTAATGGCGCGAGTGCTCAGGCAACCGTCGTGAGCGTTGACGAGAAGGCCGGCAAAGTGACCGTCAGGGTTGAAGGAGAGAAGCAGGACAAGACCGTGGCCATCGCCGACGTGTTGAAGCAATAACGAATGCGTCGGGTTGGTGAAGGCAACGCCGCGACGTTGCCTTCATCAAAGCGTGCGTAATGTTCCTGCGGACGGTACGCACGCGTCCCGCGTGCAGCTAAGCCGCCCCGGTTGTCAGTCGTGCATCTCTTCTGCACGCGAGACGCGTGCGTACCGTCCGCCGCACTCACTACACGCCATGTCACCCGCGAAGCACTTTCAAAGATCTCAGGCAGGAAGATTTCGATCGGCTGCTGGACTGGCTCGACGCCGACCGTGAAGCGGCGGGTGTGATTTACGAAAAGATCCGCTGGCGCCTGGTCGCAATTCTGGCATCGCGCGGCTGTCTCACTCCGGAAGAGGTTGCCGATGAAACCATCGATCGGGTGGCGCGCCGCGTCCGGGACATTCAGGACACGTACCGTGGCGACAAGGCGATTTATTTTCTGGGCGTCATGAATAACGTGCATCATGAATATCTTCGACGTCCTTCGTTGCCACACCTGGTTGAACCGGAACCGAATGTCGAATCGAAAGAACAGACGCACTTCTGTCTGGATCGATGCCTCGACAAGCTCGCGCCTTACTCACGGCAATTGATCGAAAAGTACTACACCGAGAACAAACAGGCGAAGATCGACTTGCGTAAACGCATCGCGCGTGAGCTGGGTATCAAATCGACCACTTTACGGTTGCGCGCTTTGCGTATCCGGGAAAAGTTGCAGACCTGCATCGAGCATTGTCTGGAAGTATCAGAAGCCCGACCGTGAGGGAGGGCCAGACTGGGTCTGAGTAGTGATGGAGAACAGACAAAACCATTCTCAGGAGTTTCTCAGACGATTCGATTCGTCGCTTTCTGCTTGGCCAGTTGCCGGCGAGCGAACAGACAATCTTCGAAGAGCAGCTATTCACTAACGCTGATTTGGAAGCGCGGCTGCGGCTGGCCGAATTCGAGTTGGCCGACGATTATGCCTTCAATCGACTGACGGAAAGCGAAACTAAAGCGTTTCGTGAGAGATATCTGTTAACGACTGATCGTAATCAGAAGCTGAACGTGTCACAGGCGATCCGCGATCGGTTCCTGTCGGAATCGGTCGCTGAAATCAAACCGGCTGTGTATCAGCGGCTGATGCCACTGGTTCGACCTGCGACGCCCGGCCTGGAGATACGCATTTGCGGCTCTCATGTTGGTTCTGATTCTGGGAACGGTTGTCCTGGTTACGAAAGAACCCCAGATCGTCGATGACAATTTTGCCCGAGCGTTTTAGATCAAGACCCCACGACCAGCCCCACACCCCAGATGATGCATCATCCGACCCGGTTCGTCGTCGCCGGTCCACGACGAACCATCTCCGCCGGCCGACTCGCCATGAATCACCGCTGATCGTCTCGCTCGCAGCAACGAGTTCCATTGATCAATCGCCCGTCATCACTCTGCCGGTGGGCGAGAATGCTGTGGTGCGGTTTCAGTTGTTGATTAAGGACGGTGGCCGGGGAATTTACCGCGCTGATCTCTTGACGACATCGGGTGAAACATTGTTCAGCGCCGGGTCTCTCAAGTCTTTCGGCGCGAAGCCGGCTTGCAATCTCTTTTGATGTGCCGGCGAAAGCTTTGCAGAGTGGACAGCATCAAATCAGGCTGACTCGCACTGGGCGATCACGGCTAACGCAGGAAAGCTCTCAGTATTACTTTCGGGTTCAGTAGGTACGCCGACGGTACGCAGCGCGTCTCGCGTCGCAGCTAAACGGTCCGCCCGTGTCCTCGTGCAACTCTTCTGCACGCGGGACGCGTGCGTACCGTCGCGCTGCGTACCTTATTTGACGCGGCTTTTACGGCGGCGCAGGAAATCAATCAGGACAAACTGCGAGAGATTGTTGGGATTGGCGAAATAGGCTTTGCCGTTCGTCATGGCACGTCATTTGTTTGACGAACTCGACCAGGTAGTAATCGCTGGCCAGCATGAAGGTATTGATCATGATGCCGGCCTTGCGGCACGCCTGAACTTCGCGAAACGTCGCTTCCATCACCCAGGGATCGCCACCCATTGAGTTCTTGTAGATGCGTCGTTCGCCCGGTCCCTGACCCGGCTGCCGCTAAAGCCGCCTCGCGTGGAGCCATCTCGCCTTCGACAAAACAGGCAGTCGGTTTGCCGTCGGTCACCATCACGATTTGCTTCATATCTTTGCGCTGCGACTGGAGGATGCGGCGCGCCAGGCGCAATCCTTCGGCGGTGTTCGTGTGATATGGCCCAACCTGTGTGGTCGCGAGTTTCGCCAGCGGTAGTTCTTCCGCGCTGTCATGAAAGAGAACAATTCTCAGCGAGTCGCCAGGGTATTGAGTGCGAATCAGATGTCCCAGCGCGAGGGCAACTTTCTTGGCCGGCGTGAAGCGATCCTCGCCGTAGAGAATCATCGAATGCGAGCAATCCAGCATGACCACGGTCGCGCATGAAGATTGATAGTCGCATTGATGCACGTGCAGGTCTCTGGTATTCGAGATTCAAAGGCACCGTCAGGCCTTCGCGTTGAATCGCCGAAAGCAGAGTCGTATTCACATCGAGATTGATCGTGTCGCCAAACTCGTAGGGCTTGCTCGCAGCTTCGGCTTCGACGCCGGTGGCGAGATGCGCGTGTCGTGACGGCCGAGCGAGCTCTTTGCCCAGACTTCCCAAAAGATTCCGCAGCGTTTTGTAGCCGAGAAAATCCAAACCCTTCTCAGTAACTTCGAATTTGACGTTGCGCGGCAAAGGCTCTTCGATGCGGCCTTCACCGTTGCCCATTTCGCGGCGGCGCTCGGTCTGCGGTTCTTCATGCAGCTTCAGGTAGCCTTCTTCGACCAGACGCTCGATCAATTGATTGAGCATTTCCTGCAACTGCGACCCTTCGTACTTGCCTTCATTTTCATCCAGCATCTGCTGAATCTGATGCTGGCTCAGCAGTTCCTGGTCGACCAGTGCCTGCAGCAGCGCCCGCCGCAAAGCATCGAGCGAAGTGTCCTGCGGCATGCGCTCGCGCGTCCAGTAGTAATCGTCGTCATAACCGGAATAGAGCAGCGAATCAGACAGACCTTCCATCAGGTCGCCGAGATTGATCCCGTAGACGTCGAGGCCGTTGAATTTTGAGTAGCGAGTGAATCGCATACTGAAGTTAGCCGCAGTTACGGGTCAGTACCGGGAGCGATAGCGACCGGGTCAACTAACAATGTCGATCGTCGTGCTGGAGTGGCGTGACCCGGTCGCTACCGCTCCCGGTACTGACCTCATCGCTCAACTATATCTTCCCGACTCAGTCAGATCATCATAAATCATCCCACGCCGGTCCTTCTTCGCTTTCGTCACCGCCGTGTAGCCACCTTCTTCATTCCGGCTGATTTTGTTCTTCGGCGTAGAGACCTTCCAGCACGAACTCGCAAGCGGCGACCGTTTGCGCTCGTGTCGTTGCGATTGAAATCGAAGGAATCAGAGCGCAGTATCAATCAGATCCGGCGCTGATTCCAGCAGCAGCATGCATTCGTCTGCCGACGCGGTGTCAGCCATTCTCAGATTGTTACCTTGATCGAACCAGGCCACCGTCTGGGCAAAGTCGATGCCGACGAAATAGCCTTCAAAGATTTCACCGGCGGCGCGTTTGATTAAGTCTTTGGCAATGCGATTCGCGCCAATCTGCTCGCCTTCGTATTCCAGTTCCATCTTGCCGGTCATTGAAGGAATCGCGGAATAAATATCGGCGATCCGCGGCACCACCTGAGGCTCTTCGGTCACGCAGCGATCGTCGCTCGGCGTTGGAAACAACCGACTCCATTACACTGATGGGCAGGCGCTGCGAAACTCCGGAATGTTTGTCGATGCGCTGGTCGTCGCGCGCTTCGAAAGCAATCTGTTCAATCGTTTCGCGAATGAAGTCGGGAATCATCAGACGATCCTGCAAGCCGTCGCGCGCGGTCCAGGCTTCCTGTCTGGTGATCTCGACGCCCAGCTCAATCTCTTTCGGATAGTGCGTCATGATTTCGGCGCCGATGCGATCCTTCAGCGGCGAAATAATCTTGCCGCGCGCGGTGTAATCCTCAGGGTTCGCCGAGAACACCAGCATCACGTCCAGCGGCAGACGCACCGGATAACCCTTAATCTGCACGTCGCCTTCCTGCATGATGTTGAAAAGACCAACCTGAATCTTGCCGGCGAGGTCGGGCAGCTCGTTGATCGCAAAGATGCCGCGATTCGCGCGCGGCAGCAGGCCGTAATGAATCGTCAACTCGTCGCTGAGCAGGTGACCACCCTTCGCGGCTTTGATCGGATCGACGTCGCCGATGATGTCGGCAATGGTGACATCCGGCGTCGCGAGCTTTTCGACAAAGCGCGCGTCGCGACTGACCCAATCGATGCGGGCCGAGTCGCCATGCAGCTCAATTGTCTGCCGGCCGTAGGCGCTGATGGGATGAAAAGGATCGTCGTTAACTTCCGAGCCGGCAATGATCGGAATCTGTTCGTCAAGCAGATTGGTGAGTTGGCGAATGATGCGACTCTTTGCCTGGCCGCGCAGGCCGAGCAGAATCAAATTGTGCCGCGACAGGATCGCATTGATGAGTTGCGGCACCACCGTTTCGTCATAGCCGACGATGCCGGGAAAAGTTTTTCGCGCCGCTTGAGTTTGCAAATCAGATTCGCGCGCATCTCGTCTTTGACTGAGACGCCGCCGTAGCCGCTCTGTTTGAGCTCGCCAAGAGTCCCTGCTTGTTCCATGTTCAGGATTCAACTGAACCGTGTCAGAACCGGGAGCGGTAGCGACCGGATCGTGTCAGAAGCCCGCGCGTCAGCAAGGGCTACGCTGCCACTCCTTACGGTCGGGCTTCTGACACGCCCGATCAGCAGAAGGAATTAGACAGGATTTACATGATTTACAGGTTTGAAGAATGCATGCGCACCAATTGGTCTCTTTATCTTGTTAATCCTGTAAATCCTGTCCAGTTTGCTCTTTCTCGCATGCCCTCCTTACGGTCGGGCTTCTGACACGCCGTAACTTCCGGCCGCGTCGCGCACAACCAACCCATCGGCTTCCAGCTTCTCCAGATGCGCCACCACCGCTCGCTCAGCCATCGCATGAGCTTTGGGTGAAACGTCAACGTAAGCCCGCGCGACAATCTCTTTCGGTGTCGACGCGCCTTTGCGCACCGCGTCGAGAATCAGTTCTTCGCGTTGCTGCCGGTGCGAGATGTATTCGTCAATCTTCTCGTAGGGATTAGCGATGGGTGGTCGTGGCCGCCGAATAAGACCGAAAGGTTCGGTAGCGCGCGCATGCGCGCCAGAGACGCCAGATAGTCGCGCATGTTTCCGTCCGGCGGATCGATCAGCACCGATCCAAAGCCGACGATGTTGTCACCTGAGAGCAAGGCGCCGGTGCGCTCATCATAAAAGCAGAGATGACCGCGCGCATGACCTGGCGTGTAGAGCGCGCGCAGACCGATCGAGTCATCACCGAGCGTGATCACTTCATCGTCTTCAATGAAACGGTCGACATCCAGATGGCCCTTCAGAGACTCGGCCGTCAAACGATGTGCAGCTACTGGTACACGCCGGCCATGATTTGTTTCGAGAAAAGCGTTGAGGGCGTCTACGCCGGCGACGTGATCAGGATGCACATGTGTGAGGACAATTTCGCGGGAGCCAGTCCCATCTTTGCGAATGAGATCATCGACGCACTCGGCGAGCGCGGCTTGCTCATCCTCGTAAGGCGAGCCGGGGTCAACAATCAGGAACTCTTCAGAACCAGAGATCAGGTAACAGTTCGTATGGGTTGCCGGGGGCTTGGTCGGCGTGCGCACGGGAAACAGATGTAGTTCGGCTGAAACTCCATCCGCCGGTTCGGCCCGCGTTGCGCTGCGGGATCAGACAAGAAACGCGCGACTGTGTCATCGTCCAAACCTGCGGACAGGTGTTTTCATCGCGTGCAGCACCGGCGGCACTACAATGACTTCGCTCCGCTGCCATCGCGCGTAGGCATCGCCTGCGGCGATCCACTCACCGCTTTCCAGCTCGGAATCTGCGGTGACTTGCGGTTCCTGCTTCGGCGGACAATGAGCGAGAAAGAACCAGGTATCAAAACGTCTCGGCGCAAATGGCGGGGTCACCCAACGGCCGGCGAAGGTGAAATCATTCGCATCGAGATGGAGCCCATAATGATCGAGCAACTCAGGCCAGGTCATGCGGCCCGATTCAAGATCATCGAATAGCGAAGCGCGTTGACCGACGGTCAGGGTTTGGGATCCGCGCGCGAGCATCACGCCAACTTCTTCAAACAGTTCGCGCGCCGCGCAACTGATCATCGCGGCTTTTCACTGTCGTCGCAGTTGCGCACCGGGACTTGATCGTCAGTCTTTTCTCGCTGGCCTCCAGGAAACGCGCGATAACCACCGAGAAAGGCGAGTTTAGTGCTGCGCCTCACCCAGAAGACTTCCGGATTGTTTGGATCAGTATTCGGCCGGAGGCAGGATTATGGCGGCGGCGTCTTTGGTTGTTGAGGTTACACGATTCGTATCCGCAGATTACGCAGATTACCGGAGTCAGTCACCAGAGCGATAGCGACGTGATCACATCGAGAGACGATCGAGACAATGTCTAGACACCCGGTCGCTATCGCTCCGGTACTGACCCAGTTATCTGCGTAATCTGCGGATGAACTTACCATCTGAATCTCTCGCCATCGCCGCCCGTCCACGGATTGCCGCGCATGTGATAGCCGCCTTCTTCCCAAAATCCGGCCTGGTCCTCAGCGAGAAAGCGTACGCCTCTGACCCACTTTGCCGATTTCCAGGCGTAAAGTTGCGGAATGATCAGACGCACTGGCCCGCCATGCTCCGGCGCAATCGGCGCGCCGTCGTGAAGAAAAGCAAACAGGGAATCTTCTTTGAGGAAGTATTCCATGGGCACGTTCGTCGTCCAGCCGTGATCGTACGCCAGACGCCAGGACAAACTTTCGCTTCGGGTTTTACCCCGGCGAGTCTGGCAATTTCGCGCGCCGGCACGCCGGTCCAGATGTTGTCGAGCCGCGACCAGCGCGTGACGCAATGAAAGTCAGAATAGACTTTCACCACGTCCAGATCGCATGAACTCATCGAGTGATAAAGCCAGCGGGTTTTCCACCAGCCCATCAACTTCAAACTTCCAGGTGGCCAGATCGACCGGTCGGCGTGCCGTGCGCATCCAGCACCGGCCACTTCTTCGTGCGTGATTGGCCCGGCGGAATTCGATTGTCGCGGCGAGTGTCCGGACTGATGATGATGTCCGGCTCGTTGATTTCGTCAGGCTTGCGGGGAGCCTCGTGCTGATACTTCGGATCCTTGATGAGAGTGTCTAAGAAGCCCATTTCTCACTGCTGACTATTTGTCAGCGGAGTAAGACGTGTGCGCTTCTTCCTGGGCATCGATTACCGAATCGATCAGCGAACGTTCTTTCTCCACAAGAGTGCCGCAACGCTTCGCGGAAGATCCCGTTGCGACAGCGAAGGATCGCGCAGCAGCAACGTGCGAAAGGCTTCCTCGCTCCATTCCAGGACAGCCGCATTGTCTTTTGCTCTGACAGAAGCTGAGCGCGGAATGCCGCAAAGAACAGCCAACTCGCCGAGGATATCACCGGGCTCGGCTTCGGTCAGGACCAGATGTTGACCTTCGCGATCGACAAAAACTTCCAGCTTGCCCGATAACACCAGTAGCACAAAATCGGCCGAGTCTCGCTTCCTTCAAGAGCACCGCGCCGGCTTCGTGTTGCTTTACCTCGCCGGAATCAAGCAGTCGCTTAGCGCCGTTGGCGGTGAAGCCTTTGAAGACGGAAAGGTCGGCATCAGTTCAGCGTAATTTTCGTTCATAGGGGTCAATCCTTCACGATGTATTTCAGAATCATTTCCCGCGAAACCTTTTTGCCGTCCTTCTCAGCAGGGGTGAATTTAATCAATTTCGCGGCTTCGATCGCGGCCACGTCCGCCGTCGCGGAGCCACCGCCGGTCACGATGATATCGGTCACCTGGGCCGGAGCCGCAGAACGTTGCGCGCAGGGTTATCACGTGGCCGTGGTATCGTTCGCGATCGCGCTTGCTGAATTTCGGCTCAGGCTTGGCGAGAACTCGCGCGCTTCGTGTCAATCTCTTTTGGCAAAGCGACCGATGCATTCTTTCGCAGTCGGCCCAGGCGTCGGAGTGGGTGACTGTGCGAAACCGCCACAGCGACAGCAGTCAGCAAGAAGCGAAAAAAGCTAACGGACTTTGCTTTATCACCGCTTGTTGGGCGCGCTTCGCTCCAGCGAGCTTCACCAATTCTTCCGGCATCCATTTACCGACGCCTTTGTCGGTCGCCCCGCTGATTCCTTTCGAACGATCGTGCCAGTCATCGCGGGTGCCTTCGCCGCCCGCGCGCCTGCTCGTAATTCTCGGTTTGCTCCAGAGACAGTACGATCCCCAGCCCGATGTCGTTCCAGTCTTTCTGTTGAATGCCGCGCAGGACCAGCGGCAGACCTGCCGACCAATCCTCCTCGGGCGCTCGCGCATCCTGCTCAGGAATCGTCAGGTTGTAAGTCGGCGGGAGCGGCCCGCCTGAGAATTCGCGCACGAGCTGTTTGGCGATATCCCGGTAATTAGTTTGGGGGCTCTCTTTGCAGAATTGCCTGGGCGCGACGAAAGAGATCGGCAACGGTTGGGCCTGAATTGCGTGTCAGCCAAAATACTTCTCCTGCCAGTCGGTTGTGATGGAGATAACTTACCACGCAGCGCGGGAAAGCACAACGCATCCACAGGATTACGCAGTGCAGTTACCGGGAGCGGCAGCCGAGCACGTTATGCCGAGCAAATCCACTGAGATCGTCTTGCCGGCCTGACCTGAGTGCTACCGCTTTCGGTACTGATCTGTGCAATCTGTGTAATCTGCGGATTAAATTTGCTCGAGTGCTTTTGCGCGTGAACTCATCCTCAACATTGCCGGTGTTGAGAGTTGTGGCGGGTTCGAAAAGTAAGACTTCGCATTCTTCTTCGGCAAAGGGCCGGTGCTCAACGCCGCGCGGAACGATGATGAACTCACCGGGCTCAATCCATTCTGCGCGTTCGCTCCCGTCCTCGCGAAAGTCCATGCGGAAGCGACCTTTCACCACGAAAAACATCTCGTCTTCGTTTTCATGATGATGCCAGGTGAACGGGCCCTGGAATTTGACGAGCTTCAGGTATTGGCCGTTGAGTTCGCCGGCAATACGCGGATTCCAATGGTCCTTGATAAGCGAAAACTTTTCAGCGAGATTGATCTTGTGCATGACAAGGACGTAACATGATCACGAACACGGGAGCCGGTAGCGACCAGGTCAACACTGGCGTTTGCATGCAATCAAGAGCTACCCTGGTCGCTACTGTATCCCGTTTCTGCCATACTCCTCAATTCATCTTGCCCATTTGCCAGAGCATGAAGGCGTAATCAAACGCCGTTTCGTGAATTGCGTCGTAGCGTCCCGAAGCACCGCCGTGCCCGGCGCCCATGTTTACCTTCAGGATGAGCGGGTTCTTGTCCGTCTTGAAATCCCGCAGCTTGGCCACGAACTTCGATCCTTCCCAGTAAGGCACCTGACTATCGTTGAGCGAAACCTTGACCAGCATCGCCGGGTAGTCCGCCTTATGAATATTGTCGTAAGGCGAATACTTCTTCATGTAATCGTAGGCGGCCTTTTCGTTCGGATTGCCCCACTCAATGTATTCGCTGGTCGTCAAAGGCAGAGACGCATCCAGCATTGTGTTCAGCACGTCGACGAAAGGAACCTGGGCCACGACTGCTTTGAAAAGGTCGGGCCGCATGTTCGCGACCGCGCCCACCAACAATCCGCCGCGCGCTGCCACCCTGAATCACCAGACGATCTTTCGAAGTGTATTTGTTGTTGACCAGATGCTCGGCGCAGGCGATGAAGTCAGTGAAAGTATTGATCTTGTTCATCATGCGGCCGGCATCGCGCCAGGGCTCGCCCAGCTTCGCCGCCACCCCGAATGTGTCCAATGACAAAGACCACGCCGCGATCGAGTAACGCCAGACGGCCTGGCGGAAAATGTCGGCGGTATGGAAATGCCGTAAGAGCCGTAGCCGTAGAGCAGCGCCGGCGCCGAACCGTCGAGCTTCACCGTCTTGCGATAGACCACCGACATCGGGAATCTTTGTACCGTCAGACGCGGTCGCAAAGACGCGTTCTGCTTTGTAATTGTTTTTGTCGAATCCGCCCGGCACTTCCGTCTGTTTGAGCAAGCTCGCCTTCGCGCGAGTTCATGTCGTAATCGAAAACCGAACTCGGCGTGGTCAGCGATTGATAGTTGTAGCGCAGGATCGTAGGTGTTGAATTCGCGGTTGCTGCTCAAGCCGGTCGAGTAAACCGGTTCGGGAAAAGCAATTCGATGACGCTGGTTCTGTTTGAAATCGACGATCTCGATTTGTTCCAACCCGTTTTCCCATTCCGAGAGCACCGCATAATCGGCAAACAGGTTGATGTCTTCGACCTTCACCGCGGGCCGGTGGGCCACAAATTCTTTCCAGTTCTTTTCTGCAGGATCGGACACGGGCGCCGTCACTACGCGAAAGTTCTTCGCGCCCTTGTTGGTGCGAATGTAGAACAGGTCACCGCGATGATCGACGTCGTATTCGTGATCGGCCTGCCGGGCGACGATGATCTTCCAGGTCGCGTTCGGATCGTTCGCGGGAATAAAGCGAAAGTCAGTCGAGGTTTTGCTGAAAGCCCCGAGCAGGATTACCGCTTTGTCGCGCGAGCGGCTGACGCCGATGTCGAACAGTTCGTCCTTCTCTTCATAAACCAGGTCGCTCTTATCGGTGCCCAGCACGTGGCGGAAGAACTTGTCGCTGCGTTTGCGTGACCGCATCTTCGGTCACGTAAAAGATCGTTTTGTTGTCCGTGGCCCAGGCGACATTGTCGACGCGCTCAATGTTCTCAGCCAGCATCTCGCCGGTTTTCAGGTTCTTGACATGAAGCGTGTACTGGCGATAGCCGGTGTTGTCGGTCGAGTAGGCGAGCAGATTGCCATCATCGCTCGGAGCAAAGGCCGCCGACCGACATGAACTTCTGGCCCTTGGCCATTTCATTCAAATCCAAAAGTACCTGTTCGGCGGCGTCGAGCGCTCTTCAGCTTGCGGCAAAAGATCGGATACTGCTGTCCTTCGACCGTGCGCGTGTAATAAAAATAGTCGCCCCAGCGGTAAGGCACGCTCACGTCGGTCTGCTTGATGTGGCTGAGGATTTCGGTGTAGAGCTTTTCCTGCAAACCTTCGGTTGGTTTCATCAACGCGGCGGCGTAAGCATTCTCAGCTTCGAGGTGCGCGATCACCGCCGGAGTTGGTTTTCTCGCGCAGCCAAAAGTAGTTGTCGACCAGACGGTCGCCGTTTATTTCGGTGACTTTCGGTTTCTTTTCAGTCGTTGGTGGTTGCAGCATCATCGACGTGTTTCCATCCTGGGCCATGACATTAATGAAGTAAATATTGAAATAGCAATCAGGACATAAGGAAGCGATGCTCGATACTTCATGGAATTCTCCTTGTCAGGAACCTCCTGCGGTAGCGGAAGCTGTCTGACGATTTAGAATCAGGTTAAGCTACCGCAGGCGGTCGACTTTTTGGCAACGAACTCACGGCTCGTTAGTCGTGAACCGTTCAACCACGCAAAGGGTCGCCCCAGCCCGGACTGCTTGAATTCTCCGTCTTCGACGATGCAGGGCACGGTAGGATCGCCGCCTGAGTACTTGAACATCTCGGCTCGGTATTCCTTATTCGTTTGCGCGTCGCGATCGATGAAGGAAATGCCCTTTGAATTGTAGTAATCGCGCGCTTGCTGGCAATAAGGACACCCGGGCTTGGTGTAAATGACTAAGAGACAAACTGAAAACCTCCACTGTATCGATTTCAGTTTAGCAGTTGCGGTGTGAGATGGTGAGAAGCGAGCAGTTTAAGTGTTAGTGGCACAGTTTGACTCCCCTCCCATTGGGAGAGGGTTGGGTGAGGGGCCTAAGCGCAAACTGCAACCACAACCGCTACGGGCTTCAGCCCGCAATCCGTTTAGGAATTCTTGGCAGCATCAACGCGGTTGAAGAGGTGATTGGTGGCTCGTCTCGATGACGGGCTAAAGCCCAATGAATTATTCGGGGGAATTATTCCGAGCCTGCCGTACTAAGCCCTCTCCCCGACCCTCTCCCAAAGGGAGGCAGGCCAACTGACCGCTCCCGGTTCTGACACAAAAAATGGGACGAGCCTGCCTCAACGCTCGTCCCAAACAGTGTGACCAGTTAGATATTCCGGAATCAGCCCCTCCGGGATCGAGACTCCAGTCACGCTGATCCATTTTGAGTGGAGTTCCGCCTAGGGGCTCCGACATACGCGTCGTCTGTGCAGCTCAAACGTCGTTCGCTAATCGCGTCACGTCCGGTCGATCTCGCGCAGGTCTCGAACGTCGCCGCGCCGGATCTCGCAAGTCGCCGCGGAGATCGCGCCGGTCGCTCAAGAATCTCGCGAGTCTGCTCTGATCTCGCGCCGGTCAGCCCGCAACTCTGCCGGTGACGCGCCTTCGCGCCGGTCCTGCCGAAGCTCGCGAAGATCTCCGCCACGCTCGACGCACATCCTGGCGAACCTCGCGCCGGTCGCCGCGCAATCTCGCGCGCGTCCGCGCTGATCTCGTGCCGATCTGCGCGCAATTCGCGCCGCTCTCCGCGATCAATCCTGCGCTGGGCGACGGCGGTAGCCGCCAGCGCCAACACTGACATCATCAAAAACGAAATGCGAAAAAGTTTGCTCTTCATCATTTCTTCCTCCTGTTTTGTTCGGTCCCTGTTTGCATTGTTTGCAATTCAAGGTCCGCCTCCCGCAGAGGCAGGAGGAGAAAACGCTGATCACCGGCTGTTGAGATCAGCGCTTAATTCGCGGCGAACCCTCATCCAAATATTAGACGTGGAGGTTTGAGGAGTGGACGAACTTTTTTGTGTCAGCGGTGAGGGGAGGGCTCGTTAGCCTCAACTCAGCCCTTGCTGACGCGCGGGCTCTCTGCACCAGGTCAGTACCGTCTGCGTAAGCAGATGGATCAGCATACGTGTGCGGGACAAGTCGCCATTCCTTAATACATCCGCTGACGCGGATGGTACTGACTTCAGAAGCCCGACTCTGAGGGAGGGCTCGTTCACCTCAACGAGCCCTTGCTGACGCGCGGGCTTCTGACACCACTGACGCAGATGGTACTGACACCGGCTCTAGAGCGAAGAGAGTGGTGGCGTCTGCAAGCCGAAAGCGCGTGGGTTCTCGCCGATGATGGCTGCGGCGAAAAAGCGCGGTACGTAATACACACTCTCTTCCCGGAAATTCCCGTCCAGCTTGTCACTCTGTTCTGTCAACGCACAGATGCTGCACGCGCGATTCTGTTCATTGACGAAAGCGGCCAGGTCGCGCTCGACATTTCCAGTGCCGCGATTGAAGGACAACAATGCCAGTGCTTCCTTCATCGGATCGTTGCTGAATGTCTTCATGCTGCCGGCCGGGTAACGGGCTGCGGCATCGGCCGACTTTGTACATCCAATAAATCAGCCGCGCTCAAGCCGAAATGTTCTCCGGTCTTGGGCAGGAATTGAAACATGCCAATCGCGCCGACCTGGTTGGGCGATTGCAGATTGATGTATTCCGATTCGATCAGCGGAACATAAATTCCCATCAGCGGCGAGACCTCTCGCGCTCTGAAAATTTCGGTCAGAGTCGGGGCCACGGTTTGGCCCCGTTCAAAGATTACGCGAGCGTCGGTTTTGCCCGGTTTCTGGTTGCCGATGCGGCGCACGTAAGAATCCACGGCATTTCTGAATTTCAGACCTCGAACGAAGCAGTGAATTGATAGTCACGTCCGGACATCTGGCGTGCGATGCGGCGCGCTTGTTCGGCAACAAATGCAGCGCGCTGCGGCTGCGCCATTTGCTGATAAGTTTCGGCTGATTGCGCGGAGGCGTTGCGCCGCGATAGTGAATAGACAAACTGTGATTGCGACAACAGGGCCAGGAGTGTTCGTTGAATCGTCATCAGATTTCTTCTCCCTTCTCTTCGGATATTTGGCTCGAGCCTGGATTGCGCGGCCTCTAAACTTTGATAAGCGAGAACCAGTACCGCAAAGTGTTCACCGGTACGCACGCCTCCGGCGTGCTTCGCGGCTCAGCCGCCCGATGTGCGGAAAGCCTCTGGCTTTCCGGCATAACTGAATTTGAATCGGGGCTCCGCCCGCTCAGGGCGTAGCCCAAAGAGAATTAGAAGGAGCCTATCGGAAAGGCAAAGCCTTTCCGCACATCAGGCGGCACAGCCGCGACGCGTGCGTATGTATCTCATTATTAGCTGGCAGCAAGCCAGAGGCTTGCGTTACCGTAGCGAGAAAACAACGCCCAAAGTGTTCACGCCTCTTCAGAAAAATATTTTGTTAACCGTGAGGTCGTCGCGCGGGCTTAGGGCTTCGTGAAAAGTGATAAGATCGCGCCTCGGTCTTCTTGATTTACAAATGATGAGTGTGTCAGCTGCAGGCGTAACCCAACTGCTGTTTGATTGGCAGCAGGGCGATCAGTCTGCGCTCAAAAAGCTCACGCCGTTGATCTATGACGAACTGAGACGCATTGCCCACCACTACGTGAAGCATGAACGCAATGGGCACACGTTGCAGACGACGGCGCTGGTTCACGAGGCGTATGTGCGGCTGGCCGGGCAGGAGACACCAGAGTGGCAAAATCGTTCGCACTTTTTGCCGTGACCGCGAAGGTGATGCGGCACATCCTGATCGATCATGCCCGCCGCCGGCGTTACCTCAAACACGGCGGCCAATTCCAGCAAGTCTCGATGGCCGAGGCCTCGTTGATGTCCGAAGAACGGGCCGGCGAACTGATTGCTCTCGACGAAGCGTTAGACGAACTGAAGAACTTTGATCCGCGCAAGAGCGAAGTAGTTGAGTTGCGTTACTTCGGAGGATTGAGTCTGGAAGAAACCGCGCAGGCCCTGGAGATCTCGGTGATGACAGTGCGCCGCGATTGGCGCGCGGCGAAGGCCTGGCTGTTTCGCCGGATGAATCGTCAAAGATGAAGATTGCGACTGCGATACGATGCTTCGCGTCAATCGGCAATTGGCAATCGCAAATTGGCAAGGTAGTCGATGACCCCTGAACGTTGGCACAGAGTTGAAGAAGTTCTGCAGGCGGCGCTTGATCACCCGCCGGCGGAGCGCGCCGCGTTTCTGAATGACGCTTGCGCCGGTGACTAGGAACTGGAGCGCGAAACCAGCTCGCTGGTCGCAGCTTATGATGATGCGGAGCGACTTTTTTGCTGAGCCCGCGATCGCCCGGGACGCGCGCATCATCATCAACAGTGGTGGCACAGATGCATCCCGGTCGCGAGATCGGGCCTTACCAGATCGTCAAACACATCGGCAGCGGGGGATGGGCGAAGTTTATCTGGCTCACGATCCCCGGCTCGACCGGCTGGTAGCGCTCAAAGTCATTCGCGCCGGGCAGTCGTTTTTGACGATGCCCTCCTGCGTCGCTTTCAAACTGAGGCGCGGGTTGCTTCGGCGTTGAATCACGCAAACATTCTGACGGTTTACGAGATCGGGCAAGACGGCGAAATCTTTTTCATCGCCGACGGAATACATTGACGGGCTGACAATTCGCGAACGCGATCCGCGCAGCGGATCTGACTTTGCAGAGATGTTTTGAAATTGCCGGCCAGCTTGCTTTCCGGGTTGGAAGCAGCGCACGCCAGCGGAATAATTCACCGCGACATCAAACCGGAAAACGTCATCCAGCGTCACGATGGAGTCGTCAAGATTCTCGACTTCGGAATCGCCAAGTTGCTGGAGAAGTCCTGCGCCGGAAAATCCCTCAACGACTTCGCCAGTCGTGCGAACTGAAACCGGCGTGGGCGTGATGCTGGGGACAATCGGTTACATGTCGCCTGAGCAGGTGCGCGGCTTGGCAGTCGACGTGCGAACCGACGTTTGGAGCTGCGGCGTCGTGCTCTACGAAATGCTTGGCGGACAAAGGCCGTTTGACGGCCAGACGAACGCGGACACGCTGGTGACGATGCTGGAACGTGAGCCGGAACCGCTTTTTGGAACCGGCGCGCAAACGCCCGGCGCACTCCGGCAAATTCAGAGTTGTGATTGACAAAGCGCTTTGCAAAGAGCCCGCCGAGCGATATCAGACCGCCGCAGAAATGCGGACCAGTGCTGGAGAAAATCAAGACGGCGCTTGAGGCCAATAAGCAATCCGGCTCCGATGCGATCAGTGCGCAGACAAATGTAAGAGACCTTCGAAGTCTCGCAGCTCAAAGCAAACGCGGCCCTGATTTCGTAGGGCGATCGTGATGACGATCGCCGCGCTGTTAATCACCGTCATGTTCGCGGCTGCGTTTCATGTATCAGCGTCAAAGAGCGCGCGCGCGCGCGAACACTCTAACGGTCAAGGCGGCGCACAAAACCCTATCTGCAAATGACGCGAAGCTGAAAACTCGCTTTCGTTGAGGCGCAGGAACAACGGATCTCAAACATGATGGGCGATCGTCCGGTGAAGCTGAATGACGAGGCGCTGCGAGTGATTAAGGTGCGCGTCGATCGTTACGCAACGCGCCAAAACAGCGCGTCGCTGAAACCGGACGAGGAGACCTGCGGAACGCTTATGCGCGCGCCCCCGAATATATTCCGGTCATCGCCCGGGCCTTCGCTGCGCGCGAAGATTCCGATTGTCATAGGCGTATATCTGCCGATGATCGAATCTGCATACCAGCCGTGTTACGAAAATGAAATCGGCGCGAAAGGTCTGTTTCAGTTCCTGCCGTCGACAGCTGAGCATTATGGTGTCTCACGCGCTGAGATGTGCGACGTGCAGAAGATGGCGCCGGCCGCCGCTCATTTCATTGCTGACCGGATGGCCGAATTGGGCGACGATGCCGCAGAGCATGACGCTCGTCTTGCTCAGCTACAATCGCGGCGAGGATGCAGTTCGTGAGTCGCTGCGACGCTTGCGAGAAACAGACGCGAATTACGAGCGCAATTTCTGGACGCTCTTTGCCAACCGCAATAAGTTGGACGAGGGCTTTCAAAGAGAAAGCGCCTGGTACGTGCCTCAGTTTTTCGCCGCCGCAATTGTCGGAAGAATCCTGAGGCGTTTGATTCGCAGATGCCGGCGCTGTCGAGTTTCGCCAAATAGGGCGAGGCACGCTACGCGGTGTCAGAACAGTAGGCCGATCAAGACGAACGTTCGTGCTGATCCCATCGCTACCGCTCCGGGTTCACTGACACCGCATTGACGAGATCTTTCAACGCGCACGAACCCGGGCTTCCCTCGCGAGTGCTTGCCTCGAAATGCTCTGAAGTGGCCCCTACTCATTCACGCCGGGCTTTAGCCCGGTGACTGAGTGCCGCGAGTAATCAACGACCGTGATGTACCTTCTTCCGGGCTCAACCCGCTCACCTGGGTCTGTCAGAAGACAAGCCGTTAAAACGGGAGCCACGCACTTGGCTCTCACTAGAGTTGCGATCGGATTGGGATGACGAGGCGGCTGCAATGCCACAGCTCGATGTGCCGGAAAAGCTCCGCTTTTTTCCGTTTCGATCGATCTTAGATTGTGGCGGCTATGCCGCCGTTGCGGATCCTCTTCGCGAGCCTCAGCGCAGCGGCGTAGCCGCGAGGATTAATTTATGGAAGCTCTCGGAAAAGCGGGCTTTTCCACGCACATCGACTGAGGCAAAAGCCCGAAGAAGGCTTTCTTGATAAATCGGGCGTCAGACCCGTGTGCTTGTCCCCTACCGATGTGTTTCATAGGTGAAGGCCGCCCAACAACGAAAAGTGAGTCAAGTAGGTTATTGCCGTTAAGCAGACTCGCATCTCTTCCGCTCATCACCGGGCTAAAGCCCGGTGTGAATGAAAGGGAACTATTCGGGTTTTGAGACAAAGGCCTTTCCTCGCGGTGGGTGGTTTTCCACTACTCCCTTAACCATTGCTGGTCCGAGACCAGGCGTGTTTGACCGCGCTCATCTATGTCAATTCGGGTCGTCCGGCGAGTTGGTCTTCGACTGTGGCTCAACCGGATCACCAGGCGTGTCTTCGGCGGCCGCGGGTGATTCCGGGGTTGGGGCATTCATTTGATCCGGCTGAGACATTTCCTCGGATTCCATCTCAGTGTTAAGCGCGTTCGCATCAGACGAAACGTCCATTTGCCGAATCACTGATGCTGATCTCAGAATCCGTCGACGGCATGTGCATATAACACTCAACTGCCGGCGCGAACCGATAGGCGACGCTCACGACTTGTGAGGATGGACACTCTGGTCCAGCCAGCGCGCCGCTCTCGGGATCGACCCTGACGGTGAGAATGCCGCCTGGTTTGGGAAACGAAGCGCCTCCCAAACTTGGTCGAATCGCGAGCGCGTCCTTCATGAAATCTACCCATGCCGGTAGTGCTGCCTCGGCTCCTGTCATTCCGAGTTGTTCGTTATCATCCAAACCCACCCAAACCGCGCACACCAGATTGGGCGTGTAACCAACAAACCAGCCGTCACGCGAAGTGCCGGTTTTCCGGCGATAGCCACATTACTGAAGCTTGCCTTCGCTCGGCGCGCCGTGCCGCGTTTGATAACGTCGGACAGCATATCGGTAATCATGTAGGCGGTGGTTGAATCGATCACCTGACGCGTCTCAAACGACTGCCGCGAGTGGTTGCTCACTCGCGGTGTCGCCGGCGACAACGAATGTCGGTTCAATCATGGCGCCACCGTTGGCGAAAGCGGCATACGCCGAGGCAATTTGCAATGGCGTCGCCTCAAAGGTGCCCAGGGCCATTGACGGATACGCGTCCGGTCGCGGCAGGCCGAACCGGGCCGCGGTGCCGGCGACTTTTGAAGTCCGGTGCGGGTGCCAGGTCCACCGTTACCACATTGAGCGAACGGACCAGCCCTTCGCGTAATAACACATCATGCATTGAATAGGCCTTGCCGTAGTTGGCCGGAGAATAGGTCGCGGCGCCGTACTGAAAAGTTTGTGGCTCATCCCGGAAGAGCGAGAGCGGTGAGATCCCTGATTCAAATGCGGCTGCATAGACAAATGGCTTGAAAACGGATCCGGGCTGACGCCGCGCGTCTGTGGCGCGGTTTAATTGTGACTCGGCATAGTTACGGCCGCCGACCATCGCCAGGACATTACCGTTATGAATATCGATGGCAACCAGGGCCCCTTGCGGCGGGGTCTTTCCGGATCGCGACTTAGCCAAGCAGCTCCAGTTGATGACGCAAAGCGTTCTCGGCGGCGGCCTGCAGATCGGATCGATTGTGGTTTGCACCCTAACACTTTGATCGGCATCCGCGTTTGAGTTGGCCGGCGCGTTCTCGATGGCCCGGTTTACCGAATCGACATAGTAAGGAGCAAACTCATTAGTACTGCTTTCGAAAGCGGCGACGCTAAGTGGCGAAAGCCATCTCTCTTTGAACAGTTTCCGGATTGACAGAGCCGTCGCGGGTCATGGCCGCGATGACCAGGTCGCGACGCGACCGCGCAGCTTCAGGATGCCGGTCAGGCGCGTAACGTGCGGGACTTTGAATCATGCCGGCAATCGTCGCCGCTTCGGCGAGTGAAAGATCCTTTAAGTCCTTGCCGAAAAATACTCGCGCTGCCTGGGCCACGCCGCGCACTCCCACACCGTTCCTTTGACCGAGGTAAACCTCATTACAATAAAGCGCAAAGATGTCCTGTTTGGACAGTCGCTGCTCAAGCGCTAATGCCAGCATGGCCTCGTTGAACTTGCGACGCAGCGTTTTCTCTGGCGTCAGGTAAGTATTCTTTACGAGTTGTTGTGTGATCGTCAGAGCCGCCCTGCTGGAATTTTATGGACCCGCTCGAGGCCCAGTTGATAAAAGCACGACTGATTCCCCGCATACTATTGCCGCTGTGTTGGAAGAATCTGCGATCCTCAATCGCTAAGATCGCCTGGACCATCACCTGAGGAATTTCCGGATAGGTGAGCATCTGTTGCTGGCCCGTTTTCAAACTCGCGTCGGTCGTTAGCAGCTCTGGCTCCAGAGAGTACGACGCGAGGTTGTTCAGTTTCGATTGGTCGATAGCGATGCTGACCGTTCCGCGATCACTGAAAGTGACGTCTATCCACTCACACACGCCGGTTTCCTGACGAGGTGACTATCCGAATCTGGTCGCCATTCACCTCGAAACTGCCACTCCAGATATTGCTCGCCGTGTTTGGGCCGTAGCCCGCCCGCTGTAGTGAGATGACGAGTTGTTCCTTTGAAAGACGAGCGCCTCTTTCGATTACCCGCGGGGCAGCGTAAAGACCGGCGTGGCCTCTCAGGTACCCGCCGGCGATTTGCTGATCGATCGATTGAGCGTACGCGCTGTATGAGTTGTAAATGAATGTTGCCGCCGTCAGACAGGCCACGGCCAACAGAATGGTCAGCACGATGCCGCAAATAAACGCTGTTCGCTTTAACGACCTTCGTGACCGCGGCTGTGCGAGCGTGACCGATGCCTGACGGACCGAAGTGCCTTTACTCGTACCTTGCGAACTGAAGTCCTGGGTAGTGTTAGTTCTGCGGCCACGGAACTCGACGATGGCAATGATTGTGCCGCCTCGGACCGGATCCTCAAAGATTCCGACTAAAAACTAATGCAAACGATGGGAAGAGTGTCGAACGCGCTGATTACAAGTCTTGATTGGTTTCCAGGCCGGTGAATTGAAAGCAGTCAGTGCCAACGCTGATGATCTATATACTTTTGGTAGCCGAGATCGACTCCAGAGGCGCTCATATCAGTTGAGTCACGCCAGACCCGCGGAGCCTAAAGCGACAGCATAAAGCACTGGGGCGTCAGCCCGGAGATCCAGATGGCAAATGTGTTGAGCCCGCGGAGCCTGCGACAGCCGTTCGCGAATCATTCTGATGTTCAATCTCGCGAGACGAAAAAATGAAATACTCTCGACTAAATGGAGATCATGAGATCTGTCGCCCGCTCCGCGGGCTTGGTAATTCTTGCTGCAGTGTTCCCGGGGCTCCGCCCGGGCTTCTATGCTGTCGCGCGCTCCGCGCGCTTTCTCGACACACGTTCCCTCAGCACGGGTGAGTCAGCTATGTAAATCCGGTTCAAGAGGCTTTGCTTGCTCGCTCAGTCGGCCTTGTGAATCGGAGGTAGCCGGGTTGAAGAGCCGGCGCTGCCCTCCCGTCCCTACACTCTGGAAGAATACTGATTACCTTCGGCAGGATCCAAAGTGAAAAGGCGAGGCCCGCGGCAATCGCAAAGACGAGGATTGGGAGAAAGACGGCCAGCAGCACCGAGACAATGACCAGGACATCCTCCGCGAGACTCACGACAATATTTGAGACCGGCTCGGGACTGGCATTGATGACTGCTCTGGTTGCGGCGCTTGGTTCCGTGCGAACTCAGCGCGAGCCCGCCACCGACCAGCAACGCAATCACCTGAATCCGGCGGTCAAAATCGCCGAAAGCCGTCGCCGCGATCACGGCGCCCGCCGGGATGCGAATGAACGTGTGGATAACGTCCCAGACGCTATCAACCACCTGAATCTTGTCAGCGACAAATTCGACCACGAAAAAGAAACAGCGCGACGCCAATCACCCACCAGTTCGTGACGACTTCCAACTCTCCCGGCAGTTTCAGGTTCGCCAGTCGACCCAGCAAGCCCAACGTCGCTACGGTCGCGTACAGGTTTATGCCTGACACCCATGAGGCGCCCATGCCAATCGCCAGTGTGGAGATGAAATCCATCGCCGAGGATTATACGACGGGGCTCGTACTCGGGTTCTTTCGAGGCAGGGAAAATCGCCGGGTTTGAAGCTACTGGTTGCTGGGAGCGCGGTCGCCCTCGCCCGCAAGCAGGTGGAGCCGCTGCAGAACCCGGGGCCGCAGCTTCCCGTTCATCCTCTGATGACATTAGCCGCGGCACCGCCCGGTCGTAACGAGAATCCGCTCGAAGTGGCGCGAGCGGCGGGCCTTATGGGTTTGCTGGGTGTCGATTCGATGCGAGACGAACATCTAACTGGTTCTGGTCTCATGCTGGACTATCTTAGGATTCTTTGCCACCTTGGCGGCCTATTCGTCGAAGGGGAAGAACACCATGAAATCTCGCGTGATCTCGCTAGTTGCTTTTCTTTTTTATTGTCGCCGTATCCACGCCAGCACAAGACGTGGCTGGTAAGCTTGAAAAAGCCTCACTGGTGGGAATTGAGTCGGAGTCTACGTGGTTGTCACTACAACGCCGCAAGCTGAGCAAGATGGCTTGACCTCAGAGTATATCAAAGACAGAGGTCGAGGCGCGGTTGCGTGCACTGCGGGAATCAAAGTAATTGACAAGGCAAGTGGGCAACGCGATGACGGCATCCTGTCGATTGCAATTAGTGCGCTGCCAATTGAGAAGCTTCCCCATGTACGCCTGCTCATTTACGGTAGATCTAAAACAGACTGTAATCCCACTCCGCGATCAGGAATACCAGGATGATGGGTGCCACATGGCAAGCGGGCGGGATTGCGGCATTCGGACGAGCGCAGTTTTAAAGGGCCGTAAAGCGCAATACCGTTGCATTTGTAGAGAGCTTCATCAGCGACTATAAAGCCGCAAATCCGCCTAAATAAATCTTGAATCAGATCTACACCCTAATAGTGATCCCCGGCATTGTGTCAGGGACATGCAGCGAGATGCGCAAGATGCGCGTGCCACTCCAAACTGCCAGCCTCCTGCTCGCACTGGTTTTGATCTTTCCCATTTCGATCTTTGGCCAGCTTCGCTCAACTGCAGTCGAGTCTCGGCCCAACATCGTCTTCATTCTCATCAGATGATTTGCGCTGGGATGAATTGGGCATTGCCGGACATCCATACATCAAAACGCCGAACATTGATCGCATCGGCAGGGAAGGCGCCGTCTTTCGGAATGCCTTCATGACGACACCGCTGTGCTCGCCGTCGCGGGCCAGCTTTCTCACCGGGCAGTACGCGCATACGCATGGCATCACCGACAACGTCGATCGTTCGGCGGCCAGTCATCAGTTGCGGACTTTTCCAAATCTGCTGCATCAGTCCGGTTACGAAACCGCATTCATCGGCAAGTGGCACATGGGAATGATGATCGGCCGCGGCCCGGCTTCGATCGCTGGGTGAGCTTCAAGGGCCAGGGAACCTATCTCGACGCGGAACTCAACGAAGACGGCAAGTCGGTCAAATCCTCAGGCTATATTACTGACGTTCTCAATGGCTAGTGCGATCGAGTTCATCAAGCGTAGTCATACCAAACCGTTTCTGGTCTATCTGGCCCACAAAGCGATCCACCCGGAAGTTACTCAGAACAACGACGGCAGCGTCAATCTAAACGACGCCGAGCGCTTCATTCCACGCGACCCGTCATGAAAACGCTTTTGCCGGGTGAGACAATTCCGCGCCGGCCCAACTATGGCCGCGCACCCGCAGACAAACCAGCCTTGCTGCGTCAAATCGGAAATCTTCCGCCGCTGGGTCCGGCGACGGTTACTCCTGACCGGGCAATTCTCGAACGGCAGCGAACGATTTTGGCAATTGAAGACGGCGTCGGAGAAATTCTGAAGGCCTTGCAGCAGATGGGCCAGCTGGAAAACACCATTCTGGTTTTCACCAGCGACAACGGATATTTCTACGGCGAACACGGCCTGAGTGTCGAACGGCGTCTGGCTTACGAAGAATCGATCCGTCTGCCGTTACTGGTGCGTTATCCGAAAATCGTTAAGCCCGGCACCGTGCGAGATGAATTTGCGCTCAACATCGATCTGGCGCCGACGTTACTTCACTGGCCGGCGTCGCCGTTCCGCGAGACATGCAAGGCCGTTCGCTCGTCCCGCTGTTAAAGGGTTAAAGGCGCACGGCCGGCGTGGCGCAATTCGTTTTTGATTGAGTACTACTCGGACAAAGTCTTTCCGCGCATCGTACAGATGGGATATAAGGCGGTCCGCAATCAGCGTTGGAAGTACATTCACTATCTGGAACTCGACGGAATGGACGAGGCTCTACGATCTGAAGGCCGATCCATTTGAGCTAAAAATCTTGCCGGCGAACCAGGGGCTCAAGCGACGCTCGCGGGAATGAAGCGGGAATTGGAACGTTTGCTGAAAGAGACTAAAGCGCGGTAAGGATTTTTCAGTCCGCGGAGCGGACGGCAGCATAAAGCTCTGGGGCGTGAGCCCCAGGATCGCGGTCAGGAAAAGCGGATCAAAGCCTGCGAAGCGGGCGACAGCCGTATCATTTGGATCATTGTTAAGCGCGAACGGCTATCGCCCGCTTCGCGGGCTCGATTGACACTTTGTCTCTTAAACCTGGGGCTCACGCCCCAGGCTTTATGCTGACGTCCGCTCCGCGGACTCTCAAGATTACTTTCGAGGCAAAGCTTAGAACAATGAATATTCACAAATCATCCAGCGGACGCACTCCTCTGGAGTGCCGGCGGGCAAGCACGCCTGAGGCGTGCGTACCGGAGCGACGTTTAGTCAGAGCATGTCTAACCGCTCTGTTCTTGCTGGCAGCGTCGGCCGCAGTCGCCGTGGCGCAGAGCGAAAGGCGTCCGCTAACTCTGGAATGGATCTTCGGCCCCGAAGGACGCGCTGTCGCGAGTGTCCCGCCGACTGCCTGGCTTGACGATGGCAGCCTGGTGATTCTTCGACAACCGCCGGCCACCTCGCGAGCGGACGTTCGAAAAGTTGAATCCGGCTACAGGCCAACGCGCTGCGATGGTAGATGCGGTTCGGGCGCTGGCGGATCTTAAATCTGTCGCGGCTGTTGATTCCGCAACGCTGCCCTGGCTAACTGCCTTTGATGGCGCCGGCCGGCGAGCGCTCTACCTCTTCAAGGGCGATGTTTTCACGCTGGAACTCGCGCGAATCACAATTTCGGCGCTCTCACCTCAACGGCTGCGGAAGAAGCTTCCGCCAGCTTCTCTCCGAACGGGCGGCGCGTCGCGTATGTCAGAGGCCATGATCTCTATTTCTTCGACCTCGATACAAATCGCGAAGATCGAATTACGTATGATGGCTCAGAGACGCTGCTTAACGGCACGCTGTCGTGGGTTTATTGGGAAGAGGTTTTTGGACGCCGCGACATTGGATACTGGTGGGCGCCCGACTCGCAGGCTATAGCGTATCTCCAGTCGGATGAATCGCAGGTCGATGTCGCTTACTTCACCGATATCGCGCCTTTCCCGCCGCGCGTGGTTCGACAACGATACGCCAGGGCCGGCGGCGCCAATCCTCGCGTGCGTTTGGGAGTCGTCGAACTCGCCACGCCGGGCACCAGGTGGATTCAGATAAAGGAACCGTTTGAATACATTGTGCGCGCCAAGTGGTTGCCCGACAGCCGGCGTTTGAGTTTTGAAACGATGCCGAGAATTCAAAATCAAATGTCGCTTTACTTTTGCCGGATCGAAAGTCCGCCGTCCTGACGCGCATACTCACCGAAACCGATCCCGGTTGGGTGAACATGACGGATGATCTTTACTTCTTTAGTGATGGAAAGCATTTCTCTCTGGCCGTCCGAACGCGATGGCTACATGCACCTCTACCGTTACCGGCTCGACGGGACGCTGGTAAACCAGGTGACGAAAGGCCGCTGGGCTTTGGCGAAGTGCCGGTGGCGTCGCGTTCTGGGTGCGGCGCGGCGCTGGTGGGTGTCGATGAAAAGAACGATTGGATTTATTTCACGGCGCTCGAACAGTCGTCGATTGAAAGACAACTTATACCGGGCCCACGCTGATGGATCGGGAATGATGCGCATTTCGAACGAGCCGGGAACCGCATCGCATCTCGATGTCGCCCGACGCGCGATATTTCCTAGCAATACGTAATGGCA
>ERZ1370068.2001-contig-11967_pt1 | contig 45668 bp, 60 predicted proteins | sample MGYA00561227_ERZ1370068 | MGnify/ENA primary metagenome ERZ1370068 (study PRJEB38410, sample SAMEA6850437) | metagenome | study: Metagenomic assessment of the ecological functions of the soil: analysis of the soil microbiota associated with the... | reverse complement strand
CCACGCTGCGGGAGAGGGCGGAGGCCGCCTACAAGGCGATCGGCTACGACTTCCAGGGAGGTAAAGATTGGATCGTACCCGCCATCGAATCCGCCCTGCGCCAGGTTGCGGAGGAGGCGGCGGGGATCGCTCGCGATGAGAGTGAAGAGTGGGAGGGCAAGATTGTGCGCTTAGCGTGTGAAGAAATAGAAACGAAGATCCGCTACCACTTCGGCCTCGACCCCAAGACCAAGGAACCCCAACCACCGCCGCCTCACGGCGATGAGAAACCATAATGACCACCCTTCTCGCATTTCATGGAAAACGGATCGTGAAGTCCTTCTATCTCAAACGATTGCGGAAGCATCGTGAGGCTAACCACCTAACCCAAGGCGTTGGCTGGGAATCGAACGGAAAGACTCGCGGCTGTGGAATCGGCTGTACACTTGAAGCCTATGAACACAAACGATACCCCGTCGAACTCGGCATCCCCGAGACGGTGGCATATCTGGAGGACGCGATCTTCGAGGGCTTGCCGCGCGCGGAAGCGATGGAGTGGCCGCAGGCGTTTCTCAAGGCCCCGAAGGTCGGAGCGGATCTAGAGTTGATATGGCTCGCTTCGCGGTGTGGCTTCTGACGGACGAGAAGGATGGCGTTCTCCAGCTTGTCAAGTATTACGAGGATGCCACAAAAGCGATTGTTGGCGTCTCGAAACTCTACGAAGAGTGGATCGCGACCGGAATCAAGCCGTCTCAGGGGCGGTTCTCGGAGGCAGCGTGGGCCGCTTGGGCCGCCGACTACACGAAAGCCAGGTATGCGTTTTGGCGCCGCTGCGCCGCGAAGCTCGTCGAACTCCTCAAGAATGCGGAGGTTCCCCAACAATGAACACCTGGACAACAACTCCGCCCACGAAGCCGGGGTGGTATCTGGTGCGAAGCAAAACGGAGCGTTGCATGCCACGGCTCGAATGGCTTGGTGACGCCTATGGCTTTCCGATCCCATCAAAGTTTTTCGAGTGGTCCTCGGAGCCGATCGCGAACTGGCCCGCGAAGTCGGAGCCGAAGATCACAATGACACAGGCCGAACTGGACGCCAAGATTCGCGAGGCGGTGGAGCTGGAGCGGGAGGAGTGTGCGGAAGAAGTAGACAGTCTCTACATCAGTGGCATCAGGGACCAGGCGGCGGCACGTATCCGCGCCCGAGGCACCAAGCCATGACCAACAAAAGGAAGCCAACAAATGACCACATTTATCGAATCCCTTTCGTTCGTGACAATATCCTGCTGCACGGAGTGCGGCATCTCGTGGGCACTTCCAGAGTCGTATCAGAAGAAACGGAAGGAGGATGGTATCAACTTCTTCTGCCCGAATGGGCATTCCCAATGTTACCGCGAGTCAGACGTTCTCAAGCTTCAAAAGCAACTCGACCGCGCGAACTCGGACCGCGATTGGTGGAAACAACGACAGGAGGCCACGGCGAAGGAGCGCGCCGCCGAAGAGTTGAAGCGCAAGAAACTCGAACGTCGCATCAAAAATGGCGTGTGCCCATGTTGTCAGCGTTCATTCGTGAACGTGAAGCGGCACATGGCAACCAAGCATCCCAGCTATGCGGAGACGCACAAATGAACGAGCCCACAACTCCCGCCCACGAGACGCCCGCGAACTCGTGAGGAAACCGTGACCGACCTCACCTTTCGCGCCCTTCGCGACGCCAACGCTGGACGCGCCCCTCACATCGCGCCCATCAATAGTTGGCAAGTCCATCAATGGCTTTTGAAGCTCGGCGAAGCAATCCGCGCTTACAACAAGGGGACGGAGCCGAACCTCATTGAGGAGATCGCCGATGTGGTGATCGTCGCGGATCTGTTGGCTCAGCGTATGGGCTTCGGCCTCGGCGAGGCCGTACGAAGCAAGTTCAATGAACGCAGCAAGAAGGTTGGCTATCCAAAGGAACTATGACTACACAACCCACAAATCCTACCCCGCCCCAGGACGACGACCTGACGGTTGAGACGATTGACCGCATTGTCAGCAATACGAAGCTAGGTGGGTACACAAGAAACGACTACGTTCTCGATCTGTGCCGCATGGCTCGGCGCGCGGCGGTGGCTTCGGACAATGGCAGAGTGGCAAGATGCCCTGAGTCAGCGAGCGCAGAGGCCAACCGCCTCCGCGAGCGTGTGGACGAACTTGAAGCGTGGATTGAGGCCTATGCCACAAAAAGCATAACGACCGCCGCTTCCAGGCCGCGTGCGCGGCGCTGACGGTAATCTTGGGATCGCGCAACGGATTCCTGATTGATATTGGTGTTGATAACGCTGGCACCTGGGCGCTCGAAACCGCTGACAAGATGCTCGCCGCCCTGGACGCGAAGCCCGGCGCGAAGGAAGTGACACCGTGAACGACGATCCTAAGGAAATGACAGGCCGGGCGGATGATGGTTCTCCAGAACATCCGCAAAATCAAAGGACGACAGATTGGTGATGACCTTGGAGGCCAAGGGGACGCTTCTGGATGCGACCGCTTTTACGCAGGCTTTGGATGGCATGTGTAAAGCACTGATACACATATCCAAGAACCAAGGGGCCAGAATAGTTCCAGTCATTAGCAAACTCGAATCGGACTCCAGCGGTAGATTTTCCGTACACTTGCGATTTGCTAGTTGGAAAAAGAGTGCCACCTATGGAACTGAGGCACAAGCACTCAAGGCGAACACGGACGCGAAGCCCGGCGCTCAAAGCGGCGCCGCGCGCGAGGCACCACGCCATGACCAATAAAACGCAGGGCACGAACGGACGGCGGGCTATGGTGGGCTTCCCGCAGCGCGAGCGATCCTTTCGGAACGCGCGGGCGATTGTTGACATGTACGCGATGGCTCGTGGAGTTGGACACACCACCTGCGCCGTACAGGGCGCACACCTTGCGCGCAACGGCGGCATCGTGCTCGTTCACGACGAAGCGATGCGTGACCAGATGAATCGCTACGCGAAGCGCGAACACAAGAATGTTAAGTTCTTCACTCCCGCCGCAAATCTGGCTGGCTACCGCAAACCGATCCTTCTCGACAACGGGCTTGTGTGGCAAATGCTCACGGATCTCCTCGAAGAGATCGACCTTCTTCGAGCGAGGATGCAAAAGTGAAGACCAACAAGACGCAGGACCGCGACGAGCGAGAGCGCGAACGCTGCCTTTCGGATATGATTTCGGGATCGAATCCCAACTAACCAAAAAATCTTTTGTGGGGCATCGCCGCACTCGGTTAGCCCAACAGATCGACATAGTTGGGAAACGTGCCATCTTGACAGTCATGGTATAATGGATGATGCCACAAAAAGGAGTGGCGACCCATGACAACCATTACCGACGACACACAAACCGAGATCATCGCGAAGCCCTATTCCAAGATTCGCGCGGCGTACGACCCCATCGCGGAGACATGGAAAGCTGCCGAAGCTGAAAGACCATTCCTCCCGATCACACAGGAGATCGCCTGGAAGGTCATCAACAAGTCCAAGCGGTTCCTGTGGGGCCGTCGATACACCAAGATTTCAAGGATAGGGTCATCATCACGAGCGGACGCAATCACACCTATTGCGACGGCTACTCGTGGCGCGTCAATCCCGATCGCAGTTGGAGCCACGGCGGAGTCTGGCAGCAGTTGTGCCATGCGATCTCCCACTTCTATTCCGATCGCATGTTGGAGCGCGGCCATTCGAAGAAGCACGCTCGCCTCGAACTCAAGCTCGCCAAGATGATGATCCGTCGCGGGTGGATGTACGGAACGCTTGAACGCGAGGCGAAGCCGATTCACGTCCCGACTGCCGACGAGGCTCGTTCCAAGAAGATCGAACTTCGGAAGTCACAGATTGTTCGACTCGAACGGAAGGCGAAGCGGCTCTCGACCATGCTCAGAAAGCCAAGCGAAGCCTGCGGATGCTTGAACTCCACGCGGCGAACGTGACGGCATGACCCATCTGACACAGGCCGACCTTGACCGGCTCAAGGCGCTCGCGGAGAAGGCCACGCCGGGGCCGTGGGTGTATTGGGGTGATGTGGAAAATAGTGGGGAGCCCGCCATCGTTGGGAACGGAAACTCGCGGGTTATAGACGACTCTCCGCTTCACGACAAAGACGGACATTTCATATGCGCCTCGCGCGACGCCGTCCCCGCGCTCGTCGCCGAGGTCGAGAGGCTGATGGCGGAGCTTGAGACTGTGTCGTGTTCCAAGTGTGGCATGTCAGCAGATTATTGCGTTTCGATTTATGACAAAGGCAGATCGTGCTGCAAGAATGCCAACACCCGCTGGACGCGGCAGCCTTTCTGATCGAACGCGCGAGGAAGCCGTGATCAACCCCACAAAAGAAATCCGCGACTTGTTGGAGCGCAGGAACGCGAGGCGAATAAACTTCGCCTTGGAAGCGCCTTTCGAAACGCAAGAGTTGGACGTGGACACGACAACCACGTTCACTTCATTCTTACTGACCCAGACTCCAGCGGAAATGTGGTCATTGCGAACGCAACGACCGTGAAGGGAAACGGAATGGACGACATGTCGTGCTCCATTCCTGCCGGTAAAACGCCGCTCCTAACGCAAGATTCCTGCATTTCCTATCGGCACGCATCAATGCGCTCTTTGGCGGAGCTTCAGTCGCTTGTGGACTCAGGCGAATTGAACGCCGTTGGAGAGCTAACTCCTGGCCTGCTCTCCGAAGTCCAAGAAGGCGCCCTTACAAGCCGCCAGATTGGACGCCGATTTGGTGACGTGGTCCAGGCGCACATCGACTCCCACGTCCCGAAAGAGCCGCAGGCCTAATTGGGACACCGCCAACAGAATGGGGCCGCACGCGGCAACGTGCGACCCCAGGATCAAGAATCCCATAGTCCAGCGGGGCTGGCCTAATGGGAGGAGGACCACGTCATGGTGATCTCCGTAGCGGTCGAGAGCTTACCATGATGCGGCCTTTTTCAAGTGGCCCCACACACTCAATAGGAGTTTTCGATGACTCGAAAGCCCATTGTTCGTGATGGATGCGAAGTGATCTTTAGACCGTGGATCACGACGCGTGACGGCCGGCGGTTTCCCCACCCGGCCTGGTACTTCCTTTGGTCGAAGAGCTCGCTCCCCCACCTCGACCACCCGGCGGTGCCGCGGACGCGCCGCCTCTCCGATCTCGCCGCGCTGTGGATCGGCTATGGAGTCCTCGCGCTGCTCGCAATCTTCTGCGCGTGGATCGTGGGGATCGGCGTAGGCTCATGGCTCAGGCACCTCCACTACCGCTTCTGGAAGAGAAACAGATGACCGCGAATCCCAACGATACAAACCCGCTCGCTCGACAGATTGCTGCCGCCATCGGCTGGCCCCTCGACTCGCTCACGGAGGCCCACGGAATGCTCTGGCAGGGTGGATCCACAGGCGAGCACGGTGACTACGGGCACGACCTCGGCTTCGCGCTTCACGGGCGATTGGGCCGATCCGGCAAAGGGCGGGATTACGCCTGCGGAGCGAGCTGCCCGCATCCTCGTGAATGCCTACGTCCGACCCATCTACGCCGAGGATCCGCGTTGCTCGGACGAGCACTACTACACCGCCGAACGCCCGGCAGACTGGAAGGCCAACGTCGTGAAATGGCCACGCTCTCCCGAGGACAATGCTGACGGAACCGTGAGCATTGGCGGGATCACGAATATCTCGGGCCATGACCGCCAACACCTCCCCGTCAACTGGATGCGCGCGCTCGCGAAGCAAGCCGGACTCACAATCCCGATCGTGTTCGCGGGGCAGAAGATCGACCTCCAGGTGGATGTGGTGGCGCGCGCGATTCTTGGTTCCTACTGCCGCCGCGTGGTGGGGATCCTCCGCAACTATTTCATCAGCCACCCCGGCTACACGGACTCGTGGCGCGCAGAGGGAAAGACGATCGAGACGGTCTTGAACGCAATCGAGTGCGGGATGGCCGACCCGGGCGACCTCTCGGACTACCGGACGTTCTTCGAAGCGAACCTGCTGCCCGCGTACACGAGCGGGTACGGAACGCCACTTCCCAGCAAGGGCGCTGACTTCGTAGCGCACTCACCTGGAATGCCGGAGGGGTACTACTACCAACCCAACGAACTCACCGTGATCGTGCCCGCGCTCTACCGGCTCGCAAAGTGGATGGATGCGAGCGACTTCGATACCGCAATCACGAAGAAAACCTGGGATCAAGTGGACCGTCACGCCTCGCTCACGAACTCGGCGGTGGGGCCGAACGGCGAGACACCCGACTTCGTTGGTCCAGTGACGGCGACGCCCTCTCGCCGCCCGTGACATTCGATCTCTGGCAGAAGCATTACCCCATCTGGAATGCGGTTGAGGGACCGGCCTACTTCTCCTACTCGCCGTGGCTCTACCTGCCGCTACGAGATTGCTGAGGAGCGGGGGTTCTCGGCGTCGAAGGGAAAGGCCGACGCGATCCTTGACCGTTGGCGTGGCGCTGCGCCCGTGTGGAGCGTGCTCGGCTGGGATCAAAGACATTGGTTTGTGAGGCCGGACGGAACACACGAAACGAAAGGTGGCAAGTGACCGACTTCCACAGGATTGTTGAATCGGTGCTCGACGAGACGCCGAGGACGATCGACGAGATATGCCATTCGCGTCGCTGAGAAAGGCGCCATCGCCGTGAAGAACAAGGTATCGAACGTGATCTCCGGCATGGTTGCCAACTATCGAATCCGCCGCGTCCAGGTGGGCATGAAGTTTCTCATGCTCGAAGGAGCGATTCCAAGTGAGCCATCATCCCGCTCGAGGCGAAGACTTCCTGGGTGTTCACAAGTGGACGGGCGCGCTCGACGAGGACATCCCGAACATCAAGCGGTTCGAGGCTCTCGTGGGCGTGGTGGCCCGCGAGTTCCGTAGCTCCCGAATCCAAGAGCGAGCCGTGGCGCTCTCGTGCCTCTACCGAGCCGTCGAGAGGTTCCAGATCGAGGACGAGGATCTTGGCAAGCGTGCGGCGGTTGCGATGGAGGCACTCAGCCTGTGACCTCGCCCACGCAACGCGCCCTCGCGCACCTCCGCACCCAAGGCTTCCTCGCCCAGGTCGTGGAGCATTGGGTGCCGAGGGCGAATGTGCGGAGGGACTTGTTCGGCATCATCGACATCGTTGCGATCAATCGTTCCCACACCTTGATCTACGGAATCCAGGTCACCAGCGACGCCCATCACGCGGAACGCCGCAACAAGATCCTCGCGAGCAAAGAGGCCCGTGCCTGGGTCGAGGCCGGGGCGCCCTCATGGTGCTTTCCTTCGGCAAGAAGGGAGCGCGCGGGAAGGCGAAGCATTGGGAGGCACGCGAGGAGATGATCGGGCTCGCGGAGTTCAACGCTAGCGCCCGTACAGAGGCCGCAGGAGGCCCTACAATCAATCCTGAGGCTGAAAACGCCTCCGGACACGTAGAGGGCACGCTGGCGGGCTTCCTGGCTGATTCGCTTACCGCCGAGGATCTGGAGAACATCACATGACCCAGCCCAACCTTTTCGATCTCGGCCCCGCGAAGAAGCCAACCCGGAAGGTGGAGGACACGGGCGACTACCACAGTTACGCCGGTCCTCCTCCCGGAGTGATCCACTACGACCAAGACGGGTTGCCGGACAGGATCTCTTTCGGCGGGTCTACGTTCGACCCAGAACGAGACGGGGCTCGTCTCCATAAGCAGCTAGAGATCGTGCGCGCCATGCTCAGCGACGAGCAACCCCACACGCTCTCGGAACTCGCGGAGAAGGCTCAATGCTCGGTCGCCTCCGCCTCCGCCAGAGTGCGGGATCTCAGGAAAGAGAAGTTCGGTAGTGGGTCAGTTTAGTGTTCTGGCGACGCCCGTCAGTGCGCACGGTCGCGCGAATGGAGTTTCCTCGACGAGGGCGGAGACGACGCGGACGCGATCTTCTCGGGATAGGCGATTCATGCCGCTCATCATGCTTGAGCGGTCACGGATAGTCAAGAGGCTACTGTGAGATCTGCGGCAATTGCTTTGTGAAGTATGCCGTTTTACTATACCATCGCGCCTCCCAATGAGCGCCCAACGCATTGCCACGCTGGAGGAGTCTCGAGACCTTCAGCTGCGAGCCGGTCAGGTCTTTCTTCCTCCCATAGGCTGCGAGACCTACGCTCTATCCTGACTGGAGCTACGGGCGCGTGAATCTTGCGCGGGTCGGCTTCCTCACGGGGCCGACCCGTTTTCGATCCAGGGCTGTTCACTCTCCACTGAAAGACTCCGTATGCTCCTCACATCATGACCGACCGACCCAGAACCGAACAGAGCGCACAGTTCACACGAGGCCCGCTCACTCCCGAGACCCTCATGTTTCAAAGGGCCGACGACACAGTTGACGGTACCGTTACGATCCAGGGCGTGAGGCTCGGGCTCTCACACATCCTCACATTCTTTGCGGTCCCAACTCCCATTCGATCTGGACCCGTCTTGGAGCCCACCAGCACGGATCCACCTGGAACCAGTCCCGCGGTCGTGAATCAGGTGCCCTCGGGCGGAGTGTAATTACTCTCCGGCTGCCGTCTTCGCCGCAGCCACCGCATAACTGTCGTCCTCGTTGACGAGGAACGTCCACATCGTTGGGTCCGCCTGATTGTTGGTGAGAATCGTGGCCGCTTTCGTGGCGGCATCCGTGACGCCGAGCGCCGCAGCGCAGCGAAGCCCACGGAAACCCCACGCGCTCACATCGAACGTTTCGTAGAACGGCACCGCGTCTCCGTTCGAGATCGAGGCCGTGAGCCCCGCAAGAGGCAACCCGCCGGAACCCGTGAGCGCAGCGCCCTGGAGCTTACACGCGTAGGCGGTGAACCCGGAGTGCGGCCCGCCCGTCGGTACGAGATCCGCGATCCACTGCCCAATCCGCTTACAAATGTTGCGAAGGTCGGTCTGGAGCGTGAGGAGATCCGCGATCACGGTCCCGGTCAGTGCGTTCGCCACGTCGTAACAGGCGGCTCCGACCTGCGACAAGTTGTGAGCTTGAAGTAGGGATCGCCCACCACATAGGGAGCACCCGCCCCGATTGTTTTGGTGATCTGGACACAACCCGGAGGCGTCAGGTAAAGCGTCCGCATCGACTTCACGAATGCCAAGAATGCGTCAAAGAGATTGAGGTCGAGCGCACCCACCTTCCACGAGTCGATGGGAAACTGTAGCATTCGTGCGGAGCAGCGATCGGACCAATTGCCAGGACCCTGTTGGATGACGAGATCGAGATAGTCTTTGTTGGTAACGATCCCGACGACCGCCGCGGTCTCTGCTCGCAGCCTACCGAATGCGATCCGGTTCGCCTCCATTGTCTCGTAGCCAGGCACTCCGGTAAGGAACGGAACCGTGACGCCGTGAGTCTTGATGACATCAATCAGAAGATTCCAAGCGTGCTGCCCATCGTGATTGTGCCACTCAATGAAGGATCCTGGGTTTACCGGATCCGGCCAGACCGTCCCGCCATTCGTGCCATCGTTTGGGAGCAGCGGAATATAGGGGATCTTGTTGAGCTGTGTCCCGAATGGGCGGCATCCGAACTCGTACCCATCCTTACGGATCACGGCATCGGGACCAACGTAGGCCATGTGGCGGCAGCAGGCCAATGACAAGATGGCCCGGATGGCTTTATTCTTGGCATCCGTGGAAAGCGTGTTGAAGAGGTGGAGGTGGCGATAGCCATAGCTGGGTTGCCCACCCGCAGCGCCAGCCCACGCTAGGCTTCCCCAATTGGCTGCGTATGCCGTGCCCGGCTGAACATCAGTCCCCTGGGAAAGCGTGACCTGATCCCAGACGGGATTGAAGTCAATGAAACCGGGAACCGCTGCCGGGATCGCGTTGGGCATTGTTTACGATCCTACGAGACCCGCCACGAAGCGGATCACGCCTCGCGCGAGCGCCCACCCGATCGTGAAGCCGAAGCCCACCGCGAGCGCAACGACAAGATACCACAAAACGAGGGCCAGACTGAGAGGGCCGAAGAGCATCACGGACCCACCCACGTCACGGTGACTTTGCTTCCCCACTCGACCGATAACGAGGTTTGTGCGGCATCCACCAACATTGCGAGTTCGTCATAAGTGGGAGCCTGGAAACCAAGAGTACGCTCGTGCGTACCGTTCACAAACTTCACCGTTGCCGTAACCATGTGGGCACCTTCTGAATCGAGAGTCTAACTTTGGCTGGGATTGAATTGATCGGCTGGAAACCGTTGCCCTCGTGATTCCACACCGCCGTCACGAGCACCGCAAGAATGAGGACGATACTCAATAGTGAAAGGTGCGTTGCTCCCGCACGAATCGGAGAACGAGGAACCATCTCTCCACGCACGGCTATCTTTGAGCGCCTCGTCCTTCACGAGGTCGCGCACAACTTTTCCATCTTGAGGCGCTCGCGCTCGCCGTCAGTGAGGGGCATGAGCGTCGCGCGAATATCATTCTAACGTTTGGTTTTGCTGCGCCCCTGACCTGGAGAATCGCCACCGCAGTCGAAAGGCCGTTCACGCTCTTGTCGATCGAGTCGGCGCGAGTGCCCGCGGAGCCAAGACCAAGAATCGTGACGATCAATTGCCCCAACACGGTGATCGCCGGTAGCCGATAGCCCCACGACGTAGACCTTTGTTGGCCTTCGGCGCCGCGGGGACTTCGGGTTCGTCGGTCACGCTTTAGGAGGCGACTGCGGGGTGAGCTTCTCTGAGCCCTTCCTCGAAGCACACGCCGAGACGTCGCCGAGATCACGAACCAGTCGGGAAGATGGGTTCCAGTGGGCATTCATGGCGATCCACGCGCTCCACACAGAAGCAGGATGCTACGAAGGGACATGGAATCGAACTTCGAGAGAATGGCGTTCATGCGACGGGTTCCTTTTTCTTGGTAGAGGTGACGATGAGTCCGAGTGCCGTGATGAGGAGCCCACCAGCCTGGCCGAAGGGCGCGGGAACGACCGACTCGATGATCTTGCTCAGCGTCGAGGCTTGAGATGGTTGGGATTCCGTGCCCTCAAAGAAAGCGCGGGTCGCCGCGCACGAACACAGCGCGGGGATCGCAATCAGGATCGAGAGGGAGAGCGCGCGTTTGAGTTTCATGGTCGTGAGGGAGGCCGTGGAATGCGAAATAACTGTGGTTCTGCGATCAGATTGGCAACCCGCGAGGGCGATTGCGAGGAGAAAGATGGGGCGGTTCACGAGAACTCATCAACTATGATACAGCCGTCGCCTCCGGCGCCTCCGGCTAGCGAGTTCGCATTATTGTTAGAGCAGGCGCCACCGCCTCCGGTTCCGGGCGCCACCGCAGTTGTTCCCGTGCCATTGGTCTGCCGGGAAGCGGCGCCTCCACCCAACACGGATGGAGCGCCCGAGCCGGAGATCCCAACGGATCCAGAGAGTCGAAGCCCGTAGGCACCATTCGCTCCACTGGGGTTGATGTCGCCGCCGGAAGAGGCCCCACCCGAGCCTCCCGGAAGCGATGAGCACGGAAGAGCTCCTGCGCCATGCCACCTCCACCATTCCCAAGCCCTGCGGAGAGCGTGGCATTCGTGCCCGAGAACGTGGTGGCGGCAGATCCATTGTTGCCGGGATTGTTACCAGTCGTCCCGGCGGTCCCGCCAGTGCCTACCGTGTAGGTGTAGGTGCCGGTCACACCCGTCACGAACTTCTCTGTATATCCACCTGCGCCACCGCCGCCTCCGGCTCCAACAGCCGACGATGCGCCCGTACAGCCTCCGCCTGCTCCTCCAGGCCCAACGCAACGAACCCACATCGAATGGCACTTGGAGTCGGGCGTGTGGGTCTGCGCGACCGCAGGAGAGGCGTAGATCGTACGCTTGATCCATGTGCCCACCGGCACCGTGAACGTGGCATCCTCGCGGAGATACTTAACCGTGCCGCCGGAGGCGCCTGGGTCCGGCACGAGACCCGTAGCGTGCGAGGCTCCAGAGGCCACGAAGACCGAGACGGCGATCGTGCGGTCAGCGCTCAAGTCCCCTCCTCCCGTCACGGGAGCCGTGGTGTTGATTGCGCGCGTGACGCCCACAGGCGTTTGCCCGGTCGGGCTCGTCGTGAGCGCGAGCGTCCTATCCGCCGAGAGGTCGCCGCCTCCCGTGATGGGCGCCGTCGTGTTGATGGCCCTCGTGACGCCCACCGGGGTCTGGCCAGTAGGAGACGTGGTGAGCACTAACGTCCGATCCGCAGATAGATCACCTCCTCCCGTCAGCGGCGCTGTCGTGTCGATGCGCCGCGTGTTGATGACCACCGCCGCAGGCGTAGGCGAGTTGATCGTATTCCCGCTCGTGATCGTGATATTCGTCCCCGCCACAAGCGCCGTCGCGTTGGGTAGGTCACTAGGCACACTCGCCCCAGCCTGGAGCAAGAAACTCGCGTCCGAGGGCGCCTTCGTTAGCGCCACGTCCTCGCCACGACTACGCCCTCGGCGCTTGCGGATCGCCTCCTGGTTCACACGGATCGCAGCCCCCAGCGCCGCCATCCGCGCGAGCGAGACGTTCTCTTTGCTCCCTCGCGGCACGGCTTAGAAGTCGGAGACTTCGCCCCAGATCGCCAACTGCGCCGCGCCGCCCACCGGCACCTTGATGAAGAGGCTCCCCGCCAGCAGGAATCGTGATCGCCTTCGCCGGGAAGTCAAAGATGGGAATGGCTCCAGCGAACGGCCCAACCACCGCCGCACGTCCCAAGACCACCACTTCGGCGGAGATCGTGGGGTTGGCCGTGTAGTCAACCACCGTCGAGTCCGGTCGTTGTGCTGTCGCGGTGATCCGCCGTGCCAGTTCCAACGACACCATTCGCGCTCTCCGTGCCCGCCGTCGCGTGGATCACGTTGCGGGAAATGGCAAAGACCACCTTCGCCGTCCCAGGCACGTAGGCCCAGAGTTTGTGAAGGTAGACCTCGTTGGGCCGGTCATTTTTGACCTCCACACACGAATAGACATCCGTGACGGAGTCGGCCCAGAAGAAGTAACTGGTGGCATCGCCGTGCCGGGTAACTTGGGAATCAGCAGACATCGTTAGTTCTCGCTAAAGGGATAGCACCATTGAATGGCGGTGGGGGTTGTCGGTCGGGCTTGCCTTGCTCCGTGGCGCCTACGGCGGCACAGTAATCTTTGTATCTCTGACGGTACTCTTCCGCGCGTTGGCCTGCCATGAGTTCCGCCGTTCGCGAGGAGTCGATCCCGAGAAGGTGCTGAACATGGCGCACCGCCATCTCCAGGCTCTCCAGCCGGTCATCCTTCGAGAGCGAGTGCCGCTCCACCGTCAGGTTTGCGAACTGGTACATCAGCAGCCATCGCTCCGGCGCCCGTCTCGGAATCCGTAGCCGGTCCTCGTATTCTCGTTCGATGATGCGCCGATTGATGATGAGGCGATGGTCGCACACAACCGGCCCCAGGGTCTCCGCGATCCGGCGTTCCTTCATCGAAGCCGCCTGCCCGCGATTGAGGATCCCCACCGCGCACCGCCACGGCTCTTTGTGGAGGTCGGGGTAAATCTCATGCGCCTTCGCGCACACCTCCCGCAGTCTCGTGCGGAAGAGTTCCGCCCACGCGCCCTGCCCCTTGCCCTCCTCCACGAGCGCCAGCGGCACGCGCCACCTCAGGATCTCGTGAGCAATCTTGGTGAACGTGTCCGTGTCGTACCCACCCGGAATGCCGTTGTTCTCAAGGCAATAGAAGCGGTTCCAACTCCATCCCAGCACCGTATATGCCGTCTCGTCCCCTTCCTTCACTTCCGCCGGGTCAATCGTCATCACCTTCCCGGCCCACGGGATGAGTTCGCCTATCTGCGCTGGCGCGTAGTATTGGTCTCCGTCAAAGGCAACGTTCGGCAGGTCGATCGCAAGCGACTCGTCCCGTCGATAGTAGATATCACTCGGCCCGGCGTTCTCGTGGAGATCCATCACCATGAGATTGCTTACCTTGAGCGGACGCATCTCCTCGCCAGCAAAGCTGGTGTCGAGCAAGTAGTGAAGCCGGTACTCCTGCTCCGTGATACATCGACGTTCGATCTGACGGCACATCCACTCGGGAAATCGCTTGTCACACGCCCAGCCCCACTTGCCATGAATGCCGCCACCCGTCATCAAGTGCGGCTTCTTCTTCATGTCCTCGCGGAGCTTTGGAGACAAACAATCCCCATACGTCAAGACTTCATCATCATCCTTATAGAGCACCTTCTCGAAGAGTTCCTTCGTTGGATACCGTTGAGGGTAAATGCGGATCTTGTAGCCCATCGCGGGCAAGACTTTGAAATAGTAGCTTTCTTGGATCTGTGGCGTTCCCGCATAGATGATCTTCCCAAACTTGGTCTCTGGGATGTGTTCCAACGAGGCCGCGCGACTCCGCAGGATATCCCGCTTCTTCACCGTGTCCGAGTTCGCAAGCGATTCGATGTCATCAGGAATCAACACATCCGGGCGGTTACCAGGAATATTACCGAGCACCGTGAAGGCTGCCATCGAGAGGTTGGGATTGCTCACCGCCCCCTTCACGTTGTAGCCCTTGGCGCCATCCTTCTGCCCCCACTCCGGGCTCAGATCATTGAGATACTCCCACTGAGTGATGAGTTGACGTGTCGCGCGAAGGATGCGGCTAGAGAAGTCGTCGCCCGCAGAGATCGTTGAGATTCTTGCGTTTCGGTCCTGCTTGTGAATCCAGGGAGGATAGAGGCGAAGCAGGGTGGTCTTGCCAAACTCGCGACAACAAAAGAGCGCGATTCGATTGCCACCATTCTGAATGAAGTCCGCCGCTTCCAGTTGAAGATCCGAGGGAGGCCCCCAGCGCTGAGGCTCCTTCTCGACGAGGTGAGCGAACGCCAACTCTGCGAAACGCGGAAACGATGTCTCCGCCTCTTTCACAAACCTATCGATTCGTTCCTGCCGCTTCACGTTGCGGCAAGCGCCTCGACCTCATCAGGAACCGGAATCGGAGCGGCCTCCTTCTTCTTGATAGGTTTCATCCGCCACACGGGGATGCTTGCGCCCTGCGACGGGGAGGGTTTGCGCTTCTCCAGCTTGAACTGGTGATCCTTACAGAACTGGCTCACTTCTGACAAGATCCTCGGAGAGTTGGCATCACCAGGATTCTTCTGAACCCACTCAAGACACTTGAGCATCGTGCGAGAGAGTTCGCCAATCAGCGCCCTGCCGCTGGGGGTGGGGCGCTTACGGAGCGAGCCTCCGGGGTTCACGGCATACTGAGGGTGGGTTGCCATTCGTAGATCCTCTTTACTTGGCGAGTTGAAGTATTGTTCGCTCCTGCTTGCCAAGAGGCGTGCTCGCGGCGTGTCTTGGAAGCGTGGGGAACTCTCTTTGGACTTGTTTGTATGCGGATTCACGGAATTCTCCAATGATGCCCATGAGATACTTGGCTTTCTGGCTGTCGCCAACGTCGTCGGTGTCATCCTTGAGGTGCGCGTAGGCGGGGCTTTGAATGGCCCGAGTGAGCGCCGAACGTAGAGTGCGCCCTCCCGAAGTCACCTGCCCCGTGAGTTCACCCCAACGATCGTAGGCGAACCGCCCGGCGCTATTCGTGACATCGCGCAGGTCCACACCATCCTTGGTCCACGAGGCCGGACGGAAGGGGAACTGGAGTCGGCGGAGTTCTTTCGTGACCGCGTTGTCGGAGACCTCGTTGTAAGTGAACGGCATGAAGAAGCCGTAGCCCATGTATTTCTTGGCCTCGACGGGCTCGCCCAACACGTTGCGGGTCAAAGGCAACGATTCGTGACCCCCAAAGAAGGGATCGCGCCGCGTCACCTCGTCGAGCCAACTGCGGGCATCGCGCTGCGGCGAGGATCCGTCGCGCATCTGCTCCAGCGCGGAAGCGGTTTGACCCAACTGAGAAATACCAACAATGGGAATCGCGCCAACGGATGTTTGCTTCCACCACTGGTAGAGTTTCTTGCTGTCGCGATCCTTGATGGCTTCGAGGAACGTGGTGAGATCCGAGAGATAACTCTTGTTGGAAAAGTTGTTGGAGAACGCCGCGATCCCTGCGCTCACGAGATTGATGTTATTGGGATCGTGCGGGTTCATTCTCGTGTAGCTCGCAAGGTCCGCTCCAAACTTGAGCATCGTAGAGACGGGCTCCAAGTTGTCGATCGACAGATAGGTCTTCGTCCCAGGGATCATCACCCCGTAGTCGATCCATCCGGCTGCCTGCTGAATCTGGCGGAGTTCCTTATTGTTGGAAAGAGCACCCGTGATCCACGGGTTCCCGTCGTCGTCCTCCTGGTGTGCAAGCCCAAAGATCGTTGACATCGCACCAAACCCAAACGCAAGTCGCCCCGTGGCCTCCGCCTTTCGGTAGGGATCACCCGAGAGGATATCCTTGGCAAACTGGCTGCGGGCACGCTGAAGTGCCTCCAAGCGGGCGGGGGCATTCTCAAGATTCCCAAACGCCCGGTAGAGATCCATCGCCTCCATCGGGCCGCGCACGAAGTCCATATGCTGAGCGGCGGTCTTCGTGAGCGAGTAGGAAGAGTGAACAAACGGAATGAAGAACGCTGGCCAGCCGTGCTCCGTGGAATAACGCGAGACCCCGCGAGCGAGCCGCCCAAAAGCGGAGTCATCGAAGGGGAGGGTCGCCGAAGCCTCGTGCGCCCGTTGCTCCAGCTTCGACACCACATCCATCAGTTCGGGATATTGTTTGTCAATCTGCTCCGCGTGAAAGCGTCCCTGTGCCTTGATTTGCTTGGGATCGACAACGCCACTCTCCATCGCAATCCTCTGACCGTCCGCCTCCAGGCGTTTCGCGGTGGCAATCTGCCCGTCGTGGAAGAGAACATCCATCCGCTCCTGAACCCAATCCTCAAGACCACCCGGATTGTTGGGATACTTCTTCCAGTATTCCGTCTCCAGAAGCGATGGGGCGGCACTGTCGCTCACCATGCCCTTGATAAACTCATCGCTTGCCGTGAGCGTGCGGGTCGATCCGTAACTCACTTTGTCGGCATAGTTGAATCCCTTGCCGGACTGGCCTTCTGTAAGAAGCGAAGCGGCGGCATGGAAAAGAGGATTGTTGGCATTCCACATCCACTTCGTGGCCTGCGGAGCACGAATCTCCCGCGATGCGCGCCAACGATCCAGGAGGCAAAGTCAAAATTGCGATTCCCCTGGTTTAGCGAGGAGATGTCTTGGCGCCCAAGAATACGTCCCTCGCCCTCCAGGTATGCCGACTTCGCGCCACGGAAGTTTTTGAGCCATGTGCTCCCGTTGAAAAAGCCGCCGTAGTTTTGTTGGGCTTGCTGGAGTTCACGATTCGCACCCGCGAGCGCCTCGGCATCGCCCTTCATCGAGGCATAGAGACGATTCAAGAAGGCACCCATCCAGTGACGGCCCGGCTGGACCGCGCCCATCGCGATGTTGCTCGCCGTCGTGCGCCCCGCCGTGAGCATCGAGAACGTGAGGTGGCGCCGGAAGAGGATGCCCATGAGGCCCAGAAGCGGCGGCGCGTCGAGCGTCTCGCCAATCTCGCGGGCAATCCGAATCTGGTCGTCCACGCTACGCTGCGCCTGGACGGAAGCCTGGAGGTCGCGCGCGTGCGCTTGCGCCGCATCCATCCCGCCGCGATCGTCGAGGAACTTATTCATCGCCGCCGGGTCTTTCAGAATCTCGTCCAACTCGGGCGAGTTCATTATCTTCTGATGGAGCACGGCCATGTCATCCGGCGAGAGCGTGGGCGGCGCTTCCTGGCCCGCGCGCAAGCCACGACCGAACTCGGAAGGCGACTGGCGCACGTCGGCGGCGAAGTTCTTCGACCGCTCGAAGTTGTAGAGCATCCGAATCGCCGTCTCCTGGGAGGGATTCACGAGCATGTCTCGCGTGAGGCCCTCAACCCCTTTCGCACGCTCCAGAAGGGCTCGCTCCAGCGCCTTCATTAGTGCCACGTCGTTTCGGATCCGGCCAGGGAGATTGTGCGCCAACTGCTCCGGCGTGGTCCCAAGCTGGGAAGCGAGGCCCTTGAGTCGCGTCTCGTAGGCGAGTTGAGTCACCTCATCCGAGCGCACCATCGAGTTCACGAATCCCTCGTCATCGGCAGCCCGCTGGAGCGCCCGGAGCATGATGTATTGCCCCGCGTCGCTATCCATATATTTCGTCGTGATGTCGCCCTTGGCGGTGCGCTGCGCCATGCGCTCCTCAGGCGTCATTCGGTGCGGCACCACCTCGGGCTCAAGATCGGGATTCTCAAGGAAGTCTCGCTTCACGCGCTCCGCGATATCGGCCACGGAGCCAGGCGTGCGTCCGGCATTCGCCGCCTCCTCTGAGAAGAGGACGTTGCCGCGCGTCGTCGTGAAGGGCGAGGCTGGGCCGCGTTCGTTGGGCCGCCCCATGAGGAAGGATTCGGCGATCCGTCGCGTGCGATCGACGCCGAGCGTGTCTTTGATGGCGCCCCAGAAGTTGTCGAACCAGAGTTGGGCTCGCGCCGTGACGCCCTTGAAGCCACCCGTCTCGGCAGCCTCCAAGATCCCGAGCTTGCGAAGCGCCACTTCCGAGCCGATTCCCGCCATGTATTCCTCGGGCTTTGTGAACTTGTATCCGCGCCCGTTTGCCTTCTCCATCTCGCTCGTGACACGCGCCTTCTCGGCATCCGTAAGGTCAACGAGGTGGTAAACCTCCTCCATCGCCGTAAGGTCGTTGACGGCGTGCTCGCCGAGCACCATCGCCTTCTCACCGCGTGGCCCCAGCACGGCGGCACCGCCAGGCCCTTCCGCGCGGAAGATCGGCACGTCCGCAAGGGTTCCCTCCATGCGTGCGGCAAATCGCTCCATCACGCTTCTGGTAGCCCCACGCGCCACCGCCTGCTCGACAAACGCCTTCGGCCCAATCCCAACCTGGACGGGCTTGAGTTCCGGCAGCGTGCCCTTGCGACTCCAGTGGGCGATCAAATCCTGCGCGCGGGTCTGCTGCTCCGGTGTGAAGGCGGTCTTGGTATCCGAGAACTTCTCGGGCAAACCCTCCTCGCGCCACGCCTTGATGAGATTCTTGGCATCCTCTAGCGACACCTTCGCGTCAGGCGCCGTCACGCGAAGCCCCGTCTCGATGTGCGTCACCGAGTACCCGCTGCCCTCTTTTGTGACGAGGAACTCGCCGTACCGAGTGCCCGTCTTGCTGACATCCGGGGTGCCAGGCTTGTCGCTAAACACGACGCCAGAGAACCGCTTCCCGGGCTCAATGTCCGCATTCTGGATCTTCTGTTCGTACTTCGTCGTGGCCTCCTCTACCGTCTTGGCGGCGCCTTCGCGTTCCGCACGGCGCTTCGCAAGAATCTCCTCGACGTTGGGACGACCCACGCCTGGGCTCTCGACCCCGTAAATCTTGCGTTCCACGCCGATCATCGAGTCGGTTGGAATCACGGTGTTGTTCCCGCGCATCTCCACATCGGGAAGCCCAAGTTTCTCGCGCGCACTCACCGGCTCTCGGAACTGCCCGGAAGGTCCCATCTCAACGGCACTACCCTCCGTGCGCGCCTGGAGCAGGCTTCGGCGCCTCCGGGCTCTCGCCAGCGGGTAGCAAGTCCACGAATGCCATAGGCTTGGGAACCTGCTCGAACTCGTCGGCTTTATTGGCGAGCGATTGCTGAGGTCTTGCCACATTTCAGCGGCGCCCTTCGCCTTCACGCGCTGCTCATCACGAAACGCCCGCGACACAACGGGAGGCGTGTCATACTTGGGAATACCGGGACGCTTGAGATACTCAGCCAGATTCACCGGACCCTTCGCACCCGGAGCCTCGACCATGACGGCGCGCTCCCGCGCGAGCCCAGCGGCAAACTCTTTCTCGCGTCCCACGAGCTGCTCGCTGAGCGGAATCCGATGGCGCCACGCCACAAATGCCTCCGCAAGTGGATGGGCAATCAGCTTCGTAATCGGCGCCTCGATGAACGTCCCAATCAATCTATTCTTGAGTTCCGAATCTCCCTCCTGCGATGCCAAGATAGAGCCAATATCGTGAAGCATCCCAGGTGGTAACTGGCTCAGCATATTTGAAAGCGCCGGGCCATCCTTAGACATGAAGAAGTCAACCGCAGCAAACTGTGTTGCAGAACGCGCGAATGAACTCGCCATGGGATGGGCCACGGCAAAGTCAGAGAGGGCGAACCGCATCCCCTTCGTGATTCCAAGCATCTCTTCCACGCCCGCCGCTCCACCCGCAAGCGCCTTCACGGCCTTGCCTGCCTTCCCGAGCGCGCCAGCCACAGCGAACACACTTCCCACTCCAGCGCCCAACTCCCCGATATTGGTATGCATCGTGAAGAGGCTGTCGTAGCGCGGCGCCGATGGGAATGGATGCCCCAGCAAAAAGTTTGTCGTATCCCAAATATCCTTCGCGGCGCTCTCTGCGGCCTTCGGGAGTAGGCGCAACGCATCGCCGCCGATATCTGTGGCTTTGTTGCCAAACCACGTCTTCTCCGCTTCCGTGTATTGCCCGGAGCCCACATAGGGCTCGGTTGTGGCCGAGGAACTCGGCATGCGCTTAGGGGCAAACGATTGATCCGCCCAACGCGACGGCGCTTTCTTGGGCTCCTGCGCAGCCTGGGGCTCTTGAGGCTCAGCCGGAGGCGCCTCGATGGGCTCGGCCTCAGGTGCGGTCGTGGGTTGCGGCTCGATAGGGTCCACTACTTCGCCTCCTGGCTGTTGAGCTTTCGTTGGCGATCGACAAAGCTGGCTTTCATATTCTCCGGGTAGAGCCTGGGATTGCTCTTGGTGAGAGATCCGTAAACGTCATCCTGAACCCTGGGATTGTTCCAGTCGAAACGAATCGGAGTCTCCCACCACGCGGGCGCGAAGCGATCAAGATTGATAAAGAGGAGCTTCTGCTGGGCCTCCTCCTCGGATTTTGTGAACGTGAGTTGCTGAGCAAAACTGGAGAACGCCCCGCCAGGCTTCCTCTTCGACTCAAGCCCAAGATTCGCCTGTTGGTCCACCCACTCTCCGGGATAGACGCCTCGAAGCGACAGCAATCGCCGGATCGCGGGTTTGTATTCATCGCCAAAAGTCTTTTCATTGGCTTCCGCGAGATCGCGAAGCGCCGTCTGGAGCCCGCCATTCATCGCATCTGTCATGTCGCTCTTGCCGCGCGCAAACTTGTCATACGCCTCCAGCCCCTTCGTAATGGATTCCTTGAGCGGAGCCGTGAACGAACTCGGATAGTTGGCATACTCGATATCGAAGAAGCTCCGGGCCTTTGCCCCACGAGCCACATGGAGATCCTCCGCCTTGTTGCGTTCGAAGTATTGTGTCGAGCGCAGCGCACGCCCAAGCTCACTCTTCTCGTCCTGCGCCGCCTCGTGCTCCGCAGCCGTCTTCTCGTAGTCCTTCCCAGCCTTGAGCGTGGCGTCGCGGATGATCTTTGGGCATCTCCGCAGGCAACATCTTCTCGACCTGCTTCGCCGGGAGGGTCTCTAGGAGTTCGGCCTTCCGGGCGGCCACCGCCTCATGGATCGCTGCGGTCGCCGCATCCACGGGCGCCCCATAATCATCCGGCGAGATTTTGCCAACCTCATCGCGCAGAGTCTTTTTGATCGCGCCCTCCATCATCTCCGGCGTCAGTCCGGTCGCATTGAGTGGGTTTGAATACTTGGCGTTGTCATTCACCAACTGGCGCCAATCCGAAGCCTTGAAGTAGTTCTCTGGATCCGTGATCTCGTTGAACACGTCCGTAGCGGGCTTCATCTGATCGTGTGCCGCCTGGATGCGATCCTTGTATTCCTTTGCCTTCGCCTGGGAGGCCACCTTCTGCGCGGCAATGTCGGTATCGAGCGTTTTTGTTGCCTTCGCGAAAAGATCCTGAATCTTGGCTGGACGATCCTTCGGGTCAATCGAGGGATCGGTCGCAATCGCACGCGCCTGGCGCATCGTCTCTTCGCTAAAATCCGAGATCATTGTCTGGATCCCCGGCGCCGTCATCCGGTCCACCATCTCGCGCGTATTCTGGAGCCATGAAAGCCCGCCGTTCTCGTGGACGGTCAGATTCCTGTCTTGATGCCAACCAAAAGTTGGTTCATCCGCGCCCGATCCTCGCCCGTGAGGTCCGCATTTTGCGCGGCAACGACCGTCAGGTCCATTCCGTAGAAGGTGGGGTGCTGGCCCGCGCGAAGCATCTGCTCCAACTGGAGATAATCTTGATGCTTGCGCTTGTTGTCGAGCACGTCACCCAACTCGCCAAGATTGTAGACATCGCGCGTGAGCCCCTCTAAGCGAGAGATCGCCTTTTGCTTCGCGTCACCAACTAAACTCGCGTCGCTTTCGATATCCTGCTTGGCCTTGAAAAGAAAGGCCCCCATCTCCTGCTTCTTATTCTTGGAGTCAAGCAGCTCGGCACTCTTCTTCCCAATGAAGGCATCGACCGCATCCTCGGAAGCCCAACGCCGGTCCGCGCGGTCTTGAACCTCCTGGCTTCGCACCTCTCCTTGGAGGCGTTCACGCATCTGCCCAACGATCGCCATGATCTCGGGGTCTTTCCCAACGATTGTATTGCCAACGGGAAGCTGGGAAATCGCGCCGACAGAGGAAAGGATCTGCTTCGCGCGCCGAGGATCGCCGAGTCCGCTCAGCATGAACTCGTGAATCGCATTCTTCGCAATGTTGCGGCCGTCAATCCCAGCAAACCCAAGAATCTCATCGTGGGTGGTCTTCCAGGCGCCCTTCAACACCTTCTCACCCTGGACGGGATCGAATCCTTCCTGCTGGCTGCTTCCCAAGTATGAGTTCAGGATCGTGCCCAACTCCTCCGACTTCTTTTGCTCGAAGTATTTCTCGTCCTGAGCCGCACGCATCTTCACGTACTGGCTCTGGAACTCCTCCTTCGCCAGAATCTTGAACTTCGCAAACTCCTCCCGCCCCAGGGCTGGTCGTAAGCGAGTAGGTATTTGTGAACTGCTGGGCAACCTGCGCCTCGATCGCCGCAAAGTTGGGATCCTTCGTGAGCTTCCCCGTCTCGGGGTCGATCAGCGCGCGCAGCCCGCGAGGCTTGAGCCAAGAGGAGGTCGCGGTATTCCATCCCTGCCGAGCGCCCGTCGAGGCGAAGCAACTCGTCTTGGAAGTACGGACTCTGGGAGGGAAGCCCCTCGCCACTCTTGATCTTCTCGTTCCAAGCGGCTTTGTTTTGGGCTCGGTCCGAGAGGTTCTGTGCGTAATAACGTTGCGCTTTCTTGGTTTCCGCGTCCTGCTTCTGTTTGTTGAAGAGGACGGCAAGCCCCTCAAACTCGTCCACCGCCTGATTCACGGAGGAGGAGAAGACCGGCTGCTGTCGCACGTATCCCGTGTCGTTGATTCCACGCGGAAGCGGGTTCGCCTGGTTGACGTACTGGACGCCGTTGTCTTGGGGGTGACGCGGACCATTACGCGACCGCACCCATCCCAAAGAGCCCAGCATCGCTATAGTTGGGAAGATCAACGCCTGTCGTGCCCTGGTAGGTGCCACCGCCAAACGAAGCATCGCCACTCGCGGTCGCCGCCGAAGAGGCCGCACCGCCGCCAGGATCGGAAGAGAAGAGTTGACCGCCGCCCTGTGTGAAGCCACCGAGCCCGCCGCCCATCACGGCCTGAATCGAGTTCATCCAGTTGAACGGCATCGAGGGCGGACCCGCTTGCGTGAAGGCCCCGTAAATCCGGCCCTGCGCCTGGCTCCGCATTCGGGTTGCCTCCTCCATGAGTTCCCGGTCGTAGTAGTCCTGCTCAATGAGGCGCCGGTCCTGCTCGATGAGGCTCGTACGCTGGTAGTCGCCCAAGAGCTTCCCGAGCGCATTCCCGCCGATCCCACTCTCAGCCGCCCCCACCACCGCCGTCGAGGACATCATGGCGGCGCGATCGGAAATCTGCTGAATCTCCTGGGAGGTCTGTTGAAGATGCTGCGCGCGGCGTACCGCGAGATCGCTCCACCCCTGAAAGAGATCCTGCTTCGCCATCGTGCCCGCGCGCGTGAGGTTCTCGGAGCGGAGATCCCGCTGTGCCTTCCAGTTCCCGTAGGCTTCGACCTGCTTTGCGGCGGCGCCGCCAGCGCCCGCAGCACCCATCAGCGCCGGGCTACACATGGCTCGCCTCCTTCGCGAACGTCACCGAGGACATGCGCACCATCTTGTGGAAGGTGAGCCCCAGGGCCCCAAACACTGGTTCGATTTGTTCCACGTGGAACCCTAGATGCCGCAAGTAGCGCACGTGGGTAAGATTGCGCACATCAACCCAACAATACAAGGATTGGGTGTAAGGAAGCCACGAGCCGATGATCTTCTTCGAGAGCCGCATGAACTCGCGGCGATCCACAACGAGTGCCTCGCTTCCCACCATGAATATCTGGGCGGCACCTTCGACGGGCTCCGAGATCCCAAAGATCGCGTGTGGGCGACCCTTCTCGGTCCACGCCTCGAAGCACTCGTAGCCAAAGGCACCGCCGATTGCCGCCCGAAGCCCAGCCGAGAAGTCTGCACCGTGGAGTGCCTTCATCTCCTCCACGTCTTCCACGCGAAAGGCACGAAGGAAGATCGGGAGGTTCTCGATCTTGGCGGGCCGGATGAGCACGGCCTACGCGCGTGCCTGCGGCGGGTTGTAGTCCATCTCCACCTCGACGGTGGTAAGCGTGAAGGGAGGTGGGAATCACTCTGAATGTCCAAGAGTGTCTCGTTGGCTCGGCCCTCGACCGGGAAGCGCCACGTCCCGTTCCAGAGATCGGGATTCGTGAAATCCTTGAGCGAGCCTTCGCCCGCCACGAGCGCCGGGTAAAGATCGACCGTCTCGGTAGCCGAAATCCCCTTGCGCGTGATGATAGCGTTGAGAGCCCCCGTCTCCTTGAAGCCAACGATCGCCCGTCCGTAGTAAATCTCGGAAGCCACAATGGAGACCGGCGAAGCGGCCATGCTTCGGCTCGTGAACTCGGTCACAACTGGACGGTGCGGCCTGTAGCGCGAGCGGTAGGCAAGCCCAATCCACACGGGCACGCCCGTCTGATTACCGGCAACGGTGATCGAGGAGTTCGTGCGCGAAACCACCGTGAGCGCAGAGAGGTCCGATTGCTTCACGACAGAAAAGAGTTCAGTCGAGGAATCCACCGTGTTCATCGGCTGCGCCGTAACGCCCGTGGGCGAGGGCAGGTTCGTGCTCCAGTCGTAGGTGGTATTGCCCGACACCACCGTCGTCGAGATACCGGGATCACCACTCGACATGCGCCGGTCGAGCCGACAAATCGGCATCGAGCCAGGATCGAGGAGGCGCTGCCCGAATCGCATCTTCTCGATGAACACGCCATAGGGCCGCGTCACGAGCTCCCAAAGATCGCTACGAATAAACGAGAGCCCCGTGATGGTGGCATTGGTCGCGAGCGAGTACCGAAACCACGCCGATTGAAGCCGCTGATTTCCCTCGCCATCCACTTATAAATCCAGAAGGCGTTGGCGCCCGAGTCGGTTGCCACACATAGCGCCTGCTCCGTGGGAGAGGCCGCAAGCTGAAACGCCTCGCCCGTGATGTACCCGCGAACGCCCCGGCTCTGGTCGAGGATTCCTTCCGAAGCCTGCTCCTCGGATGGGAAGATTTCCCAGATGCCACTAAACCCGCTCTGCCCGCGCGCGAGAACACGGAGGCACCCGAGGAGGTGGGATGGCAGTTCGGGAGCGAGTCGTAGTCCGCGACCGCCTTCGAGAAAATGGTCTTCCCCGTGAGGATGGGATCGCCTTCTAGCGAGAAGATCACGGAATCGCCGAACACAAGCAGCCGATTCTTGAACGGCTGGAGATGTTGGATCACCGTGGGCCGTATATAGTTGGCTGCGGTGGGCGCCTGGTTATTGTTGTCAATCGGGTCTGAATCGAGATTGACCGCGATTCGAGTCTGAAAGAAGTTCCAGAGATTGTTGACTTCGCTGAACGAGGTCTTGTTTCCACCCGCGAGATCCAGCCGCGATCGGCTCTCCGCGATAGCGCTAGAGGCTTGCCCAACAAACGACGGGTAGGGATTGCTGTCATTGTCACCAACGGCTCGGCTCTGCCACTGGCCGAAGTCGTATTCGAAATAGATTTGATATGGAGTGAGCGTCACAGACCCACCCGCATCGTCTTGCCTTCGCGTGAGAATGTGTGGGAGAGTGGATTTCGAATAGTCAAGCAGCATCGCTGGAGCCACGGCCTCGGGCCATTCCTTGACGGTGCCGAACCCCTTACCAGCCTCCGTGACCGACTGAACCCAATAATCATCCTCTGTCGTTTCTTTGTGATTCTGAACCTTCACGATCCATCCATGCGGGGCACTCGGTGGCAGATCGCTCGTTTCCCTGACCTCACCCTGAATCTTGATAAGGCCAGTCCCACCAAACGAGTCCGTCACGAGCACCTCGTCGAATGCCGTGAGGCTCGTGATGCGGATGGTATTGCCTTGGACCGAAACTGTATTGGTGGAAGCAAAGGGGCATTGATGAACTGCTTGCGAATCCCCATCTCACGCTGGAGCGTTCCAAAATCTTTGTAAGCGAGATCGAGCGCCATCCCGTCAGTTGTTGCATCAAGGCAGAAGGTGGCAGCATTTGTTGGGAAGAAGATGCCTTTCGTGTAATCCTGAACTCCAGCGGTTTCCTCAACGATGGGCTGCGTTAGAGTCACCTGATTGACCGTGTAGAAAACGCCCTTCGCCGGGCCCGTCGTTCCGGTAGACGAGGATGACGTGGCGCAGGCCGCCTTCACGAAGTTCGTTCCCTGCTTACACTTGAAACCAATCTGTGCGTTGTACCCAGAGTCCTGAGCCCAAAGAATCACCTCATAAAACGGTGCCGTCGTGGCAATCACAAACTTATTGCCCGTATCGCCAGACTCAGCAATCGACATCGTTGAGATGTATGAGAACACGACGGCTATAGCATCACCAGTGGACGGAACCGACGGGATCGCCACGAGCCCCTGGACGAGCGCAATCTTTTGGCATAACATTTCAGCGCACTTTGACTTGCTATTGGCTGCGGTCGTATCAATGTAATAGTTGGGATCTGCGTCGGCTGGTAGACCAGCGGCGATATGGAAGATGTAGTTCTTCGTCGCACCTCCGGCAGTCACGGCAATGGTGGCTCCATCGACAGGAACCCCATTGAAGGCAATCGAAATCTGCTGCGGCACATAAGGCACGGCACTCCCAGATGCAGACACCTTGTCGCGATTCAGCAGGTAGATGTAATCAAAAACAGGGACCGCATCGAGAACCTCGCGCGGAGGTTTCAGAAAACTCTTCCACGGCTTCTGCTGGTCGAGGCGAAGCCCATAGAGGATATGATTTGCTGTGGCGTCCGCGGTATCGAAGTAGGGGCCAAAGCTAAAGCTATTGCCAACTTTAGTTGGCGGAGGCGTGTAAATGAGGGCAATCCGCCACCAGCCGCCACCGCCACCATCCTGAATCGCTGTGGCGGTTATATTGGCACTCGTCCCGACAACCAAAGTTTGGACCGTCAATGAGTCGGATGCCGAGGTCCACTTCACACGCGCCACCATAGCGCCTGCCGTATCATCATAAATGGCAATGCCAACATTAGAGCCGCCGTTATATTTCCAGAACATCGACACCGAGTTCTGGCCGGACTTGAAGATGCCACCTCCAGTCCCAGCCGTATCGAACGGGAACCAAAAATCACCCGTGGTGTTCGAGGTAAACTCTGCCGCCAATCCAAATCCGCCCCACGGTAGCGTATGGGTAACCGAAGCCCGGTTCTTCCCCGTGGCGTTGCCTCCCTTGGCGCCGCCAGCGGAAGAGGTATGCCCAAGAATATCGCCCGTGATGATCGCAAAATCTTCCGGTCGAAGACAGCTTAGGTAGCTGAAATCGGCAGGGCCTCCAGACTTGAGGTAGACCGGGATATAGGCGCGATTGACAAGATCAAAGATCCTGGGCTCTTTGTGATAAAGACTGAATGCGTACTTCTCAGTCTCGCTCCGATCGTAGGTAAAGAACTTCCCAGGCCCGCCGTGATCGTGAAACGCCTGGAGGAAGTGTTCCGATGGATACCGCTTCGTCAAAATATCCGTGAGCGAGGTCCAGCAGTTTTCCTGGGCTTCGCATTGCCCAAGAGTCATCAACTCATAGGGCTGGGTAGAGACCCCATGAATCGGGGCCGGAGCAACTTTCTTGGTGACGCTCACCATCCGCGTTGATCCATCGTCTCCGGCCAGGTCGTATCGTTAGGTCGCCCGATCACATAGAACTGGTCATTCTCCAGCATGGAGCGCACCTTCCGGCTAGAGTTGTCATTGTTGATGGAGGTTTCGGCAAAGCTCAACTCTCGCTGCGCCTCCTGAATGCTCTGCTGGCTCCAGTTCCGAGAGGTTAGAAACTTGATCTTCGCCGCCTGAGCAACCCACGCGCGAGCCACCTGCGGGAGCGAGACAAAGACACTCATCGCGGTCACGACCAGCTTTTTCGTGGCCGCTACTGTCCACACGAAGGTTTGATCGGTCTGATTGTAAAGTTTCACTTTGTTGCTATCGGCGGTGTCGAGGCGCACCTCGACCCGTTTCAACATGAAGTCCGTATCGTCGTGGTGGAGCACGGCGCGGGCGGGCAACCAGGTCGTTGCCGTGAAGATCACAAATCCGCTTCCATCCGCCGTAATCGAATACGGAAACTGGGTCTCCTGCTCGCCGATTCGATTGAACTCCCAATCCTTGCGAGCCTGGAGGTCGTTCGTGGCCTCATCCACCTTCTCGACCGCGAGCCGTTCATCGGCATCCGCATACGTAGAGCCAGGGGTGTAGGCATCCGTCCAGTTCGTAAGCGGAATCGCATACGAGTTGATGGCGCGGCGGCAGATGTTCACCGCGTCGAGCTTGGTCATGTACGCCATAGTTGCCTACCCTAGAGATTGGGCCTCGGCCACCGCAAGCAGCAACCGAGGCCCAAGGTATTGTGGAACGAATCCGTTAGAGGTTCGTGTCTTCGGTTCCAACCAGCACGCCGGTCGTCGCATAGAAACAGTTCTGCGAGTTCACCGGACCCATGCCGTCGAGCCACGCCATGTTGAACCAGCGGAAAAGCCCACCGCGAACGTCCTCGATCACCATCGGGATGTTCTCCAGGATGTTCTTCTTCACCGTGTCCTGCTCGACATAGAAGACCGCACACACGTTGTTGAGCCACTTCACCATATTGGTATAGGTGGCAACGTTTCCGTTCGATCCTCAAGCCCCACATCGAAGATCGGGCTGTTGTTGCCCGCGATCTGGTGGCCCGCGATCCCGGCGATCGTCTGCGAGAAGCCGGAGGTTTCACCCGGAAGGTACTTCCCGGCGTTGGTGCCCGAGGCGGGCGCCGACGCAGGAGTTCGCATTCAGGATCTTCTTGCTCCAGTTGCCGAGGCGATTGAGGAAGCGATTGCGTTGGATCCGAATGTTGAGGTACTCCTCGATGAGACCCGAGGCGTAGGAGCCACTGGCCTTACCGAAGTCCACATCCAGAGCCTTCGTCACGTCCGCCACGTCGGTTGCCGTCACGGAAGTCTGTCGGCCCGAGGCACCAACCCAACGATCCATGAGGGTGGGACGGATCTGGCACTTCACGCGACCCACGGGCCAGCCGAGGTTCATCGCGAACTGCTCCGCACGCCGGAACATCGTCTCAACCGACTTGCCGGTCGTGCCGAGGTTGGCATCGAAGTAGATGCCCGCAGGAGCGTATGTGGCAGCCGTGGGGAAATTCGAATAGGTGCCCGCCTCAGTCTTTGTGAGCGAGCTTCCCAAGGAAGTAGAGCCGTCGCTCTGGAGAGAAGTTGGGATCGGTCATCGAGGCCGTGGCGAGGTGAGCCAAGAGCGCGCGAATCTCTTCGCTCGCAGCCGCCTCGCGGCCCATGCGCTCGACGTACTTCATCGTGCGCTGGGTGGCGTGGGTAGCCTTCAAGAGCTTCTGGCGCGACGCCTTGATCTCGATGAAGTAGTAGAGCGGATCCAGGCGCACCTGGTAGCCGCCCGAGCCAGGCGAAGAGACGCCCGTATTGCCATAGTCCGAGGACGAGGCAAAGAAGCGGCCTTCGGTCCACTCCGAGACACCGGGGTTGCCGACGTACTCTTCTTGGGTGGCGACGTAGCCGGTGAGTTGCTGCTCCACCATGGAGCCGCGCATGTAGACTTCTTGATTGAAAGCCGAGCGAAGGACATCACCTGCGGCGGTGAGCAAAAAGCCCATCGACGGCGGGGATGCCGGAACCGGAACCAGGGAAGCCCTGCGTGCCGGGATTGAGGACGGTCAAACCAGTCATGGAACGAAAATCTCCAGATAATCAGGAGAGAGATACCTTTGAAGGCGTCTCGTCTTCGCTCCTAGAAGCCACGCCTTCGGGTCTCTGGCGCACCAGAGCCAAGGCGGCTCGAGGTCTAACGGCGAGTCTTACTCATACTTGATACCAAGCTGCTGGCCCTTGTCAATAGCCGCAAGCGCCTCGTTCATATAGGCTTCACGTCGTACAGGAAGCGGGGATTGCTCACGAGTCGGGCCTTTTCCTGGGCATTCTTGGGAACGCCCGCCGGGATCGCGGGCGCCCCGCCCGACCCCGTGCTCGTGATATGACCGGCGGGAGCCGTCGAGTTCGATTGAGCAAACTGCGCGAGCGCGCTCTGCGCCGCGAGACGTGCCGCAGCCGCGTTGGGCGCGGTCAAGATTGCGACCCCAAGATCTGGTCGGCTCTCGATCCAGGTGCTCACCGCAGGCGCATTCGCACCCCACTGGCTCTGGGCCGCCTCGCGATTGTCCGTGCGGCGATTGGCCGCGAGCATCGCGTACGTCGCCACATATTGGTCGAAGCCAGCCGGAAGATTGGGATTCCCCTTGAGCGCCTGGAGTGTTTCCTGAGAAATCTCGCCCTTCTCGGCAAACTCCGCGTTGAGTTGCCCCAGGAGATCGGGCGCCACGGCGGGCACAGCCGGTTGCTCCGCCTGCGGAAACATCGGAGTCTTGGGTGCGACCGGAAGCGGCTGGGGCGCGGGCGCAGGCGTAGCCGGAGCCGCAGGAGCGAGGCGCGGGTGCCGGGGCCTTCGGCGCAGGCGCCTGGGCTGGGGCCTTCGGCGAAGCCTCAGGCAGGGTTGTCACGAGCACCTCATCGGGCTCCACGGCATCGGGCTTCAAGTTCACCATCACCACACCACCTTGACCACCCATGGATTGCTGCGGCGTACGAGTTTCACTAACGGGCATTTGAGGCTCCTGCCGTCGCGGGTAGCGCGGCACGTTGCTCGGCAATCTTGCCGAGGCTTTGGGTCATTTGTTGTCCAACGATTTGTGCGGTCTGCTGTTGCTGCTGCTGTTGAGCGTCCTGGGAAATCTGTTCAGTCGTCTTGATCCCATAGAGCGCCGGGTCGATCCCCGCCAAGGCCGCGATCCCCGCCACGTTGCTGCGCGGATCAAACATATGCGCCCAGGCGGGTGCCGTGGGTCCACCCCACGATTGATTGAAGAGTTGCTGGAATGCCAAGTATCGCTTCGCCTCCTGGTTGCGCCCGATGGCATCAATCCCAGCGAGCACGCGCGGGACGATGAACTTCCCTTTGAGGGCCGGGACCTGACCCAGGAGTGGGTCGAGGTTTGGGAACATCTTGCGATGCCTTAGATACGCAATCATCAGATTGGTAACTTTCTTCGCCCCCTCCTCGTAGATCAATGTGAAGAATCCGGCGCGACCCGTTTGAAGCTCGCGGTCCATGATCTCCGTCTCGCCAAGCGGGGTGCGCTCTGAGTCGCGCGGCATGAACATCATTCCGGCTTGGTACATATCCTGAATGAACTTATCCATCACCTCGGAGGCGAACTTAAGATCGACTGACTTCTGGCTCTGAACGACGGAGACCGCATTTGCGCGTCCAGGGAGAACCGCACAGTTGGGCGAGTCCACGATATTCTTGACATAGACGCCCATCGACTCATCCACCAGGAAGATCACCTTCGCAAGCGCGGCGCCTCCCTGTAGGAGGAGCTGGGCCAGGCCCTCGACGCTTCGAAGGTTTCCGCGGACGATGTGCATGAAGCCGGTTCCGTAGCTATCGCCAGAGCGCACACGGCCACGGAGCGGAACCCACGGCAACTCATCTTTCTTCCAGGTGCCTTCCGTCGATTCGATGCGGACGCCCTCGGCTTCCTGATAGCTCTCGTACATCAAGTTATCGCCCGAGCCCGATTTGATACAAACGCGCTCGTAGAGATCCACCTCATCGTCCTCTTGGACCTTGTGGGTGTCGTAGAGGGCTTTCTGGGTCTCTTCTGGGAGATTGCGGTAGTCCACGCGCGCCCGCGTACAGATGCCTTGAATCGTGCCGACGCCATCGCGGTCGATCACATACTCATCGAGCCGATAGTTGCGATGCTTCCCTTCGATCCAGTCGAAGTAGTAGAGCGAGTTCCCGATCGCCGAATGCGTGAGCGCCTCGTGCCAAGTGGAGCGGAGACCGAGCACGTCCACCTCTTGCTGGTATTGACGTTCCAGCACCATGAGGCGTTCGTTGAACTTCGCCTCCAACTGTGGATTGATCTGACGAAGGCGATCGGCCACGAGCGGGTTCAAGACAAACTTTACATAGCTCTGCTGGAGCGGCATCGTTGACATGAGCATCAACGACGCATAGTTATCGAGCAGGCGCATCCCGAAGCTCTGGAAGGGAGCGCGAATCTTGTAGTAGCCCGTCTGCTCCTTCACCCGCTCATAGAGCAAAGGATAGAGAGTGGGATCCGATACTTGGGAAATCTCGTAGGCCCATCCCAGGTGGATCTGGCGGAGCATCTTCTTCTCCGCATACCAGCCATCCGCAGACTGCTCTTTGCGATACTTGGTCTTAGAGTTGGGACTGTTGTAACTAACCACTCTACGGCGCGTTGACCTGGGGAACCTGGAAGAGTGGGATCATAAAGGCATCAAGCCCCGTTTTGGCCTGCGTCTTTCTTTGGGATGCGAACGGGTCGGTTACGACGGCGGGATTTGTTTGCTTTGGCTGCGGGGGCTGCGGAAGCGGCATGGGCATCCGCTGCTTGGGGCGGTTGAGCGATTGGTAAATGCTGGTTCCGATGCTCGCCCCCGACACCGCCACCATTCCGATCGTGAGAGGGTCGCACATATCCAACCGGCCTCCAGCCGATGGAAAGTTGGGAAAGGATGTAAGCGATCACCTGCTGGTGATAGCGCTGCGCAATATACGCCTCCTCCGGCAATCCAGCAGGCAGGGTCATCGGCGGGAAGTGCTCTAGGAGGTTCGCGCGAAGCTGGGCTTCCAGGTTCTCATCGAGCGGAGGCCAGGGGTTTCGCGCGGGTGCTACCGCTGGGGTTTCTCGTTTCACGAGACGCCCATCGGCATCGACCGCAAACTGGTCCATTGGCAACCCGGCGGAATCCATGAGGCCGGGGAGGTCGAGGTTGGCGGAATCTCCCGAGGACGAGAGATCCGGCCAGTTGGAGAAGCGGTCGGCCACTAGACGATTGCCCCGTCGATATAGGTGCCAGTCACCTTCACATCGCCAGCCACCATCGTCGAGTTGAGGAAGGCGACCTTGGAAGTCGTGAGTGCGCCCTTCCCGAAGGGACCAAAGAACTCACCCTGAACGTGAGCCCTGGAGGAGACACCGGCCCCGCTCTTCTCGATGTAGATGGGCTTCAAGTTCATTCCGAAGAAAGCCTGATCGAGCACCGCCGTAGCGTAGAACGCCTGCGCCGAGTAGGTATCCGCGAACACGGCATCCGTGGTCGTGTCCTGAGCATTGGCGGTATAGGTCGAGGTCATAAACGGATGGAGTTCAGGTCTCGCCACGATCTGCCCGCAATCCTTGAAGACAAAGGGCGAGGCGTAGCCCTGCATCGTGGGATCGGCGGAACCGCCGAGGTAGGGCTTGGGGGTTCCAAAGAAACCACCAGGATCCGTTGTCACTGTGGTCAACACGGAGTTTGCGGCCTGCGGCAAGTTACAGAACACCTGCATCCGAACGCCCGTGGGATCCACGTTGGAGTAGAGGAAGCCAGAGCCCGATGAATACGCCGCCACGAGCGTATTCATGTTGCCCGACATGAGAGCCTTGAGGGCGGCGATCTGGAGCGCGGCGGTATTGTTGGTGGTGATATTGATAAAGAAGTGGCCGAGGATCAGGTCATCTGTGCCGCCTCCCGCCTGGAAGGTCACGTCGGGGTTGAGGCCGACGCCAAAGCCACCGAAGTCAAACGTGAGCTTACTTGTGGCAACGAGTGGCGCGCTCAACGAGATCGTCGAAGCAAAGATCAGGTCGATCACGTTCCCGGCATCGACCGTATTCGAGAGAAACGCGGTATTGGCGCCGAATGCGCCATCCGAAACAAACACATAGCCGATCGCACCAGCATCCACGGCAACCGCCTGATAACTCTGGCCCGCGGCATTGATCGCGGCGGCGAGGTTCACCGCCGTACCACCAGCCGTGGCGCCAGCAGCAAACTCAGTCCCCTCCGTGAAGTTTTTCGAGGCGTCCGTGATCGAGTCAATCACAATACGGTCTCCCGCCGATCCAACGCCGCCAAACCGCACGCAGCCCCAGGCGTGAGAGAGCTTAGTGGGGTTGATGTTGCGGATGTGATCCCACTTGCCGCCGATTCTGATGCCGCCGTAGACGCGATCGGCATAGACGAGCGGGACACCCTCGCCCGTGATGTTCTGGACCCAATGGACGACGTTGGAGTCCTCCCATTGAGTCGCCATCGCCCGGTAGGGCATCACGTAACTTGTGATATGGCTCGCGGTGCCCGACTCAGCGAGCGTGGGCGTAGCCGCGAAGTACCCCGTCGAGAAGAACCGCATCCGCATGGCACCAGCGACCGGGATAAACGGCACACACTGGAGCGTGTGGGCATCGACCTGATTCCACATCGTCTTATAGAGATTGAGCATCCCCGCCGTTGCGGTAGCGCCAATGCTCGCTTCCGTGGTCGTGCTGGTCGTGCCGGGCTTGGTGGCGGTAATCGCGATGCGGTTCGAGGAATCCGCGACCTCGACCACAAGGGCTGCGCCCGAGCCGAAGGCCGCGTCCGTGACGGTGATCGTGGCGCCCGCGCCGGAAGTCGTGGCGGCATTCGCCACCCACGTTCCCGAGCTTCCAAAGAGTCCATCCACGATAGTCTTGAAGGCTTGGGCGGCGAGCGTGGCTGAGTTGTTTGTGGTCGTATTGACCCAGAAAATCTGGGAGCCAGGATCCTGATTCGCTGGCGCCGCAGCCAAGAAGATGATCCGCGCCTTCTTCGTAGAGCCGAGAGGCCAGACCGTAAGTTCGGCATTGTCGGCAGGCGCTCCCGTAGTGAACGCGACACTCATCACGGGCTTGTCGCGCCATGTAATGACCTTCGCGCCATTCACAGAGTCATTGAAGGTGATGGTATCGCCTTCGGTCGCAACGCCCGTCAACTCGTAGAGCCACTCGTAGTTGATGCCTGGCTCCACGCGAAGGAACTGCCCATCCAAGACGGAAGTACCGCATGTGGACTGACCCACCTGGCAGCGCCCGAAACGATTGAACCCACTACCCCGGAGATGGGCGAAAGATTTCCCGAATCGACCCCCTCACCCACAATCTTGTCGATCGCGGTATGGGAATCCTCAGAAAGCGGGTTGTTGTCGAAGTCGTCGTGGCGGGCAGTTGCCAACTCGTAGACGAGCGAGTTGGTATAGATATCCGGGCCGAACTGGATCCCTTCGATAGAGCCCGCAAACGAATCCTCCATGATCACGGCATTCTGGAGGTTGTAGATCCGGGCCTTGCCACGAGCCGCCTGCGTGATCGTGAGGCCCGTGACGGCTCCAACCGTAATCGCGTCCGGGTACCACGACATCGGCTGGCAATCCTGATTGCTCGAACCATCGAGCGTGACGCTTCGCACGCGGAGCACGGGAGCCGAAGAGCCCATGTAAGCAAAGGAATCGTCGGCAATCGCGAATGCCCCCGTGGTATCGCCCTGGACCGCGTTGCTATTGATCGCGGCCACGATGTTCTTCGCCGTGTCGGTGGTGGTGCTCCCGATGTGGATCTGGAGCGAGTTGGCGGCAGCGCCCGACACATACGTATACGTGAGGGTATCGAGGGTTTTGGTGTACGGGTTGTACGCCGTCACCGTCATCGTCGATCCGTTGCCGGGATTGCTCGCCACCCGGATCTCGGTCGCAATCCGATCCCTCGTATCAAAGAACTCGCCGAACCGCAGGCTCTTTAGGTTGTATTTGCCGACCTTGCGGAAATGGAGCGCACGCACGGCATTCACGTCGGCGACGCTTTGATTCAGGATCTCGCCGTAGAACTCGCACGCCTCGATATCCACTTGCTCGATGCCGCGGGCAGTATCCGCGAGCGGGCTAATCCAGCGATCCGTGCCACAGAAGAGGCCCGTGAGGTTCGTGAACGAGCGATCCGTGAGAGTCTTGTAGCTCTTGTTGTTGACGGTATCGGCGAGCAGCGATGTCTCATTCTTGAACGAGCATCCTTTGAAGGAGAGGCGATGCGCGGCGAGGCTCAGCATCGTGTATTCCCCAGCGGTTCCCATCGACCCTCGGCAGCCCCCAAACTCGATTCCTTCGAAGGAAAGGCCGTCCACGCTTCGTTCGGTAGCGCGAAGCAACGTACCCACACACGCGGTCGTCACCTTCCGGCTCGCCGGATAGCCCGCCATGCTTGGCTCATCCACCACGACAGGGGCGATCGTGTCGTAGTAGAACTTCGTACCCTTGCGGCCAATGATCTCGATCCCATCCCGCAGGGTGCGCCAGTCGAGGCCCTGTCTCGTGGAGTAGGTATCTCCATCCAAGATCACCCTGCGCGCCCGCTTCTCCCCGCATAGCCCAGCAGCGCATTCTGGTCCATCCCCGTGAAACTGGTGAGAGAGCCGTTTCGAAGTTCGATCTGAGCCATGTTCGTGTTCCGGTTGGGGCGTCGGGCCAGTCAAGGCGAACGCCACGGGTTTGAGTCGTGATCCTCGACGTAGACGGCGCACGGCTTTTGGCCTCGCGCCGCTAGAGGTTGTGCTTAGAATGGGACTCTCCACAATCGATTGTCCACAACATTCCATGAAGCCGCTCTCGAAAGACGAACTCTTCTGGTCCGAATGCTGCCAGCGGGCGCTCTTTGAACTGGGGATCTCCAGTAGGGCTTGGAGGCCAAAACCTCCCGACCCGAAGAAAACCTTCGGCACTGTCAAGAATCGCATGTACGGCTACCTGCGCCTCTACCTCACCTACTCCGACTCTGGCTATGTGAACTCACACCGCGAAGCGGGCTACATCACCCTCACCAGCCCAGGCGACATCGACCTATTTGGCTGCGATGCCATCCTGAACCTCGTGAAGTTCGCCCGTCGCCGCGCCTCCCGTTACTACCTCAAGTCCAAGGCCCCGCCCTCTCCACAGAGCCGGGCACCCACTTCGCCCAGCTTCCATAGATGTTTCGGATTCTCGTTTGACAACGCCGCATACCCGATCTCTAAACTGGGGCGGTGGCTCGGGGGAATGTGAACGAGGGGCTATGGCTCCTCAGCCTTGGATTATCTACCACCTCATTCGATCCAACGACTCCCAAAAATGGGTCACTTTTTGAGGAGGGGTCTAACAGGCGTCGAAGACGCAGAATCCCCCAGTGCCTTTCTATAGGTGCAAAGATCCCAAGAATAAGTTGAGCCCAATGACACAGAGGTGCCATTCGAAGAGAAGGAATGGATGAGATGGATAGTTGGGAACACAATAAGATAGTTGGTGAATAGATAGTTGGGGAAGACAAAGCAAGTCTCCTAGAGTGGAGTGGGTCAACCCCGGAGAGGGAGGGAGGGTATATGGGTTGCTGGAGAAGGGGGATAGGGAAGGAAGTAGAGGTGGAGAGAGGGAGGGGAGGAGTGGGAGAGTGAGCGGAAGCGCACAAGAATGAGCGGAAGTGAACAGATGGAGAGACAATAGTAGTTGTAAGTCGTTGGGAGACGTGGGGAATGGGATGGCATAGGGGTGTGCATGTCTGGAGGGGAGGAGGCATGACGACTCGGCAGATAGGCTGGCGGGCGTAGGCAAAGACGATGAAGATTCAAAAGAACGAATACGGCACGAAGCTTCGGCTATCGGCACAAAACACTTTCGATTGGGCACATAGGGTGGGGAGCTCTTCGGCCATGTTCCAAGCTGAGTGGAAAGCCGGTGTTTGTGGAATTCCGCCAAGAATGGGGATCTTGTGGATTTGTCGATCAATGGGGGCGCGGGGATCAGGAGTGCAGCGAGAGCGAACTGGACGCGATTGCGGAAGACTTCCTTGGATCTTCGCATCCTCGAGCAAGCGAGCAGGCGCCCGAGGTCGCGGGGCGATGAAACACGTTCACCGTGCTGGGGTCGGCGCTCGCCCGCTCTGTGGCGCGCCCGATGGGTTTCTGTCGTTTTCGGGGAATGCCCATTTCATTACCTGTCCGAAGTGTAAAAGAGGCGTCGTTGCCGGATCGTGCGGCACAACTCTGCTTGCTCCGCGAGGCTGCAGAGAGGTTCAGAACAAGCCAAGCGAAACGGGAGGCGCACGGCTAGCCCATTCCTCAATCACTCGCCTTCGTCGAGTCCTCGCCCCGTCAGGCATTCGTGCCGAAGCGGGGCCGGGGTGTTGCCAGAGCCGTAGTGGCGATGGCAGGAGCTAAAAGCAATGACGACGACCACGTTTTACTTTCAGGATGGCAACGGACCCGTTCCCGCACACCGGCATAGGAACGCAGACGGAAGCAATGGGGGTGGGTCGCGGAGACCGCAACCGTCGCAGGGACGGCCCTCGTGTCCAGCTCGGCCCGCGTGTACGGCTCGGCCAGCGTGTCCGGCTTCGGCCAGCGTGTACGGCTCGACGCCTGCGTGTGCGGCTCGGCCTGCGTGTCCGGCTCTCGGCCTCGCGTGTACGACTCGGCCTGCGTGTCCGGCTCGGCCCGCGTGTACGGCTCGGCCAGCGTGTCCGGCTCGGCCCAGCGTGTACGCGGCTCGGCCTGCGTGTCCGGCTCGGCCTGCGTGTACGACTCGGCCTGCGTGTACGGCTCGGCCAGCGTCAGTCGGCTCACGGCCTCGCGTGTACGGCTCGGCCGGCGTGTACGACTCGGCCTGCGTGTCCGGCTCGGCCCGCGTGTACGGCTCGGCCAGCGTGTCCGGCTCGGCCTGCGTGTCCGGCCTGGCGTGTACGGCTCGGCCTGCGTGTCCGGCTGGCCCGCGTGTACGGCTCGGCCTGCGTGTCCGGCAACGAATACGCCCACCTTGGCTTCCTTCTCCACTTCACCGCCGACACTTGGCTCGACAAGGACGATGTGCGCTGGCTTCGGTACGGGTGCGAGTGCCTCACGATTGCCGAGTGGGAGAAGAATCTTTCAAGGATTGTCGCGAGACACATCAACGACAAGGCTGGACGGGCTCAATACGCCAAGACTCTGCGGGCGCTCATTGCGCTCGCGAACACACTTCCCAGTCGATCCCAGGAGTAACTTTCACATTCTTCAGCGGGTTGCGACCGCTTCCTTCGTTTTCAACTCAGTCGGCGGGTTGGGCCAACTCCTCCCGTAAAGTCCACAAGCTAGGTCTTCATTGTCCCAGCCGGGCTCCCCGCCGTTTTCTAACCAGGAGGATTCATTGATGACCACACTTGACCTTCCCAAACTCATTCTCGACTACCTCGGCGAGCAGGGCCGCAACCGTACGCGAATCGGCGAAGCGGCAGTGTCGCTTTCGGCTTCCGGCTCGTGCTCGCGGCAGGTGAGCTACCTGCGGCACAAGCCCGAACTCGCGGAGCCGGTGGAGGCGAAAGCCATGGCGCGTTTCGAGCTGGGGCATGCCGTCCACGCGGCGGTGGCGAGCATTCTCGGCCAATCCAAGCTCAAGATCGTCGGAGTGGAAGAGGCGGTATGGATCTCGCTCGCGAGCCATCCTGGCCGCACGATTCCGGGCCATGTCGATATGGTCGTTGAGCACGAGGGAAAGCGAATCCCGATCGAGGTCAAGAGCTGCGGCGCGTGGGAATGGAAGGTGGTCGCCGGGTTGAAAGTCCCGAGTGACACGGCGGAAGGCAATATTTCGTGGGCTCACGGGGCGCAGAACTTGAGCTACCAGCGGGCGCTCGGCGGCGGGGCCGGCGGCGGGGCCGGCGCGGAGCGCGGGTACATGCTCTACTGGTGCGTCGAGAAGGACAAAGAAGCGGAGCAACACCCCACGTTCCCGTTCTTTGCCGTCGAGGTGCCGTTCGAAGAGAGAGGAATGGGCGCGGGTCGAGCGCCACTGGAAAGCCGTGCTCGACTCCACGCCGGAAAACCTGCCGGATCGCCCGTACCAGCCGATCGAGGAAATGGTACGATTCAAAAGAGTGGCAGGTGGGTGCTCCCGTTCCCGTGTAACTACTGCGCGTTCGTGAAAGAGTGCTGGCCCGATGCTGCGATGGACCCGGAAGGACCGCGAGCCCGGACGTTTGTGGTGCCGGAGCCCAAGTTCAAGATCCAGAAGGCGGACGTGTTCTAGAGGCCTCTAGAAGCCTCTAGGGCGCATCCTGTCGCCGAGAACGGGCCCCACAACATCACAGGAATGCGTTGAAATGCGTTACTGCCAGCACTACAATCGAAAGGACCTGCTACACGTCGTTGCGTTGTCAACGCAGCTGGTGGTCCGCAATGGTTTCGAAACATCTGAAAGCTGGATGGCGCTTTATGGCTCCGTGGTTATTCAGCGCGCAATCTGCCCGCAGTGCGGGAGAACCGCCCTTGTTATTGACCGTGTGATGGCCTGTTGTGGCACCGAGCCTCCGCCACCCACGGGCTTCAAGCGGGAATGCCTTCCAGATGGCCTTAGGCACCTGCCGCCAATTGCCGCCCGAAGAGAACGATTGAGAATCCAAGAGAACAAATGCTTCTATTGCCTGAATACATTTGGAATGCGAGTTCTTCGTGGTCGCCAAATCCTGCGCCTTTCGGTTGGAATGGGATCACCTTCTTCCATTCGCCTACGCCCAAGACAACTCCAGCGCCAACTTCGTTGCCGCTTGCTACATCTGCAACCGCATGAAGTCCGACAAGCTTTTCAAAACCACAGATGAGGTCCGCTCCTATGTCGCCCAAAAATGGAAACAAAAGGGTTCTCGTTCCGCTGCCTTCATTGCGGGACGGAATCTGAAAGAGCTCCGACCGTGGCAGCGATTCTGCTCGGATTCCTGCCGCATCACAGCCTGGCTCAAGACACATCCAAGAATTTCCAATTGTCACGCAACAGCAGCCGTCGTCAGCTCAAGCCTGACACTCAAACCGAATCCAAACGCATCCTAGGGCCATTTCCGGCGCCTGGGTGAAACCATGAAACCTCTACCTGAGAACTCACGATGCCTTTGAACATTCCGAAACCTGTTTACGAATTGCCGAACGCCGGTCGCCACATGGCTACCCTCGTCGATGTCTACGACGAGGAAAAGGACGGCATGAAGGGGAAATACCACGTTTTCACGTTCGCGTGGGAGCTTGGCACCAAGCGAAAGAACGGCGAGCCCTTCTGGATCCGCGCAAGCTACGGGCCGTCGAGAAGCCCGAAATCCAACCTCGTGAAGATGCTCACGGGGTGGATGGAGCGCACGCTCACGAGCGAGGAGTTCGACACCTTCAACGTCGAGGATCTCGTGGGCAAAGCGGCGGAAGTGGTCGTTGTCCACAAGGAATCCGCGAGTGGAATCTGGGCCAATATCTCCACCGTGCTCGCGTTCCCGGCGGATCGCACGGCTCCCAAGCCGAGCGGGGAGTATCGCCGCAAGGTCGCCAACGATCCCAACCTGGAATCCCCAGCTTGGGTCACGGATCGCGACTGAACGTGAGCCCCGAGAGTATATATACCCTCGGGGACCGGGATTCGAAGAGAGGGCGCTTTTTAGGGGCATTATGTCCACACTCCACTCGCCCGCTCCTGGCAAACTCCATCTATTGCGCCTCGCTATCGCTCGCCTCCGCTGGGAAGGCGAGCTGGTACGAAATTCTCCGCTCAAGGATTCGACGGTGGATCGGGCGCACGCTGACACGCGTTGGGGCGCCTGGAGCGATCCGCAACATTGAAATCTTCGACGAGCTGACACACCAACGTGTCGAGGTGAGCGTAAGTGGGAGCTACACGCGCATCCGAGTAAATGGACGCGATTTCTACTTCGATCGAATCACGGGCCGATACGACGGGGCCGGAAGCGCGACGACCTAGCCGACCTTTTTGTTGGCAATCGGATCGTAAATATCCTGACTCCCGAGGAGCGACGCGAGATCGCGCTGCATGCGGTTCGCACCCGTTGGGCGAAGGCTGGAAAGGCGCCCAAGGAACCTACTCCCGAATCGTTGAGTCCGGCCGAGTCCCCGAGTCAACTTCCGGAGACTTCTATGGAAATGCCGTATTCGATGTTCAGTGGAACGCTCAATTTTGGTGGCGTTGAGCTGGATTGTCACATCCTGAACGACGGTCGGCGCGTTTTCAGTCAACGAGCCATTGTGAAGGCGATTAGTGGCGGCCGCACGAGTGGCGACTTGAAGGCATACATAGACGCTAACCCCTTGCTGGATAAGGGTCGCGTCGCGGCCGACGCCATTCGTTTGGATGGGCTCGTGTTGGAGCCGATGCCCGAGGATCATGTTTTCGACGCCATAGTCGTCACCGAGCACAGCACGGCGTGGGTGGCTGACTGGGGCAGAAACCTCGATGTGGGCCACGTTGATCTCGCCATGAAACGTGCCTCCAACTAGTTGATCCGCGCCCGGCAGGGTGCGATAGTGGCATCAGTTCGGTAACGTGCCGAACCGGATTTCACCGAGGCTGTTCGCTCGTTCGTGGTACAGACGGGCGAGCGGGCAGCCGACTCTCCCTGTACCGGAGTTCAAGATGGCTAGCACAAAAGCAGAAACACTTCGAGTCTTTGTCAAATTTCTTGAGAAGGTGAAAGAGGAAAATCCGGCTGCGGAACCAGCCTGCCATGAGGCGTTAGATCGAGCCCTTGAGGCCCTCAACGCCCCTCCCGGTGAAGTAACTGACTTCCACTTCTTTGGACGGCTCAACTTCTACAAGGGCTGGGTGATCGGTCGCACGGGAAACCGTGTACCTCCTACAAGCCCAAGAAGTTGGAGGCGTCCAATGCTCGCTAGAAAACCAAGTTGGTTTGCGAAGCCATCCGCATGCTGGTCTGACCCAAAACTCCTCGCCCTTTCCGATCGCGCCTACCGTGCTCTCGATCGACTGTGGGCCTTTTCATCGGACAAAAGACTCAGCGGGTGTGTTCCACAATCGTTCGCTCCACAGCTCGGGATCGACGATGAAACCAAGTTGGTTTTGTCGGAGTTTTGGAAGGATGATGGGACACTGGTTGGCTACCTGGATTTCAACCGCACCGCAGAGGAGATCGAAGCCCACGCCGAAAACCTCCGCAAGAATGGAATACTGGGAGGAAGACCAAGAAAGAAAACCAAGCCGTCCGCCGGGTTGGGTACCAAGCCGACACGTCGAGCCGACTGTCAGGATTCAGGAATTCAGGATTCAGGAGACAGGAGACAGGAAGAGAGTTCCTCGTCGGCTTCGCCTCCTCGGGCCTGTACCGCAGTTCTTGCCTTGAACGTGACGGCCAGAGCTTCGAAGGGAAGACTCCGGCGAGATCGAACGCGTCTCCGAGGCCCACGCCAAGGCGTTCAATAAGAACCTCTGGAAGATTCACCCGCAGGGAGATCCAGCATGGCACCTTCTCGGAGAATGGCTCTGCCGCAGGTGCGGAGAACTTCATGGGGACGATCACCTACGACGTGATCCTCGCGAAAGCGATTCCCTGGATTGGAGCCGCAAAGGCTTGGGATAAAGCGGGCCGACCTCCGCTGGAGAAAACGGTTGGAGGCCGGAGGGTGTTGTCCGCCGCCGAACGCGAGGAGGACGAAAACCGCTACTTCACGGGAGCCCTTGACAAGATTCGGATGGATCAGGAAGAAACCGACAAGATGAATCGCGCCCTTGAAGAGATGCGCCGGAACAAAACTTCAACCAACGGGGCGACCAATGGTCAAGCATCATACTGAGGATCATGGGGATTCGGCGCGGTACGCAGAAATCTTCGAGAAAAGCAACTTCGTAGCCAGACAAAAGATTCACGAGGCGGTGCATCGGCTGACCGACGGGGAGATCACCCTTCTCCTCGCAAAACACGGATCCGACAAGGTGATCGACTTCCTTGAGCGCGCCGCAGGGAAGGGGTGGAATGCCTACGCGTGGGAACGGTGGCTTGGAATCGCGAGCCCCGAATCGGATCCCAATGGCGCGCCCCTCTTCACTTCACGCCAGCCACAACGCCCCGCCGTCCAACAGGCGGGTCCATTTCTTCCACCGCCGCATGGAAACCTGGGAGAGACACTCTCCGCAACGCAAGACTTAGCCGTCGCCCGCTTCGCCGCGATACAACAATTGGAAGCCCTCCCGAAGCCGGAGGAATCTTCGCTCGCCGACGTGCCCTTCGACGAATTCTTTTTCTGATTCCTTTTGACGGCTCGCCACGGCTTCCGATACCTTCCCACGCCATGACGATCAAGCACCCGGACGGAAAGCGCATCGAGACGACCATCTCGCTCTCCCGCGACCTCATGCGGTCCATCGACACGATCGCACGAGCGGAAGGCCGCAGCCGGAGCAACTGGATCGAGCGGTGTCTCGAATGGCACATGCGGAATCTTGCTGAACAAAAGAAACTCAGAACCAACAAATAGCCATGTCTGAAATCAAACGCCTCATCGAGCTTCACTCAATCGACAATACAACCAACCTGGAGCGCGCCAGCAAAGTTGGGAAGGCCATCATCGCGGAGATGAAAGCGAATCCAACATTCGCCGGATTCCCTACTTCGCCAACATTGTGACCAACCCCCTCCTTCCCGGCGAGGCCTTACTTCTGCTCGAAGGCATGCGAGGACACAGTCAACTATGCGCTTCTGGAGGCACGGGAAACGGCCCCGCACGCCCCTTACCTGCTCCCCTTCAAGGGCCTCCACCACGAGCCGGGCATGGAGACCACGTCGGAAGACCTCCGTGGGCTTGAGACTTAGCCATGACCCGCCCTACGTCTCGATACACCTCGACGATCGCGAACTTGTGCGAATCGGCCTTCTGTCCATCCTGGTATGCGTCGCGTTTCTCATTCTTGTCATTCTTCTGGAGCCTCGGCATGAGGCGCCACAGCCTGCTCCGCTCGGTCAGAGCGTGGGCGGAGGAATCCTCAAATGAACCGCTTCGACTCCTACAGCAAACCCGCCTACGACGACTCGTGCGATACGGTCGAGTGCCGCGAGTGCCGGGGGACCGGGGCCTACTGGTGCGAGAACTGCGATTGTTGGCATCCCAGGGATCCCAAGGATCTCCCGCAGGATTGCCCGAACGTGGATGCCGTCGTGTGCCAGAAGTGCGATGGCTCGGGCGAAGATTCATCCGTCGGATCAGCCGGTGACGAGGTGGGAGGAATGAACCTCTCCGACCGCGCCCTCGCCCCCGGGCTCAGCGTCCACGACCGCGCGGTGGCGCTGTGGGATCTGTTGCGAGCGGACTTGAACCCTCCCGCCGACTTGAAGCTCACGATGGCGACCGTGGAGATGGTGTTGGAGGCGACGGCAAAAGCGGCCCGTCACGAGGGAATGCTGGACGTTCAGGCGCTTCTCTCCGACGCCGATTCGATTGACACAATAAGACTCCTGATGGAATCAGAGGAAGCCAATGCCCACTAACC
>ERZ1370068.9600-contig-8366_pt1 | contig 45677 bp, 67 predicted proteins | sample MGYA00561227_ERZ1370068 | MGnify/ENA primary metagenome ERZ1370068 (study PRJEB38410, sample SAMEA6850437) | metagenome | study: Metagenomic assessment of the ecological functions of the soil: analysis of the soil microbiota associated with the... | reverse complement strand
CGCTGCTGTATTGCTGCTGCGGTCGATGGTCAGAAGGTGCTGCAGAAGGCGCCCGACAACACGATCTTCCAGCGCGTGCGCGCATGTTCTTCAGCTCGACGGAATGGTCCAACTCACACGTTCGAGGCGGACGTCCGCACCGCCGACACGGCGCCGGCAGATGGGCGATCTCGGCATCACGGCGCAGCGCTACACGCTGGTGCTGTGCGGGAACGCGCAGCAGCTGAAGATCGAATCATGGGAGCCCGAAGACCGCGCGGACGGTGGTCAAACCGTTCCCGCTGGAAAGCGCCGACACCTGGTATCACCTGAAGATCCGCGTCGAGAATCTGCCGAACGGACAGGTGCGCGCGCAGGGCAAGGCGTGGCCGACCGGTGAAGCCGAGCCAGCCGGGTGGTCGATCGAGAAGCTCGATCCGCACGGCAACCGCCAGGGTTCACCCGGCTTCTTCGTGGCCGCGGAATTCGGGGCGCAGATCAGATAACGTGAAGCTCGCTCCAACCGCGAGAGTACGGAACAGAACACAGCACGAGAATCGGATCGATCATACCCAGCACGAGAACCTGTACGATCGAATCACACGCCTGTCGCGACTGCACCGTTGGCGTTTGCCGGCGTCGCGTGCGCATCGGCGCATCCGATCCGAATACCGGCGACTGGCCGCATGTGGGGCGGCACGCCTGATCCGCAACATGGTGTCGTCGGCTGAAGGGCCTGCCGACCGAGTGGGACGTCAAGACCGAAGAAGAACATCAAGTGGGCCGCGGCGCTCGGATCGCAGAGCTACGGCAATCCGGATCGTGGCCGTCGGGCATGGTGTTCGTCGGCACCAACAACGAAGCGCTGCGCGATCCCGCGCAGGCCGGGCGACCGCGGCGTGCTGATGGCGTTTCGTGAATCCGACGGCGAGTTCATGTGGCAGCAGACGCACGTGAAGCTCGAATCGGGCCGCGCGCAACGACTGGCCCTTCCAGGGCGTCGCCAGCTCGCCGCTCGTCGAAGGGACCCGTCTCTACTACACGAGCAACCGCGGCGTCGTCTGGTGCCTCGACGTGAACGGATTCCGGGACGGCAAGAACGACGGTCCGATCACCGACGAGAAGCTGACCGGGCCAGAAGGACGCCGACGTCGATCTGGTCGTTCGACATGATGGAAGAAGTCGGGTCGCTATCCGCACAACATGTCGAACTCATCGCCCGTGATCTGGGGCGACCTCCTGTTCGTGAGCACGTCCGAACGGCCAGGACGAAAGCCACGTGCAACATTCCTCGCCGCGCGCGCCGGCGATCATCGCGCTCAACAAGAACACCGGCAAGCTCGTGTGGGAAGACAACTCGGTCGAGGATCGGATTCTTCACGGGCAGTGGTCCACACCGTCGGTCGGCACGATCTGGGCGGCGTCGATCAGGTGATTTCCGCGCAGGGCGACGGCTGGGTGCGCGGCTATGAGGCGACCACCGGCAAGAAACTGTGGGAGTTCGACACGAATCCCGAAGGATTCGGTGTGGCCGAGGACGCGCAACGAGCTGATCTCCACGCCGGTGATTTACCAGGATCGTCGTCTACGTCGCCAACGGTCAGGATCCCGAGCACGGCGAGGGCGTCGGTCACTTTTACGCGATCGATCCGACCAAGCGCGGCGACATCACGCAGACGGGCAAGATCTGGCAGTTCGACAAGATCCGCCGGTCGATCTCGACCGCCGGCGATCGCCGACGGCCTGATCTTCATTCCCGACTTCAGCGGGTTCTTCCACTGCCTCGACGCCAAGACCGGCCAGGAGTACTGGGTGCACGATCTGATCGCCGGCGGTCTGGGGCTTCGCCGCTCGTCGCCGACGGCAAGGTCTACCTCGGCGACGAGGACGGCGACGTCACGATCATGCAGGCGTCGAAGGAAAAGAAGATCCTTGCCACGATCAGCATGGGCAGCGCGCGTCTACTCGACGCCGGTTCCGGCGCATGGCGCGCTGTTCATCATGAACAGCGAACCAGCTCTACTCCATCGCGGCAAAATGACGAGAGCGGCCGTCTGCGCGTTCTCCTCGTCGTCGTCGATCCTGAACGCCCAGGGCCTTCGCCAGCGCCGGATGGACGCAGTTCCGCGGCAACCACGCACTGACCGGCGTGGCGGCCGAAGCGCCGCCCGGCGGCGCTCGAAACTCCTCTGGAAATACGAGATGCGGCACCGAGCCCATCGATTCTTCCGCGGCCATCGCCGACGGCGTGGCGTATGTCGGTGCAGGAACGGGTGATTTCTGTCGCCCTCGATCTCGAAACCGGCAAGGTCCGCTCGGAGTGCTACAAGTCCGAAGACCCCATCGTGGAATCGTCGCCGGCTGTGGCTCGCGGACGGTGTCTCGTCGGCGACAGCTGGCGGGACGCTGCACGCCGATCCGCACAGCGGACGGTAGCCGGCTCTGGACGTTCAAGGCGCATGCTGGAAATCAAGTCGTCGCCGGTCGTGGTGGACGCGGTCGTGCTCACCGGTTCGCACGACGGCCACCCTGCACGCGCTCGACAGCCGCCACCGGCAAAGCAGCGGTGGGAATTCGAGACCGACGGGCCGGTGCATGCGACGCCGGCAGTCGTCAACGGCGTCGTCTACGTGGCCGGCTGCGACGAGAACTTCCGGGCGATCTCGCTCGCCGACGGCAAGGAGATTCTTCCATGTCACGGCGGGAGCCAACACGGCGGCGTCGCGCCGGTCATCGACGGCGATCGCGCCTACGTCGGGACATTCAACAACGAAGTGCTGGCCATCGATCTGAAAGCCGAGAAAGATCGTGTGGCGTACGAGAACCCCGACCGTCAGCTTCCCGTATCTATTCGTCGGCGGCTGCTGGCCGGCGGCCGCTCGTCGTCGGCGGCCGCGACAAGCTGGTCCACGCCATCGACGCGGCGACCGGCAAGAAGGCCTGGACGTTCACCACCCGCGCGCGTGGTCGATTCGTCGCCGGTCGTCGCCGGCAACCGCGTCTACATCGGATCGAGCGACGGCCGCTTGTATGTCCTCGACCCGGCTTCCGGCACGAAGGTGTGGAGTTCGACGCGGGCGCGCCATTCACCGGCGTCGCCGGCGGTTGCGCGGAGGCAAGGTCGTAGTCGGATCGAATGACGGAGTCGTTTACCGCTTCGGATGAAGGCTTTAGGATTTAGGCTTCCGCCTGCAGCCTGCGCAACTCAGTTATGCAGATATCACACACTCATGACTGGAAAAATCGATGAGCTGGACGTTCTTCGTCGCTGGCGCCGTGCTGTCGTGGGAATCTATGGATCGATGCTCGCTGACGGGCAGATGCGCCTGGGCAGTCCGCTCAAGGCGCTGCTGTGCGTCGGCGTCGCCACTTCCTGGTCGGCGGTGCTGCGTGCCGGTGGGCGCGCGTCTCCCAGCAGCCAGGGCGGACTCGCCGGCTTCAACGCGAGCGGCGACGACAGCAGCGACCGTCGCCGGCATCCTCGGGCGCGGCCGGCGCCGCCTGCATCATCTGGCGCTGAAGCGGCGCGATCGCCGCTCTACGTGCATGCCGTCTCGTCTCGGCGGCGCGCCTGTGATCAACGTCATCTACACGATGATCGTCCACCTGCCGGTAAATCGGCGCCGCAGCCATGATGTGGTTCCTCGGCCTGGTCTTCGCGTCGATCGGCGCCGGCATGGTGCTGTATTTCCGTCCGCAGGCGTAGAACAGACGGGGCGGGTCTTAAGATCGCAGACGAGCCTGGGTCTGGAAGACCCGGGCTCTAGCAACAGTGTCGCGCATGAAAACCACAGCTCCTCATCTTCTCGATCGCGTGCGCCCTGGTCGAGTGCTCCGTCTTCGCGCAGCAGCCGACGTCCCCCCAGGACCAGGGATGCAGATTCGTCTAAGCGCTGCCAACCGGTACGGTTGTCGCTGAGAAGGCACCGGAAGACGTCCAGAAAACGCCGGTGAGCTGGACCGCGGTCACGCACGAAACGCTGGAGATCTCGGTGCCGTCAGCGTGAGCGACGCCGGCCGACATGGCGCCCAACACCTGGCGTTCAACGAATTCAGCGCCAGAAGCTCGAGCAACCCGCGATTCCGCGGCATCGGCTCGAGTCCGAACGAATCCGGGCGTGACGGCCTACATCGACGGCGTGCCGCAGCTGCAACGCGAACTCGTCGAGCCTCGAGCTGGCCGACATCGATCAGATCGAGTTCGTGCGCGGACCGCAGAGCGCGCTTTACGGGCGCAACACGCGTCGGCGGCCTGATCAACATCTCGAGCGTCGCGGCCGTCGCTCGCGAAGTGGACCGGCAGCCTGATCAGTCCGTTTGGAAACTTCGGCGCCGCGGATATCCACGGCGCCATCTCAGGCCGCCGTGATGCAGAACCGCGCGGCGCGCGTGCTCGGCGGCTCTCGGCTACTCGGCTCGCGACGGCTACACCGTGAACGACATCACCGGCAACGATCTCGATTCGCAGGTCGGCGTTCTTTCCGAAGAGCCAGTTCCTGTTCGCACCGAACGACCAGTGGGAAGCCCGCGCCATCGTCACCACCGAGCGTGCGCGGGATGGCGACTACGCGCTGGCCGATCTGGATGCCCTCAGGTCGAGGCCGTACCACGCCGCTCGCGACTACGAGGGCTTCACCCGTCGCGACATCGTCTCGCCGACGATCCTCGTCCGGCGCGCCGGCCCCGAAGGTCGATCTGACCTCGACCACCGGCTTCGTGTGGTGGACGACCGACGACAGCACGGACCTCGATTACACGCCGCTGCCGCTCGTGCGCCGCGACAATCACCGAGGAAGATCTGCAGTTCACCCAGGAAGTGCGCCTCTCGTCGAACAAGAGCGCGCCGATGCAGATCGGGAATGGCTCCGCTGACATGGCAGGCTGGATTGTTCATGTTCACGCAGGGCTACGACCAGACGCCGTCGAACTCCTACTCGGCCGTTCGTGCCTCGCAGTTCATCAACTTCGGTGTGCAGCACCACTCGCCGCAGGCATCGCTCGACGACTGGGGCATCGGCGGCTACGGACGCGGCACGTTCACGTTCAAGAGCAATTTCGAGCTGTCGCTGGGCGTCCGCGTCGATCACGAGAACAAGCAGGCCGATCTCCGACACGTTCTACAATCTGCTGATTGCTGCCGCCAGTGGCGGCCACGTCGAAAATTCCTTCAACGACGTGTCGCCTTCAGGTGACCTTCGCGTATCGCTCAGCCGCAGGGTCCGATGCTACGTGTCGGCGGCGAAAGGCTTCAAGGCGGGTGGGTTCAACCCTGTCGCGCTGCCCGGCAGCGAGTCGCTACGGCGTCGAGCACGAGCTGGAACTACGAGGGCGGCGTCAAGTCCACCTTCGTGAACGACCGCGTCTCGCTGAACGGTGACGTGTTCTTCATTCAGTGGGACGACATGCAGGTGAACGCGTGCCGAATCCGTTCGTCCCGAGGCAGTTCTACATCGCCAACGCCGGGAATTCCTCGAGCACAGGGCGTGGAATTCGAGTTGAGCACGCGCCTCTTCGCCGGCTGCGATTTCTTCGCGGGCACCGGCTACCAATGCCGCTTCGACGACGGCACGTTGTCGAACGGAGTGGCGGTGGGGGAACCGGATTTCCAACGCGCCGCTGCATGCGGTCGACTCCGGCGGCCGTGCATCGCGTCGGCGCCTTCAGCAGCAGAAGCACGGCTGTTCGCGCGTGCCGAGAGTCGTTCTCCGCGGCGAATATTTCTACGACGATGCGGAACACCGAGAGCCAGGACGCGCACGCGATCTCGAACTTCCGCGGCGGCGTTCGCGGCCGGAATCTCTTCGGCGAGATGTGGATCCGGAACGCATTCAACACCAACTACATCCCGCTGGCGTTTCGTATCCGGCCTCGCGCCCTCCGGATTCGTCGGCGAGATGGGCGCCCCGCGGACGTTCGGCGCACGCGTCGGCGTCACGTTCTAGCGCCTCGCGGGCTTCAGGCTTGTGGCTCAGGCTTCAGACTTTGGGCTTCAGGCGGTAGTGGGTCACGTTTGAATAGGCCGCAACTCAGTCAAAGTGACCTTCGACGTTCACCCTGCTGAATGGGCGTGCTGCCTTGTTCCGAAATTATCGAGTAAACGACTTCATGAGCCGCTATCTGTGCTGTCATGAATACTGCCCCGTTGGAAGGTCAGTAGGTGAATTTGACGAGTCGGTCGCCTGAAATCACCTTCGTCCATTCGTCTTTCATTGACCCTGCCTTCTTAGCTAGCTCTTTCGAGCAGGGCGCGGAATTCTTCCTCGACTGTTCTCTGGAATGCTTCCGCCTGCCGCCGTAGACGCTGGACATACACAGCTTACGCCTGGGCTTATCAGAGGAGGGAGGCGATTTCTTCGACGGTCTGGTGACATCGGCGAGTCCCGCCTCCATTGCCGGCGTTACGCGGAGTCTGATGCACTGACCGAAGCTGGTGATGAAGTGATAGGCTCACCATCGCCGTGTGGTTCTCGATTTTCTGCTGAACGCGTCGAGTCTGCAAATCGCCGGGCGAGCCTGAGACTCTGCCGTCTTGCAGCCGACCAAAGCCCAAAGCCCAAAGCCCAAGACCCAAAGCCTGTCGTCTCGTCAATCCTCCGGAATCGCTTTCCTCAGCCTCGCGACGCTCCATTCGCGCTCGCGATCCGCAAACGCGATACCCTCGCGTGCTGGTGGCCGAAATATTCGTGCGATGGCGGCCAGTCAAGCCTGCCGAACACCTGCGACGGACCGAACCAGTTGCGAAACAGCATTTCTTCGTCGCCCTCGACGAGCACGAACGGCGCATAGCCGTTGCAGTTCGAGCACGGCGACGACGCGATCCAGATCGCGGGCCCCGAACTGATCCCAGCGCAGCGTCTGGTTCTCCGCCGCACAGCCGCAGGCTGCCGCTCTGGATCCCCGACAGAATCACCGCGTTCTTCGGCAGATCGCGCGACAGGTAGTCGCCAATCCGCGGATATCGCTGTTCCTCACGCTGGATCAGGAAGACGCCCAGGTTCTGCGTCTTGTCGACGTACCAGGCCGAGAGCAGGCACGTGAGCAGGAGAACAGTCGCCGTCCGGTATGACACGGGCAGACGGTTGATGGCCGTCAGCATGACGGTCGCCGCAAGCACGAAGAGGACGGGAATCGCCGGGAGCCAGAATCTCAGATAGGGCCAGCCGTCGAACGGCACGCACGCGATGTAGCACAGAACGACGAGCACACAGTGCGCGCGAGCAGCAGGGGCGTCAGCCGCTTCGATGCGACTCCGTCGTCTGGTGCAGCGGCGCGTCCTGGAACGGCCCTCGAGCAGCGGCGCCGCGACGCCGAGAAGGATGACCAGCGAATGCACCTCGATCAGCCAGCGCGGATACCGGCTGAGATTGGTGGCGATCCATTCGATGCTGAAGAGGGCATCGAGCGATCCGTATCCCGAGCGCAGCGCAGAACCATAGAGCGCACGATTGAAAAGCGCGACGGCCAGGCCGGCCGGTGCGAGACCAGCCGCAAACGCGAGCAGTCGCGCAGGGTTGGCGCGCTTCCAGGCGACAAACAGGATCACGGCAATCGCCAGCGGCAGCAGGTTCGGTCTCGTGACGACCGCCGCAGCCGCCGCCACGCCTGCGAGAAAGGCCGACCCGCCGATGCTCGACAGCGCGAGCACCATCGCGGCGAGCAGCCACGTCGTGGCCGGGAGATCGGCCATCGGAAGAAAGAGCTGTTCGAGAAAAACCGGACTGAAGGAGAGGAGCACGGCGGCCACCAATCCCGTGCGAGGACCCGAGACGATGCATCCGAGCCGGTAGGTGAGCCAGACGGCCAACGCCCCGAGGATCGGAACGACGAGATACATCATGCGCTCGCCGCCGATGGACGACGCCACGGCCAGCAGGATCGGAAGACCGGGCGAGTAGATCGGAACGAGCGTGCCGGGCGGGACGAGCCTGTAGCCGAGCGGCGGTGCGCCAGGCGCGACGATGGGATCGATCGCGGCCAGTGGTTCGTTCACGGTGGGCGTGCCGCCTGCCCAGAGACGAGCCTGGCTGACGTACCCGTACGGGTCCGATGCGCCGGCCGCGCCCGCGCCATGCCACACGCCGACCGCGAGTGTGATGAGCGCTGCCAGTGCGGCGAGCCGCCCGGACCGTCGTTCGAATCGAGCCCAGCTTTGCCCGCCGCTCGGCGCGATCGCCCAGCCAGACCGCGGCGGACGCGCAAATCACGCCAATGACAAACGGCCGCTGCGGTCCTCCGGCCGACACGCGCAGCGGGCCGATCGACCAGTTGAAGCCGCCGAGAAAGAGGGTGTAGGCCGCCGCGGTGAACTCGACGATCGCGGCAGCGGTTAGGAAGTTGGCGGATCAACTTTATTTACTTATCTCGTGGGGCCCCACCCCCACTCGCCGATGCGCTAACCTGCAGCGCTTTGAAACGCGTTGCAGGCGGCACTGGTCGCGAGGCGCTACATCGTCAGAAGCGCGGCCATGAGCTCGATGCCGTCCCACAGATTCTGAATCCGCAGGTTCTCGTTGAAACTGTGCTGATTGTTGTCGTGATTGCCCATGGGAATCACGATCGTCCGGGTGCCCAGCGGCTTTTCGATTTCTTCGAGCGGAAGGCCGCCGCCCATCATCGGCAGCTTGACGACGTCACCGCGTGCGCTTTCCACGGTCCGGATCACTTCCTGGGCAATCGGAAGGTCCATCGGCGTCCGCACGGCGTGCGCCGAGCCGCCTGACTACGACCACGCGGGCGACTTTCGAGTGTTCGCGGCGCATTTGCGCGGTTGGTTCGGTCTCCGTCACGAAGAAACCCTGGCGGCGGATGTGATCGAGCACGCGGTCCGCGGTGGGGCGCGGCTCCATGCCCTTGACCAGGCGGATGTCGATCGACGCGGTCGCTGTCGCCGGGATGACGTTGGACGCCTGGTCGCCGACGCGCGAGCTGGCCATCCCGCGAATATTGAGCGACGGCATCGTGATCAGCTCGGTCAGCGTCCGCGGTGCCCCGTCGACGCCGCCAAGCCACAGATCGTCCATCAGCTGTCGATCGATCGGTGGTGCGTCGGCGATCGCCTTGCGCTCCAGCTCGCTCAACGGCTCCACATCGTCGTAGAAACGATCCACGAGCACGCGGCCGTTCTCGTCCTTCATCGACGCCAGGAGGCGGGCGAGCGTCATCGCGGGATTCGGCGCCCAGTTGCCGTAGTGTCCGCTGTGCAGCTCGACGCGAGCGCCGTAGACGGTGATGTTCAGGTTGACGCCGCTCCGGGCGCCGAAGATCACCGACTGACGGCGCGTCTGATGGACCGGACCGTCGCACACCAGCCAGAGATCGCCCGAAAACGCGCTCTTTGTTGGCCGCGAGAATCCGTTCGAGGTTGGCTGATCCGGCTTCTTCTTCGCCTTCGAACGCGAACTTGATGTTGGCCTTCATCGAGAGTCCGGCAGCTCGAATCGCGTCGACGCGCCGTCAGCATCGCGATGATCGGCGCCTTGTCGTCGGCGGCGGAGCGCGCGTACAAGCGCCATTCGGGATTGAACAGCCTGCCCTCGGCCGGCAGCGCGATCGTCTTGCCGCCGCTCTCGACGGGACCATCGCGAAGCACTGGGCTGAAACGGCGGATCGGCCCACTCCTTCGGATCGAGCGGCTGGCCGTCGTAGTGCGCGTAGAAGACAATCGTGCGAGTCGCGCCGGGTGTCTTGATCTCGCCAAGGACCACCGGATTCGAGCCGGCTACGCTCACGAGCCTCGCCGGGATCTTCCGCTTTTCGAGCATGCGGACGATCGCGTCGGCGTTTTTCTGGATGTTCTCGCGATCGCGCGACACGTTCGGGATGGACAGCAGGCTGACGAACTCGTCCACGATCGCGCGCTCGTGCGCCAGCCTGCCACTTGCGCGCGGCCTGGAGAAGCCAGGATTCGCCTGCGCCGATGCGATCGGCAGGCAGCAGAGATGCGCAACGAGCAGAGCGCAGCGTGATTTCTGTCATGCTGAAGGCCGCGGACTTACTCTCGAGCCACCCCCGGCGCGTTCTTCGCTGATGCGCTCGGCGCTCTACAGGTAGGCCTGCGCCGCTAAGCGTCTACCGAGCCTGCGCGGTGCTTCGGCCGCGGCGCAGGCTTCGGCATGGGTTTCCGCGGCAGCAGTTCGGCGCGGTTCGCGGTGTTGTAAACGAATGACGCGACGATGACGGCGTTCTGCATCATGTCGCCGGCTTGAACGCGATCGTAGACGTCCATGCTCGAGTGGTGCGTCCGCGAGTCGTACTCGATCGGATCCTGGATGAACTGAAAGCCCGGCAGGCCGACGGCGTCGCACGACTGATGATCCGTGCCGCCCGTGTTGCGAATCGTCAGCGTCGTCATGCCCAGGTTCGCAAACGGTTCCATCCACGCCCTGAAGATCGGCGCGACGGCTTCGTTCCCCTGCAGATAGACGCCGCGAATGGCGCCCGTGCCGTTGTCCACGTTGAAGTAGCCCGAGAACTTCGCGTGCGCCGGCCTCGGTCTCCATCGGTGTTCCGGTCGGCGAAGTGCTCGGTTACGTACGCGCGCGATCCGAGGAGGCCCTGTTCCTCGCCGCTCCACAGGCCGATGCGCACCGTGCGCCGCAGGCGTAAGCCCGGTGGCCTTCAGGATTCGCATCGCTTCCATCATCACGGCCGATCCCGCGGCGTTGTCGGTGGCGCCCGGTGCCGGTGTGCCACGAATCGAAGTGCGCGCCAAGCATGACGAGCTCGTCGGCCTTGTCGGTGCCGGGAATTTCGCCGACGACCGTGAAGGCGTTCAGATCGGAGTCGTAGAACGTGTTCTTCACGTCGAGCTCGAGCGTCACCGGAATCTTCTTGTCGAGAATCCGCACCAGCCGGTTGTAGTGCTCGACGGCCATCACGATCTGCGGAACGGTCGGCGGATCCGTTGCGTTTCGCGAGCCGCCCGACTGCACGAAGCACGGTGCCGCCGTCGCCGCGGCCCGGCTCGATCGTGGCGGCGACGCCTTCGCTGACGAGAAACGCCGTGCGCCTGGTCGCGAAGTTCGCGTCCGGCTGCGGACCGCCAGGCCCGCCCCCGCGGCCGCCCGGACCAACCTCGCTGTTCGCGGCGCGCCGCGAGCTCGTCGTCTGTGTAGCGGCGACCTTCTGGTTCGAAGTGCGGAGTGACCGGCCTCGCCGCTGAGGTCAGGACGAACTTGCCCTTCAGCTTTCCGCGAAAGTTGTCCAGGTCGCGATCGCTATTGAGCGCCGCAAAGATCGCCTCGGCTTTGATCGGACCGTTCGTGCCGGGTGTCCAGGCCTTGGGGTAGCCGATGAGCGTGGCGGTTGCCGGCGCGGTCATGTGCGCGACGAAGCGATCGTTGCTCCAGCCCCGCCCGAACGGTCCCACACGGCTCGAGCTTCGTGTTGGCGAGGCCCCAGCTCTGCATCTCCTGATGGCCCACTCGCCGGCCTTTCGGATGTTGGGCGAGCCGGTCAGCCGCGGACCGTACACATCGCTCAGGTAGCTGGTGATCTCCATCACCTTCGATCGCTGAAGGCCTTCGTCCTCGATCTTGAAGATCGCCTGAAGGTCGACGCGGTTCCTGACTCTGCCCGAGAAGCGGCACGGCCGCGGCCGTGGCGACGAGCGCCAGCGCGGCCAGCGCCCGGCGGGAGCGCGCGATGTCGAACCTCATATCAACCTTCTTTCTCTTCACGAAGACCGGCGCGCCGCCAGCCGTGCATGTGACCTTTCAGCGTACGATGATGTTCTTGAATCCGTAGCGGCCGAAGCGACACCGCCGGCGCGCCACGCGCGCGGCCCGTGACCCGCAGTAGACCACGAGCGGCTCGTTTTTCTTCGAAGGGACTTCATCGAGCCGCGTCCCCACCTTCCAGAATGGAATGTGAGCCGCGCCCGGCACGTGACCGCGCGTATCTCCCATTCCGAGCGCACGTCGAGAATGCCCGCGGGCGCGCTTGCCGTCGATCAGCGTCAGCAGTTCTGTCGGGTGTCAACTCAATTCACATTATAGGCCGGGTCTTCCAGACTCGCTGATGCCTAACCTGCAGCGCTTGGAAACGCGTTGCAAAGCACCGCGGGCGCCTACGTTCATTTCTTTCGCAGAACGGATACACCGGACAAATCTTCCTGCAGCGCGTTGTCGATCGCTTCCTCGGTGATGCCCACGCTGCCGTCGGCAACCGGTTCGCCGGCTTGCACCATCGCGAGCGCGAAGCGCTGCACGACGCCATCCACTTCCTTCATCCGGGCCTCGTTCGCCTTGTCCTGGACGACCTTGACCGCGCCTGGCGAGATGACGATCTCGATCGAATCCATGATCGGTTCTTCCGCCGACGCGCGCCGGTCCTCGAACGTCGTGAGCACTGATGGCGCGCCAGCGGGCGATCACGTTCTGCGCCTGGTAGGGCGTGCCGCCCCTGGCCGGCGCCAAGCGTGCCCGTCGCGAGTGCGACCGCGGCGGCAAATTGCGTGAATGCGAGGCGTGTCATCGTGTCGCGTGTCCTCGAGTTTCTGCGTCCGACGGCATAGAGCGCCGACTCGGTGCGGATGAAGATCTGCCCGTCGGAAACAGCCGGCGAGCTGAGCGTATATTCGCCGAAATCGTTGCGCGCGAGGAGTTCAAATTTCGACCGGCGCGGACGACGACGGTCACGCCGTCTTCGTTGGTCACGTAGATCTTGCCGTCTGGCCAGGACCGGCGATCCGCTGTAAGTGGCTGACGGAAGCCGGGTCCGGGCCGTAGACCGTCTTGCCCGTCTTCGCGTCCAGGCAGAACATCACCCCGTTGTCGCGAACGACGTAGAAATATTGTCCGTCGGTGACCGGCGTCGGCACGTCGGGACCGCTGTTGAACGACCAGACGACGTGCGACCGCGTGACGTCGCCCCGCCCGCCGGCGCTGAATGGCGAGAATCGGCCGCTCGCGCGACGGCGCAAAGATCATGTCGCCGACGACGATCGGCGAGGCGACGATGCGGTACGACGCAGTCGTTGGAAGGATTGAGCCCGTCGACGCGCCAGAGCTCTTTGCCGGTCGCCGGGTCGTGGCCCGTGGCCACGTCGGCCCCGGTGATGACGATTTCGGTCGAGCTGTTGTAGGCGAGCAGCGCCGGCGTCGTGTACGCGTCGGGCGACTCGCGGATGGCCTTCGTCGGACGCTCGACGCGCCAGATCGTCTTGCCAGTCGCCTTGTCGATCCGCAGCACGTACGACGGATCGTTGGTGTGCATGCCGTGCAGCACTTGCACGTACAGAGCGTCTTCGTGCAGGAGCGGAGACGAGGCGTAGCCCCAGTTCAGTCCAAAGCGGCCGTAGTCCTTCTGGATGTCGCGCGTCCAGAGCTCCTTGCCGTCGAAGTCGAAGGCTTTCAGGGATTCCGGTGCCGGTCATCACCCACACGCCGCGCCCGTCGGTCACCGGCGAGGGCGACGACATGTTCTGCTTCATCTCGCGATGGTTTCCGCCGCTCAGAGGCTTTTTCCAGATCGGGACACCCTTGTCGCGGTCGATGCGCCCAGAGCGAGAGGTCGTTCCCTTCAGCGACGTTCAGGAAGATGCGATTGTCCCAGACGATGGCCGTGGAGCCGGACCAGGCGGGAAGGGCAAGAGCGCCAGGCGATGTTTTCGGTCTTCGACCACGTGACCGGCAGGTTGATCTCGCGGCTCAGGCCGTTCGCCGACGGCCCGCGCCACGCCGGCCAGTTCTCGGCGCTTGCGTTTGTCCCGCCAGAAAATCCGAGACGAGACCTAACCCCTAATCCCCAGGCCCTGATACCCTGAGAGGGTTCTCATTTGCCGACCGATCCGATACAGCTTCGAAACGGTGCGAACAATCAAGCTGCCGTTCGATATCGCCGGTGTGGCGAGCGTCAGCTCGTTCAACGAATTCTTGTGCAGCACTTTGAACTCGGGCCCGGCCTGAATCACGTAGGTGTCGCCGTCCTCGCTCATCGCGAACACCTTGCCGTTATGCCCACGGCGAGGAGGTAAATCCCGGCGCATCCATCGCGATACGCTGCCGTCCGTAGAGCTTCCTGGCCGGTTTTGGCGTCGTTGCAGAGAAGAAATCCGCGGTCGAGCAGCGTGTAGTAGTGGCCGCGGTAGGCCAGGGATGACGTCGCATAATGCCCGAGCGCCGGATTGGACCACAGCACGAACCTCGTTGCTCGTCTCGCCAGGCTTGAGCGTGATGTCGCCCTTCGCACCAGGCCTGATCGGCGAACGCGGGCTTCTGCGGATCGGTCGGATAACCTGACTGTACGTAGAGCAGGCCGTCGACTCGCGAACGGCGTCGGAACGTGAAGCGACGTCAGCCCGCCAAGCTCCCAGAGCACCGTGCCCTTGAGATCGTAGGAACGGAAGTTTCTTCGTGCCCGCGACCACGATTTCCGATGCGGACGCTGTTGACCCGAGACATACGGCGTCGTCCAGTTGCTGGCTTCGTCCCGGTCCACGCGCCAGACCTCGGCGCCGGTCTTCGCGTCGAACGCCGCGAGAAACGAGGTGCTCTTCGTTGTCGTTCACGATGTAGACGCGGCCGTCGTGGACAATTGGGAGACGCAGCCGCTCCGCCCCAGCCGGTCCGCATCTTGAGCGTGTCCATTGGTTTGGACCAGACCGGCTTGCCGTTCAAGTCGAACGCGAAGAGTCCGGCGTTTGTGAAGCTGCGCGTAGACGCGCTCGCCGTCGGTGGCGGGCGTCTCCGACGCGTGAGCTGTTCTTCTGATGGCGCGCCTGTGTGGCGCGCGCCATCTGCACCTGTCGTTCCCAGCGGATCTTCCCGGTCTTGAAATCGACGTCGTAGACCATCCACCGAAGGGGGTCGGCTGGTGTCGTGATGTCGCCGCCGGCCATTCACCCGCCGCCGAGCGATCGTGGCCAGATATGACGGGACTTCTTTGAGCGGCGCTTCGCCCTTCGTGTTGATCGCGCTCGTGATGAAGATGTGGTCTCCCCCACACGACGGGCGAGCTCCATGCGTAGCCCGGGACGTCGAGTTTCCACACGATGTTCTGATCGGGTCCCCACGTGTCGGGCAGTGCGGGATCGTCGGCCGCAACGCCCGCGGTCAGACCACCGGAACTGCGGCCAGTTGTCGGCGCTGAAGCGCGCCTGCGGAAAAGAGGATGACCGTTGCGAGCGAAGCTCTTCAACATGACTCGATTCAGTTAAGTAGACCCGAAGCGTGCGGTCCTGTCCAGACGAGGGAATCGCGGCGCCGGGCTCAGCGCACAGGCTGCAGACCTTCGGGATCTGGTCTGAAGATCAGGTAGCGGATGTCGCTGTCGAGGCTGCTCCACCAGTGCGGCAGGTTGCCCGGAATGACGATGACGTCTCCAGGCACGACTTTACGTGTCACGCCGCCGTCGATGCGGCTGCCGCCGAAGTTCGGCCGCTTGGTATTGGGACTCGCGCCGGTGCTCTTCTCGTCGGGAATCTTGCCGCCGGTCACGAGCGTGGCCGTGCCTTCCAGCATGTAGTAGACCTCGGTGACGCTCGTCTCGTGCCGGATGGCGCCGCCGGGCTGCGCCTTCGGACGGAAGACGCCGTAGACGCCAACCTTGTATCCGCCGACGTCGGCGACGCGGATGGGCGAGTCGCTGATGCGATCCTTCGGCAGCTTGTCGATGAAGGCCTTGATTGCGGCGGCCGTCACGTCGACTGCAGGTGGCGCAGGGAGTCTGCGCGACAGCGAGGCAGTGCGGCCAGCAATACGGAGACGAGCACGAAGCAAGCAGCGCGAGATCATGACACTCCTCCGTTGATGTTCCCGGCGATGTTGGGGTGGTTCAGCGCAGCAAGCGCTTCAGCCTCGCGCTGGATAAGAACGAGCCGGTCGTTGGGCTTTGTGAAGACGGCATGCCATCATTGCCGCGCGTCCAAAAGAGGAAGGCCGTATAGATTGAACAACCGATCGCTGGTCACTATGGTCAGTCCCTCGACGGTAGCCGTGGCCAGAATCAGCCGGTCGAACGGATCGGCGTGATGGATCGGAAGAGTCTCGGAGTGCCTCGGCGTGCTGGAACGTCACGGGTAGCTCGCGAAAGGAAGCGTCAAGCAGGGCTTCGAGCGGGCGCCGCGTCGTCCGCAGCTTCTTCAATGCGACCTTGATGACGATTTCCCACGCCGATGCGGCGCTCACGAAAACCTCGGGTGCATCCTGAATCGCCGCGCGCGCGCGAGCGCCAAGGCGCCGGTCGTTGGCGTCCCACCAGATGAACGCCTCGGTATCCAGCAGGAGACGCTTCACGACCGGCGGCCTTCAAAGCCGCCAGGAGCCGCGCCGGCAACGGCTCGTTGAAATCGGCCGAGATTTTCCATTTGCCGGCTCCCCGACCGGGCACTCTTCGTTTCTTGGCCGGCAGCGCCACCAGGCGCGCTCGCGGCTTGCCGTTGCGGGCGATGACAATCTCTTCGCCATGGGCGGCGCGTTCCACGAGCTCAGGCAGCCTGGACTTGGCCTCGGCGATGTTAACGGCCTTATGACGTGCCACAGCAAATCAACTTGGTCAAGATGGTCAAGTTGAGCATATATCGGAATGGTCAAGATGGTCCACTAGTCAGCGGCGCTACTTCCTCGTTCCATCGTTCCTGTAGACCTGCCCGCCCTTCATCACACGAAGACGACGCGCCGGACCGACGTGATGTCGTCGAGCGGATTGCCGACAGTCGCGATGATGTCGGCTTCCATGCCCGGCGCGATCGAGCCGATCTGATCCTGCATCCGCAGCGACTCCGCCGACATCGATGTGGCGCTGACGATCGCGGCCATCGGCGGCTGTCCGCCGTCTCGCACGCGGTAGACGAGCTCCTCGAAGTTGCGTCCGTGGGCGCCCGCGCCGCCGTCGGTGCCGAACGTCATCTTGACCTTCTTGGCCAGCGCCCGCTTGAAGGTCTCGTTGCCGATCGGCAGGCCCTTCTCCATGTAGGCGAAGCCCTGCTCGGTGAAGTTCCCGCTCCCAGATATTCGTCCTTGTTCTCGATGTAGTTGTGCAGCAGCAGGTGATTGTTCGAGTCGAAATACGTGCCGCGCTGGACCATCAGATCGAGCACCTCGTCGGTCAGCCGGTTGCCGTGCTCGATCGACGTGCATCCCGCCAGCACCGCCGCCTTCGCGCCTTCGGGACCCTGCGCATGCACGATCGAGCGCTTGCCGAGCGCTGTTCGCCTCGTCGCACGCCGCGCGGATCTGCTCGTCGGTCATCGTCTGCGCACCGCCTTCCCGGATGCTGGCCGTGGCGAAGATCTTCACGAAGTCGGCGCCGTCGGCGATCGCCTTGCGGACGAACGCGCGAATCTGCGCCGGATCGCCGGTCTGGTCGGTGACCGCTCGCAGCGATGTGAGGACACGCGGGCCCGGGATTCGGCCTTCGGCAATCCAGTCGCGGAGATCCTTGTCCATCTCGGCGCCCGGGACTCTGGATGGTCGTGAATCCCGCCATGAAGGTCTTGTAGGCGTTCTCCACGGCGTAGAGCATCGACTGCTCGGGCGTCTCGTTGACTTTCTGAACTGTGGACCTTGCCGGTCTCGCGATCGAAATGCGTGACGATGTGCGTGTGCGTGTCGATCCAGCCGGGCATCACGGTCAGAGCCGCGCAGATCGTAGGTGGCTTCCGAAGGGTTCGAGTCGATCCGGACGATCTTCGTGCCCTCGATGACGAGCGCCACGTCGCGCAGGACGCCGCCCTTGCCATCGAGCACGGTTGACGCTCGAATCACAATCGGCCGCGGCTGCGTCTGGGCGCGCTGCGGCTGCCGGAAGCAGCAGCGCGGCGACGACGAACGTTCGAAGGCGATGCATCGACTCCTCCTATGTGGAGACCTGGGAGTCAGGCCGGGTAGGAGTCTACGCCAATCGGGGCGCTGCAAGCTATTGCGGCTTCCAGTTGACGATGATGCCGATCGGCGAGACGGCCTCTTCTGTCGTGACGTTGATCAGGAAGCGGCCGTCGGCGGCGACGTCTTACTGCGGCACCAGATTTCCCACCGTGCTGCTCCACGGCCCGGTGCCGACCCGCATCCGAAACAAGGCAACCGCTTGTCCTGGCGAACCGTCGCTGCCGATGGGCACCGCCATCACCTTGGCATCGGGCGAGAGGTAGAAAAGCTCGCGGCCATCCCGCCGCCACCGAGGTGAAGCGCCGCCCGCGGTTGAAATCCTCTGACAACCGCCGGGTCCGGGGAACGGGCGAACGTAGACTTCCAGGGGACCCACTTCATTCGAGTTATAAGCCACCCAGCGCCCATCTGGCGAGAACTGGCCCTGCGTCTCGTCAAAAGCAGTCGTTGCGTAGGGAAACGGCTTTCGATCTCCGAAAAGCGGCATGACCCACAGGTCGCTCGTTTCTGCCTGGACCGCGTAGAGAAGAAGCTGTCCATCGATCGAGCAATCGTTCGGGACCTTGTTTTCCGTCGACTGCAGGAGTGGCAATTCGGCGTCGTCTCCGGTTGAAGACTTTTGAAAGAGATCGCACGAACCGTTCCGCCCTGAACGAAAGATGATCGAGTTTCCGTCTGCCGACCAGATGGGCGCCGAATCGATGGCTGCAGCGAACGTGAAGCGTGTTGGCACGCCGCGAGCCACGTCGCTGAGCCACACGTCACGATTTCCGCCGACAGCCTGGTCGAAGACCACGCGGGTCCCATCCGGCGTCGAGGTCCACATAGTTCTGACCGTATTCCTGAGGGCCACCGACAGTGCCAACGACGCGCGTCCCGTTCGGTCGAGCCACGTCAGTTGGCGGCGACCGGGCCCGCCCGAGCGATGGGCGATGAGACCAGTCGACGACACCGAAAAGACCCGACCCCAAGCGTCGTATCAGCCCCAACGATATCGGCCACATGGAAGAGTCGCTCGATGTCGCAGCCGCTTCAACGTCAAGCTTCTGGGCGACCAACGCTCCCCTGCCTGACGTAGCAGGTAGCCGGAAGGGAGATAGAGACCCGCAACATCAGGCAACCTAGGCGTTTTTGTCTCGCGCGAATCGAGGGATCCGATGGGTAAGACGCCCTGGACGTCGCCAGCTGCCTGGACGAGCTAGCAGGAAGCGTCGGCCGTCTGATAAGAACTGGGGAAAGCGGTGACTGGTTTGACGGGGTGCAAGCTGCGTCGCCTCTGTCACCGGGCCGCCCGACTGAGAGTACACGGAAGAGGCCGGCGCCTTGACTGCGTCCAAAGAGAATAGTACGCCCTCGCGGTTCCACGTACCCGCCGCGCCCGACAGAAGCATTGGCAAGCTCCGTCGGCGACCCGCCATCCACGTCGATGCGTTTCAGTTTGCCGCCGCTGAAGAAACCGATGGATCGACTGTTCGGTGACCAGAACGGAAAGCCGCCCCCTTCAGTGCCAATCAACGGCCGCGGTGTCGGCGTGTCGAGCGATCGAATCCACAACCGCGCGATTCCTCCGTCCGACGCCGCAAAAACGGGTCGCCGGCCATCCGGTGACAGCGCGAACGAAAGGGGATCCGACGTCGGAGGCGTGCTTACCTCGAGCCGCAGCTGGGAGGCGCCTCTGCTACGACCGCGCGCGCGGCGTTCTGGAAATACAGGATCGCGAGAGCGAGAGTCGCGACGATCGCGAGGATCGCGATCAGCCACAGGCGCTCGCGCTTGACCTCCGCGGCCGGTGCTCGAGAAACGGCGACGGGCTCATTGCGCGCCTCGGTGATCGTCGAGACGCGCGTCGGCGATCGCATGCAGCCGGTCGTTCGGATCCTTCGACGAGGCACCGCTTGAGCAGTCGGCGAATCGACGACTGGCGTGTCCGACGCGGCAGCGCCGACCAGTCGGGCTCGCTCTTGACGATCGCGCCGAGGATGTCGGTGATGGTTTCGCCGGCAAACGCCGCGCGGCCGGTCGAGCATCTCGTACACGCACAGCCGAACGCCCAGATGTCGGTGCGCGCATCCACGGGCTTTGCCGCGCGCCTGCTCCGGACTCATGTAAGCGGCCGTGCCGAGAATCACGCCGGCCGATCCTCGACAGCGTGGCCGACGATGGTCGGCGAGTTCGAGACGTCGATGGCGTCGGGCGTCGTGGCAAAGACTTTCGCGAGGCCGAAGTCGAGCACCTTGGCCTGACCGCTCGACGTGACCTTGATGTTGGCGGGTTTCAGATCGCGATGGATGATGCCTTTCGCGTGCGCGGCCTCGAGCGCCGCGGTCGATCTGAAGGGCGATCGGCAAGGCTCTGATCGAGCGGCAGGCCAGGCCCTTTCGCGTCAGCAATGCGATCGGCGAGCGTTTCGCCGTCCACCAGCTCCAGCACCAGCGCGTGGACGTCACCGCGCCTCCTCGAGCCCGTAGATCGCCGCGATGTTCGGATGGTTCAGCGCGGCGAGCGCTTCGCGCTTCGCGTTGAAAGCGGGACAACCGGTCGGCGTCTGTCGCGAAGTGATCGGGGAGGATCTTGACCGCGACGTCGCGCTTCAGCCTTGGTGTCGCGCGCGCGGTAGACCTGGCCCATGCCCCCTGCGCCTATGCGCGGCGACGATCTCAAACGAGACCGAGACGTGCGCCGGGATTGAGCGACATCGGTTGAGCTCGCGACAGATTATAGGGACTTCCGCGAGCCTTCGACTGCTGACTGCGACCGTGCGACTTGTGACTGACTTGTGACTTGCGACTTGTGACTTGCGACTTGTGACTACTCCGCCCTCAGCGCCTGAAGCCTGGATTGGATCGCTGCCTGGCGGCGACGATCGGACGCAATCAGGCCCGTGCCGAAGACCGCAAACAGCAGCAGCCAGCGCGCCGGCTCCGGTCGGCAGCCGTCCTCCGCGCTCGGCGGCCGCCGGCGCAATGGCGATCAGCGCGCAGACGACGCCGGCACCAAGCCCGCAGACGAGCAGGAGCGCGCTTTCGGCCACGACGATGGTGAACAGAGAGCGGCCGTAAGCCGAACGGCGCCGAGCAGCGCCAGCTCGCGTCGCCGTCTCGAGCACGTTGCGCAGCAGCAGGACTGCCGACAACCCGATCGTGCCGAGCAGCAGGCCGAGACCGCCGAGTGTCTGGAAGGTCGAGAGATAGGTGTTCTCGACCCGGTGGAACTCGGCCAGGCGTTCGGCGGTCGTCGTCGCATCGGCGCCAAAGTCGCTCAGCTGATCTTCGATCGTTGTCTCGACGTCCGGGATGCTCGACGAGGTGCGGCCACCATCATGAACTGGTAGCCCTTCCTGCTCGGAAACGCCTTCAGGAAATTCGCCTCGACATCATCAGCTCGCCCTGCAGCACGCTGTCGCTCAGCGCGGCCACCAGCCTCATCGTCACCACCCGCCCGCGATGGTCGATCACGATCTCGTCGCCGAGGCTCTTGTGCAGCACGTAGGTCATCGAGTTGGCGTCGGCGATCACCGGGATCGAGTCGTCGCGCTGCTCCTGCGCGAGCAGCAGCCGCTGGATTGGCTTTCTCCGCGATCGTCGCGGTCGAGCGAGCCGCTGAACGCGAACCGTCCTTCGTCGATGAAGGCCTTTGAGACGCCGAGAATCCGGGCTGCCGCGGCTGCGTAGGTTCAGGCAGCTCGGCGTCGTCGCCGGGAAGCACCCGGAACGGCGTCGACGCTCACGTCTTTGAATGATGTCGTAGCCCAGCAGCTCGCGCGGCCGTCCGGAGAGTTGGGATCGCGCACGATCGGCAGCACCGTGTCGACCATCAGCGCGTATCCGCCGCGTGCCGCTGTCGGATCGGTGGACGCCGCGCCCGGATCGCGTCTGAATGCATCCACTGAAATAAGGATGAAGGTCGCTGAAGCGACGACCGCCATCGACAGGACGCTGCGGCCCGGACGATAGGTGGCGTTGCGCAGTCCGAGGCGGGAGACCGGCCACCAGCCGTGCCCGGCGAGGATCGGCGCGTGGCCGGCGGCGAAGCATGAAGGCAGCAGCCGACTCACGGGATGCCAGCAGGAAAGCCGCGCCAGCGCCGAAAACGCGCCAGCCGGCGCCAGCCGACCTTCAAGGCGCCCGACGCCGCCAAGAAGCAGCGCGCGAGTCGCGCTGAGAGACCGAGGACGCGAGCGCGCCCGGCGTCAGCCGTACGTTGCTTGCTTGCTGCGGTGCTCGCGTTCCGGCTTCGATTTGAGCCGGCAGAGCAGGCTGCGCTCGGAGATTTGTGACAGCGATCGCAAGCGTCCACCAGATGCAGACCACGGCGGCAAGCGCGCCGCCGAGCCGCGCCGGCGGCGAGCGGCAGGAGCGCCCACGTGCAGCGTCAACGCCGTGGTGCCAACGGCGTCGACCCACCAGGTGCGAAGGCCCGGTCATCATCATGTAGCCGCTAGAGCACCGCGCCTGCGAGTCCGAGAACGCATCCGGCGAGCGTGAGCACGGCGGCTTCGGCGACGAACAACAGCGCCGGACTGCGGACGTCGTGGAACTCCGACGGCTCGCAGAGAGGCCGACTTCACGCGCGCGCTGCTCGATGCCGAGCTTGAGAAAGAGCGCCGCGAAGCACCAGCGCCGATATCACGAGGAAGAAACTGAAATAGGTGAAGTATACGCCGGAAGTCTGTCGCGCCCCGCGACGCGCCGAGCGCCGACGCGCGAACGTCGCGCACGGCCAGTCCGAGCGCCACGGGATCGAGCGCGGAACGGAGCCGGTCGCTGAATTGATCCCGCGCTTGCTCGAGCGGCATGCCCTTTGGCGGGCTCACGCGAATCGACGTGGCCTCGCCGAATCGCGAGTCGCCACATCGACTGGCCGACGTTGTCTCGGGATGAACGCCTTTCGGGGTCGTCGCGATGCTTGTGCCAGTAATCCCTCATCGATCGGCCTGCACCCGCTTCAGGTCGACGGGAAGCGGCGGATTCCAGTCGCTCAGGTTCGCGGATTCGGTGATGCCCGGATACTCGCGGTGGCGAAATCGCGATCGGCGGCCGACGCCGGACAGGGGCACGACGCCCACGACGAGAGAATTCTCGGATCGCGTGGACAGCCGGCCCTGCATCTTCCCAGACGTAGTAGTCCACGGCGACCCGGTCGCCAGCCTTCACGCCCAGATCCTTTGCCGCCCAGTCGTTGAGCACCATCGGCGGCAGACCCGTTTCCTCGGCGTGAAATGTCGGGAGCGATGATGCTGAGATCGAAGGCGGTGATGAGCGAATAGGGAAGCTGGCGGTCTTTCGTCCGGATGGTGTTCGCCAGATAGGTGAAGACCGGCAGGGCGAACATCTTGAGCTCGCGCGCGGCGTCGGTTGCCGCCTGCGAACGCGCCCTGATCGATCAGCGATCCGCTCGCTTCGAGAGACAGCACCTGGGGCGTCTCGAGCACGCGCAGCCTGAGGCCGACGTCTTCGAGCGTCGCCCGCTCGCGAATCAGATTCTCGAGATGTCCGGCAGCGGCCGCAGGTTCGGCTTCCGGCTTGATGGACACGAGCAGCGTGTTGACATGCTCGCCTACACCAGATCCGCTTGAAGCCGCGCGAGCGAGCATGCGAAGCCGCGCGCACGTCGCCCTCGCTGCGGCTGCAGCGAGAATTCGCCAAGCCGCCGCCGCCGGCACGATGGCTCTCACCGTCAGCCGTACCCGTCCTGCCGACATCGTCTCGCTGGCCGTGCAGCGATTCGAGCGGGATGTCCGACGGCCGCTGAACGCGGAGGAGCACTGTGGTCCCGACCTCAGCACCGAGCTCGCGAGCCAGTGCGTGGGCTGAGCAGCACATCGCGTGACTGCGCTGGTTGTCCATCAGACGGCGCGGATCCGGCTGGATCGGCGACACCGTGAAATGTCCAGAACCGATCGTCGACGCCGTAGACCTGCACGCGCGAGACGCGGCGGCGGCTGGTCTGGCCGGTCGCGACGCCTTGCGCTGAAATGAGCGGGGTGATGTCGCGGAAGTCGCGGGCGAACGCCGCGTCGCTCTCGAGGTCGTCGGCCAGGGCGGCGCGGAAAATCCTGGGAGACAATGGCGAGATCGGTCGCGCCCAGTCGCGCCTCGACCAGATCGCGCAGGCTTTCCCGGACCGAGTCGCCCACGAGCAGGGCGCCCGGAGCACGGTGACCGCCGCGGCCACGCCGGCGACGACGGCAGATCTGTGCGCCAGTAGTGCGTCAGGCTCGCGCGAATCAGGAGCGAGTCACATCAGCATGTAGGGCCAGGCCTACCAGACCGCTCTCAAGCCCTTGTCCGACCAACTCGAAGCGAATCGCGCACCGTTCCGCAAGCTGCGGGCTGTGCGTCACGATGATCAGGATCGTGTTCCAGCGGCGGTGCACGTCGAGCAGCACCGAAGCCACGCTGTCGGCCGTGGCGCGGTCGAGGTTGCCGGTCGGTTCGTCGCAGAGCAGAAGACGCGGCCGCCGGATGACCGCGCGCGATGGCCGCGCGCTGGCGTTCGCCGCCAGACAGCATGGCGGCCGTGATGGTCCGCACGCTCGGCAAGTCCGACTTGATCGATCAGCGTCCGCGCGCGCGTGACCGCATCGCTCTCGCCGTTGGCGACCAGCGTCGGCAGCAGCACGTTTTCGAGCACGGAGCCACTGCGGCAGCGGAGCAATGATCCTGGAACACGAATCCGGATCTGTTCGTTGCGGAACGCCGCGAGCGCGGAGGCGTCGAGCGTGAACGGATTCCTGCCTTCCAGGGCGAGGGTGCCAGAGGTCGGCGGTTCGAGTGCGCCCAGGATGTAGAGCAGAGCGTGCTCTTCCCGCTGCCCGAGGGCCCCATGATCGCGGCGGCCTCTCGCCAGGCGAGAGCGAACAACGACACGTCGGAGAGCACGGTCAACGGACCCCGCGGCGTCGGGTAGTGTGCTTGGTGGATGTGGTCTGCCTGGGCATGTTTCAGCGTCGAGACAACGGAGAATACGGAGTCAGCGGGAACGGAGGAGACGGAGAAAGCGGATCACACGGAGCAACGAAGCAACGGAGAAGACAGCGGCGTGTGACCGGCGGCCGCGGCAACGCCGGCCGCGTGATCAGCACGGATCGACGTAAACACAAACCCACACCTGCATTCCGAGGTTTGTGCTTTACTGTCGATTCGTGTGCGATCACTGCCCGCGAGCGGGCAGGTCGCACGCTGCGTGCGCCTCCGTTCCGTTCTCCGTTGCTCTCGTTCCTCCGTGTTAAACCGTTTTCTCCGTAACCTCCGCGGTCTTCAAAACAGAATCGTATACCGCCATCAGGCGATCCGCGGAGCGCTGCACGCGTAGTGCTGCCGAACGCCCTCCGAACCTCGTCGTCCAAGCTCGGCCCTCTTCTTCACGTCGCGATACAACTCCAGCAACCCGTCCGCCAGGCTCGCCGCATCGTCGGGCTTCACGAGCAGTCCGCCGCCGGTGGTCTCGACGATCTCGGTAAACGATCCGCGCCGAGGTTGCATCGACGGGCACGCCGCTCGCCATCGCCTCGAGCAGGAAGAATCCCTTCGGTTCGTCAGTAGGTGGCCGGGACCGAGAGCACGTCGAGCTCTTTCAGGAATGCGAGCCTCGCGTCGCGGTCGACCGTGCCGTGGTACGAGTAATCGCCGGCGACGCCGGCTCGCCTCGAGCGTGCGCTGGATCGAGGCGAAGTAGCGGCTTCCTGATCCGCAGCCATGTAGCCGGCCGCTTCGAGCCGCACCGGTTTGTCCCTTCAGTTGTTTCTTCAGGAGCACGAACGCGTCGGCCAGCAGATGCAGGCCCTTCTCGGGCGCCACGCGCGCGAAGTAGCCGACGCGAAACACGTTGTCCCGCGAGCTTTCGCGCTTCTCGAACCCCTTGACGTTGATGCCAATCGGCACGACCGACATACGGGCTGGCGGAATCTGCAGTGCACCGCGCCATGAACCCGGCAGTAGTAGTTGCTGACGGCGATGAACCGATCGACATCCGCTACCGAACGCCGAATCAGTCCGAGCGCGCGCGTACTGTACGGCTCGACCAGCCCCTCGAGGAAGAGATCTTCACCCTGCAGCGTGCAGCAGGACGGGCCGCTTGAGGGCATCGCGCAGCGGACGCGCCAGGCCGATCAGCATCGAGTTGGTGATGTTGACGACGTCTGGCGGCGGCTCGCTGCGAACCCATTCCACCAGCTTGTCGAACTCCTTTTTCAGGACACCGTCCCGGCCGTCGAGCATCGACACCGTCAGGTCGCCGAGCGTCCCCGGATCGACCGAGACCGATCGGTTCGCGAACGCGCCGATCAGCCACGGCGAATCGAGCAGGCGATCGATGAAGCGCGGTGTCTTCCGGAAGATCGGCGCGTGCTGCTGCAGGTAGACGCTGATGCCGCCGAAGAGAACCGTCTGGCGGCTGACGTTGGGCTCGTCGCTCAGGAGCGGCGTGTAAAGCGGAAGCAGCGTGACGTCGTGTTTTCGGGCGATCGAGCTCCGCTGCCAGCGCGTTGTCGCGCAGGCAGCTGCCGCAGATACATGCCGCCTGCGCCAGCGGTAATCGACAGAATTCGCATCGTCAGGCTCACGCTTGGCTGCAGGCTTCGGCTCAGCCTGCGAAGTCTAAGCAGCCTAAAGCCCGTGCCGTCAGAGCGCGGCTGTCTGAAACGCGCGAGCTCTGAACAGGAATTCCACGATGTTGCCCTCGTGAGGCTGGAGCCAGTTGAGCTGAACCGTCGGCACCGGGCCGAGATTCAGGCGATCGATGTTGCACCGCGTCCACGAGGCTGCGGCGGAACTCGGGCGGCACGTGATGGCGCTGCAGACGAGCGTCGGTCCGATCTTCTCGATCATCTGCGCTTCCGGGCAGTCCACGACCGTGACGAACGGGAACATGTATTCCTTCTTCGCGGCCGGAGCGTCGGGCGAGTCGCAGTGCAGCACGGTCGGCAGCAGGTACTCGGCCCGGCCCTCTTCACGACTCGCGGACGCCTGGCGATACGTCGCGGTGACGTCGGTCACGCCCGGCGTCTGCAGGTCGGCGTCGATCGCGTTCGAGATCGCATCGGCGGTTCCCGGAACCGTAAACGCGGCGAGGCTCGCATCCGGATGGTCCGTCGGCAGCGGTCGAATCTCCGCGATGCGTTTTGCAATGCGCTTCGGCGATCTCGCGGCCGTGCCGGCTCGCCCAGATTCCCGAGCAGTTGATGCAGCCGCGTCCGCTGTTTGCAAACACGCTGTCGACCATCACGTCGAGGTGTTTCTCCCAGCTGTCGATCTGATCGTCCCCGATCAGGATCTTCGAGAAGCCCGGGCCGTGCGCCTGCACCCGCGCGTTGCCGCGATACCGATCGACCGTCGCGGTCCCGCCGAAGATCAGGCTTCGCGCGCAGCCGTCGAGGACGGCGGCGCCGACATCGCCTTCACCCGGATAGATCGAGATCGCTTCGCGAGGGATGCCGGCCTGGAAGAACGCTTCGGCCATGCGGAACGGCGTCCACGGCTCCTGCGGACCGGGCTTCAGCACGAGGCCGATCTGCATCGGAATGACCGGCAGCCACAACGTGTGCACGCCGGGCGAGTTCGACGGCAGCACCAGGCCGAGCACCGGGCTCTCGGCCTGAAAACTGATCGGAACGCCGCGTTCCTCGCCGAAGCCGCGCGAGAGCACGTCGAGATCGAGGCCCGCGCGTGAGCGACGCTGAGAATGCGCCCCATCTCGGCGAGCACGAACATGTTCTTCTTCATGTTCGCGCGGCACAGGCGCTCGGGCAGGCCGGTCGTCCCGGCCTGCGCGCGCACGAATTCGTCGGGGCTCTGCGAACCGTCGCCCATCGGCAGTTCGGCGTTCGCATACAGCTCGCCGGCTCGTCCGGCACGCGCGATCAGTTCGGTGATGGGAATCTCGCGGAGCGCTTCGCGCGCCCGCGCGGCCTTGCGCATGTCGCGCTGGATCAGGCCGCCGTTGGCACGGCTCACCTTCGCAATCGGCTCGCCCGTCGCGAAATGTGCAACCGTGTCGACATCCATGCTGGTAGTACGGCTGTCCCCAGCGCAGGACCGGAAGGTGCAGCATAACGAAATGCTAGTATAGGTCTTTCGCCTATGAGCACACCTGCTGCCGACAGGACTGAGGTCGGCAACTACTTCGTCGCCAACTACCCGCCGTTTTCGGTGTGGACCCCACGAGGCCGTGACAGCGGACGCGAGGCCAGCGCTCGCGTGGCATCGGCGCCCGACCGTGACGTGTCCCTCTTGGGCTTTACCTGCACATTCCGTTCTGCCGGAAGCGCTGCCACTTCTGCTATTTCCGCGTCTACACCGACAAGAACGCGAACGAGGTGCAGTCCTACCTCGACGTGCTCGCGCGCGAGTGGGAGCTGCTACAACGAGCAGCGCGCCATCGCGGGACGGCCGCTCAACTTCGTCTACTTCGGCGGCGGCACGCCGTCGTCCATCTCCACGCGCCAGCTCGAGAGTCTCGTCTCGCGGCTGGACGCGCGTGAGCTCGTGGCGATCGGCGGAAGAAATCACCTTCGAGTGCGAGCCGGGAACCCTGACCGAGAGCAAGCTCGCGGCGATCCGCGAGATCGGCGTCACACGCCTGAGCCTCGGCATCGAGAATTTCGACGACGAGATTCTCGAGCTGAACGGGAGAGCGCATCGATCGCCCGAGATCGGGCGCGCCTACGAGTTCGCGCGGTCGCTCGAGTTCCCGCAGATCAACATCGATCTCATTGCCGGCATGCTCGGCGAGACCGACGCGAACTGGACACGCCTGCGTTCAGAAGACGATCGACCTCTCGCCCGACAGCGTGACCATCTACCAGATGGAGCTGCCGTTCAACACGACGATCAGCCGCAATCTGCTGGCCGGTGCGAACAACGGGCAGGCGCAGGTCGCCGAGTGGTCCGCCAAACGCCGCTGGGTCGAAGAAGCGTTCGCGGCGCTCGAACGCGCGGGCTACATCATCGGCTCAGCCTACACGGCGGTGAAAAACCCTGCGACGAAGTTCATCTATCGGGATCGCCTCTGGCAGGGCGCCGACATGGTCGGGCTCGGCGTCGCCTCGTTCGGCTACGTCAACGGCGTGCACATGCAGAATCTCGACACCTTCGAGCCGTACTGCGACGCTAGTTCAATCCGGTCAGATTCCGCTCGCCCGGGCACTGCGGCCGTCGCACGAGGAGCGGTTCATCCGCGAGTTCGTGCTCCAGCTGAAGCTCGGATCGATCGTGCCGTCGCATTTCCAGTCGAAATACGGCGTCGATCCGCTCGCGCGCTTCAAGGATCAACTGTCCGGGCTTGCAGACGAGGGCTACCTGACGACGAGGCCCGACCGCGTCACCCTCAGCCGCGAGGGCTCGCTGCGCGTGGACAGCCTGCTGCCAAGATTCTTCCAGGAAAAGCACAGGACGGTCAGATACACGTAAATTGCCGATTGCTCATTGCAGATTGCTAAATGCAATGAAGCAATTAGCAATGAGCAATCAGCAATTGACGATGGCCTATCTCCGAGTTCGTCTACCACCGCCGCGTCCAGTTCCCGGAAACCGACGCCTCCGGCATCGTCCACTTCACCAACTTCTTCAGCTTACGTCGAGGAAGCCGAGCACGCGCTGTGGCGCGCGGCGGGAATGTCGATCGCCGAGCGGTCCAGCGAGTTCAGCTGGCCGCGTGTGGCGGCGTCGTTCGACTTCAAGCGGCCGCTGCGCTTCGAGGACGAATCCGACGTGCACATCAAGGTGGCGGAGAAAAAGAGCAAGACGATCCGCTACAGCGCAGAACTGAAGAAAGATGGGGAAGTGCTGGCGGTCGGCAGCCTGACGATCATCTGCGCGCGCCGGACGCCTGGTCAGCCGCTTCGTGCGTGCGACATCCCGCCACGATATCAGCGCACGCTTCGACGTCGCGGGTTGAGAACTGTCAATCGAATGGTAGTTGGTGAGTTGGTGAATCAGTGGAGCTGGTGATTTCAAATCACATCAATTCACCCAATTCACCCATTCACCAACCTGATCAGCACTACGCCGACGGTCGTCGTGGCCGCGACGCCACGGAACGGCTTCACGCCGCTGATCCCGTCCCACGGAAATTTGTCGCAGGGCGCTTCGCGCTCGCCTTCGTCGCGTTCGAGGAAGCCGGGCACGAAGAACTCTTTCGTGAGCGTGGTGAGCTTCACCCGTCCCGACTGCGCCGTAGTCGACGACGCGCGAGGGATCGTCGAAGTCGACGACCTCGATGACCGCGCGCGGCTGCGGCGCGTGATAGCTGATCTTGTAGTTGTTGTGCGGACCGGTCGGCGCGCTGACGCGGCGAGACCCATCAGCGTGTTGCCGTAGGTCGGCGTCATGTAGCGCGCCGTCGAGCAGTTCCTCGTGCGCGAAGCGATTCCACTGCGGCGTGAACTCGGTGCCGCCCGAGAAGATCCCGGTGATGCCCGCCTTCCGGATGCGTCGTGCCCATCGATTCCAGCTTGAGCGCGCAGGCGCTTCGAGCAGCTTCGGCGTGGCGAACATGCAGCGGATATCGTGGCCGGCCTGAAGGATCGTGACCGCCTGCTCGATCACATGCGCCTTGTAGGCGTCGAGATGCTCGCTCCAGCCTTTCTTGATCAGCTTGATGACCCAGCGGGGATCGAGATCGACGCAGAAGCAGATGCCGCCGCCGCGGTATTGCGCCAGGTGCTCGACCGACGAGTCGCAGCCGGCGCGGGCCCGACGGGCCCAGCATCAGCCAGTTCGAGCCGCGCGGAAAGTGTTCGTCCGGGAGCGTCTCGCTGAACAACTCGTAATCGGTCCGGAAGTCCTCGAACGCGACGCGCGTCTTGGGAATGCCTGTCGTGCCGCCCGTTTCGAACACGATAGATCGGCTTTCCGGCGAGGCCTTTGGAATCCATCGCTGCATCGGTCCACCGCGCAGCCATTCGTCTTCAAAAGACGGGAATTTCGACAGGTCGTCGAAGTTCTTGACGTCCCGCCGCGGATCGAATCCCAGCTTCTTCGCGTAATCGAGCCAGAACGGAGCGCCGGTCGCCGGATCGAAATGCCACGCGACGATCTCGCGCGTCCACGCGTCGAGCGCCTCCCGCGCGCGCGCGCCCCGCGCCGCGAGATCGGAACTGGCCGAGGTAGGAGAATCAGATGCGAGCATAACGCCGGAGCATAACCCGGTCGCCAGCCGGGAGTCGATAGTCCCCGCTTACCGTCGCGCGACGACGGCGGGCTTTGGCCGGACGCGGGCGGCTCGACGATCGGCGATGCTCGGTGAGCGAAAGCAGGTTGCCGTCGGGATCCTGGAACCACGCCACCTTCGCGCCGCTTGGTGCCTTCCAGATTCGCAAGCTCGTCCTGCTCCATGAATCTCGTAGCGTTCGAAGACCACGCCAAAGCGCCGACAGCGCCGACACGGTTTGCCGGATGTCGTCCACGAGCCAGCCGAGAGCCGTGAACGGGTGCGGTTTCAGCTTGCCGACTTTCTGCATGCGAAGTTGAACGCCGCCGGCAGTCGAAGACCACGGCGAACTGGTCCTCGCTCACGAGCTGCAGTCCAAGTGTGTCCCGGTAGAACGCCTTCGAGCGTTCAGAATCGGCAGTCGCGATGAATGCGGTGATGGCCGCCTGCTCGAGCAGACGCAAATTGGTTTTCTTCACGGCCACGGTTTCCTCGACAGGCCAAGCGCGTTATTTCGAAGTGACTCTCGTGCTCTGCGTCGACACGCACAGCCATCGGTCGTCGCGCAGGATCCAGACATCGGTGTAGCTCAAGGCGAGCTCGGACTTTTGCCCTTGCTTGATGCCGACCAGTTTCAGAGTGAACCACACCACGGCGCTGTTGCCGAACACTTTCACGGTGAAGTCGTCCTGAACCGCCGACTCGACCTGCTGGTCGAATTCCTTCGTGAGTGGCCAGCTCCTTCGCCTTGTCGCCGCGGCTCCCATCGTCGTAGGTGGCCGTGAACTCGGGGGCGAGGAGACTTTCGATGAAGGCGACGTCCTGTCGTGTAGAAGGCGTCGTTCCAACCGCGCTCGAGCTTGATGAGCGCCTGCTGATCGGATTCGACTCGTTGTGCGCCGGATGCGCTGACGCTGGCTGCGGCGACGAGGACGAGACAGAGCGTTTCGCGCCACTTCATGTGGAACCCTTCCGAGTACAGTATGTCCGCCTCGGTTCATGAATCGCTGGACGGCTTGTTGCGCTGATCGCGCTGCTCTATGTTCTTCACCAGACTTCTGGTTCTGGCGCGACGCGCGTCCGCTCGTGTTCGGCTTCATGCCGATCGGCCTCTTTACCACGCCGCCTTCACCATCGCCTGCGCGCTCGTGATGGGGCTGCTCGTGACCCGTGCGTGGCCCGCCCACGCTCGAATCCTCGACTCCGACGATCGCGCGAGCCGGCCGCGACCCTAGCGCATGATTCAAGCGGCGGTCGTCTTCGCGTATCTCGCTGTCGCGCTCTACATCGGCATCTTTGCGTTTCGATCGTCGCGCAGCGCCGACGCCGAGGATTACTTTCTCGCCGGCCGCTCGCTCGGTCCGTCGCCGTGTTCCTGCTGTCGCTCTTCGGCGCCAACATGACGGCGTTCTCCGATCCTCGGCGCCTCCGGCCATGCCGTTCGCCAACGGCATCGTCACCTTCGGCCTGATGGCGTCCTCTTCGGCGCTGATCATCCCGATCTCGCTCTTCGTGATCGGCACGCAGGCTGTGGGCGCTCGGCAGGCGGCACGGGTTCATCACGCCGGTGCAGATGTTTCGCGATCGCTGGGAGTGCGGCCACATCGGGACGGTGATCTTCGCCGTGCAGGCGGTGCTGCTCGTGCCCTACATCATCATCGCGGTGATGGGCGGCGGCACGACGCTCGCGGCGGTGAGCGGCGGCCGCGTGCCGTACTGGCTCGGCGGCGCCATCGTCTCGCTGGTCGTGATGGGCTACGTGTTCTTCGGCGGCATGCGCGGCACGGCGTGGGTGAACACGTTTCAGACGATTCTCTTCCTGATGTTCGGCGCCGTCGCCGTCACCGTGATCGGCGCCGGCATGGGCGGATTCCGGGCGGCGATGGAATCGCTGCTGTCATCGCCCTCGACCGCGCCGCTCGCTGACGCGCGAACGGATTTCGCCGCTGTACTTCTTCAGCTACACGTTCATCCCGCTGTCGTCGATCGCGTTTCCGCACATCGGCATCTTCTGCCTCACCGCCGAGGCGCCTCGGGCACTTCAAGAAGACCGTCGTGCTCTATCCGATCTGCATGCTCGCCGATCTGGCTGCCGTCGGTGTTTCTGGGCGTTGCGGCCAACGCCGCGAAGGACGTGCCGCGCGATCGCGTCGAAGCTCGATGCTCGCGCGAAACTCGCCGCCATCAACTCAGCACGTCAGACCCGGCGAACTCCGAGAACGCCGAGAACCGAGCCGCGAGCCCCGAGAACCTCGCGCGCCCGAGGCGCAGCATCGGGCGACGATGTGATCCTGCGGCTGGTGGACGGCTACGCGCCGCTGTGGCTGGCGTCGCTGCTCGGCGCGTGCGTGATGGCCGCGGTGATGGCGAGCGACTCGCAGATTCCTCGCGCTGTCCACGATGTTCACCGAAGACGTGTTCGCGTTCTACGGCGGCAAGGCCAGGTTCGGCGAAGCCGTCCAGGTGGCGACCGGACGGCTGTTCGTCGTCGTTGATCACGCTCGTCGCCTACGTCATCGCGCTCGCAGGTGCCGCAGTCGATCTTCGACGTGGCGACGCAGTACGCGTTTGCCGGCTATTCGGCGCTCTCGCCGCTGCTGGTGGCGGCGCTCTTCTGGCGGCAGAGCACGAAGTGGGGCGCGTTCGCGTCGACGGCGTGGACGGCGCTGGCCGTGACGGCGGTCGCGTGGATTCAGCAGACGATCCTGCCGCCTTCCGGTCCCGCCATTCCTGCGTGCTGACGATTGGCGGCATCGACGTCGTGACACGCGCGGCGCAGGGTGCGCTCGTGCTCGGGTTCCCGCCTGTGGTGCCGATGACGATCATTTCCGCGCTGCTGATGATCGTCGTTCGCGCCTGACGCCTCGCGCGATGCCCAGCGAGGCGACGCTCGCGCGCTACGTGTTGTAAGGCGTCACGAAAAGATCAACCACAGAGGAACCGACACGAACTGAGGAAAGCGTGCGACCTGCCCGCTTGCGGGCAGCGATCGGAACGAATCGGCCCCAAACACAAACTCAAGAGTGTGCCGGCATCGAGTTTGTGTTTGGGTCAGAATCATTCTGATCGCGAGCGGCCGGCATAGCTGGCCGTCGGTCGCACGCTTCTCGACCCACGGCTCATCTTCCGTGCCTTCCTCCAGCTGTTACTCCTGTCCCTCCAGTGGACACCGTGGTTTGCTTTCGACGCGGCATACTGACGCCTCTCGACGCCATTCTGACCGGAGGAGTCCGCCATGCGCGTGACGATCCGAGTCAGCCGTTTGCCGCTCGCCAACATCTCATCAGCTGGTTGCTCGTGTTCGCGATCGCGGCGGTTGCCGGCGCGCGTCTCAGGGCCGACGACTGGCCCGAGTGGCGCGGCAAGGGGCGCCTCGGCGTGTGGAACGAGACGGGCATCATCGAGAAGATTCCAGCCGGTGGACTTCCGGTCGCCTGGCGCACACCCGTCGACGAGGGCTACGCGGGTCCATCAGTGTCCGGTGGTCGCGTGTTCGTCACCGAGCGCGCCGGCTCAAGGGCAATCAGCGAATTGAGCGCATCCGCGCGCTCGACGAAGCAACCGGCCGCGTCCTCTGAGCCAGGAGTGGCAGACCGACTACAGCGGGCCTGCAGCTCGTCTACGCAATCGGCCCGCGCGCACGCCAACCGTCGACGCCTGATCGCGTCTATGTCGTCGGCGCCATGGGCAATCTCCTCGCCCTCGAGACGGCGACCGGAAAAATCCTCTGGCAGAAGGACTACGCTGAAAGATTTCAACACGTCGATTCCGTCCTGGGGCATCGCGAGCGCGCCCTCGTCGACGGCGATCGCCTGATCTGCATCGTCGGCGGAGAGCCGGACGGGAAAGTCGCTCGCCTTCAACAAGACGACGGGCGACGTGATCTGGAAGTCGATGTCGTCGGAGACCGAGCCCGGTTACAACCAGCCGATCATCTTCGAAGCCGGCGGCGTGCGTCAGCTGATCATCTTCCACCCGTCAGGCTTTGCTTCGCCTCGATCCGGTGACCGGCAAAATCTACTGGGAGATCGAACATCGATCGCAGATGGGAATTGTGGTCGCGACGCCGATCAAGAACGGACCGAACCTCTTTTTCACCTCGCGATGCTGGCGGCGCCCGCATGCTGACGCTCGATCCATCGAAAGCCGGCGGCGAAGTCCTCTGGCAGGGTCCGGGCGAGCAGGATCAGGAATTCACGCACGATACGGAAGACACGCTGAATTCGGTCATCAGCACGCCCGTCATGGACGGCCCCTACGTGCTACGGCATCGACAACGACGGCCAGCTTCGCTGTCTCGACATCGCGGAAACCGGCAAGCTGCTGGGAAGACCGACGCGCTCCTCAAGGAGCACGCGATGTACGGCACGGCCTTCTTCGTGAAGCAACGGCAATCGCTTCTTCATCACGAACGACAGGGGCGAGCTCGTGATCGCGAAGCTGTCGCCACAGGGCTTCGATGAGATCGGTCGCACTACACTGATCGAACCCACACATCCCTACCGCGCCGCCGCCAGCTGCCCAACGTCCTCGTGGTCGCATCCGGCGTATGCCAACAAGCACATCGTCATCCGCAACGACAAGGAGATCATCCGCGTATCGCTCGCGGCCACGCCCTGATATGAGCGCCGCCTGTTCGTTGTGCGGCTGCGCCGTCGCGATCACCGTTCTCGGCACCGCCGGGTCTAACGACCACCGCCTACAGACCGCTCTGCACGCGCAGGCCTCTCAATCCGGTGCGCGATCGATCGTCGTCATCAGCGATCTCCACATGGGGATCGGACGCGACGCGTCGGGGGAGTGGAACCCGACCGAGGACTTCCGATGGGCCGCGGAGTTCGCTCAATTTCTCGAGGCCGATCGATCGAAGCGGGCAGAGCCGAGTTGATCTAATCCTGAACGGCGACACGTTTGCCCTGGCCGATGCGATTCTCGGTCCGATGCGGCGAATCGTCCTCGCCGCAATCCGGTTGCTCGGGAGCGTGAGGCCGTCGCCCGGCTCGAACGCATTCTCCGCGCGCACGGCGCCGAGATCAGCGCGCTCGGCAGATTTGCAGCGGCGGGCACGAATCACGTGGTGTTCGTGCTCTGGCGACGAAGACGCGGCGCTCGCCTTTCCTGCGGTCTCACGCCGTGTCACGTCGGCCGTGTCTCCGGCGCGCGGCCGCGTTGACGTCTCGGGATCCGGACACTGGCTGTCGACGAACAACCTGGTCTGGGCCGAGCACGGCCATCAGATCGGACCCGACCCGCATAAATTCGCGCACGTGGCCGCCGGATGTCGCGAAATCGCCGCGACTGACGCGCTCGTGGGGAGAGCGGCTGAGCGGCAGGTTCTTCGGCGAGTTCGAGCCTGCGTATCCCGCGGTGGACAACGTCGTGTCTCTGGGCGTGGGCTTGCGATACGTCCCGATTCCGGACGGCAGCGCGCTCGTCGGCGACGCGGCGGACTTCGTCCACTATCTGCTGCTCGCCGTGTCCTGGCAGCAGTTCCGCATGGAGCTGGACGACGGCGATACCCAGGCGCCGATCTGGGATCTCGCGCAGTGACGGGCGCAGGGCCGGAGTTCCTCGTCGCATCGCTGGCAGACGACGATCCCGGTCAAGCCGATCGCGTCGAGTGCGGCCGCGGCCGGAAAGTTCGCCAGGGCGATGGAGCAGCTGACCGACGAGGAGCTCACGACGATCTGCGACTATCGGGCCGCGATGCGCCGCTCGCGGCGCCGCTTCGAACCGGTGGTCACGCAGTTTCCGCCGCGCGGGCCCGCGGTCGCCGAGTGTCCACGAACCCCGGAGACGCGCGGCGCGATCTTTCGACTACTTCTGGCGCTCGCGCGACCAGACGTATCTCGCCTATCTCGAAGATGTCGCCAAGCGTGTACCGGCGGCGACGCGTCCCATTCAGGTGTTCGTCCACGGCCACACGCATCTCGCGGATCGCGCGCAGTCGGGCGCCAATCAGATCAGCGGCGGCCTTTTGAAGATCGCGATGGAAGGCTTCTCGCCGGTCCGCGGCAAGACGACTCCGGTCGCGATCAACGGCGGCGCCTGGCAGCGCACCATCACGCCGGTGCAGCTTCTCCGGCTGGCTGATGAACGGAAGGCGAGTCCTTCGGACGCGCTTCGATCGCTCAAGATCGAAGAGCTGGCGCCTTGCTACAGCTTCGTCCAGATCGGATCGATGGACGAGCCGGCTCCGTCGGTCCGCCATTGGCGCCAGGCCGCGAGCGGCGAGTGGTCGATCGGTCCGGCCTGCGGGCGCTGAACGGCAATTACCCGACTACCCGATTACTCGATTACCCGATTCATTTCTTCGTGTAGTCTTTCCCCATGTCTACGGTCTCATCATCGTCTTCGATCGACTGTCGTTCGTTCAGTGGACGATCTCGCGTGACGGCGGCGACTCGGCTTCGCCTTCTCGACTCGTTCACGCTGCTGATGGCGCCGCCTCGTCGTGCCGCCGGCTCTCACGGAGCTGCTCAAAGCGCCAGCGAACAGTCCGGTCGTGAATGCGTGGGTCGGTTACATGCTCCTACATCCCGGCGGTCGCCGGCGGCATCTTCGGCCTGATCGGCGGCTACCTGACGGACCTGTCTCGGCCGCCGCCGCGTGCTCGTGTGGAGCATCCTCTCTACGCGTTCTCCGCGTTCGCCGCCGGTTCATCGACCGTCGGTCGGATGGCTGCTGTTCTGGCGCTGCTGCACGTTCGTCGGCGTGTGCGTCGAGTTCGTGGCCGCCGTCGCCTGGCTGGCGGAGCTTTTCCGGATCCGCAAGCGGCGCGAGACGCATCATCGGCTACACGCAGGCGTTCGGATCGCATCGGCGGCGTGCATGGTCACCGGGGCCTACTATCTGGTCGTCACCTACGGAGCACTTCGCTGCCCGCGATCCGCGGCGGACACGAGGCCTGGCGCTACACGCTCATGTCGGGCGTCATTCCGGCGATTCCGCTGATCATCATCCGCCCGTTCCTGCCCGAGTCGCCGGCATGGCAGCGAGAAGAAGGCGCGCCGGCACGCTCGAAGCGTCCGAGCTTCGCCGAGCTCGTTCGACGCCGCAGTTTCCGGACGACCACGATCGTGACGACGATGATGATGGCGTGCGCGTATGCGGCGGCGTTCGGTGCCATTCAGCAGATGCCGCGCATCGTGCCCGGGCTTGCCAGAGGTGCGCGACGCTCGCGCGTCCGGCGCAGCAGCAGATCGTCGAGCGCCGTGCAGTCGTTTCAGGAGTTCGGCGGGCCTCGCCGGGCGGATCCTGCTCGCGTTTCTCGCCGTGCGCATCCTGAGCCGCCGCCGGCTGCTGCGCATCTTCCAGGTGCCGGGCCTGCATCCTGCTGCCGCTCGTCTTTCTGCGTTCGCGGCGACGAGCAGCTCTGTCGCTCGCTGCGATGGGGCATCTTCGTCGTCGGGCTTACCGACCATCGCGCAGTTCAGCTTCTGGGGCAACTATCTGCCGCGCGTCTATCCCGACGCACCTCGCGCGGGACCGGCGAGAGCTTCGCCGCGAACGTCGGCGGCCGCATGATCGGCACGTCGCCGCGCTCATCACGACGCAGCTCGTGAGGTTCATGCCCGGCGCGTACACCGCCGATGCAGCTGGCCTACGCCTGCGCACTCGTCGGAACGACGGTCTACGTGATCGGATTTGCCGCGAGCTTCTGGCCGCTGGAACCGAGGCGGGAAGACATACCTGAATGACAGATGTAGGCCGGGCCTCAGACCCGGCTCTGCGGCGGGTCTGAAGACCGCCCTACTTGCCCAGCTTTCAACGATTGCCTTCGCTCGCGGCAAGCTGACCGAGCAGCTCGGATCGTCGACGCGGCAGCGGGCGACCGTGAGGTGGCAGCCGCAGTTGCACTCCTGCTCGTTCAGCGCGAGGATCGCTTCCGGTCTTGCGTTCCGGACCGAGCGACGCGAGATCGATCCCGGGGATGCCGGTCACAGCGGAGGCGTTCTCGAGGCCGACCACTTTTTCCTTGCCGTCCCACCTGACGATCTGCGCGTCGGTCTTCATGCCGGCGAGCACGCGCATTCCAGCTTCGGTCTCGCGGGCGTTCAGCATGCCGACGTTCTTCTGCGCCAGCTTGCCCTCGCGATCGAGCACGTAAGTCGTCGGCAGCGCCATCACGCTGGGAACGCCGCGCGAATCTCCGGCGTGGACATGGCGACGGTGTAGTTGATGTTGTACATCTCGCGGCGAACTGGCGCACCGGCTCCACGCCGCTCTCGTCTCCGGAGATGCCCAGGATGACGAGCTGATCGCGATACTCTGTCCTGAAGGCTGACGGGATCCGGGACTTCCGCACGGCACGGCCCGCACCACGTCGCCCAGAAATTCACGAGCACGACTTTCCCGCGGAGGTCTTGGTCGATCGGATGGCCTTGCCGTCGAGGGTCAGTGACGGTGAACGGCGCGACGTCACTCGGGTTTTCGAGCAGGCGAACCGTCACCGGATCGCCCGACTCCTCTTCGGCATCCGCCCCGCCCGTAGACGCGGGCGTGCAGCCAGTGGCCGCGAACACCAGGACCGAGCCGAGGAAGAGGATGTTCCCGCCGAGCCGTCGCAGTTCCATACACCGATCCTGGCAGGCCGGCGCGATTCCTATGCTCTCGGCGCTTGAATGACCGACGGTAGAATCGAACCCCTCAAGGGCTGAGGACACACGAACATGCACGCGCGGGCGATTGTGTGCTGTGCGCTTGCCGCCATGCTTTCCGCGGCGTGTGGCGAGCGGTCTGCACCCTCCACCGCGCCTGCGGGCCGCAACGTTCAACAAGGAACTCGCGCCATTTTTCTGGAAGAACTGCGGAAGTTGTCATCGGCCGATGGCTCGGCCCCGTTCAGCCTGCTGACCTACGACGACGTGCGGTCGCGCGCACGGTTGATCTCGAACGCCCTGAAAGACCGCGCGATGCCGCCATGGTTGCCCGAGGCCGGTCATGGAGATTTCGCGGGCGAGCGGCGTGTGACTGCGCAGGACATCGAACGGTTCGAGCGGTGGGTTGCGACGGTGCGCCGCGCGGGGAGGTGAAATCAGACTCTGCCGCCTCAACCGGCCTGGCCGGGAGACTGGCCGCTTGGCCAGCCCGATCTCGTCCTCGACTTGCCTGCTACATTCGAGCTTCCGAGAACGGCCCCGACGTCTTTCGCAACTTCGTCATCCCGATCCAGTTGCCGACGACGCGATTCGTGCGCGGCGTCGATGTCCGGCTCCGGCAGCCGTATGGCCGTCCATCACGCGACAATCCTGATCGACACGAGCCGCGAATCACGGCGTCTCGACGAGACGGATCCGAAAGCCGGGATACGAAGGCATGCTGCCCGAGACCGTTCACAATCCCGCAAAGCCACGCGCTCGGCTGGACGCCGGGAAAGAGCGCGACCTTCGAGCCCGAGGGCGTGGCGTGGCGCCTCGAGCCAGGTTCGGATCTCGCGCCGAAATGCACATGATTCCGACCGGCAAGCCCGAGCCGTCCGGCCCTCGTGTCGGTTTGTATCTTCACCGACGCGCCGCCGACGAGGTGTCGCTCGACTTCAAACTCGGATCGAAGACGATCGACACTCCCGGCTGGCGCAGACAACTATTCGATCGAAGACGAGCATTAACCTTCGCCGGTGGGACGTCGATCTGCTCAGCATCTATCCGCATGCGCACTATCTCGCGAAGGAGATGAAAGCGTTTGCGACGGTTCCCGGAGGCGCGGTGACCGAGCTGCTCTGGATCAAGCGCTGGGACTTCAAGGGTGGCAGGATCAGTATCGCGCGTCCGGCCGATTGCGCTGCCGCGAGCGACAAAGGTCACGATGCGCATACGCTACGACAATTCAGCCGGCAACCCGCGCAACCTCATCGTCCGCCGCGGCGCGTGCAGTGCGGCCCTGAGTCGACCGACGGGATGGGCGATCTGTGGCTCCAGTTCGTGGCGCGATCGCCGGAGGATACCGGGCGTCTCGCAACCTCGTACAGAGAGCACGAACCTGCGCAAGGACCTGATCGCGGCTGAACGGCTCGTGGCGCAGGCGCTCGGCTGACCGCGCGATGGCGGAATCTTCTGGGCGCGCGCTACATCCAGGCCGCAAGGATTGGCGATGCGCTGACCCAGTTGAACGAAGCGGTGAGGCTCGCACCCCGGTCCGTCGAAGCGCGATTCAATCTTGGCCGCGCGCTGCAGGTTCACAGGGGACTCTCCCGAGGCCGTCCGCCAGTTCCGCGAAGCGGCCCGGCTGGCGCCACGCGACGATACGATTCTGATCGCGCTGGCCAACGCGCTGCAGGACCAGGACAGGACCGAGGAGGCGGCAACTGAGCTTCGCCGGGCGATCGCGCTGAATCCGAACGCGGCCGACGCTCACAACAACCTCGGCGTGGCCCTCGGGATGCTTGGTCGGCTCGACCAGGCCGTCGAGCAATTCCGGCGCGCCCTGCAAATCCGGCCGGACTATCAGGATGCGCAACGCAATCTGGCGGCGGCACTCCAAGCAATCGGATCTTCAGCCCGGCGCTAGCGATCGTCGAGTTTCCGCATGCTTTCAGTTATTGAATGCCCGCCGCGGGCTCCTATAGAGTCTGCCTGACTAGATCAGCAGTCTTCCCCTTCTCCTTGTATCTCTGGAGGCCGGGCTATGAGCAGTCTGTTCCGTCGGCCCCCTCGTTCTCGTGTTCCTGCAATTCATGACGGTCGCGGCGTTTGGACAAACGATCGCCGGTACGGTGCGCGACGACACCGGCGCCGTCATGCCGGGCGTCACGGTCGAAGCGAGCAGCGACGCGCTCATCGAAAAAGTCCGCACGGTCGTCACCGACAATACAGGTCAATACAAGATCGTCAACCTCAGTCCAGGTGTATCGTCGTCACCTTCACCCTGCCGGGATTCAGCACGGTCAAGCGTGATGGCATCCAGCTGTCGACGGATTTCACGGCGAACGTGAACGCCGACTTGAAGGTCGGCTCGGTCGAGGAAACGATCACCGTCTCGGGCGCTTCTCCGCTGGTCGACATTCAATCGGCGTCGCGCCAGACGGTGTTGACGCGCGAAGTGCTCGACACCCTTGCCGACGGCTCTCGCAGCATTCAGGCGGCCGGTGTGCTCATTCCCGGCGTGACGATGTCAGCGACGGTCGGCGGCGGACGCGACGTCGGCGGCAGCACGAAGCTTCAGCAGCCGGGCCTCACGTTCCACGGCAACGGCCAGACCATTCAGCGGTGGGACGGGCTTCTGGCTGAGCAACGTGCAGGGCACCGGCACCGGCGGCGCGACGAGCTTCTACGTGAACGACGCGGGCGCGCAGGAGCTCGTACTCCACCGGCGCCGAAACAATGGACATGGCGACACCCGGCCTCTACGTCAACATGATTCCGAAGACGGCGGCAACAAGTTCTCGGGTCTCATGTACGGCGACTTCACACTATAACAGAGTGGCACTCCTATAACCTGACCGACAACGCTGAAGGCTCGCGGGCTCACCAACGTCGCGCAGGTGAATCACATTTCCGACTTCAATCCGGGGCTCGGCGGCCCGATCGTGCGCAACAAGCTCTGGTTCTATGCCGCCTACCGCTACGAGGCGCTGGACCTGACGGTCGTCGACAGCTACTACGACAAGAATCCGTCTCCTTATCTTATATGAGCCGGATCTCGATCGCCCGGGGCAGGACAACGGCAAGGTTCCGAACCAGTCGGTGCGGCTGACGTGGCAGGCGAGCGAGAAAGACAAGATCCAGTTCTGGTTCACGAACCAGAACAGCGATCGCTCGCACTACAACATCAGCGCGAGCCGGACGCCGGACGCCACCTCGCTTCAGAACACGCCGCACGCTCAGGCGACGACCATCAAGTGGTCGCGCACGCAGACGACGCGGCCTGCTTCTCGAGGGCGGCGCGGCCGTGGGGCGAACGCTCTATCAGGAGCTGTACTCAGCCAAGCGTGATCGGGGATCCCAGCAAGTCCACCGACAAGAACTACGTCCAGACACAGATTCAGATCTACTCGATCACCGATCAGGCCAACGGCAAGGTCTTCTCCGCGTACGACAACGGCTACTCAGGCCACGGCGGCAACATGCAGAACGCGCGCTTCCAGACCACCTACGTCACCGGCACGTCACGAACTGCGCGGCGGTGCCATGGTCGCACGCGGTCGTCGCCGAGTCCGACGTGGTGGTCGGGCGACATCACGATGACGTTCAACAACGGCAGCCCGCAGTCGGTCACGCTTCGCATCCCGAGCGAGACCCGCAACGGATACTGGCCGGATCTCGGGCTCTACGCGCAGGATCGATGGTCCTTCAAACGCGCGTCGGTCACGGGCGGACTGCGCTACGACTATTACGTCGGCCGGGTGCTCGACGGCACGTTGCCATCGAGCCGCTGGAATCCCGAGCAGTTCTTCCCCGGGCTTCAAGGTGCAGTCGTGGAAGGACTCTCGCCGCGCCTCGGCATCGCCTACGACCTGTTCGGCAACGGCAAGACCGCGCTCAAGTGGAACATCGCGCGCTATGTCGTAGCGGACGGCGTGAGCACGGCGGCCGCCAACAACCCGCAGACGACCATCGGGCGAACCGACACGCGCAACTGGACCGATCTCAATCGCGACTTCACGATCTACAACCCCGACGGATCGCTGCAGTCGAACGAGCTCGGACCGTCGACCAACATCAACTTTGGAAAGATCGTTCCTTCGACCAATACGCAGGATCCGGCCACGCTGAATGGCTACGGCGCGCGCGGATCGACGGTGGAGTGGACCGCCGCGGTGCAGCACGAGCTGATTCCGCGGATGGCGGTCAGCGCCGGCTACTACTTCCGCTGGAACGGGAATCAGCTCGCCACCGACAACACGCTTGTCTCGAAGAACGATTTCGACGGTCCCTTCTGCATCAAGGCGCCGAACAGCCCTCAGCTTCCGGGAGGCGGCGGCTATGACGTCTGCGGGCTCTACGACATCAAGGCGGCGGCCCGCCCGCTGCAGCAGAACAACGTCACGTTCGCCGAAAACTTCGGCGGCATCGTCGATCACTACATGGGCTACGACATCAGCGTGAACGCGCGCTTGAGCAAGACGACGCTCCAGGGGGAGTGAACGGTCAAAAGCGCGCGTACATCACGTGCAACGCCTCGATCCTTTCCGGCACGACGTCGCCGAACCAGGTCGACAGCCCGGGAGAAACCTTTCTGCGATCAGGTCACGCCGTACCGCCCCGACTTCAAGATGCTCGCGTCTTACAGCCTGCCGGCCGACATGACCGTGAGCGGCACCTATCAGGTCAGCTCAGGCCCGATCATCACGGCGACGTGGAACGCGCCGAACTCGGACCACCTTCCCGGGGCTTCAAAGAAATCTCTCCGCCCGGGAGCCACCGCCACCAAGAGCGTTCAGCTCATCGAGCCGGGCACGCTGTGCGACTCCTATCAGAATCAGCTCGATCTTCGTTTCTCGAAGCGGATGCGGATCGGCCGCTAGCAACCTGCGCGGCGACCTGAATCTCTACAACACGTTCAACAGCGATTACGCGAACTCGGTGAACACGACGTTTTCGACGACGGCGTCGAACCAGTTCCTGCGGCCGACGGCGGTCATCCTGGGCCGGCTGTTCAAGATCGGCGGCCAGATCGACTTCTAGCCTTCGTGGAAGCGGAGGGGCGGAGGGAAACGGCAACGGAGGGTACGGAGAAGCGGATCACACGGAGCAACGGAGCAACGGAGACACGAACGGAGCGGCGCGTGCGACCTGCCCGCGTTGCGGGCAGCGATCGGCCGGCGTTGCCGGCCGCCGGTCGCACGCGTCAGCTTGCTGTCTTCTCCGTTTTGTTCTCCGTTTCTTCGTTCCTCCGTGCTAAAACCGCTTTCTCCTAGCATCAGTGCCCGTTAGCTCCATGCACCTCCGTGTCCTGCCATTGAGCAATCGAGTAAAATCGGCCATTCGTCTCCGGATCGAGGGGCATTCATGAAACGAGTCGCTGGCCGCTCTGGCCGTCGTCCTGTTGATTTCGAACGTTTCCGTCGCGCAGGCGCAGTCTGCACGAACGTTCAAGACTCGGCTTTCACCGGTTCCCAGTGCCGAACTACAACCCGGCGATTGTGGGCGTCGGCTCGGTGACGGCGACGCTCGCTGGCAACAAGTTGACGATCGCAGGCACGTTCGAAGGCCTTGCCTGCCCGGCGACGACCGCGAGGATTCACAAGGGCACGAAGACCGGAGTTCGTGGGGAGCCGATGCTGAATCTCACGATCACCAGCGGCACGAGCGGATCGATCAGCGGCGCGTTCGACTTGACGCCGGCGCAGGTGCAGGGAGCTTCGCCGCGGGGCGGTGCACGTTCAGGTTCAGAGCGAGAAGGCGCCCGAGGGCAACCTGTGGGGATGGCTGCTGGCGCAGGAGAATAGAAAATGAAAGCGCGAATCGCCGTCTTGTTGACGTCTGCCTTCTGCGGCGCGGTGCTCCTCGCCGGGCAGCAGCCCACTGGCGCCGGTGTACCGCCAACCAGGCCGCAGCGGGACAAGCTGCGGCGAAAGCCAACTGCGCCGCCTGCCATCTGCCGGACATGGCCGGAAGAAATAAGCTCCGCAACTCGCGGGCACCGATTTCATGAACACGTGGCGCACGCGATCGACGCAGGACCTGTTCGAGTTCATGCAGGCCACGATGCCGCCCGGCGGACCGTCACTGCCCGAAGCGACCTATCTCGCGATCGCCTCGTACCGTGCTGCAGCAAGAATGG